>OLNC01001823.1_pt1 | contig 9794 bp, 10 predicted proteins | sample 1672011 | NCBI WGS metagenome assembly OLNC01 (sample SAMEA3136636, study PRJEB25190) | human gut metagenome | biome: human gut; feature: human-associated habitat; material: faeces | place: Austria | collected 2013 | reverse complement strand
CAGGAACGCAAGCTGTATCTGAAAAAGATAAGAATTTCATAAGAATCGTAACATCTTCTTAAAATATTAAGCCCAAAGTCCCATTGCCCGTGCGATCATGGCAAGAAGAAACAGGTGTGCCGGATAGAATATATAAAAGAAATATTTCATCTGTTTTCCCCTGGTTCCATTGTAAAAATAAACCGGTATCATATCCAGAAATGCTGCCGCTTCAATGATACTTGCCAGCAGGGTTAAAACAAAAACACCGATACCCATTCCCTTCACTTTCTTCGGATAAAACATGTAAATTGCAAAAATTGTCACAATTCCCGACAAATCGTAATCTGTACGGAAAAGAAGTGCCAGAAATCCCCCGGCTGCAACTGTCACAATGATAAGAATCACACGGATGGCTGCTGCTTTTTCCCCGTAAACATCCGCCACAAACTTCTGTTTTATCCCTTCAACACCCCAGATCACCAAAAGTCCGAACAGCAAAGTAAAAAAGACATTGTTGCTGGAAAAATCCCACATTCTCCTGCTGAATGCCAGGTCAAACGGAACCTCGGAAATCAGTGCAAACAAAAAAAGCCTTCCCGCATATTTTGCCCTGCTGCGTGTATGGTAAAATCCTTCTACCAGAAGAAAACAGTAAATCGGAAATGCAGCTCTTCCAATAATGCGCATGAAAAATGCGGGGGCTTCCAGTCCCGGAATCTGTTCTAAAATAACGGCTGACGTGTGATCAATCAGCATGGAAACCACGGCGATCACCTTTAACCAATAGCCGGAAATTCCCTGTTGTTTAACATTCATAATCCTTCTCCTCTTTATTATTTTGCAAGAAGCTGTGCAATCTCTTCTTTGTATGGCGGAATCGTCTTTTTGGTCTCTCCCTCGGCACAAAGCCACGGTGTCTCTAAAATCTTCGGGATTTCCACAAAGCGCGGATCGTGAACCAGACGGTACAATGGTTCAAATCCAATGGTTCCTTTTCCAATGTTTGCATGACGGTCTTTATGTGCTCCCAGGAGATTTAAACTGTCATTGATATGAAAAACCGCAATCTGATCCAGCCCGATCACCTTATCAAAAGTCTCGAACACGCCATCATAATCATGCACCAGATCATAGCCGGCATCATTCACATGACAGGCGTCAAAACAGACTCTTAACCGTTCCTTTTTGTGCACTCCGTCATAGATTGCCCTAATCTCTTCAAACGTTCTTCCAATCTCGCTGCCTTTTCCTGCCATCGTTTCCAACGCAATAAACACATCATCCCCGTTGGCATCAAGCACCATATTCAGTCCCCGGACAGTCTGTGCAATTCCTGCCTCCGCCCCCGCGTCTAATGCAGATCCCGGATGCAGTACCAGAATTTTACTGCGCATGGCAGCCGTGCGCCGGATCTCTTTTTCCAAAAATTCCACAGCAAGCTCAAATGTCTCCGGCTTTACCGTATTGGCAAGATTGATGATATACGGTGCATGAACCACGATTTCCCGGATTCCAGCCTTTGTGGCATACTCCCAGCCCGCCTCAATATTTAAGTCTTTGATTTCTTTTCTCCGGGTATTCTGCGGTGCCCCTGTGTAGAGCATCAGCACATTTGCCCCATAACGCTCCGCTTCCTTCACGGATGCCAGAAACATCTCTTTTCCTGCCATTCCCACATGAGAGCCTATTTTAATTTCTTCCATTTTATATGTCCTCTGCTTTCAGCTTTTTCTTCTGCTGATGTGCAGTAATTGCGATCAGCAGATTTTGCGGAATAAATCTTCCGCATATCGTTACTGCCTTGATTTCAGTCGTCGGAACAATGAGCACTTTGCGTCTTTTCATCTGCTTTAATGCATATCCGGCGCAATACTCCGGTGTGATTCCGGCCAGTGCAAATTCAACATTTGCCACTTCATTGAATTCCGTATTCACCGGACCCGGACACAATGCCCCTACATACACCCGGCTGCCTCTCTGCTTCAGTTCCAGCGCCACTGCCCGCGTCAGACTCGCCATATAGGCTTTGGTCGCATAATAGGTGGCCATATAAGGGCCTGCCGGAAGCAGTCCTGCCGAAGAAGCGACATTTAAAATGTAACCGCCCTCCTGCTTTTCCATGCGGCGAAGCATCAATTTCATCAAAAGATGCATGGCCTTGACGTTCACATCAATCATCTGCATTTCCTTGTCTGCATCTGTCTCCAAAAAACTGCCGCAATCACCGAATCCCGCATTGTTGATCAATATCCCGACCGGAACCGGTTCCAGTTGCTGCATCAGACGGTAACACGCTTCTTTTTCGGACAGATCCGCCGTGATAATCATGCTTTCTGTCCCACTCTTATTTAATTCCTCTGCCAGTGCCTGCAACCGGTTTTCTCTTCGCGCAACCAGTACCAGACGGTATCCTTCTGCCGCAAGCTGTCTTGCAAATGCCATACCGATTCCGGAGCTTGCACCGGTGATTACTGCATATGATTTTTTCATTTTACATCCTCCTAAAGCATAATGAGTATAACACAGCAGCCCCCGGTTGTCTAATAAAATCAGGGCTTACAGAGGTTTCCCCCTGTAAGCCCTATGGCAGAAAATGAGTATAAAACGATTGTTTTAAGGTTCTGGCTTATTTCACCTTTACCTTCATCTTTACTGTTTTCTTGGTTCCGTCTTTTAATGTAACCTCTGCGGTCACTTTTCCGGTTCCTTTCTTCTTTCCGGTAATCTTTCCATTTTTATTTACGGAAACCACAGACTTCTTGGAAGACTTATAGGTAATCTTTGCCACGTTTTCCATATTCAGCTTCTTGTTCCATTTAAATACGGTTGTCTTTTTTGCAGCAACATTTACTGTGGTCTTTGCTGGCTTAACGGTTTTTGCGATCTGCTTTACCTCAGCCTTTACCTCAGCCTGTGTCTTTACGACATAAGTTCCCTCACCCTTAAATGTCAGTGAGACAGAACCATCCTTTGCGACCTTGTAAGCTTTCCGGTTTACAAGAACCAGTTCCCCGGTCTTTTCATCTTTCTTCATTACGGCAAGTTTTGCACCTGCTTTGACATCTGCTGCATTTACCTGTAAGGTGTATGCGGTTGTTCCGTCCGCTTTCTTCACTTCCTGTGTGATGGTCACATCTTTGGTTCCGGCAGCTTCTGTCACAGCTTTAATTACATCCGCATTTACGGTTGCCTTCACACCGGTTTTGGTAGTCTTTCCGGCTGCTTCTACTGCTGCCTCTGCTGTTACTTTTCCGCTGGCATCTTTGGTCACAGTAACACTTGCTTTCGTTCCTTCCGGAAGTTTCTCTGATGGAACAGTAATCTCCGTCGTTGTGTCTTTCTTAATATCCTCCGAAGGCTTGGTTTCGGTTGTTGTGCTTCCACTGCTGGATGAGCTTCCGCTGGATGAGTTCTTTTTCAAAACAACGGTTCCACCGTCTGCAGCTGCAGGAATGGTTACTTCTACCTTGCCATTGTTTACGGTATATGATGTTCCGGAATACAGATCTTTCAAAATTGTTCCGTTGCTTTCACTTACCGGAACTTCTACAGTTTGTGCAGCACCCTTGATATTTAAACCAACATATAATTTAGTTCCTTGATAACTTCTGGATACAATATCATAGCCTTTTTCATCGGATGCCACGATCGTTTTTCTGTCACCTCTTGCAAATACATCTGTGTATGCATTACGGATGGAAAGCATCTTCTTATAATGCTGATAGGTCTTATTGTCATTGTTTACCATTGACCAGTCAAAGTCATAACGATTTGTCTGATATGGATAATTATTTAATCCTGTCAGGCCAATCTCTTCCCCATAATAAATAACTGGCTGTCCTTTTGCCGTAATCTGCAGGCTTGCTGCGACCATGGATGCTGCAGTTGCTGCATCTTCTTTCATTCCACCATCCAAAAGTTTCTGCTTAAATCCATCTTCATCATGACTTCCAAGAAACTGTCCTGTCATGTAAGTATTATTTAACGCACTGTTTCTGGATGCCAGGAAATTTTCTACAGAAGAAATATTTCCTTTTACAAAATTAGCTGCCTGATCATTAAAATCAAAATCCAGATCCGAATCCATTTCTCCGGTTCCTAAAGTATTACCGTTAGAAGCATAACCTCCTCCTGCATACTCTCCAATCATCTTAAAATTCGGATCAGTTTTGGTCAAAGCATTCTTTAACTCTGCCCATGTATCATTTTCAACATGCTTAACCGTATCTACACGGAAATAATCGATACCAAAATCCTTTACCCACTGCGTCTGCCACTTTACAAGCTGTGCACTGACTACTGGGTCTTCTGTTCTGAAATCTGGTAAATTACTTAAGGAGTCTTTCTGATCACTTCCAGATACAATATCTTCTCCGCTTCGGATCATATTGCCAAACTCTGTATCATATCCGGCATGGTTAACCACAATATCTACCATAATACGAATACCGCGGTTATGTGCCTGATCGATCAATGTCTGGAATTCTTCTTTTGTTCCAAGCGTTGGGTTCAGTTTTGTAAAATCGCTTGCCCAATATCCATGGTATGCAGCATTGTACGGAACATCTTCTTTTCCCGTGTCAGTTACCGTAACTCCCGGAATATTTTCTACAATAGGAGTAATCCAGATTGTATTAATTCCCAAATCCTCTAAATAGTCTAACTTTTGTGTAATTCCTGCGAAATCACCACCATGATACAGACCTGCATTATCCTTTCCGTAAGTCTTTGCTCCGCTTGCTGTATTGTTTGATTCATTTCCATCAAAGAAACGATCCGTTACCATAAAATAAATAACTGATTCATCCCAGTCAAAATCATCTGCATTCTTCTTGTTACGTGCAGCAACTTCCGCCTGTACACTTGTTGTATACTCATTTCCATACTGATCTGTTACAACAATTGGCAATGTCTTTTTTCCTAATGTTGTATCAGTTGTAGCTGAAATTGTTACAGCCTGTAAATCTGGTACAATGGCTAATGCACTACTTCCACCTAAAGAAGAAACATCAATGCTTGCAGATGCAACTTCTAATTTCTTCTCATTCTCGTCCTGATTTACCGTGAATTTTACAACATTATTCTCGTTATAATTAAATGAAGCGTTCATTACTTCTGCCTGAATAGAAGCATTCAGTTTATAATACTCAATATAGGAATAATCGTTTCCATCTTTCTTCTCCTTCTTATCGTTATACTTGTCTAAAATATATTTCTCTCCCACTTTATAACGATAAAGTGTACGTCCACTTTTTAATTCATTATAGTTATACTCGAAACGCTTATTCTCTGCATTATAAGTCATTGGATATTCTTTGCCATCGATATCTACAGACACGTTCATATCTGAAAGCTTATCCTCAATCAATGCATTATCATCCCGATAATAAAATGCAATTTTATTTTCTTTTGGCAATACTTCATACCCCTTGTTATAAGGAGCACTTAATACTGGTTCTTCCCCTTTTTTCATGCTTGCGCATACAACGTTCTGCTCTTGTGGGAATGCAATGGAGTGATCTCCTCCATCCTTGATCCAGTCAGAGCCGGAAGGATCCAGCACAACCACGAAATCAACCTTCGTACAGCTTGACTTTACCGGAACTTTAATTTTCCATTTTCCTGCTCCTGCGGATTCAAATTTTTTCAATTCTGCCACAAAACCAGTGGTCCATGAATAAAACTCCGGGGTGGTTGTTAAAGTATCATTTTCATATTCAAGATAAAAATATCTTGGGTCTTCTTTGGTAATAGTAGGTTTTTCTGTAACTGGTGTTTTTCCATACACATACCATAAGGTTACTTCTGAAGTATTCTTATCAATAGTATAGAATCGATTGCCATCTTGTCCACCATCCCATGTTCCAGCTTTATCTCTAGCAATAATTCCAAGTGAATTGTATGGCACCGTAACCGTTCCCTGTACCCATGTTACTTTATTTTCTGTATCTTCTACCGCTTTATTTAAAGTAACAGTCGTATTGTTCTTGTCACTCCCACCATTCTCAAAAATGTAAATATCCGATACCCCGGGCTTCATTTCCAAATCCTGAGAATACATATTTATGGTTACCCGATACTGCTTTTCTACAACTGGAATTGTCAGTTCCTGTGTAAAATCGCCATAGGAAGCAATAACAATCACTTCTGTTGAATTAACATTCTTTGCAACAGTAAGCTTATTTCCATCCAATGTCACACCTTCCATTGGTGATTTTAACTGATAGGAAACGGTTACTGTTTTTACATCAGCAGATGTTCCATCATAATACTCTGCCGATGTACTTAATTCTTTTGTTTGGCCTTTTGAAATATTTCCATTGTCAACTACAAGTTTCTTTAACTTTTTCTGGCTAACCTCTACATTTTTTGATGTATCTGTAAGGTCAATTGTAAAAGTAACATCAGATGGAGCCTCTATGGTCACGCTACGATTGCCACCACTGCCTGATCCAGATCCCCATGGCTTATCCCATCCGCAGTTCTCAGGATCTTGTAAAATCTTATAGGAATATGTTCCTGCTGAAACATTAGTAAATGTAATGCTGTATTTGTTTCCATCCTTTGTCAAGGAATTGTCATTATGAATTCCCCATTCAAAGCCCGTTAATGCTGTCTCTCCTGATATAACATAAATGTCCCTTACCGTTGCTTTTTGAATTTCTTTTGATTTATCAGCACCTGTATACCATTTTCTCACTGAAGGATCAAAATATGCTTCTTTATATCCTTCATTTGCAATTTGGGCATTCCAGCATTTGTATTCTGTACCTTCTTTATTAACAAACTGCAAGCCATCTATAGTTCCGGAAATTGTTACATAACCCCATTTTTCGTCATCTGCTTGAAATAACGCAGGAAATTCAGGATGTTCTTCATCAACCGCTCCCCACGTAGAAGGACGAAATTTGTGTTCTTCATCCCCACTAATTGTTACGCTATTTCCCCATGCATTTACACACCAATCATTTACTGATGTTCCGTTTGGCAACTCAAAATATAATTTTACAGCTGCCTCTTCTGCTTTTGCCTGTACCGCCCCAATCGGCAAAAGTGTCAGAACCATCGCAATTGCAAGTAAAAAACTTACAAAACGGTTCTTTGTTGAAAACCTTCTCTCTCCCATTTTTTCCTCCTTTTGAATGATTTTTCGGGTTTTTTCGTCTTTCATTATACTTGAAAATGTATACGAAATAAAGTTGGAAAAACTGCCAAAAAACCTCTGGAAATTTTGTCTAAAAATTCCAGAGGTTTTTTCAACTTATTATACACATTGTATATTCATTTTTATTGCTGCAGTACCAGCTCGCGCCCTGTCACATCCAGTTCCATGCTCTGTGGATCTTTTTTATACTGCTCAAGCACGGTCAGCCACAGCATATGTACTTCGTAGATCAGCATCTGATCCGGCCTCCACTGCATACGGAGCTAAAACATCCACATCGAAGAAGCGGATGCCAAGCGGTGGCAGAAAAATCAAATTGCAGGACTTCTTTTTCTCTCCGCAGGTGTAGATCTGCTCATAAGAAACCAATAGAAATTCTTTTTCCTGATCCATACAGTGATAGGAAACAAAACACTCATCAATCACCCATGTCTCTCCCTCTTCGGTTTCCACTGGTTTCTTCGCCGGATCGTTGTACTCGGTAGTCTGGCACTGAATATCCCAGTGCAGTTTTCCTTCCCGCGTTTTTTGTATCATATCGGTCACTTTACGGACCAGCTGTTCTTCCTTTTTCTTCATTCTTATGCCTGCTCTCTCACATAAATCTGTGACAGATTATTCATGATCGCCGCTGCGACATCCGGTTTATTCATAGAGTAAATGTGAATGTGGTTGACTCCGTTGGCAATCAGATCAATAATCTGCTCGGTTGCATAGGCAATTCCTGCCTGCTTCATGGCTGCAGGGTTGTCCCCAAACCGATCCACAATGCTTAAAAATTTGGCAGGAACCAGATTTCCGGTCAGGGAAATCGTTCTCTTCACCTGTGCTGCATTGGTAACCGGCATGATTCCGGCAGTCACCGGAACATCAATTCCTTTAGCAAGTGCCTTATATAGGAAACGATAATAAATGTTATTGTCGAAAAACATCTGTGTGGTCAGATATTCACAGCCTGCATCCACTTTTTCTTTCAGATGATCCAGATCTTCATTCATATTGGCAGCCTCCGGATGTCCCTCCGGATAACATGCACCGCCGATACAGAAGTCTCCTGCCTCCCTGATCTCACGAATCAGCTCAATCGCATGGTGATACTGATCCGGAAGCGGAAAATCCGTGTTTGTCGGAATATCCCCGCGAAGTGCAAGGATGTTTTCGATTCCGCGCTCTTTCAGCTCATGGATTACAGTATGTACCTTTTCTCTTGTGGAAGAGACGCAGGTCAGATGTGCGATTGCCGGCACCCCATAAGAGTTGATCGCATCTGCGATCTCTACGGTATAATCACTCGTTCCGCCGGTTGCTCCATATGTACAGCTGATATATGCCGGTTTCAGCTTTGCGATTTCTGCTGCGATTGCCTTGTAATTCTGCAGCTGTGCTCCCTGTTTTGGCGGGAAAATCTCACATGAGATTGTCACCTCATTCTTCTTTAAAATTTCCGATACTTTCATATTTTTCTCCTGTTGTTAAAATTTTCGAAGCTCATCTGTGCCGTCATCCATAGTATTGACAATACGCTTAATCTGCACAAAATAGGAATAATTATCATTTACATGAACTTCACAGCGATCTCCGACTTTATGCCCGAAAATAGCTGCGCCAAGCGGTGATTCCCTGCTGATCAGATTTTTCAGTGAATTGCTTCTGACCGTTGTCACCAGTTTATACGTTTCCGTCACATCATCCTCTTCAAAATAAATATCGACGGTATTGTTCATTCCAACCTCATCTTCCGGAGAATCTTACGAAACAATCACTGCTGTCTTGATCATTTTTTCCAGATAACGGATACGGCTTTCATTTTCGTTTTTAAACTTTTTGGCTGCCTTATATTCAAAATTTTCGCTCAGGTCTCCCTGGGCACGTGCTTCTTTTACATCTTCGAGGGCTTCCTTTCGAACCACCAGCTTCCGGTGCTCAATCTCTGCCTCCATTTTTTCAATATCCTTTTTTGTTAATTCATCATGCATATTCTGCCTCCAGATATTAATCTAACATTTTACATACAAAATCGCAAGTCCTATCTTCCTGCGTACAGACACTGATCAGATATCTGTCTTTTGGCGTTCCCAACGGAATTTCTTTATAGTATTTCCCATGCAGGGTATCCACGGTATGAAATGCCTTTGTCATTCCTTCCCCGGTCATTTTCACATAGCTTTCTTTTCTTGTCCAGAACCGGAGCAGTTCCTGCGGATCATCCCCGGCATCTTTCCACCAGTTCCATTCCGCTTCCGTTAATATCCGCTTTGCAAGTTTCCGGTTGTGGGTTTCCTGCAAAAAACGGTTCTGCTGTTCCACATCCACACCTACCGGGACATCCGACAGCACTCCCGCCACATATGCTCCCGCATGACTTAAATTAAAGAAAACCCCATCTTTTTTCAGACGCAGCTTTCCATGTCCTTCCAGCCCAAAAGATTCTTCGGCATAAGGGATCTGTTCTTCCATCAGCATATGCCGGAGCAGAAGTCCCGCCGCAATGGATCTGCTGCGATTTTCTTTTCCTTTTATCGTTCTTACTTTCTCCCTGCGGCTCTCCACAAGAAGAGACAGCGAAGCCACCTCTTCTTCCGGACGCAGGAGACAAACCGGCCGGATATATAGTTTAAGCATGTAATGCTCCTAAAAATCCACACGC
>OLNC01001822.1_pt1 | contig 9795 bp, 7 predicted proteins | sample 1672011 | NCBI WGS metagenome assembly OLNC01 (sample SAMEA3136636, study PRJEB25190) | human gut metagenome | biome: human gut; feature: human-associated habitat; material: faeces | place: Austria | collected 2013 | reverse complement strand
CAAGCTACAGCTGTTGCAACTTCAGATGTCTCTACTCCAACAACCACAGCGACTGAAACAAACACTACTGATTCACAACCTACTGAAACAGTAGCAGAAGTAGCTACTACTCAACCGGTAAGTACTAATGATAATGACGCTTACGCTGAAAAGGCTAATACATCTACTGAAGCTGAAAAGGTAACTATCGACAACACAGCTGTCACAGATGCAGTTGCTACTGCCAAAGACAGTGGTGTTAAAGTGACACAAGATGCTACGCAAGATAAAGGGTCACCAACCACAAGTGAAGAACTCGCAACAAAGCAAGCTGAAATCAAGGCCGACCAAAATGAACAAGTAGCTACAATCAAACAAGCTACCAAGGACGCATCTGGACGCCAATCAGCCTATGATGCAGCTGACAAAGCACACGATACACTTGAAACCCAAGTAGACAAAGCGGTTAAAGATAGTAATGGACTTATTAAAGCTGAAGCTACTGAAATCTCAAGTGGTGATGGTAAAAATGTAGGTGATTACAACACCTATACTGAGCAGGTTAATAAGCAGATTGCTTCGAACAAAGAAACCATCGACAAATTTAACAAAGATTATGCTGCTATGAAGGATAATGCTAACGTTAATGTTGACGGACGAGTAACAACACAAAATGTTGACCAGTTGACTTATGGTAACTCTGTTCAAAATGGTAGTGTCAATTCAGATGGAACGTTCTCATTTACTCACGATGCGAACGACTCAGCTAATGACACCTTGGGAATTTTAGGTACTGGTACTCTTAATGGTAAGGTTAATTTCACGTCTGCAGCTAACGGAGACGGTTCTACGACCGTAACACTTAATAGTCTCGATTTGTGGAACTATGCTTATACAAGTAACCGTCCAAATACTGGTGTTAACCAAAATCTGAACTATCACGTTTATACAGACGGGGAAGAGATTTACTCAGTAAACCACGACGGTAACTCAAGCTTTACGCAAGACATCAATCGTAGCATTGCTCTTAACAAGTCCTATGTCTTGAAACCAGGAGAAACTACTGGTATTATTCCAATCCTTAACATTGATGATAACTGGATTATCAATACTCATGGTCAGTTGAGTCTCGATTTCACTAATCCAAACGTGGTTCCATCAGCCACAGTTAAAAAGGTCAATGAACCTGTTAAACCAGAAATTCCATCTGTAAACTATCATGATTACAAGATGGACTACCAACCAACTGTTACTAAAACAGTTCTCAATAGCGACGGTGAAAATGTTAATGGTAAAGTGATTCCTAAAAATGATGAACATACCTATGTATTGAATAATGGAAATATCTTTGCCAATGCAAAAGTTGGCGATACCGTAACAACACGTGATCCTCTAGAATTTGGAGAAGTTCCTAACATCGAAGCCAACAAAGCTGAAAATGAGGCTAAAGGTTGGAACGTTGACTATGATGAGGCTTCTAAGACCTACACATTTACGGCCAAATATGAAGGTAAGGCTCTAGAAGCACCTACAATCAAGTTTGTAGCAACGGACGATAACGGTTTCTACGATAATACTTATAAAGCTGGTCGTAATGGTTACGAAACCTTCTCTGATACTGTCACTAACAAGACACCAACGGCTCCAAAACCACATAAGTCTGTTACAGATTCAAAAGGAAATGACATCGACGGTAAGACTACTGACGATAATAAAGTAACCTTCCATTTGACGACTGACTATAGCCCATATAAAGATATGGCTGCATCTAAACAAGCACTTGAATTTGCACTCCTTGATGATGTGCAAGATGGTGCATTCACAGTAGATGAAGATGCTATTACTATTGTCGATAGCAAGAACAAAGATGTCAGAGACCTCTTTGATATGTATCACGTACTTTCGGATGAAGGACGTACTGATGCCATCAACAAGATCCTAAATGAATCTGGTCTTAACCCAACTGGTGAATTCTATCTCTGGGTAGCCAAAAATCCAGTAGATTATTACCAAGACTACATTCTAAAAAACAATAATGTAACAGTTAATCTCCCTGCTACATTGCAAGTCCCTGCAGGTACTACTGTAGAAAATGATTTCTATCAGATTGATTTTGGTAATGCCTATAAATCAAATCTTGTTTCATTCGATACACCACCAGCAGCACCAGTAGGAGAGTCTGGCGGACCTACTTCTACCCCAGTAACTCCAGTAGAAGAAGTGCCTGTTCAACAACAAGCTATCAAAGTTCTTCCTAACACTGGTGAACAATCAACTTCAGCTATTGCCACAGCAGGTGCAGTTCTTTTGACTACTGCACTTGGCATGCTTGGTTTCTCTAAACGTAGTAATGAGTACTAAGATAGCACCCACTTCTTAAAATTCCTTTTCCCTATTCTAAATTCATAATTCCCTAAAAACACAGCTCACAAGAGTTGTGTTTTTTTAGGAGGTGTCACTGGGTTACAAATAGATATTTGTTTTCCTATAATTAAGAAGTACTTTAAAACGAACTAGGAAGGAAGTTGTTGCTTATATGAGGACTGATAATTTATATAATTATGGACTTATGAAATCAAGACCATATAAGTAGAAAGAAGGTGTCTTTTTGAAAAATAATAAATTAATGTTCATGTTACTGATAAAATGGTTTGCTGAAAGTATTTATTTCCTTGAAATCATATTTATAACAGCCACTTCAGTTCTGTTATTAGCAAACAATATTCTCAACGTTTCAACAAAGACGATTCATATTGTCGCCCTGGTATTACTGGTAGTTTATGTATGTATTGGTTTGTTATTAGCTAATCGAAAAAATAAATTTACGATGTCAGTTAATTACTTTAAATTGATAGGTGCATTGGCTTATATCGTACTTATCACCACTCTAAAAGGTATTGTGTTTGATATTCTAACACACCCACTAGTTACACTGGGGATTGCACTTCCTTATGTTGTAGCTATTGCCTTAAGAAACTTCAGCAAAGGTCAGATCAATAAAATCATTTTTGATGATAGACACAATGCAAATATCAGAGGACGATTTGATACCGTAGACAATATCAAAGAGTCGATGCGTTCATCTATTGCTAGTAGCATTTCTCACGAATTTAAAGGTCTTACGGAAATCAGAGATGAAAAGTTTAGGCAAGATACAGAAGGAAATGTAGCTGGTATGTTCAAAGTGTTGCTGAAATCTGGCTTTTGGGGGCTTAAACACATCCCATTGACTAAAGTAACACTGACATTTAACTTAGAATAAGAGGTAATCACGATGAAGAAAAATATTTTAACAACGGAACAAGCAAGTTTTTTAAAGCAGTACAATTTTTCACTATACCAGGAACGATTTGAGGTATTATGTGAAGCTCAAAAAGCTGAAAAAGAAGGGCAATTAACATTTGCCTCGGACGATGAATATAAAACATTCATTGATGCAGTAATGAATGGAGAATGGTCTGAAGAACTCTTTATGATCAATCTCTCAAATCCTATCGGATGCGAACACTTCCTTGCAGCACGAGAAGATGGCAATGGTGGACTAATTTGGGATGTCGTCGATTATAGTGAGGGAGACCGCTTCACTAAAGAACAAATCCAGACGATTGTTCCAGAGGCATATCGATATAGTGCCTTTATGGTCTCTGAGATTGCTGCAGAAAAAGACTGGGGTCCAGAAGCTCAACACCAACGACTTGAACAAGCTAAAAAGCAAGCCCAAGAACATGAAAAAACTATCGAAAACTTTCCAAAACCTCGTGTAATCACAGATGAAGAAAGTCAAGATGAACTTACACAAAGTTCTATTAGAACAGTAGCAGCAACCTTGAGACCTGCACAATAAACATAGGACAAACTAAGGATAGCATACAGTGATGCTATCCTTTTTGTATTGAATCATATACCACGCGCAACACTTCACTTCTTTTCTCTAGTAATTTTCAAAGTAGATATTACAAAACTTTTTTCATCAGATAAAAGAAAATATGATTACAGAATTCAATCAGTATCGGCCACCTCTGTTAACAAGATTAAGAAAGAAAATGAAACAAACGAATTTTGTGACTAATCAAAAATTACCAAAATTACTCAATCAAAGTAGACGAAAAGAAATCAGGAAAATAAAAGACTATAATATTAAGTTAATATTTGGACCTAGGGATAAGCAACATTATCAAGTAATAATGGTTAGCCCTAGTATCATAGATTTATAATGGTCAGTAAATCAAATTATTATTAAACTGTCGTGTAACTGGTAACAGTATCTTTAAAGGTATCATTTTATATAGGTAAAGTACTGCCTTCAAGTTTATCTTATAAAAAACGGCACTAGCCCCAAAAAATGAGACATAAGAAAAACACTCCTGTTGAAAATCTAGTAAACTAGAAACAGGAGTGTTTTGTTATGGTCAAAAAAGCATATTCATTAGAAACTAAGTTAGCCTGTATCGAATGGTTTCATTCCATCCTAAAGTCTGAAACCTTATATCTCCATAATTGGAGAAACCTAACCAAAGATGGTATAACAGATATTGTTAAAAATTACATCATATTTTATAATGAAACTAGAATTCAACAGAGATTAAATGACCAGTCTCCTGTAGAGTACAGAAAACTGGCCTCATAAATATGTTTTTCTTGTGTCTCATTATAAGGGTACAGTGCCAATATCGCTTTTTATTTATATGATATAATTATTATACGAAAAATGCTGAATAGTTTTTGTAAAAAAGAAATTTTTAATTACTAATTCAAAAAGGAGAATAAAATGGAAGAAAAGGGATTAGGAGAAAATCAACTATCAAGAGATTTATCTAAGGGAGTAATTTTAGACAAGTATGTAATTGAATTTTTAAACAACTATAAATCAAGTTTTGAACAAACCGTTGATATTATTATGAATTCAAATCAGTTTGTTAAGGAACTAGAGGATATTTTATTTTTATTAGACTCCAACGAAATAGGATTAATGAGTGTGACTGATAATCTATATCGTCTACGTCATACATTAAGATTGGAATATGATAGATTAAAATCTGATTGGGATTTTGATAATAAGGATTCTAAGAAGTTGATAGCAAAAGCTCCATCATACCTTAGGAGAGTAGATGAGTTAGAATATGAGTTAGAAGATAAGTTACATGATCTAATACGGAGTGATAGCGAAAAAAATAAAAGAAAAATAGAAATGGATATTAGAAGAATCATTTCAAAAGTGTTAGATGCTATTACCAATTATCAAAATAATCAAATTAAAGAAATAGATGCTATTGTTCAAATTATCAATGAAAATTATAGTAATACTGACGCAAATAAAAGAAATCAGGTCTTCCTTTCTCATGCTTTTAAAGATAGATTATATACTTTAGGGCTGTTTTTACATTTTTATGAACAAAACGTTTACCTTTATATAGATTGGATGCATCAGTCTAAAAATTCAAAAACTAAAAAACTTAAAAATAATTTAATACGAGAAATTCGAAACTCTGATCAGTTACTATTTCTAAGAACTTTAAATAGTGAATTAGCCCTTCAAGGAGGTAATAGACAGATACGACAATGGTGTGCATGGGAGATTGGGACGTTTGACTATAAGACAAGGGGAAAAGAGGATAGTCGGTTTTATATCGATAGATTTAGAAAGAATAGACAATCAAAAAGCCAAAGTCAAATAATTCAAGATTTTCAGCCTCTTAGAGGTATTCAAAATGGGCGTCTTTATTAGAAAGAGTAGGATTTAAAATGAATAAGAAGCTATTTATAAAAAAATTTTCTAAGGCTATACAAGAAGGAAATGCAGCAGTGTTTGCTGGTGCAGGAACATCAGTAGAAGCAGGATTTGTTAACTGGAAAAAACTTGTAGAACCGTTTGCTACTGAAATTGATTTAGATATTGAAAAAGAAACTGATTTAATAGGACTAACTCAATATTTTATTAATAAAAAAAGAAATAGAGGATCGGTGAATCAAGAAATAATTAAACAGTTTTCTAGTCCAGATGCTGAAACAAAAGTTATGAATCTGTTAACACGACTTCCAATTACTACATATTGGACAACCAATTATGATAAGGTAATTGAAAAGGGCTTAGAAAATAATAATCGTAGAGGAGATATAAAAAGAAAAATAGATGATTTAGCAGTTAGCAGTCCAGATAGTGATGCAATTGTATATAAAATGCATGGAGATGTAAATTCACCTCAAGAGGCAGTTATCTCAAAAGATGATTATGAAAGGTATAGTGATAAAAACTCCTTATTTGTAACAGCTTTACGCGGTGATTTAGTATCTAAAACGTTTTTATTTGTAGGGTTTAGCTTTGAAGACCCTAATTTAGAATCTATTTTGGGAAAGGTAAATGTCTTACTAGGAGATAATAAGAGAGAGCATTATTGCATACAAAAGAACGTGTCAGTATCAGATTATCAAACTGAAGACGACTATAACTATGCTAAAATTAAACAAGTTTTAAAAATTGAGGATTTACGCCGTTATGGAATAGATACAGTTCTAGTTGATGATTATTCTGAAATACCAGAGTTAATATCAGAAATTGAGGAAGAGTATTTAAAAAACACAATTTTTATTTCAGGCAGTATCTCCTATTATAATGAGAATTGGAGTGAAGAAAAGGTAAATCAATTCTGTTATACTTTATCTCGTTCACTTGTTTCAAATAATTATAAAATTATATCAGGATTTGGACTTGGAGTAGGTAGTAGTGTTATTAACGGAGCTCTAGATGAAATTTATAAAACTAAGTATAGACATGTCAGTGAGCATCTTGGCTTATTTCCTTTTCCTCAATATGATGATGGAGAAAAATCTTTAGTTGAACGTTGGACTGATAACCGTATTCAAATGATTAGTCAAGCAGGGATCTGTATTTTTATATTTGGCAATAAAACAGTTAATGGTGAAGTAGTATCTGCATCTGGGATGATGGAGGAATTTCAGATTGCTAAAGAAAGAGGAAAAATAATAATTCCAATAGGTTCTACAGGGGCTGTAGCAAAAGAAATATTTGATGAAATGAAAGAGTCAGGAGACTATACTTATCTAAATGATTATTGGAATGTTCTAGAGAACGAAGAAAATGCCGAAAACGTTTTTGATACAATAGTCAAAATTATTGAAGGGGTTAGATAATGGCAACAAAAGTATTTATTTCATTTCGTTTTAGCGATGGAAAAAATATTAAAGATGAATTAGTTGATTTATTTGATGAATCTACTGAGATAATTAATAGATCAGAGGATACAGATAGAAGTCAAATGAGTGAAGAAACTATTCGAGATTATTTATATGAAAAACTCAAAGATACATCAGTTACAATAGTGTTGTTGACACCTAAAGCAGTTGATTATAAGAAAAATTTCTATTGGGAATATGATGACTGGCTTTATGATGAACTTAGATACTCCTTGGAAGATAGGGAAAATAACAGAACGAATGGTGTAGTTGCTGTATATACAGATGATGCGAGAGATAAACTATTTACGGAAAATAAGCATTATTGCTCTTATTGTCAGCAGAATCAATCCTGTAGGCTATTAAAAGATTTTGATAATTTGACTCGTAAGAATATGCTAAATATTAAACCTAACTTTAAGAAAAATCCATGTAATAATCTTTATAATGACGAGTATGATTCGTACATTTCGTTGGTTAGTTTAGAGGTCTTTAAAGAAAATTATAAAAAATACATTGATAATGCAAAAGAAAAAAGGGATAGAATAGAAGAGTTTGAAATAAAGAAGAGAATGGATTGATGAATAAAATAGAAAATAGTTAATGAGACTAGTTTCTTAAAATAATTTAGATTGATCCTGATTTTTACTCGTTAACTTTATGCTTGTGATATAATTTTGATCCCTACATTTTTTAGGGGATGCTAGCAAAACCTGCTATAATATTGTTGATAAGTGCAATCGTTAATTTTACAGAAAAAAAAACGCTGACTTCATGCGTTTTTCTTTTGTATTGATTCCTAATTTTACCTCAGTAAGAATGAATTATTTCTTAACACATTGAATTACCTTATATTCTTAACTTCAAAGAAAGAGAAAATATTTATTCAGTATCGTTGATAAATAGTATCCCAAACTTCTAAACTCCTGTAATTTTCATAGTGGTACTTTATCTATGAACAGACAACAGTAATTTTCTTGAATAATAATCAAAAGACTACTTTTAAATGTGAGAACATTTAAGTATAATAAAACAGAATAATTAATAGTAAATCCCTGATAGCTATTTGGGATCCTGAATACTTGATTTTAGGAGATTGAAAATGAAAATTGATTTTATGAAAAAAATGGATACAAAGAAAAGTGCCATAATATCTCTCATCGTACTATTATGTTTTGGTATAGGGTACTATGTACTTGTAATTTCACCACATCAAAGGGCGGTAAAGTCATTTAATGAAGTGACAGCTAAAATTCAAAAAGAAAATAGTAGCTTAGAGGAGACAATCAAAGTATCTAAGGAACTACTTAGCAGTAAAGATAAGCCCTTAGACGAAAATCTGACGGTTGAACTAAAAAACGAAGTCTCAACTGCTGAAAAGAAGAAGCAAGTAATTCCTAAAATCAAAAAGAAAACAAGCGACATCAATAAACAAGTTAAATCACTAAAAAAACCAATTAACTACTCGACAGAGATAAAAAATCTAAAAGATAAAAACCAGAAGTATTCAACAAGTGTTAAGCAGTTAAAACAAATTACAAATCCTTCCAATACATTTGTGGAAAGTCGTCTTAAGGAAATTGATACGATTTCAGAAGTTCAGTCAGCCACAGAAGATAATGATCCAAACCAAGGTTTAAACAAGCAAGGAAGTTATACGGCAGCAGTTTATTTCTCTGACAATGAAGTGACTAATCCAGTTGCTGGAGCTGATTTAGTTGCAAAAGGTACAGATGCAGGTGGATGTGTTGAAGTCTATAAAACGGCTGAAGATGCCAAAAAACGAAATGACTATTTAAGTGCTTTCGATGGCCTTCCAACTGTCATCAATCCTGGTTCACACTATGTATACGGAACAGTTGTTATTCGTATCGCAGCATCATTAACGGCCTCACAGCAAAATGCTTTGACGCAAAAGATATATGAGAAGTTAATTGAAATTAAAGATGATAACACAAGCAAAAACACCTCAAAAACGGAAACCTCATCCTCTACGCAACCATCATCGTCTAGTTCAAGCTCTACTCAAGCTACTGTTAGTGAATCAGCTCAGAGTAACACCAATACGGTAGCTGGAAGTACCCCAACAACACCTGCACAACAACAAGATGCTGGAGTTCCCGAATCATCAAAAGAAACAAGGGTAAATCCTGAATTTCATAGTAATATTGATGAAAATGGTTATAACACACTCTTGGGTGTTTATGTGCAAGATATGATTGACCAGGCAAATAACTATCATGCTACTACCGAGCCATCATCATCAGGAAGTTCTGAATAAGTTCCACATAACTCGATACCCCTTTTAAAAATATTTAGAAGACTACTGAAAACGCCAATTACACAGCTATTGGTGTTTTTTTACTCTCAAAGACTATTGGCAACACTGTAACTCTTGAAAACCTCACCAAAATAGTCTATACTTTTGTTAGCTTATAAACTAACAAAAGAGGTGACACATGGGATATTTTGATTACACTAGGGAACCTCGCAGTGATATTGCTTTTATTGATATGAAGTCTTTCTATGCTAGCGTAGAATGTGTTGAAAGAGGGCTACATCCTCTAAAGACTTCTCTATGTGTTATGAGTAGAGCTGATAACTCTGCAGGTCTTATCCTAGCTT
>OLNC01001816.1_pt1 | contig 9825 bp, 9 predicted proteins | sample 1672011 | NCBI WGS metagenome assembly OLNC01 (sample SAMEA3136636, study PRJEB25190) | human gut metagenome | biome: human gut; feature: human-associated habitat; material: faeces | place: Austria | collected 2013 | reverse complement strand
GCGGTATCCCGCCTTAATTCAGATGCTCTGGTAACTCAGTTACCGAGTAATTCACAACGTGTTTGATTAATAGATATTATACTGAACAAAACCAAAATATCAGTCCTATATATGCACTCTTTTTATAATCTCATTTGTAAGTCCACCAATCACAACACCGGCAGCTACACCGGCTACCAGCAACGCTGGCGTATATACAAATACACTTGCATTATTTACGATCAACATAGCAATAATAAGCTGCCCGATATTATGTGAAACGCCTCCCGCAACGCTGACTCCGATCAGACTGAAAGATGTCTTTTTTAACATAAGGGTCATAACCGTCATACTAAGCGCAGCTCCTGCCAGGCTGTACAGGATACTGAACAGATTTCCAAACATAAACCCGATCACCAGAATACGTATGACAGAAACCAATGCAGCCTCTTTAAAAGAATACTTCTTCAGAATAAAAAGTACCCCCAGATTCGCCAGCCCAAGCTTAATCCCAGGAATCCCTGCAAACACCGGAACCAGAGATTCCACATATCCAAGAATAATAGCCACAGCCGAAAAAAGTCCGAGATAGGCTGTTTTTTGTTTCATAAAATATATCTCCTCTCAACCGTTAAATGCAAAAAAATAAAAATTCTTCAAGTATTCTAACACAAAAAAAATATCTCTGCAAGCATAAGTTAGCCTTCTCTAACACATGCTGATATTTCACATAGCTTCTTCCTGTATTTCCTTATTGAAAAAGTTTGACGAATAACTCTGGCAAAAGGAACTGCGAAGATTACCGTAACCTGCAATGGTGTAAGTAAAACATTCAAAGTTACTGTAAAATAAATTTCAAACTGAATTGCCTGATTCAGAAGTCCCGGAACTGATACATCGTTCCGGGACTTTCTTAATGATAAAAAAACAGTATTAACATTTTAAAGAAAGAATAGAAATTTTTATAAAAAAATGCTATACTTCTGAAGTTAGTTGAAGCTAATGTACTGCATACTGCAGAAAAATAACGAAGGAGAGGACATAACGTGAATAATCAAAACTTTTACCTGCGTCTGATCGCTCTTTTAATGATTATCATGGCAGTATTTTTCTATAATGGTACAGTAAAAGACAAGGAGCAGGAACAGAGCATTACAGACCTGACTACACAGGTACAGATTCTTCAGGATCAGCAGGAACAGATTCTTACAGCATTACAGGAGGCTTATGAAGAGCAGAAAACTGTTGCAGAAAGTAAAACAGAATCCGACAGTAAATCTTCTGACAGTAAAAAAAGTACAGCTGCTGAAGAAACATCTGATGATTCTGACAATGTATACAAAAACGGTACATATGAAGGCTCCGGTACAGGATACGGCGGAACTATCACTGTGCAGGTAACTCTTCAGGATGATACGATCACAGATGTAAGCGTAACCAGTGCGCCGGGAGAAGACAGTGCTTATCTGGCACAGGGGGAAAATGTGATCAGCAGTATTATCAGTGAACAAAGTACAGATGTAGACACGGTTTCCGGTGCTACTTTCAGTTCCACAGGTATTCTGGAAGCTGTTAATGATGCACTGACAAAGGCGGAAAACTGATGAAAAAGAGACAGAGAAAAGTGCGGCTGATCCGCGCCGCCATACAGCTTATATTTTTTATAGCAGCGCCATCTTTATTTTCCACTGCATTTGCAGGCGTGAAATCCATATTTCTGGCAATAGGGAATCATCAGAGTGTGACATGGAACTCTTTTCTGGATGTAACAGCAGTCTTACTTCTGGTTACGATTCTGTTTGGAAGACATTTCTGCGGATATGCCTGCGCGTTCGGATCCCTTGGAGATGCACTGTATGAACTGACCCTGTTTATCAGATCCAGATTCTTCCATAAGAAAAAGAGACATGGTTATTCAGAAGAAATGGGACATAAACTGCAGAAAGTGAAATATATAGTCCTGGCGCTGATCTTATTATCCTGTGTTACCGGTTTCTATTCCAGCCTGCAGGGAATGAGCCCTTGGGATGTTTTTTCCATGCTGACTACAGGAAAACTGCCAAAACCTGCCTATATTGTTGGAACAGTGCTCCTCTTTCTGATCATGATCGGAATGTGCACCCAGGAACGTTTCTTCTGCCAGTTTCTGTGTCCTATGGGCGCAGTATTTGCCATTATGCCTGTAATCCCGGGAGCATTGCTGAAAAGAAACCGGCCGAACTGCGCGCCGAAATGTACACTCTGCAAGAAGAGATGCCCTGCACATCTGGACATTGACGGGGATACCTCACATTCCGGAGAATGTATCTGCTGTCATACATGTACAGCTACCTGTCCAAGACAGAACATTCATTTCGGAGACCCTGATAGGGACAATGAGGCAGTTATTGAGAAAAAATGATTAGCAACGCCTAACTTTCGGGGTAGACACCACAAACTCACCGTGGTATAGTTTATGAAGTTAGTTAAAGCTAATGCGATTTATATTGATTGCTGGCCAAAAGCTGTGATCCGTATAAATTTATCCATAAATATTTCAGGAGATTAATATGACAAGAAAGAAATCTATATTATCCGGACTGCTTGTAATGACATCACTTGTATATACATCCTGCCCGGCATGGGGAAATTCAGAAACTGCCACATACACAAAAACAGATTTTGCGATGGATACTGTAGTTTCTGAAACTTTGTATACAAGCGGCGAAGATATTACGGACAAGCTTGTTTCTACATTAAAAGATATAGAGACAAACTGGCTTTCCTGGACAGACGAAGGATCTCAGATCTATCAGCTCAATCAGAATGCAGGAAGCACCCAGGAAGTCTCTGACGAGACAGCCGGATACCTGCTTCAGACATTTGCACTGTCTGAAGCTTCTGATGGAGCCATGGATCCCACAATGGGAAAAGTGATCCGTCTGTGGGATATAGACGGAGAAAATCCTCATGTTCCCGATGAGAAGGAGTTAAATTCTCTCCTTGAGGATGTAGGGTATGAAAAAGTAACTCTGGATGGCGATCAGGTCACCATGTCTGAAGGAGTAACCCTGGATCTGGGAGCAGTGGGAAAAGGAATCGGCTGTGATGCCATAAAAGACATTCTGGAACAGGATAAAGAAGTTTCAGGTGCTATTGTGAATCTGGGTGGAAGCAGTGTGATGAGTTACGGTCAGAAACCGGATGGTTCATTCTGGCAGGTAGCTGTGACAGATCCCCGTGATACAGAAGGCGATTATCTTGGCGTTGTATCTCTCAATGGAACAGAATTTCTTTCTACTTCCGGAGATTACGAGAAGTATTTTATAGAAGATGGAGTCCGTTATCATCATATTCTGGATCCCTCTACGGGATATCCGGCCAGAAGCGGGCTCACATCAGTAACAGTTGTATGCAGTGATGGTCTGGATGCAGATGGTTTATCTACAGCCTGCTTTGTACTTGGACGCGAGAAAGCAAAGAAGCTTCTGGAACAGTACAATGCAGACGGATTGTTTGTCGATGATTCCGGTCATGTTTACCTTACAGAAGGCATGAAGGAACGCTTTCAGTTGATGAAAGATACTTATTCGGTCAGTGAATAAGTTCATCTTTATACATTTAAATTTCATATCAGGAGGATTTTTAGGTATGCGCAAAGGAAATTTAATTAAGCTGGCAGCACCTGCGATCTTAAGTGCAGCGATGATGGTATCCGGGTTACCGGTAATGGGTGCCGAGTTCTCAGATGGAGCAACAGTAGAAGCAACTGTGGAAGATGCTACAGTAACAACAGATGATTTTTCCGCAGATGAATTTGGCAGCGAAGAAGAAACACCATTTGTAGATGAACAGCAGGCAGAAGCAGATCAGTTTTCTGCTACAGCAGAGGAAACACAGGATGGTTATAAATATGTCTATGCTTCTCTGACATGGGATCAGTACTGGGCATCTGAGGGTGTTTACAATGCAACTAATACTACTTCTTCAGATGAGAAAGATACAAAAGGTGAAACAGACAAAGGTGGCTTTGATGCAGTTACCAGAGCTACCAGAAATCATGGTCTTCACAGAGGAAGTTTCCAGAGTGACACAGTCATCTACGATGAAGCTGGCGGTTCCTATGAGGTTTCATACTGGTCAGACAGAAATACTATTGTTTTGACAGATGGTACTTCTATTGGATTTAATAATGGCGTGATCACAAAGCCAGATGGAAGTACTGCAGAAATGAAAGAATATAAAGTAAAAGGAATGAAGTATATTCCTGTAGCCGTGAAGGCAGAAGATTACGATGCATTTAAAGCTCAGTACAGTGTTGTTGAAGATGGCGGTCTTCTGATTGGTGGATTTGGTGAAGGCGTTTTATCTGGATACAGCAAAACAGCCAATGTAACAGCAGAAACCAATGGCCTGAAAGAAGCTGTGAAGAATTCTGACGGAACATTCTCTTTCACAGCAAGAAAAACAGGATCTGGCTCCGGTATTGCTGATGAAGCACAGAAAACAGTATCCAATGTAGAGACAGGGCTGACAGCAGCAGAAAAAGCTGAAGCTTACGGTGCATTTATCAGAGCTGATATTAAAGGTGAAGGTTACGGCGACCTTGGTGCAAACATGTATGCTGTAAAATGGGTGTATTATGGAAACGGAGATACACCGCTTGCTACCTATGGTACTAAATTTGCAGCAGATAACTGGATGCATAAATCTATGGGAATTCAACTTGGTCTGACAAAATCTGTCCGCTGCCAGCTTCCAACAGATACAGATGGAACAGGTAAATGGGAGATCACAGTATATGCGATGGGATACCAGGACTTTACATTCACTGTAAATGCTACAGAAGAAAATCTCGTTCAGCCTGGTGAAAATGAAATTACTACATATAACTTAACAGAACTTGTAAAACAGGCAGAGACATTAAAAGAAGAAGATTATACTGCAGAAAGCTGGGTTGTTTTTGCAGGAGAATTACAGGAAGCAAAAGATGAGCTTGCCAGCCCTAATTCTCAGGCAACTGTAAATGAAGCATATGAACACCTTAATGCTGCTATGAAAGGACTTGTACTGAAACAGCCATCTATGACTCTGGGCAAAAAGAACATTACTCTTGATGCAGGTAAAACTTCAACTCTGAGTGTAAAAACAGAGAATACAACTGAAACACCAAGTTTCAAGTCCAGCAATACAAAAGTTGCTACTGTAAACAAAACAACAGGTAAGATTACAGCAAAAGCTGAAGGAACAACTACAATCACAGTAACATGTGGTTCTTTAACTGAAACCTGCAAAGTAACTGTGAAACCGGTTGTAACAGTTTCTTCTTCCAAACTTACCGCATACAAGGGTGTTTCCACAACTCTGAAAGCGACTGTAAAAGGTTCTTCCAAAGCACCTACATTCAAATCCAGCAATACGAAGGTTCTTACTGTAAATAAAACAACAGGTAAGATCACACCAAAAGCTGCCGGAAAAACAACAATCACAGTAACATGCGGTTCTGCAAAAACAACCTGCACAGTAACTGTCAAAAATCCAACTCTGATCCTGACAAAATCTTCCGCATCTATCAGCGTGAAGAAAACAACCACTATCAAGGCCAAAGCTACACCTTCAAAGACTATCAAATACAAATCCAGCAACACAAAAGTTGCAACTGTAAACTCCAAAGGTGTTGTAAAGGGAATCAGAAAAGGTAAAGCAACCATTACAGTAACATGCAATGGCGTTTCCAGGAAATTTACAGTAACTGTTAAATAATTTCGATTATCTGACAGCTGTATCAAATAAGAAACCCTGTGTCCTGCCCCAAAACAGGCACAGGTTTCTTTTCGTGTTACTACAGGTGACCTTTAACGGATCAAGAAAACAGGAGGAAAATATGAACAAGAATACACAATGGCTGAAACTTCTGCCCGCTGCAGCTGTATTTGCAGCAGTCTGTGTAACCTGTTACCAGACAGACAAGACACCGGCAGAGGCTACACAGGTAGAAAATAATAACATTATGTCTACTTCTGAAATTAAAAAAATGTTAAATTATGAAGCAGACAGCAGCAATACAACCAGTAGTTCTTCTGCCAAAACAAATAAAACTTCCAAAAAAAAGACAACAGCAAAAAAGGCCAGTAAGATCAAAACAGGAACTAAGAAAAATACCACTACCGGCGCTGCTGCATCCGGCGGTGCAGGCGGTGGAGCAGGTTCTACAGTAACTCCTACCACAGAAGTTCCTTCTGATGGATATGTAGATGGTGTTTACACAGGTTCAGGAACCGGATTCGGCGGGACTATTACTGTTCAGGTAACTGTAAGCGGACGCAGGATCACAGCCATTGATATCCTGGATGCTTCCGGCGAAACACCGGCATATTTTTCCAATGCACAGGGCGTGATCAGCCAGATTCTGTCCAGCCAGTCTCCAAATGTTGATGCTGTCAGTGGTGCTACTTATTCTTCCAATGGAATCATACAGGCAGTACAGAGTGCACTGTCACAGGCCATGCCTTCCGGAAGCCAGACTGCCACAGCAACCCCTACAGCCGCTCCTACTCCTACACCATCACCAAAACCTACCAAGAAACCTGCTCCTACCCCTGATCCGGATCAGGAAGAGATGTATAAGAATGGAACTTATACAGGCACAGGAAAGGGGTATAATGGTACAGTCACCCTCACTGCGAAGATTAAAAAGGGTGTGATCCAGTCACTGAAAGCAGAACATACAGACACACCGGCATTCTTTGACAAGGCATGGGAAGTTTTAGAAGACGAGATCATCCAGAATCAGACAGCAGACGGAATTGATACAGTCAGCGGTGCTACTTATTCCTCCAATGGAATCCTGGATGCTATGAGGGATATTATCAATCAGGCGAAAAAGGATAACTCATCCAAGCCTACCGTTACTCCGAAACCGACCAAGACACCAACACCTAAGCCAACAGCCACCCCTACACCGGAGCCAACACCAACTCCTGAGGCTACTCCAACCCCGGAACCATCAGAAACACCGGATAATCCTGGAGAAGATCCGGAAGTTACACCTACCCCGGAACCGGAAGAACCATTGGGACCATACAGGGATGGTACCTACACAGCCGGAAGTTTTGGATATAATGGCAAAGTTTATGTAACTGTCACTATTTCAGGTGGCCAGATTGTGTCTATAGAGCAGACAAACAATGATTCACCGGAATACTTCGACTATGCATGGGAAACTATTTATCCGCAAATCATGGGAAATCAGTCAGCAGATGGAATTGACACTGCAACCGGCGCAACATTTTCTTCAGAGGGAATTCTGGGGGCTGTTCAAAAAGCTCTGGCGCAGGCAGCAGTATAATTTATAAAAGCAGTGGAAGATCTGGAAGCCAGCATGTAAGCAGACTTTCTATTCCGGAAACAGGAGGACTCATTCATGGTCAGGACAACAGTAAAAGTAGACGGTATGATGTGCGGAATGTGTGAATCTCATGTAAATGATGCCGTCAGAAAGGCTTTTCAGGTAAATAAAGTAACATCTTCTCATACCAAAGGTGAGACAGTGATCATCACAGATACACCTGTAGACGAAGCTAAACTGAAAACAGCTATCAATGCTACAGGATATGAAGTAAAGGGTGTTACATCAGAGCCTTACGAGAAAAAGAAGGGACTTTTTTCCTTTCTTCATAAGTAGAATAAAAGCCGGAAGATACGCAGTTTCTTACAGATTCTGCGTATCTTTTTTGTCCATTTTCCAGGACTCAAACCTCGATAAAACTCGAAGAATGGCGTTAAGAACATAGGGAAAAATGGCAGAATTAGGTTGTGGAAATGACAGGGATATGGTAAACTTGGTTCATGTCACAACAACCATCTGGACGAAATAAAGAATCTGGAGTTTATGTTGATAATGAAAAGAAAAATGAAAACTATTTGCTGGATCGTATTTACCGCAGGCTCTATGGTATGTCTCTTTTATAACTTCATGAGCAGGCCACCGGTAAATGATCCGAAAGCATTGACGATATATATGATCTGCGCAGCCGGAGCAGCAATTATCTATCCGGCAATTATGCTTTTTCTGGCATTCAGAAATCGCAGCCTTCGTGAAAGGCTTCAGAAAAGATCAGAGACTCCGGCTTACAAGAGAAAGCCGACCGTAACCTCACAGAATTTATCCGGGAAATACAGCTATACTGCTGATCCGGAAGTTCGCAGGCTCATCAGTGCACTCAGCGATGAAGAGCATATTTCTGATGAGGAGAAAGAGCTTCTGTTGGAATACATTAAGAAGAAATGATGTGATTAGTTGAAACTGTTGTTATGTATGTCTATTGCAGGAGCGATTCCTGTGTTCATATGTCTGATATTATTTCTGGTTCAGAAAGAAAATTATGATTATATCTGGAGCAGAAGATTATTACTGGCAGGTTTGTTCTTCTTTTTGATACCAGTTCAGCTGGTAAAAGGCCTGTTGCCAGAAAGAATTCTTCCTCATGCTATTCTTGGAGAAGAATCTCAGATGTTCTTATCAAAATCCTTAGTTTTTCTCAATGAGCGTCAGGGCGAAGTTGTATGGCTTCCCGGCTGGGCGTCTGTAATTATTTCCCTGTGGGCGGCTGTGATTTTTATTTTCGCCGTCAGTCAGTTTATAAAATACCGCAGAGGTATTCGTATTATTCTCAGTTCCATTGACCATGTCGTAGATCGTTCAGATATAAATCTTACCTATTCAGTTGTACCGGATGGTTTTTGTGGTCCGTGTACGGTAGGATTTTTTCGTCAGAGGATCATCATTCCGGAAAGTTTTGTCGAGAATCCTGATTTCTTAATGGTATATCAGCATGAGTACAGACATTTAAGAAATCATGACAATCTGATGAAACTGTTATGTCTGGCAGTGTTATGTTTACACTGGATGAATCCCATGGCATATGTGCTGCTTTATCTCTATCGGTTTACTGCAGAAGCTGTCAGTGATGGAGCTGCTATTGAGTGCTGTTCTGATGATGAAATTGAAAGATATTCGATCATGGTAGTAACAGGTGTCCCGGAAGAGAAAGTTTTCCCGACTGTATGGAAAAACAATCTTTCTTCGAAAGGGAAAATACTCAAAAGGAGGATTAGTTATATGATGGAGAGAAAAAATGCAGGATTATTACAGAAAGTGCTGATGGTAGCGCTTGCGATTGTCACAGTTATTGCCAGTGCCTGCACGGTGTTTGCTTATGAGCCGATGCAGTCGTCGGATGAGAGTATTAGTGATGTTGCATTTAGTGATGGAGTAGAGTATTTTTCATATGATTTTGATATAGCTAACATAATTGATAAAATTGATTTTTCTAAAAGTGATTCCGTGTTTGTTTCAAATGACGGAACTCAAATTATAGTAGACGAATCATCTTCACATGCATTGTGTATACATAGCATGGTAAATGGATATTTATCAACACATTCAAGTAATGGTTCAGGCGGTTGTACAGTAAAAATATATACTTGCCAAAGATGTAATAAATGTGGATATTTAGCTAATGCTAAGTACTATAATACTGTTACATATGCAAAATGCCCTCATTAATTTATATTAAATAGTTTATAAATTCAAAACGCTTTAATTGCTTAAAAAAAGTAGTTAAAGCGTTTTTATATTTAAAATTAAGATTTTATTCCTGCTATAAAAATTATTATTTAATGTCGAATATTTCCAATAATGTAATTATCAGCTTTCCATATAAAATAGCCCTTTTTTGTTATTCTGAAATATTTTCTCAATATCACCCCAATTTTCCTCTTGCATTTTCACAAAAGTTAGAATATACCAACCAATAGAGTTAGATATAGCAAACTCTCGCGTGAATAAAATCATTTGAACTCCAT
>OLNC01001813.1_pt1 | contig 9840 bp, 11 predicted proteins | sample 1672011 | NCBI WGS metagenome assembly OLNC01 (sample SAMEA3136636, study PRJEB25190) | human gut metagenome | biome: human gut; feature: human-associated habitat; material: faeces | place: Austria | collected 2013 | reverse complement strand
GCAGTTTTACAGGCAGAGACCAACAAACAGCTGAAGGATTACCGGATTCCGGAAACCGGGAGAAAACCGGGAAGTATCTGGCAGCTTCTGGATGGAATCAAAGAGTCCGGGCTGCAGAACGATGCGTTTTTGGATCTGCTTTATGAAATGATCGGGGAACGTGTTGCACCGGGAAAAGAAAGTTATTGTTTTTTGTTTCATGGAATGTATGATGTTCCAGTGAAAGGAACCGATAAGGAATGGCAGGAAGGTTCCGGGGAAGTATATAATTATCTGCTGTGTGCCGTGGGACCGCTTGAGGGAGAATATGAGCCGGGACTGCCAGAAGCAGGATTTTTATATCCGGCATTCCGGCAGAGAAGTACGGCATGTAATTATATAAATCTGTATGAAACAGCTGCTTATCAGAACCTGTGGAATCTGTTATGGAAATAGAAACTACATACGGAAACATTTTTGAAGTTCTTTATATTCACCGAGAACAAGCAATGTGGTACCAGACTGGAATACGGTATTTGGAGAAATTGCCATATTAATTTTGTCGTCTTCCCGGATGGCGACAATATTGATTCCGAATTTTTTCCGGATATCCAGTTGACCGATTGTTTTGGAAATCCAGTTTTCCGGAACTTCCACTTCAAAAATTGCATGTGCCTCATCCACCTGAATATAATCGCGTATGTGATCGGCAGTATACCGGATAGCAGCCCACTCTGCAATCTGTTTTTCCGGATAAACAACTTCGTCTGCACCGTTTCGCAGAAGAAATTTTTTCTGTACATCCCGTTCTGCACGCGATACAACCGTTTTTGCACCGAGTTCTTTGAGCAGGGAAGTAGTTTCAAGGGAATTCTGGAAATTTCCACCTATCGTTACCATACACACATCAAAATTACCAATGCCAAGGGATTTTAAAAAATCGGCATTGGTACTGTCACCGATCTGAGCATTGGTGACAAACGGAAGAACCTCATTGACACGTTCTTCGTTGTTGTCGACTGCCATCACTTCGTGACCGAGATTGTTCAGCTGTATGGCAACATGTCTTCCAAATCTTCCTAATCCAATTAATAATATATTTTTCATGGTATTTTCAACTCCTTTTTAACCAACTGTTATCTTTTCGAGCGGCAGTTTTACTCCGTTTTGTTTTACGGAAATTGCCGCATAAATTAAGGTAAGCCCACCGACTCTGCCGAAAAACATCAGAAGGATCAGAATCAGCTGGGACGAGATGCCAAGAGTTGGTGTAATTCCAAGTGTAAGTCCGACGGTTCCGACAGCGGATGCCGTTTCAAACAGGCAGTCCAGAAGCGGAAGGTGTTCGATGGAACTGATGGCAATCCCTCCAATAAAGAAAAAAATGATATATAAAGCAACGATGGTGGCCGCATTTTTAATGGCATGACTGTCAAGCCGCCGACCGAAAATTTCAATGTCCTCTTTCTGGCGGAACGTGGCAACCATATTTAAAATAAGGACTGCAAAAGTTGTTGTTTTCATGCCGCCGGCAGTAGAGCCGGGAGATCCTCCGATCAGCATCAGCAGAATCATAACAGATTTTGATGACGGTGTCATTGCTGTAAGATCTGCGGTATTAAAACCGGCAGTTCTTGTTGTTACAGACTGAAACGTGGAGGCCAGCAGTCTGGTGCCGGTTGATGAACCCGTAAAATCCACAACAAAAAAGAATACGGCCGGAATTATAATAAGTAAAGCCGATGTCCAGAGAATGACTTTGCTCTGTACGCGATAACGTCTGATATGCCATTTATGGGTGTAGATATCGTCCCACGTCAGAAAGCCGATGCCACCAATTATGATCAAAAGCATAATTACGAGGTTGATCAGTGGGTTGGCGATGTATCTGCTCAGAGATACAAACGGCTGGCTGGAAGTTCCCAGAAGGTCAAAACCGGCATTGCAAAATGCAGATACAGAGTGAAAGGCTGCCATCCAGATGCCTTTGATGCCATAATCACGGAAGAAAACCGGAAGCATGGCAGTCATGCCGAGCAATTCAATAAATAATGTACCCTGTACGCTGAATTTGGTCAGGCGGACAATACCGCCGATTTTCGGTGCAGAAATTGCATCCTGCATTGTACTGCGCTGCATGAGCGAAATTTTCCGTCCGGATAAAATGGCAAAGGAAACAGCAACGGGGATGACACCCAGCCCGCCGGTCTGGATCAGCAGCAAAATAACTGTCTGACCAAAAGAAGACCAGTAACTGCCGGTGTCCTGTACAACAAGCCCTGTGACACATACCGCTGAAACAGAGGTGAATAGTGCCTCATGAAAAGGAGTCTGTGTACCGGAAACCGAAGAGACCGGAAGCATCAGCAGCAGTGCGCCGACAAAAATGACAGCGGCAAAGCCCAGTACAATTAATTTAAAGGAGGAAAGTCTTTTCTTCCTGTGAACCACTTTTGACATATGTTTAAATTTCTCCTGTATTTATTCTACGTATTATAACATCATCTACATAATAACGCATTTGTGAGGATATACGAATTTACAGTAAAATTTTTGTAAACTATTATGCGTTTGTATCAAAATGCGAAAACAATGGTGGGATTTGTAAGAATTGCAGTTGTAAATATATAATAACAGGGATCAGAATTTGTATGGAAGATGTGGAAAAAAGAATGGTATCAGAAACTCAAAAGGATACATGTTGATTATTTACAGAATAGAGAGAAAGTTCATCACCTTGTTGTGAAAAATTATATAAACTTATATAGGGTGTAGGAAGTTGTATGAGCAATGCATTTTTTAAAACTTTCCACAGAAGAAAAAACGAAAAATCTGGAACTGGCGAAGGCAGTTTTACAGGCAGAGACCAACAAACAGCTGAAGGATTACCGGATTCCGGCAGAGAAGTACGGCATGCGAATATATAAATCTGTACGAAAAAATTAAAATATGGGACATATGTGGGAAAAAGTTATGAAAAGATCCTGCGAGAAACAGGGGAGTGGACATATGTAAAAAAATTTGATGAAAAAGTCCCTTGAGAGACTGAAAACGGGATGCATACACCAAAAATAAGACAAAAAGTCCCGTAGTGATTTCTAAATGGGACATAATTGCAAAGAAAGTTGCTATATATCCTGAAGAGATAAATTGCCGGGATATCTATGTAAAGAAAAATTTTATATGTCCCAACAGAAGGGAGGTGCGGGATATATGAATTTACTTTTTTCCGATATATCCCATTGTTAAAAAATATAAAAATTTACTTTACATGAGAATGAAGTTGTGTTTTAATAACGTCATATTAATGCACAGAAAGGAGAGGTTTTTATAACAATTTATTATCAGATTCTTTCGGAGAAGAGAAGGCTTACGAAAGAATTACAACAAATCAGTGAAGAACTATTGCATCTTCCTGATGGAAAAATTATTTGTGTTCACAATGGAAACCGGGTGAAATGGTTTCACAGTGACGGTCACACACAGACGTATATTCCAAAGAAACACAGAGAGTATGCACAGCAGTTGGCATACAAAAGATTCTTATTGGAAAAACAGACAGAGTGTAAAAAAGAACTGTATGCATTAGAACTTTATCAACGACATGCAGTTGGTGAAAATAAAAAGTCGGACAGGTTTCTTTCAGAAGATCCGGCGTATCAGGAATTGCTCTGTCCATTCTATCAGATGGTTACGCAGGAAGAACTTATATGGAGTGATACTTCCTATCCTAAAAATCCCAATTATCCCGAACAATTGAAGTATAAAAGCTGTAAAAATGAATATGTACGATCCAAGTCAGAAGCATTGATTGCAATGAATTTGTATATGGAAAAAATTGCATACCGTTATGAGTGCGAATTAAAAATCGGGAAGGCAGTGTTTTATCCGGATTTTACAATTCTTCATCCGCTGACAGGAAAAGAAATTTACTGGGAACATTTTGGGAAGATGGACTTGCCTGAATATGCAAAGAATGCCGCGGATAAGTTACATATGTATGCGAGAAATGGGATATATCCGGGAGATCGGCTGATTACAACATATGAGACTATGGAGCAGCCGCTGGATACTGCAATTGTGCAAAAGTTAATTACTTATCATTTTAAATAATTCTGAAAGGCAGGAAAATGAGAGTATTTTGCTCTGGAAATTTATATACAGGGTATGTTGATAAACAAATAAGTATCATCTGATAAAGATTTTGTGGCGGTATTAAAAGGTGGGACATATGCCAAAAAAGGCAAGGAAACCTCCCACAGAAATCCGAAAGCAGGACATATGCAAAAAAAGGCGAGGAAACCTCCCACAGAAATCCGAAAGCAGGACATATGCAAAAAAAGGCGAGGGAACCTCCCACAGAAATCCGAAAGCAGGACATATGCAAAAAAAAGGCGAGGGAACCTCCCACAGAAATCCGAAAGCAGGACATATGAAAAAAAAAGGCGAGGGAACCTCCCACAGAAATCCAAAAACGGGACATAATCAGAAAGAAAATCTGCATATGTCCCAACAAAAGGAAAATGTGGGACATAGTCGAAAGAAAAAGCTCCATATGTCCCACATCCTATTTAAGTTTACCTGAAATAAAATTTGAATAAAGTTTGTGAAGTGATGGTGTAAGTTTTTCAATTTTTTGCGATGGTCAATAAATCAGCCACCATTTTTACAAGGTTTAATCAAACTCAAGTTCTTCATCTGCAGATTCTGAAACAGACGTTTTGTGAATATACCGGTCAATTAAATTTTTCGGAACAGAGATGTCTTCTTTTATCAGTAAATCCAGTCATACAGGGGACGTATGATATAAAAAGTCTTGCGACCTTCCAATAAAGACTGCGGACCTAATGGGTCAGCAGTTCTTCATAAATCCCCTTTGTCTGGGTATCGTCTACACCGCCCATATAGTAAGTTTTCCCATTTGCGGAAAATTGGATGAACGCATCATTTTCTGGATTTAAGAAAACATTGACATCCTCCCCTCCGGAGATGGTAAATGTGCCTTTTTCCAATGTATCCATGCTGGTGCCGTATGTTCTGGTCCAGTCCGGCAGATCACTTGCGGTAAGAAGTGTGGGATCTTTGATTTCACTAAGCGGAATCTGATAATCTGTTTTCAGATGCTGTGCGCATAGTGTGTGGTTTTGGATCACCAGATCAATGGGAGTAAATTCCTCCTGAATCAACCATATGCATAACAGAGGGAAGGAAAGCATCATAATGGCACTGAAAATAGTAAGTCCTTTTCCGAGGGATGTGGCCATATTTACCGTTGTCCCGATGCCGACGCGCTGTTCTACCATCGTATGGGGATCGGACGGATTGTAGTAGAGGATGCCGCCGATCCAGTTTCTGTCATCATTTTCATCGCTGGTCAGATTCCGTTTTTGTGCATAGCTTCGGTCAATTTTTTTCAGCTTTATCATGCAGAAAATGCACAGCAGGAGTAAAAGCAGTGTATAAACAATCATGCCGGCGATGGAACATATTCCCATGTGTCTGGCAGACAGGGTAAGGATCTCCAGAAACAGGATCAGTGCCGTGTTCAGCCAGCAGGAGATCAGCCAGAAGTTCTTCCAGAGGTTTTTCTTTGCGCGTGCATAATTGATATTCACGTCACTGTCCGTACTGATGACGGAAACCGGCTGGCGGTCCATCCATACAGCTGCAAGCCAGAAGACCAGCCCGCAGGAGGCACCGATCAGACAGGAAATCCCAAGCCCACTGGACTTTGGAAGCAGCAACAGGGCACTTGCAATACTGATGATATTTGGCAGGAAAAACGGGAGAAACCGGACTTTTCTTACGGAGCCTGCCTGTTTTAATTCCACATAATGTTCCGGCTGCCGGTCTTCGTACAGATGGTTTTGCGTTTTCCATGTTTTCAGCCGGTGATTCGCACGCATGATCGGCAGGGAAAGCAGAAAAATCGCTGCCAGAAGCCAGAACATCCAGATGGTAAGCTGAATGGACATATGGGAGGTCAGCAGACTTATAAATGGAACAATCGCAAGGAGAATGGCGTAGTAACGCATTTCCTTTTTGAATTTTTGCCGGATGTCTGCGACGGTGGCATCTTTTATCCATTCTTTTTTCATGTTTACGGCAAACAGGCGTCCGTTCTCATACTTGTTTTGTGTGGAAAACAAAAACAGCATGATAAAGACGATTGGATACATGGTTGCAAAAAAGATAATATTCATAATCATAACAATCACCCCTTATAGATGCGTTTGCATAAGTCGAAAAATTCTGTCTGCGTCATGCCGCTTACTTTCGCTTCGGAAATGATCTGGCGCAGCAGTTCCTGGGATTTTTCCGACAATTCTTTATTCGTTTCAAATTCCTGCCGCACGCGGGCACCGCTTCTGCGGTCGGTGTAGATGTAGCCCTCCTGTTTTAAGAGGGTGTAGGCTTTGCTGACGGTCATGGAGTTGATACCGATCTCCTCTGCCAGTGCCCGCACGGTGGGAAGTTGTTCGCCCGGAGCAAGCCGCCCGTCCGAAATGCCGAGCACGATCTGATTGCGGATCTGCTGGTAGATCGGAATCTCGGAGGCATCATTGATGGAAATTACCATGTTTTCTCCTTCCGTAAATATCATACAGTATTTTGTATTAGCTACAATAATACAAACAATACAAAATGTCAAGTAAAACAAGAAGGAATCTCAGGCATTGAAAAATAAATAAAAAATTGAATAATAGGTTATAGAAGGAAGGGAAATTATTCTATGAAAAAATCAATGATCTATCGTGTATTGATCTATATTGCAGGATTATTAATCCTGGCGATGGAATCTAATCATTTTACAAAGGAAAAACTGACGGCACTTGCCGGAATCGAGGAGTAAACAGGCGGTTACTTTTCCAGTGGAATTACTGCAAACGGGGAGCGCTCCCTGTTGTAGGTATGCAGTAAACCATCTGGAAAATTTCAAACCGCAATCTACATAATCAATTCTAAAAATATTCGTTTTCTATATAGTATAAAATAATCAGGAAATTCTCAGGAGAATAATTATTCAATCAATTTCATTTCAGTTTTCGTGAGCTCAAGTCAGGGCATATTTCGAGCGTGGTGGTGACGAAAATAAGACTATACTATTGAATCAGAAGCATCTGATACCTATCTTGTACTATCTTTTTTGGTCAGTCAGTTGTTATATATATATATAGTTTTTGATTGTGTGCTGTTTAAACTGACACCTGTGGATGTCGAAGCAAAAATCGTATGATGTTTATAAGTAGGCAAATATGGATGCATTTTCCTAGAATATTGCGAAGAATAATATAATACTTTACACAGAGATTTTAATTTTCTGAAATGAACACGAGTACAAATATTGCAAATAGTAAAAATGCACAAAAAACTAATGGGAAATATGACACTACAGACAAAAATGCAAAAGAATATTGACATTAACAAGAACAGGTAATATATTTAATTTACAAGATAAATGTACACGTGTACAACACGACGCAGCAAGAATAGTTGAAGGTTATTTGCTTGACGAAGCAGAATAATTGGACATATTTCAGAATGGAGGATATATGAATAAGTTTAAAAAGTTTATGGCATTGGGATTGGCGGCAATGATGGTTACATCACTTGTAGCCTGTGGTGGATCAACAGGTAATGCAAAAAATAAGAAATCAGATTCATCAAAAGGGACAACAGTTACTTTCTGGAATAGCTTTACCGGAGCTGATGGAGATATGCTGGTAAAGATGGTTGATAAATTTAATAAGGAAAATACTGATGGAATCAAAGTAAAGATGGATATTTCATCAGATTTTGACAGCCAGTTATCAACAGCATTTGCAGCTGGCGAAGGGCCAACAATGATTCTTAGCTCAAGTGCTTACAGATTTACATATGGGGACTATTTGCAGGATGTTAGTGATGTGTTTGATAAGACAGATTTGAATAAGGATGATTTTATTCAGTCATATTTGGATTATTGTTCTGATGGTGATAAAACATATTTCGTCCCATTCCAGGTAGTTGGATACTATATGTACTGGAACAAAGATCTGTTTAAAAAGGCTGGTCTTGACCCTGAGACACCTCCTACATCATGGGATGAGTGGCAGCAGGATGCAGCAAAGATTTCTGATTCAACCCAAAATATTTACGGCTCAGGAATTTCTTATGATTATGCCTACCAAATTGCACACATTATGCAGAGATTTGGGGGATTGGCTGTTACTGATGATAATGGAACGTGGAAGGCTAATTTTGAAAATAATGCGGGATATGAGAATTTCCTTAACATGTACAAAGATATGGTGGACGATGGCGATAATCCTCTTGAAGCAGATACGGATTCAATGATGAGTGCTGGACAGGTTGGAATTACTGTTGGAGGTCCTTGGGTAACAGCAGGACTTGACACTGCCGGGGTGGATTATGGTATCGGGCTTATTCCACAGGGCGATGCAGGAGATATGAATTCTGTTGAGGTTATTGGATTTGGTATTACAACAGCAGCAAGTGATGCCGAAAAAGAAGCTGCTTATAAATTCATCGACTGGTGGAATACCCAGGATAAAGATGGAAGCAGTCCTGCTTTAGAGTGGTCTCTTCAGAATGGATTCCCGGCATATACATATTCAGTTCAAAATAACAAAGAATATAAAGCTAATAAGAAACTGAGCGCCATGTCGGCAGCTAATCCGGAAGCTCCTACAGATTTTATAGTTGATTCAAACTTCCCTGGCATTAATTCTGTATTATCAGATGTTATTCCAGAGATGATCAACTCAGTGGCATTTGGTAATTCATCGGTTGAAGATGCGTTAGCAAAAGCTCAGAAATCGACCCAGAAGATAGTTGATAAATACAACAAATAGCAGGAAACATAAATAGTAAAAGAAGGGGCGGCTTTAATAAAAGGTCGCCCTTTCAATAGAAAGGTTGAAGTAATAGATGGAAAAAATAAGAAAGTATTGGAATAGACCATCCAGAAGTGCATATGTTTTTATCGCTCCTTCAATAATTTTATTGATATTATTCAATATAATTCCCTTAATTATGGCATTTGGTTTAAGCTTTTTTGATGTCCCTATTACGATGAATCATGCTACATTCGTAGGATGGGATAATTTTGTAGAAGCATTTCATGATCCACGCTTTATAAACAGTTTAAAGGTTACTGCGATTTTTACAGGCATTGAGGTACCTGTGCAAGTATTAGGGGCCTTGGTAATAGCAGCATTTATTAGCAAAAATAATAAGAGAAATAAGTTTTTACGTGCAGTGTACTTTCTCCCTGTTATTTGTTCTGCAACTGTAATAGGTATTATGTGGAGAATGATTTTACATTCAAATATAGGCTTTATAACGGCTGCTTTACAGTCAATGGGATTAGGAAAAATTAATTTTATGAATACTCCGGGACTTACAATATTTGTAATCTCGTTTATATCAATATGGAGAAGCTTTGGTATTTCGACAATAATATATGTTACTGCAATCCAGCAGGTATCACCTTCATTATTTGAAGCAGCTCAAATGGATGGGGCGGGAAAAATTCTTCAGTTTTTACATATAACAGTTCCTTCCATACGGCCTACATTCTGGTATATCATGATGACCAGATTTGCAGGTGCTCTTCAGATTTTTGATATCATATATGTAACGACAAACGGTGGACCAAATTATACTACAGAGTCAACTGTTAGTTATATATATTCAAGAGCGTTTTCATCAAATTCAAGCATGGGATATGCATCGGCAATGTCGGTAGTACTTTTCATTATTATTATGTTCATTACTGTCTTGATGTATAGAAGAATGGTAAAGGAGCAATCTGGTGATATGTCAAGATGATTTTTGAAAAGATTTCGATATGTTTTT
>OLNC01001812.1_pt1 | contig 9864 bp, 8 predicted proteins | sample 1672011 | NCBI WGS metagenome assembly OLNC01 (sample SAMEA3136636, study PRJEB25190) | human gut metagenome | biome: human gut; feature: human-associated habitat; material: faeces | place: Austria | collected 2013 | reverse complement strand
CCGGAGGAAATCCGAAAGAAATCCATTTGCGTGGAAGCGGATATTGGAGCAGTTTTGGAAAAACTGTATGATAGGAAAAATAGTCAGGGAGACGTTGCGGTACCCGAAGAGATATGCTAAAATATTAGATAATATATTATATAAAAATAAGTAAAATCGCGTGAAATAGATAAAATATTATCTGACAAGATGGGGCATGATATGGAAGCACTGGTATGGGAAACAGCAGAAGAACTGGATAAAAAACTGGCAGAACGTATGCGCCGTATTCGCAGACGGCGGAAAGTTTCGCAACAGAAACTTTCGGATATGAGCGGAGTAAGTTACGGTTCTATTAAACGATTTGAGACAACAGGACAGATTTCGCTTTTGTCACTGACAAAACTTGCTATGGCGTTGGAACTTGCAGATGAACTGCGGGACCTTTTTACACAGGTACCATATCGAAATATTCAGGAGGTAATCAATGAGTCAAAGGGAAAGTCTTGAGGTTCGGATGGATGACCGGCTTGTGGGAACGCTTGCATTGACCGCGAATCATAAGGTGGCATTTTCTTATAGTGAAGAATGGCTGGAGCATGGATTTTCAGTCAGTCCATTTTCGCTTCCGCTAAAAAATGAAGTGTTTGTGCCCAAAAAAGATTATTTTGACGGATTGTTCGGAGTATTTGCAGATAGTTTACCGGATGCATGGGGACAGCTTTTATTGGAGCGTTTGCTGAAAGAACGTGGAAAAAAGGAAGCACAATATTCGGTATTGGATCGTCTTGCCATCGTGGGAAAATCTGGAATGGGAGCTTTGACCTATCATCCGCAGAAGGAGATTGGGATGGGACAACAGATGGATGATCTGGACGAACTATCTGTGCATTGCCAGAAAATATTAAGCACGCAATATTCGGAGAAATTAGATGAATTGTACCGGCTGGGAGGAACCAGTGGTGGTGCAAGACCTAAGATTATGACGGAAATAGATGGAGAAAACTGGATTATTAAATTTCCGGCACATGTGGACAAAAAAGATGTGGGAAAAATGGAATACGATTATTCTCTGTGTGCAAAAGCCTGTGGAATTGTAATGAGTGAAACACGGCTTTTTTCATCAGATATATGTCCGGGATATTTTGGAACAAAGAGATTTGATCGAAGAATAGAAAAGAATGAAATAAAAAGGGCACATATGTTAACTGCGGCTGCCTTATTGGAGTTAGATTTTAATCAACCAAGTCTGGACTATCATGAATTGATGAAGTTGACAAAAATTCTGACAAGGGATTGTACAGAGGATGTGGAAAATATGTATCGTCGTATGTGTTTTAATGTATTCGCACATAATCGTGATGATCATTCTAAAAACTTTACCTACATTTATAATGAAAAGGATGATATGTGGCGTTTAAGTCCTGCCTATGATCTCACATACAGTAATACGTATTATGGTGAGCACACAACCACTGTAGATGGAAATGGCAAAAATCCGGGGAAAAAGGAATTAGTAGCAGTTGGTGTGCAGGCGGGTATGAAAAAGACATACTGTGAACGTGTTGCAGAGGAAATCCGTCTGTGTGTAAATGAAAAGCTGGAACACTACTTGAAATAATAATGTTCCAGCTATATAAGCCTAGCCCTGACATTCAAGCGTTGGAGCCGCATCAATAATTTCCTGAAGCGGGGTCCATGACAGGAGATCATCTGTATCGTCATTCGTGTCCTCATCATCGGTAAAATGCGCATTCGGATTGTTCGTTTTTCTTTTTTTGGCATCTTCCGGAGTGTTAGGCAGACGCTGATAAGCCGGTGATTTATGAAAATTTTTGGAAACTTCATTGTAAGCAGCCAGCAGATATTCTTTGTCCGGATCTTTGTCCGAGACCCCGGCAATCGCGGATGTAATCATATCATTTGCTTCCTGTTTGCTTTTTGCATGGGAGAGCTGCTGTTTTAAAGCCTCCGCCATTCGTTGGACGCGCAGGGCGTGGGCATACAGAATTGGATCGGTACGCCGCAGAAAATCCAGCTCTTTGGCAGAAAGTTTCTTCCCACTTTTTAATTTTCCCATAATGCGGGAGAGCATTTCCTGTTTTTTTTCTTCCTGCGTATCAGGGTCCTGTCTTTGCAGGGGAGAAGTCCAGGAAGAAAATGCGGCATTGGTTGTTTCTCTCACATAGAGCATGCGTCCCTGAGGAGAAGAAAGATCATAAGATGAGGAATCGGATGAGGGATTCTTCTGGGACATCAGTGATAAATAAATCTGCATGAAAAGTTCCTTTCTGTAATAGATCATCGTTTGTGTTGTCTATTATATCGGCAAAACATCCGTTACAATTAATAACGGATGTTTCTGGAGAAAGAGAATATTCCCCTTCTTTCGTCATATCGAAAAAACTTATGTCTAAAACAATTTTCAGACAATTCGACAATATATTCCAATGTTTATAAAAACTTTAGAATTTTTGTTAGCACTCCTACTTGACGAGTGCTAAAAACGGGTGTATAACAATATCGTAATCGAGAAAAATAGTAACTGGGATGCAAAAAACAGCACAGTTACATGATGATAGTTAAGAGGAGGGCTTGCTATGAACATACAGAAATTTACACAAAAGTCGGTAGAAGCGATCAATAACTGCGAAAAGCTTGCCTACGACTATGGAAATCAGGAGATTGAGCAGGAGCACCTGTTAGTTGCCCTGTTACAGCAGGAAGAGGGACTGATCCCGAAACTGATAGAGAAAATGGAAATTGACGTACAGCATTTCACCCAGAATGCGATCAGCAAACTGGATGCGCGCGTCAAAGTATCCGGCAGCAACAGCAATGTCTATGTCGGAAAAGATTTAAACAATGTGCTGATCCATGCAGAGGATGAGGCAAAGGCAATGGGAGATGAATATGTCTCTGTCGAGCATATTTTCCTTGCAATGCTCAAATATCCAAATCCGGCGATGAAAGCACTGATGAAAGAATATGGGCTGACAAGAGAACGGTTTCTGCAGGCATTGTCTACCGTCCGCGGCAATCAGCGTGTCACTTCCGATAATCCGGAAGCAACATATGATACACTGGAAAAGTACGGTTATGATATGGTGGAGCGTGCAAGACAGCAGAAGATGGACCCGGTGATCGGCCGTGATGAGGAGATCCGGAATGTGGTCCGGATTCTTTCCCGTAAGACCAAAAATAACCCGGTGCTGATCGGTGAACCCGGTGTAGGTAAGACTGCCGTTGTCGAGGGTCTGGCACAGCGTATCGTAAAAGGCGATGTACCGGAAGGCTTAAAAGACAAGAAGCTGTTTGCCCTGGATATGGGCGCACTGGTTGCCGGTGCAAAGTATCGTGGTGAATTTGAGGAACGTTTGAAAGCAGTTCTTGACGATGTCAAAAATTCGGATGGACAGATCATTCTGTTTATCGATGAACTGCACACAATCGTCGGTGCCGGAAAAACCGATGGTGCCATGGATGCCGGACAGCTGTTAAAACCAATGCTTGCCAGAGGCGAACTGCACTGTGTCGGTGCCACAACCTTAAACGAATACCGAGAGTATATCGAAAAAGATGCTGCCCTGGAGCGTCGTTTCCAGCCGGTTATGGTAGATGAGCCAACGGTGGAAGATACCATTTCCATCCTGCGTGGCTTAAAGGAACGTTACGAAGTGTTCCACGGCGTTAAGATTACGGACTCTGCGCTTGTTACGGCAGCAGTTCTTTCCAACCGTTATATCACAGACCGGTTCCTGCCGGATAAAGCAATTGATCTGGTCGATGAGGCCTGTGCGATGATCAAGACGGAACTGGATTCCATGCCGGCAGAGCTTGACGAGATGAACCGGAAGATCATGCAGATGCAGATCGAGGAGACGGCATTAAAGAAAGAAACCGATCATCTGAGTCAGGAGCGTCTGGCAGATCTGCAGAAAGAACTTGCAGAGTTGCGTGATGAGTTTAATACCAGAAAAGCGCAGTGGAGCACCGAAAAGGATGCAGTTGACAATGTCAGCAAGGTCAGAGAGCAGATTGAGAGCACAAAGAAGGAGATCGAGGCAGCACAGCGTGACGCAGATTATGAAAAAGCTGCGGAATTGCAGTACAGTAAACTGCCTGGATTACAGAAAGAACTGGAAATTGAGGAAGATAAACTCAAAGACCGTGATCTGTCTCTGGTACACGAAAATGTCACCGATGAAGAGATTGCAAAGATTATTTCCCGCTGGACGGGAATCCCGGTTGCGAAGTTAAGCGAAAGCGAGCGGAACAAGACACTGCACCTGGATGAGGAACTCCACAAACGTGTGGTAGGCCAGGACGATGGTGTTACCAAAGTGACCGAGGCGATTATCCGTTCCAAAGCAGGAATCAAAGATCCGACCAAACCAATTGGTTCGTTCCTGTTTTTGGGACCAACCGGTGTCGGCAAGACCGAACTTGCAAAAGCACTTGCTGCCAGCCTGTTTGACGATGAATCCAACATGGTGCGTCTTGATATGAGTGAATACATGGAGAAATACTCCGTGTCTCGTCTGATCGGAGCGCCTCCAGGATATGTCGGATATGATGAAGGCGGCCAGCTGACAGAAGCCGTGCGGAGAAAACCGTATTCTGTTGTCCTGTTTGATGAGGTGGAAAAGGCACATCCGGATGTCTTTAACGTACTGTTACAGGTACTTGATGACGGGCGGATCACAGATTCACAGGGACGTACCGTAGATTTCAAGAACACGATCATTATTATGACCAGTAACCTTGGATCGCAGTATCTGCTGGATGGCATTGATGCAGACGGCAACATTTCGCCGGAGGCAGAAAAAGAAGTCATGGAAGATCTGCAGGGACATTTCCGACCGGAATTTTTGAACCGTCTGGATGAGATTATTATGTTTAAGCCACTGTCAAAAGAAAATATTGGTGGCATCATCCGTCTGCTGATGGATGATCTGAACAAACGTCTTTCTGATCGTGAGATCAAGGTGGCATTGTCACCGGAAGCGGAACACTTTGTGGTTGAACATGGTTACGATCCGGTTTATGGTGCAAGACCATTGAAGCGGTTCCTGCAAAAACATGTAGAGACCCTCTCTGCAAAACTGATTCTTGAAGATCAGGTACGGCAGGGAGATACGATCCTCATTGACGTGAAGGATGGTGCACTTACAGCATCTGTACAAAAATAAAAGCAATATTTATGTAAAAAAATCTCAATAATAACTTGTCAAGCGTCAGGAAATCATGTATCCTTATAAGGATGAAATGAATTTCCTGACGCTTTTTCTTTCAAAATGAGATAAGCGGGAAATGAAAGAATAATAGAAATTACATAGAAATATCGCAAAGAACAAAGCGTAAAGAAGTTTGTGGAAAAATTCCTGCAAAGAATAAAAATGCAGGATACACACAAAAATTATTCAAAAAGATCTTGAATGATATTCATATGGGGATTGGATACGAATGGATTTATTTGAGTATATGAGACAACAGAATATGAAGGATGAGTCACCGCTTGCCTCACGGCTGCGTCCGACCACACTTGATGAGGTTGTCGGGCAGCAGCACATCGTCGGGAAAGACAAACTGCTGTACCGTGCGATCAAAGCGGATAAACTCAGCTCCATCATCTTTTACGGACCGCCCGGTACGGGAAAGACGACGCTGGCGAAAGTGATTGCCAATACCACAAGTGCAGAGTTCATGCAGATCAATGCGACTTCGGCGGGCAAGAAAGACATGGAGGAAGTGGTTGCCGCGGCAAAAAACAATCAGGGCATGTATGGAAAGAAAACGATCCTGTTTATCGATGAGATCCATCGTTTCAACAAGGGACAGCAGGACTATCTGCTTCCGTTTGTCGAGGACGGCACGATCATTCTGATCGGAGCCACAACGGAAAATCCGTATTTCGAGGTGAATCCTGCGCTTTTGTCGCGCTCCGTCATTTTTGAGTTAAAGAAACTTTCCACGGAGGATATCCGTACATTGCTGCTTCGGGCGGTCAATGATACGGAAAAGGGCATGGGTTCTTACCATGCACAGGTGGATGATGATGCGCTGGAGTTTTTAGCTGACATGGCAAACGGAGATGCGCGTGCAGCGCTGACCGCCATTGAACTTGGAATTCTGACCACGGACCGGAGTGAGGATGGGATCATTCACATTACATTGGATGTGGCCAGTGAGTGCATTCAGAAGCGGGTCATCAACTATGATAAGACGGGAGATAATCACTATGATACGATCTCTGCTTTTATCAAGAGCATGCGTGGATCAGATCCGGATGCCGCGGTGTATTATCTGGCACGGATGCTTTATGCGGGGGAAGATGTGAAATTTATTGCCAGAAGAATCATGATTCTGGCATCTGAGGATATCGGGAATGCTGATCCGCAGGCATTGCAGGTTGCAGTAGCTGCGGCACAGGCGGTGGAGCGGCTCGGAATGCCGGAAGCACGGATTGTACTGGCACAGGCAGTTACTTATATGGCAAGTGCGCCAAAGAGTAATTCTGCGATCAATGCCATTGATAAGGCCATGCGTGTAGTGCAGGAGACAAAGACACCGCCGGTACCAGTGCATTTGCAGGATGCCCACTACAAATCGGCAGGAAAGCTTGGGCACGGAAAAGGTTACAAATATGCCCATGATTATAAAAACCACTACGTGAAGCAGCAGTATCTGCCGGACGGACTGACCGGTGAGGTTTTTTATGAGCCGTCGGAAAACGGATATGAGCAGCAGATTCGCGCCTATTATAAAAAAATCAAAGAAAATCCAGAGGAATAATAAGGAGGAAAACTTACCATGAAAACCTATCAGGAGATGAGCAAAGAGGAACTCACACAGGAGCTGACCGCACTCAAAGCCGAATATGAAAAAATAAAAGGCATGGGTCTTGCACTGGATATGTCCAGAGGAAAGCCGGGAGCAGACCAGCTTGATTTAAGCATGGGAATGCTTGATGTGCTTGATTCCAAGACTGCATTAAAGAGTGAAAACGGCACTGATCTGCGAAACTATGGTGTCCTTGATGGTATTCCGGAAGCTAAAAAACTGATGGCGGATGTGATCGGGACAAAGCCGGAAAATGTGATTGTTTATGGTAACTCCAGCCTGAATATCATGTATGATCAGGTTGCCCGTGCAGAAATGTTTGGTATTTGTGGCAACACTCCATGGTGTAAGCTCGATAAGGTAAAATTCCTCTGCCCGGTTCCGGGATATGACAGACATTTTGCCATCACAGAGACATTCGGTATCGAGATGATCAACATCCCAATGACAGAGAATGGACCGGATATGGATCTGGTAGAAAAATATGTGAATAACGATGAGACGGTAAAAGGAATCTGGTGTGTGCCGAAATATTCCAATCCACAGGGTGTGGTCTATTCGGATGAGACGGTCCGCAGATTTGCAGCCTTAAAGCCGGCAGCCGCAGATTTCCGTATTTTCTGGGATAATGCCTATGTGGTACATCATCTCTACAAAGAGGACCAGGCACAGATTCTGGATATTTTAGAGGAGTGCAAAAAGGCAGGAAATCCGGATATGGTATTTGAATTCTGTTCTACCAGCAAAGTCAGCTTCCCGGGTTCCGGTATCGCAGCAATCGCTTCTTCAGAGGCAAACATTGCGGATATCAAGAAGCGTCTGACGATCCAGACCATTGGTCATGATAAGATTAACCAGCTGCGTCATGTGAAGTTTTTTAAGAATGTTGATGGCATCAAGGCACATATGGAAAAACAGGCAGATCTGATTCGTCCGAAATTTGAGCTTGTTGAGAAGATTTTTTCCGATGAACTGGCATCCCGCGGAATCGGTACATGGATGCATCCGCTTGGAGGATATTTTATTTCCTTCGAGGCACCGGAAGGATGCGCAAAGGAGATTGTTTCAAAGTGTAAAGAGGCAGGGGTGGTACTGACCGGTGCGGGTTCCCCGTTCCCTTACAAAAAAGATCCGAAGGATTCTGTCATCCGTATTGCACCGACGTATCCGTCGCTTGCCGAACTTGAGCAGGCAGCAAATGTATTTGTTGTTGTGGTACGCATGGCTGCAGCAGAAAAATTTCTGGCAGAAAAATAGAGTGAATGACTAAGGTAAAAGCAAAAAGAAGGGCTTCCCGGTGCGGAAGTCCTTTTTTAGTACCAAAGAACTATTTACAAAAACCCAAAAAACGGTATAGTAAAAATATCTTTTTTCAGTACGGCAATGCATGTGATGCAATCGCCGCATTTTTTGTGCCCACAGATATTCTTCTGTGGTTTCCCATAAGAACGTCCTTCATACAGGAGGAAAATGAAAATATGAAAGAAATATTTCAGGAATATGGCGGTATTTTAATTACCGTGGTAGCGATTCTTGCAGTGATCCTTGTCATTACAGCAGTTGTGGGAACGGATACAAGCGGACCGATCGGAAGTGCGTTTCAGACATTGGTGAAAAATTTTATTGACCAGGCGAACAAAAATACCGGTCTGCCAACACCCTAAGGAGGCTGTATGGAACTTGGAAAAGAGTATTTCGGTCCATTGTGGAAATATATTGCGAACGAAGAGATCACAGATGTCGATTACAATGGGCGGGAGATCTGGCTGACCAATATCTATAACGAACGTTACCGGGTGAATCAGGCGTATGTGGATGAGAATATGACTTTGGCATTTGTAGAACAGTTTACCCAGCGGATTGCAAATGTGGTCAGTCAGCAGTTTAACAAGCAGAATCCGGAGCTGGAGGCAGAAACCAGTGAGCTGCGGGTGACAGTTCTGCATGAGTCGATCGCACGTTCCGGGCGCAGTATCAGCATCCGGAAAACACCGCCGGTCATTCGGCTGACAGCAGAAAAGGCACTGCAGGAACAGTATTGCAGCAGGGATATTCTTGCAGTACTGGTCAATTGCGTGCTGACGAAAATGAATCTGATTTTTTGCGGGATGCCAGGAATTGGAAAGACGGAGTGTGTAAAATTTTTTTCCCAGTATGTTCCGGGAAATGAGCGTGTCATCACAATCGAAGATACCATGGAGATCCGGTATTCCGTAACGAATCCGGGGAAAGACTGTATTGAGATGCGGGTCAATGACCGGTTTGATTATGCGGATGCGATCAAGACAAGCCTGCGGTTAAATCCTAAATGGATCATGCTCTCGGAGGCGCGTTCCAAGGAGGTGAAATACCTTTTGGAAGGGTGGTCAACGGGAGTACGGGGAATGACCACCCATACGGACGATGTCCGGAATATCCCGGACCGGATTTTAAATATGCTTGAAACGCGTGTGGATGCGGACCGTCTGGAAAACGATATCTATCAGGCAATGGATGTCGGGGTTCTGATCCGAAAGAAAAAGAACGGGGCCGGTCAGGTGTACCGTTATATTGACCAGGTATGTTTTTTTGACAGAGAAGGCCAAAAAAACAAAATTATTATGGCAGTGACCGATGGGAAACTGGTGCTGAAAGAATTTCCGGAATCGCTGTTGCGGCGGTTTAAAAGAGAGGGAGTTGACAACCCGCTGCTTTGCAGCCTTTTGAACCAGCAGCTTGGAAAGGATGCAGACAGGGAGGTGGAAACATGATTTATCTGGTTGTCCTGTCGGCACTGTATGCGCTGCATCTGCTCTTAAAACTTCACTGGATTACGACGGTTGTCATTGGCGGTTTTCTGCTGCTTCGGATTTCCGGACACCAGAAATGGTACAAAAAAAAGATCGTATACGAGAGAAAATTTGAGGAGGTATCCGAGTACCTGGATATGCTGTTGTATGCTTTCGTCAAAGAAGAAAAAGTGGAGAGAGCACTGGTGAATGTAGATGCGGCCATGGTTGATCTGCAGATATTGCCGTGGCAGACAAATAGCACACTTATCAT
>OLNC01001810.1_pt1 | contig 9901 bp, 10 predicted proteins | sample 1672011 | NCBI WGS metagenome assembly OLNC01 (sample SAMEA3136636, study PRJEB25190) | human gut metagenome | biome: human gut; feature: human-associated habitat; material: faeces | place: Austria | collected 2013 | reverse complement strand
TTACAGACGCACAGATTGGCGGACAGGATTTCCGCGTTATGGAAACCAGCGTCACCATCAATGATTACGAAGTTCTTCAGAAATACTGCACACGTAAACAGGGAGGAAAGTTTGTCTCCATTATTTTATCATACACCACAGATACCACAGCAGAAGCAGATGAAATTCTGGCAGCTTTTACTCCATTAAATACAGACACGGAGGCTGCGCCTGCAGAATAAACTATGGTCTATACTCCCTTAACCATAAAAGCCATAAAAATTGCATATAAAGCACACGAAGGACAATATGACCAAAGTGGGGTTCCTTATATTCTTCACCCGGTTCATCTTGCAGAACAAATGACAGATGAAACTACCACCTGCATTGCCCTGCTTCATGACGTTCTGGAAGATACTGCCCTGACTCTTCCTGATCTGGAAGCGGAATTCCCAAGAGAGATCACAGAGGCAGTCCAGCTGCTTACACACGCTCCTTCCGATGATTATCTGGATTATGTGCGCAGACTTTGCGAAAATCCGCTGGCTCGTAAGGTAAAGATTGCGGATCTCGCCCATAATTCAGATGAAACACGGCTTTCTTCCGTCACGCCGGATCCAATGCAGCTAAAGCACTGGCGGACGAAGTATGCAGCTGCAAAGGAGATCATACGGGAATACGAAAATATCCCATAAAGTAGAACTCCAGACTATGTAAAAAGGTACTCTGTTATATTAATATCAATTATGTTGATACCAATATAACAGAGTACCTTTTTTATATTTTGCAAAAGCAACTGTTAAATTTTTATTATTTCACCCGCAAAATCGACCTCACCAGTTCCAGATGCGGCCTGTCTGCATCCTTCTGGAACACGGCAACATGGTTCAGGTCTGCGCCTCCATCTGTATATGCCGGAAAAAGAAAGCCGCACTCCGGCTCACCTGGCTCGTATTCATCTGCAAGAGGACAAATTACACAGATCAGATATTCAAAAACAGCTTCTGATTCCCCCAGCCGCTCCTTATCTGCTGCCTTTGCCGGAATATCATATCTGTCGTGGAAAATATAAACTGCATAAGGTCTCCTGCTTTTATAATTCTCCATTACAAGATCATAGAAGCTGTCCATAAGAGCATCGTTTTTCAGCCCACATTCCCGGATTGCCATCAAAAGCTGCCACACGGTTCCTGGCCTTCTGTCTGCATCTGCAAATTCATAACGTTTCAGATTTACATTTGTTGCTGCAAAGGGAACTACCTTGGCAAGCTCAATGTTTTTCTTCTTTTCTGCGGCAGACAGCTTTAAAAAATTCACGTTAAAGCTGCCGTCAAAGTCCCCGTCCTTATCCACATAACATCCCGCAATCCTTGTAAAAGAACTCCGGGCAACATTCATCCTCCTGGTCAGCGCCAGCATATCTTCACGGTCGATTTTGTTGGTCATGGTTTTCTCCTGTGTATACGCAAAATGTTTTTTCTATTTTACCATTCCTATGCGCTATACACAACTGAAAGTAAAAATATCTCCATTTAAAACGCTTTTCTAATCCGCTCCAACGCCTCCGTCAGCGTTGCCCTTGGACACGCCACATTAATCCTTTGGAATCCTTCGCCTGCTTTTCCGAAAATCTTTCCACTGTCAAGCCAAAGTCTGGCCTTGTTAAGGATCAAATCCTCCAGTTCCTCAACAGTCAGGCCTGTCTCACGGAAGTCTAGCCACACCAGATACGTGCCTTCCAGATCTGTCATCTTTACCCCAGGCAGATATTTTTCCACATACTCTTTTGTGTAGTTGATGTTCGCCTCCACATAAGCATGCATCGCCTGGTACCACTCTTCTCCCTTGGAATAAGCGGCCTCTGTTGCCACCAGTCCCAGAACCCCAAGCTGGCTGATTCCTGCTGCATCCAGCTGCTTCCGGAATTTTCGGCGAAGCTCCGGATTGGGAATAAAAATATTGGAAATCATCATACTTGCAAGATTGAAAGTTTTACTTGGAGAAGTGCAGGTAATGGAAATATCCTGAAACTCCTTTTTCAGACCGGCAAACACCTGATGCTTTCCCTTAAAAACAAAATCCTGATGGATTTCATCACTGACAACGGTCACACCATTCTTTACGCAGATATCTCCTAATTTTTCCAATTCTTCTGCGCTCCACACTCTTCCCACCGGATTGTGGGGATTACACAGGAAAAACAGTTTCACATTTTCCTCCACGATTTTCTTCTCAAAATCCTGAAAATCGGTGTGATAACGGTTGTCTTCTCCTTGATAAAGGTTGCTGCTCACCACTTTTCTGCCATTATCCTGAATAACTTCTGAAAAAGGATAATAAACGGGAAGCTGGATCAGCACACTGTCTCCCGGCTGCGTGTATGCTTTCACCGCCATAGCCAGGGCAAAAACAACTCCTGGCGTTTTAATCAGCCAATCCTCCCGGACGTCCCAATTGTGATGAGTCTTCATCCAGTTTGCCAAGATTTCAAAATAAGGGGTCTGCACCTCACTGTATCCGAAAATTCCCTCTTTTGCACGCTCTACCAGCGCATCCTCAATATAAGAAGAGGTCTCAAAATCCATGTCTGCGACCCAAAGAGGCAGCACATCTGCCGGCTTGCCCCTTTTTACTGCAAAATCATATTTCAGACATCTGGTATTTTTTCTGTTAATCACTTTATCAAAATCAAGATTTCTTTCCGCCATATAATTCTTCCTCTGTTTCTGCAAATACTTTTTCAAATTCATCAAGAAGATCCTGGGCATCCTCGATTCCAACAGAGAGGCGAAGGGTTGCCTCTGTAATTCCGTTGCGTTCCCGTATCTCCTTCGGCACATCCGCATGAGTCTGGGTAGTTGGATATGTGATCAACGTCTCCACACCGCCAAGACTTTCTGCAAACTTGATCATCCGCACTTTTTTCAGGACAGAAAGGGCAAATTCCCTGCTTTCCAGCTGGAACGTAAGCATGGAGCCAAATCCTCTGGCCTGCTTTTTCATAATCTCATATCCCGGGTGATCTGGTAATCCCGGATAGATTACTCTGGTCACTGCGCTCTTTGTTTTCAGCCATTCTGCGATTTTGAAAGCATTTTTCTGTGCCTGCTCCATGCGGATTCCAAGAGTTTTGATACCGCGGAGGATCAGCCAGCTGTCAAAAGGAGCCAGGCCGGAGCCTGTGGTTTTAATAAGAAAACGAAGCTTTTCGCTAATATCCGCTCTGTTGGTTACCAGAAATCCTGCTAGGGTATCATTATGTCCGCCCAGGAATTTGGTTCCGCTGTGCACTACAATGTCCGCTCCCAGTTCCAGTGGATTCTGGAAATATGGAGATAAAAATGTATTGTCTACTATGAGAAGGAGATTATGTCTTTTTGTAATTTCCGCAAGTGCCGCAATATCAGTGACATTCATCATGGGGTTGGTTGGAGTTTCAATATAAATTGCTTTTGTGTTTTCGTTTACATAACTTTCCACATTTTCTTTCCAACAGTCGATTCTGGAAAAATGGATCCCGTTTTTCGAAGAAACATTGTCAAAAAGCCGGATGCTTCCGCCGTACAGGTCTGCATCTATGATCAGATGGTCTCCTGGTTTAAACAGCTCCATTACCAGAGTGATTGCTGCCATTCCAGTGGAAAAAGCCAGTGCGTCAATTCCATTTTCCAAGGTTGCTACAATTTTTTCCAGATGCTCTCTGGTTGGGTTCTGCAGTCTGCTGTAGTCAAAGCCTGTACTCTGGCCTACTGCCGGATGCTCATATGTTGCTGTCTGATAAATCGGAAAACTGATAGAGCCATAATTGTTACAACAGCCTTCCTCTTCTTCCAAATGTAAACATTTTGTATTGATTCCTCTTGCCATGATTTTCCTCCAGATTCGTATGATCGCGTTCAGAGAAATGTTTTCTCTCTTTTTTGTCTGAACATATCATAGCAAGATAAGCGGATTTTGTATAATTCATTTTACCTTGAGTTCGTTATAGAATATTGCTATATCTGATTAGATATGTTAGATTTGGTGTATTGCCAATTTCAGAGCGTGTTTGAAAAAGGCTTTCTGCAAGATGTGCGTCACAATTTGCGGGAATACTTTTTCAAACACGGTCTAAAACACCCTCTGCACCAGCAGCATATACAAAATCGTTCCACCGCCAATACTAAGCAGTGTATTCTTTTTCCACTTATGCAAAAATACAATAAACAAAATCGCAATGGCTTCTGGCAGCCCATAAGTTCCGCTTCCGTTCCTTCATAGTTACACTCTTCGCGATGCACAGAAATCATGTTTCCCATGTTTTCGCACCGTACTTCTTGGGTTTTCTGTAAACGAAGTTCACAAAATATCTCTTGGGATGATATCTGCTGAATAGGAGCAGGCATTAATTACCGGCCAGTTCCCTGATAGCATCTGTCAAGGTCGTGTACTGCTCTTTCACCTGCGCGTAAAGCTCATCACTTCCTGCGGTTTCTCTTCCTCTTAATACCTCCGTAAGCTCTGCACTGACCTTATACAATTCTGTAAATCCAAGGTTCAGGCACACACCCTTCAGGGTATGGGCTGCACGGAATGCTTTCTCTCCATCCTGTGCGGCAAGACCATCTGTCAGCTCCTGAAAACTTGGATCGTTAAGAAATTTTACTGCAAATCTTTTCACAAGTGCTTCGCTTCCCAGTCTTTTCAGAACTCCATCGTAATCTGAGCCAACTTTCTCATAACATTCTTTTATTGTCATTCCAGCCTCCTTAATTTTCATTCCGGTTCCCTATGTAACTGCTTTCTGCACTTTATTATATTAAATTGAAAGAAATTTGTCCACAGGTTTCTAGAGCGTGTTTGAAAAAGGCTCTGACATTACGCATCAGACCTGGAATAAGCATTCTTCATCTGATTACTCAGCTCATAAAGCACTTTATTCAGTGTGTCAGAAGCCTCTTTTTTCACCATATCCGCAATTTCCTGGTTGGCCTGATGGCGAAGGGACATTCGCTTCGCTGCGTCAGACTCTTTTTCCAGAAGAGCGTCATATTTGCCAATCAGCTGGTGGCCTTTTGACATTACACGCTCCTGATAACGTTCAATATGGAAAATGGAGCTCTTATAAGAAGCATCTGCCATGGCACCGATCATGCGGCTTACCCAGTAGAAGCTGTCAGTGGTTACTTCCCTGGTGGTGCTGGAAAAATAGTCCGGAGTGGTATCAATTGTGGCATAAAACGGCACCAGCACATTAAATGCATTGGATGCAAATGCAACCCATTCCAGAATATTGCAGTCCTTTTCCATGCCTGGTCTCATCTGGATCAGAGACAGGAAATCTGTACGGTTCACACCGATAGAACGGAATGCTCCGCGCTGTTCTTTTTCTCCATAGGAAGCATATGGATCATAAGAGGTTCCCTGATAATGGGAGGACAATACATATTTCACATCCTCTACAGTAATCTTTTTTTCCGGAATCATGCACCATGGCAGATCATCAGAATATGGAGTAAATTCTGCATTTACGCCATCCCAGATTTTTGTCTTCGGATTCAGGTTTCTCAGCATATACCATGCACGAGGAGTATTATAAACATGGTCGGAATCGTCATGGCTTCCGAACGCATCTCTTGGATTCAGTACACCATCCATGGAAAGATCCAGGTGATTTTTGCTGATAAATTCTTTCAGGTCAGCGGAACACATGTATTCCAGATCCGCATATTCCTCACATGGGCACCGATATTTTTCCTGATCCCGCAATGCCTTTTCCAAGTCAAATTTATCAATTCCAAGCTGATTTGGCATTACTACATATGCCTCATCCGGAACCTTTCTTGCCATCCAGTGATGGCCGCCGATGGTTTCCAGCCACCAGATTTCGTTTTGATCCTGGAAAGCAATTCCATTCATCTCATAGGTTCCGTATTTCTCCAGAATGCTTCCAAGGCGGATTACCCCTTCGCGGGCGCTATGGATGTATGGAAGAACAATGGATACAATATCTTCCTCTCCGATTCCACCGGCTGCTTCCTCCTTACCGTCCTTTGCAGGCTGATAGGTTACCAGAGGATCCGCGCCAAGTACCCGGGGATTGGAGGTAATCGTTTCTGTAGCAGTCATTCCCACATTTGCCTCATTTACACCGCTAGCTGCCCAGATTCCTTCGCCGTCTACTGCATTTGGCACAGATGTATAGCCCATTGGATCATCTGGAAGATCAATTTCCACATGAGAAATCACAGATTTATATTTCCGCGGCTGTTCCTCCGGATGAACCACCACAAATTTTTTTGGCATATAATGACCGGAACCGGAATCGTCATTTCTTGCGATCATGGTAGAACCATCATAAGATGCCTTTTTTCCAACTAAAATTGTAGTACAACCCATTTAAATTTCCTCCTGAAAATATTTCGTAATCTACTATGCACTATGTTAGCACAATCGGGCATTTTATGGAATACAGAATTCCGGAAATCAATTATTTAACGGTTGTATTGCCTGCCATTAAGCTTTATACTTATGTTATTCCCGGAGCAAAATGATACGCGAAAAAATCCTGCCCGTCAGGGCTTTTCTATAACTTAAAGGAGCATTCCTTATGCAGACATCTAAAGATTATTTGCATGTTTTTCTTGATATGGGCGACGCACTGTTAAACAGCGGCGCAGAAATTTTCCGGGTGGAGGACACCCTGAACCGGATGGGTTATGCCTGTGGTGCTACCCATATGAACGTTTTCGTCATCACGTCCAGCATTGTTATTACTATGGAATTTCCCGGAGATGGCGCACGGACGCAGACACGGCGCATTCATGAATGTGGGGGGAATGATTTCACCAAGCTGGAGCAGCTCAATGACCTGAGCCGCCGTTTCTGCAGTCATCCGGTTTCTGCTGCGGAGCTGCGAAATGAATTTGAGAAGATCAATGCAAACAGACCTAAGCCTCTTTGGAAACTGCTTGGAAGCGTTCTTGCAGCCTGCAGTTTTGCCCTTTTCTACGGCGGCACTATTCCGGATGCCATTACTGCCGGCATTGCTGCAATCCTGATATGGAGCCTGCAAAAATATCTAAGACCAGTATGTATGAACGAGGTTACTTTCCAATTTGCAGCGTCTTTTCTCACAGGCTGCGCCATTTGCGGATTTACTTTGCTCTGTCCTTTCCTTCACATGGATAAGATCATGATTGGTGATATTATGCTTCTGATTCCAGGACTTATGTCAACTAATGCGATCCGCGATGTACTCATTGGTGATACCCTTTCGGGTATTATCAGGCTGATCGCCGCGTTACTTCTTGCAGCAGCACTGGCACTTGGTTTTATGGGCGCAATTATTCTTTTTGGGAGGTTTGGACTTTGATCACAATGACGGTTATACAGCTGATTACCGGAGCTATCGGATCTGTGGCTTTTGGTCTTCTTTTTCACATGAAAACCAAATATCTGCCTCTGGCTGCTGCCGGTGGTTTTCTTAGCTGGCTGGTCTTTCTCTTTGGGAAGAATCTGTGGGGAAGTGTTTTTCTTCCGGCACTGCTGGCTGGTTTTATTGCAGATGTGTATGCGGAAATCCTGGCAAGAATCTGCAAGGAAACTTCCACTTCTTTTTTCGTTACTTCCGTGATTCCATTAATTCCCGGAAGTACCCTTTATTACTGCATGAGCAGTATTGTAGAGGGAAATCCCATGCAGGCACTTAAATATGGGAGGGATACCTTTCTCTTCGCATTTGGAATCGCCGCGGGGATGAGTATTGCGTGGGCGATCTGTTATTTTCTGAGAAGTGTTAAAGCACGATAATTTCTTATTCACAGTTTCCGGATTTCCACCTTGCGATTCCGCCAGCCCTTTTTCCAAACCATGAGAAAAACCTGAAAATCCAGGCTGTCTCTGGCTGTTGTAAAGGGCTCTTCTCTTAATATCTCTGCATGGATTCCGTCCCGGGTCAGTTTTTCCTGCAGTTTTCCCGCTTTTGACAGCAGGCTTTTTAACTGCTGATCAGCCTCATTTCCAAAAGTCCGGTCAGGATAAGCCGCCGCTGCGCTTTTTATTTTTCCGGTAAGAAGATCAATCACTGCACTATGCTTATTCTTGTGCAATACCCTGGCAAAAATCCTGGCGATAAATGGAGCTGGAAATTTCTTATAAACATGCAATAACCGAAGCAGAGAAAAATCCCGAGCTTCTTTTGCTAGCTCTTCCATTACTTGAAATGCTGCTGCAGACGGCTTCCAGGGGTCTTCCTTTGACACAATATACTGTTTCGGCACTGCAGGATAACAGCAATAATTCAACGGTGGAAAGTCCGCCAGCTGCACAAGTGCCCTTTCTTCTTCTGTACAAAACTCTTCTCCCAGATATTCCAGCTTATCTCTTGCAATGGCGATCCGATATTCCAGCTGACGCAGATATTCATACCCAGGTACCCAGAAATGACCGATTTCCCCATAGTTATAAAGATAAACCTCCAGATCCAGCATTCTGAAAAACAGGGTGACTACGTTCTCCCCCTGCCATACTACCAGTATATATTCATCCCCTTCCTGACTTAAGGATGATTTCAGAGGGCCTTCATAATTCTCCAGATAAGAGCCTGTAAGTCTGGCATCCCGGAAAATGAGAAAGCTTTCTACGGCATCATTCATCAAATAAACAAGGCGGATATCACCTGGAATTTTCTCTTTTCCCACTCTGGCAAGGCTGTCTTTTTCGCCCTGTTTTCCCTCATTATTTTCATATGTCTCATAACATTCCCATTCAGCCTGTGCTCCGTTTTCTTTCGGAAACAGCAATTCAAATTGCTCCTGTTCCAAAAGCTCCTCCAGCATTTCAAATGTATCCTGCATCTTGTGATTACCTCAAACTGTTCGATTCCTGTTTCCAATTTCACTTTTTATTATATGGGTATCTGACAGAAATGTCAAAATAACGACAACAGATATATAGCTATAAAATAAATAGCATACAATTTACAGCTTACATTTTTCATATATTTTCTATATACTTTATATTATGGATAAAGAAGCTGTCGTTCCATAATATAAGAACCCGCAGGCAATCAGGAAGCGGTGAAACCGTTCCATAGATTGCCAGAGCATGTTTGAAGAAACTGTTTGAAAAGGGTTTTCTGCAAGATGTGCGTCAGAATTTGCAGAAGATTTTGTTCAAATTGGAAAGCAGCTTAAATGCGTGTAAAATCACAGGTAAGCCAGTTCGGCACCTGTTAAAAAGATTGGAGAACGAATATGAATCAGATTGATTACGAAAACTTAGGATCCCGAATGAAAGAACTGCGAATCAAAATGAAGCTTACCCAGGCGGAAGTTGCCAAAGCTCTGAATGTAACTCCTGGCTACATCAGCAACGTGGAGAATAACCGTACTGCAATGTCCCTGCGTATCCTTATTTATTATGCAAGGCTGCTGAACATCTCCCTGGATTCCCTGATTGGCAGAATTGATTCTGAATACCGTGAAACTGCCCTGGACCGCGAGATTTCCGAGCAGGTACATAAAATGAGTATTCCAGAGAAACAAAAGCTTCTGAAAACCATGAAGGTATGGATGGAAGAAGATTGATTCTGAACGTAAAAGGGGCTGTCTATTTGAACCGCTCCCCGTCAAGTAGACAATTGAAAAAATATAAATTTTTCCTGCCAGCAGAAATTTATCTGCTGGCAGTTTTTATGCGGCTTGCAAGTAAATTTCGTGTTTTTCCATTGGTGTTAAAATTCCGAGATTCCTTTGTAAGCGTTTATTGTTATAGTAATCTATATAATCTTCGATCATTTTTACGAGAGTACCTCTATCAGTGAATCGTTTTCCATAGTATCGCTCTCTCTTCAAAATCCCCCAAAAGCCTTCCATTGGTCCATTGTCGATACATTTAGCAACTCGCGACATGCTTTGTATTATTCCAGCATTTACAAGTT
>OLNC01001808.1_pt1 | contig 9904 bp, 8 predicted proteins | sample 1672011 | NCBI WGS metagenome assembly OLNC01 (sample SAMEA3136636, study PRJEB25190) | human gut metagenome | biome: human gut; feature: human-associated habitat; material: faeces | place: Austria | collected 2013 | reverse complement strand
GTTATCAGTCTACACCATCGGTTTTCTCAAGTCCAGCTAACCCTTGAACAGTAACGCAGAATGGATCTTCTTTTTCTTTTATCCAATAAACACTTGATTTTTTGCGGGATTTCATATACACTTGTCATATAAGTTAATAGTTTTTTAATGCTAATTTTTCATTAAGGACACCTTCTTTCGTATGTTTTGTTGTTAACATAATTATACATGAAAAGGTGTCCTTTTTGATTGTTTATACATAAAAAAACAGTAACTTTTTTATCCTGTAGGGATCTTCCCTGTTTTGTCTCATAAAATATTGGCAAAATGGGATTCTTTTTTCTTAAAAGCGAAATCTCTGTTACGATACTTTTCTTTTATAAATTTTTTTATATAGTTTTGGAAATCTTTATGACAGATTTGCCCAAAATATTTATACGAATAATTAGAAATATGCATTATAGTATGCAAGAAAACGTCAGGTTTTGGTTTCAAACAAAATTTCCATTATACCGTCAGATTAGTCATAAACTGGTCAATTAAAAATAATTCTCCCAAAGTTTGGTTCCCACAGAACTTATTAAAATGCCTCTAAACCAGGACACTGCCATTCTTATAGCAATCCTCTAAAATAATGCATCTTAGTTCAGCTGACCAGTACTTTAGGAGAAGATATTCATTCTTTATGACCTTTTGTGAAACTTAAATCTATTCTCTCTGAGAGTTTTCTGTATTACTGATTAATTCTGAAAATATAAAGCAAGACCTTCAATCAGGTCTTTTCCTGCCACTGCACCCTGATCTTCTGTTCCTTTTGCTTTCGCTGCAAATACAGCAGCTTTTCCAAATTTCGGAACCATATCTTTAGTGTTCTCCACACCTTTTTTCGCACCTTCAAGAGCTGCATTTACAACATCCGCAAGTCCTGCTCCTTTCTGTGCTGCTTCCTGAGCTGACTCTCCGGCTGGAAGAAGTGCATCATAAATAGTTCTGTCCCCAGCCTGGCACTTTCCTCTTTTTGCAAGTCCTGCTGCAAAATTACTGATAAAATCTGCCATTTCTGCCGGTCCTATCACACTCTTTCCTGCGATAGCCTTTCCTCCTGCCATAATTCCGCTTGCCATCAAAGTTCCCATTGTTGATGGAACAAGGCCAGCCATCTTCATTCCTGCTTTCATCAAAGTTTTTCCAATATCATCTGGTGCCATATTTGCTCTAATCAAGTCCGGTAATGCACCATATCCTTTATTCATTGTCAAACCAAGATCACCATCGCCCATCTGTGCATCCATTTCACATAAATGATCTTTTTCTTTTGCAAAAACACTGGCAACACTTTCAAAAAGTACCGGCAATTCTTCCATTGTTATTTCTGTTTTACCCATGATGCTCAACTCCTTCTTAAACCTGTGTATAAAACGGTGTATGTACCGGCATATTGATCTGTTCTTTCATCTCTTCATCAGCCATCTTACAGATACTGATAGATGCTCCTGCCATTTCCATGCTCGTCGCATATTCACCTACAAAAGTTCTGAAAACTTTAATTTTTTTCTTATCAAGAATCTCACGTACATTTCCTGAAAGAATATATAACTCTTCAAGGCTTGTTGCTCCCAGGCCATTAATCAGAACGCAAACTTCTTCGCCCTCTTCCACCGGCATATCTTTGAAAATGGTATTCAGAGATTCTTCTGCCAGTTCAGCGGCTGTCTTAATTGGACCATTCCAGATTCCAGGCTCACCATGAATACCCATACCCATAGCCATCTCATTCTCGCCAAGTGTGAAGTTCGGATGTCCGATTTCAGGAATAATACACGGCGTAAGTGCAAATCCTACAGTACGTGTATTATCTTTTGCTTTCTGCGCTGCTGCAAGAACTTCATCCAGAGTTCCCATTTTGGCAGCTTTTGCGCCGGCACATTTATACATAAAGAAGATACCTGCCACACCTCTTCTGGTATCCGGATCTGCATTTGAGTTTACATCATCAGCACCAACAATACTGCGGGTTTCAATGTCATCCATCTCCAGCATCTCTGCTGCCATATCAAAATTCATGATATCGCCTGTATAGTTGCCGTATAAGAAAAGGACACCTGCCCCTGCATCCACTTCTTTCGCTACATTATAAATCTGTTCAGAAGATGGTGACTGGAATACACCGCCTACACCGCATCCATCAAGAAGACCGTCACCTACATATCCAAGGAATAATGGTAAATGACCAGTTCCTCCACCTGTAATAATTGCAACTTTTCCCAGTTTCTTCTCAGCCACACAATAACAGCGCAGATCATCTTCCACATATTTAACCATCGGATTGGCAGAATAAATGCCACGAAGCATATCGTCTGTGTAATTTTCAGGAGCATTAATAATTTTTTTCATGATAGATCAAGTCCTTTCTGTCTTTAACTTCTTCTTGCTTTTCTTTTAACAGTAACCTTATCAATGATGAGTGCTAATACCAAAAGACATCCGTTCACCAGTGTTCTTGTTGTATCCGGAGCTCTCATAATAGTAAAAGCATTTGCAACCAGCTGCAATAATACAATAGATAAAAGCACACCACCAACTTTACCTTCTCCACCATCCGGATTAATTCCTCCAAGCACTGCAATCAGCAGACTTAATGTTGTATAGGAAGAACCATTGGACGATTTTGCTGAATTCAAATGGGAAGTGATGACTATACCAGCAATACTTCCCAGAATACCGGAACACATATAAGTCAGAATCGTAACTTTAAGATTATTGATTCCTGAGTATTTAGAAGCCTGTGCGTTTGTTCCAAGATAGAAAATCTCATGTCCAAACACTGTGCACTTCATAATAAATGTAACAATAAGCAAAACAGCAATAAATATGAATATTACAATCGGAATAGCTCCAACAGAGCCGTTAGCGATATTTTTAAATGCATCCGGAAGGCTGTTTATCGCAGGACCTCCTGTAATTGCCAGCGCAAGTCCCGAATAAAGTTCCAGCCCACAGAGAGTAACCAGCATTGCCGGAATATTCAGACTTCCGATGATAAATCCATTAAATGCTCCACATGCAGCACCAACTATAAGAGCGGCAATAATTCCGATAAGAATGGAGACTGTACTGCCCCCCATATTTTTGATAATCAGGGCGCAGACGACACCTGCCAGATTCATAATTCCAACCAAAGACAGGTCAATTCCTCCTGCGATCATACACATCATCATACCAAAGGTAAGAATTCCATATTCAGGGAACTGGAAAAACATAGACCTTAAGTTAGGGATTGTGAAGTAGGTATCACCTTTAAGAATTGCCATCAAAATAAGTACAAATGCCATCATACCAAGCAAAGCTTTAATATGAGGATCTATCTGTATTTTTTTCTTGCTTGTGCTCATCTTATATTCCCTCCCTCTTTGCAATTTCGTACGAACGTTTCGTCTGCCATGATGTAAGGATTGTTCCGACCAGGATTACAAGACCTACTACAAAGCGCTGCCATGATGTGGAAATCCCCATCATATTCAGTGAGTTCTGTACCAATGTAATCAGAACAACTCCAAGAACAACTCCAGAAACATCTCCATATCCTCCAGTGATACGGACACCGCCGATAACACAGGCTGCAATTACGATCATTTCATCACCCATAAGCGCTGATGTCGTCGCTGAATGCATCAGAACTGTATACATCATTGCCGTAATACCTGCAAAACATCCGGCAAAAACATATGCGAAGAATTGCAGTTTACGTACATTAAATCCGGCCACTCTTGCAGCATTTTTATCACCGCCAATTGCATAAAGTCCCCGTCCAAGCATTGTCTTTTTCAACATATATGCAATCAGGATACATGCAATAACCGGAACCAGTATCAAGACATTCAGCGGATAAGCAAATCCTGTGCTTGGTGCAGTATATGTAATAATATTAAAATTATAGATTGCCTGCAGACTGTCCGGAAGTGTTGTGAATTCTCTTGTTCCAAGAAGTGTCACTACACCTCCTGCCGCAATAGAACTGGTTGCCAGCGTAGCGATCAGCGGCGGAAGTTCAAGAATACTTACCAATACAGCATTAAATAATCCGAATAGTAATCCAATCAGCATTGCAAACACAAATGCAAATAATGCATTATCTACCTTCCATACACGATTCATCACATACATCGGCACATACATAGCGACGCATCCAATGGCCGGGAACGATACATCGATACCGCCAGCTATAATGACGATCATCTCACATAACGCAAAACACATTGTAAAAATTCCTGCGCGGCAAAGTGTAATCAGTGTTGCCGGACTAAAAAATGCCGGCTGTCGAAGACTGACTATAATGCAGTACGCTATGATGATATAAATCAGGATCATCTTTGTGCTGGTCAGCCGCATTTTTTTATTTTTAGCCTTCATAATCTTTCTCCTTGTTTTAAATACGGTCACAGTTTTATACTTTAAAGTTTAATATTATCAATATTATTATCTGTGATACCGCTGGCTTTCCCATTTTTCATGACCATGATTTTGTTGCAATTAGTAATCAATTCCGATAAATCATCAGAAATGATCACAATTGCCATACCCTGGGCGGCCAGTTTCCTGAGCAATTCATGAATTTCTGTCTTTGCACCAATATCAACTCCAACAGTAGGTCCATTAAGAATAAAGAGTTTTGGATGAGTATTCAGCCATTTTGCAATTACAACCTTCTGAGCATTTCCTCCTGAAAGCGTACGAACAGGAACCTGTGAAGATGGTGTTACAACTCCTAATTCTTTCACAAGATCGTCAGAAGCTTCTCTCATTGCCTTCTCATCCAGTTTCATACCCTTGAAATACTTTCTCAAAGAACTTGCCATCATATTCTTTTCAATGGATTTTTCGATAAATAATCCCTCTGTCAGACGATCTTCAGGCACATATGCAATCTTATTTTCGATAGCATCAGCAACTGAATGAATCGTAACATTTTTTCCATTAAGAATGATTTTTCCACTGTCCGGAGGTGTAATTCCAAAAATCGACTCTCCTATTTCACTTCGTCCAGAACCAAGAAGACCGGTAATTCCAAAAATATCTCCTTTTTTCATTGAAAAACTAACATCTTCAAAAGCACCCTTTAATGTAAGATTCTCAACCCTGAAAACTTCCTCATTACTCTCTGCAGGGGTATATTTTTCGGAACTTACTTCATGTCCTGTCATATCTCTGGTAAATCTTGCACTGTCATATTCATCAATCGTACCGGTAGAAACAAATGCACCGTTTCTGAGAATTGTCAGTCTGTCGGCAATTTCATAAATCTCATCCAGCTTATGATTAACAATCATAACCGCAATTCCTTTTGCTTTCAGACCACGCACTACATTCCACAACTTCTCTACTTCTCTTGCAGTCAATGCAGTTGTCGGTTCATCCAGAATCAGAAGCTTCGCATCATTAATAATAGCTCTGCATATAGCAACCATCTGCTTACCTGCAACAGGAAGTAACTCTACCGGCATATCCGGATCCATATTTGCGCCAACCTGCTCCATTGCTTTAGTCGCAAGTTCATGAATCTCTTTCCAGTTTACCGTCTTCTTTCCATTTTTTACTTCACAGTTTAATGCAATGTTCTCTGCAACTGTCAGATTTGGAAAAACTGCGAAGTCCTGATAAATAACCTGAATACCTTTATTGATGGCATCAATTGGTTTAAATTTTCCCATCTTCTCTCCATCAATCCAGATAGCACCTTCATCGATCTCATGAACACCAGATATAGATTTGATCAAAGTCGATTTACCGCAACCATTTTCTCCGGCCAGACAATGAATTTCCCCTTTACGGATTTCCAGATCTACGCCTTTCAGCGCATGAACACCACCAAAAGACTTTTTGATGCCTTCCAATTTCAAAAATATTTCGTTTGCCATAATCTCGTTCCCCATTCAAATAGTCCAGCCGGTAAAAAAGAGAAAATCCATACAGTTTGGCAGCTATATGAATTTTCTCTTTAGATCAGCTTTTACTTATAATTAAAAATCATAATCGTCCATATTGTCTTTTGTTACATCAATACGGGCATCTCCGTAATAAATGCCATCCTGCTCAGAAATTTTTTCATATCCAGGTACATTCAGATTCATTCCGTCTTCTACTGTTCCATCAAGAGCTGCCTTAGCCATTTCAATCATTGCTTTACCTGCGTCTGCCGGATCCCATACAGAGAAAGAAGCAATTGTTCCATCTTCAACATACTGTCTTGCGATGGATGTCATGGATGTTCCGACAATCTGAACTTTGCCTGCAAGACCAAGTTCTTCAACTGCCTGGGCAGCACCTACAACATCTGTAGAAGCAGAACCCTCAATAGCTGTGATATCCGGATTAGCTGTCAGAAGCTCTTTTGTCTGATTGTAAGATGATGTAGTATCATCACCGGTCTCATAACGTCCAAGTTTTTCCATATCAGGGAATTTCTCTTCTGCAACTTTATCAGCTGCATCACACCATTCATTATGAGAAACAGATGTAAGAGAACCTACAAACTGAACATATTTACCTTTGCCTCCGGTAAGATCTCCCAGCTGTTCCATAAAGTTTGCGCCATAATCTGCATTCTGGAATGCTTCAATATCATAGTCACGAACACTTGCATCCATAGAAGCTGCTTCATGAGTAATTACTTTGATTCCCTGTTCTTTAGCTTTCTCAAGTACAGGTGCAAGAGATTCCGAATCAAACGGAACTACACAGATTGCATCCCAGTCCTCTGCCAGAAGAGATTCTACATATGAAGCCTGGTCCGCACCTTCTGCTGAGCCGCCATAGAAAACATCTGTTCCGTTTTCATCATTGTACTCGTTTACGCCATCTTCCATTCTCTGGAACCATGCGATGTTTGTCATTTTAGGTACAACTGCAATCTTGTAATCCTTTCCGTCCGCCGCCATTACATTAGCACAGGTACCAAGAGATGCAATCGTTGCCGCTGCTGTGCAGATACAAATAACCTTCTTTAAATTCATGATAAAGCCCCCTTTTGTTTAGTATACATTATTGTTTGTTTTTTCTATTTGTTGAGTTAATTGTATACTAATCACAAATTATTGTCAATGCCTTTATATATTTTTGTTAGTTTTATATATTTTTTATTATATTTTTTATGCATTTTTAATTCTTTCCTTTTATTATGCACAAAAAGCGGGTGCTAAACACAATTTCATTGTTTAGCACCCGCTTTTTAACTTTCTTTTTTCTTCATAGAAGTCCTGACTATTAATGTACCCGAAATTTTCGTTTTTACCCGAATATAATCTTTATCTCTTATTCTCTCAATGAGCTGTTTTGCTGCTACTCTGCCTATTAGTTTTCTCGAAACATGAACTGTAGTAAGACTTGGTGAACATACTGCAGAATATGGAATATCATCAAATCCCACAATTGCCACATCTCCCGGTATTTCATAATTTCTATGTTTAAAGGCCTTCATAGCCCCTAGAGCAATAGTATCATTATCAGCAAAAAAACACTGCGGCAACTCTTCTTTTTTATGACTGTCAAGATATTCCTTCATTTCCTCATATGCTTTCATCATAGAACTGTTTAATGCAATTTCATCTTTTTTTCCTGTTTCTAACTGATATTTTTCTGTAAAATAATAAAAAGCCCGACTACGTTCTTCAAAATTTTGTGCACCATAACTGCTTTTAAGATAACCAATACGCTTATATCCACATTCTACTGCATATTTCAATGCAATCTGCACATTTTCTTCATTATCAATTCCCACACAACTATATTCCATTCCCGGCATCATATTATCTACACATATAAAGGGAACTGATATCTTTTCCAGTATTCTGAACTGTTTTTTCTGTATTTCTGTTGCAATTACAATAACCCCTTCATATCTACTAAATTCAATCTCTTCAAGGGTACTTTCCGTATCCATCCGAACTCGCATTAACGTAGGAGAATATCCATGCTCTGACAATGTCTGCATCGAAGCATCTGCAATCATTCCAACAAATCCCTGATTTTCTTCAGTAAGCAATCCCTCTCCCAAGACACATTTCAGGAGCAAAATCTGATGTACTGCTTTCTTTTTTCTTGGCGCTGGTACATATCCGGCTTTATCTATTGCTTCTTTTATACGTTTTCTTGTTTCATCGCTGACACCAGGTCTGTCATTCAGAACAATAGATACTGTAGCAGGTGATACTCCGATTTCAGCCGCCAGTTCTCTTATATTCATTTTCACACCTCCGATATGCCTTTTCTCTTTACAAAATATTACTTCAGATAAACATTCAAAAATATTATCCCATTTTTAGTCCTGTTCAGTCAATACTTTTGTCCCATATTTATGCAGACATTTTATAGTGTATATATAACACCTTTCGTAGTTCTGGAATATTCAGTATTTCCAACGTTACTATCTATAACAATTAATTAGCGTTAGCAAAGTATATCATACAAGCGCCTTCCGTAACAATTCCATAAAAAACAGACAGTTGCATATTTCATGCATCTGCCCGTTCTATCATTTTATTATTCTTTTGTATCAAAATTCTACATTCCCAGTTCATTCTTCACTTCATCTATTGCAGGAATCGATGGAGTTGCTCCCGGTCTGGAAACAACAATGGAGGAAGCCTTGGCAGCCATCCTCAGAGCTTCCTGAATACTTCTACCATCAATAACTGTTGCTATAAAATATCCGGTAAAGGTATCTCCGGCAGCTGTGGTATCTACCGCTTTTACCTTAAAAATATCCTGGAAAACTTTTTCCTTTCCATCATAATAAACAGCACCGTCACTACCCAAAGTCAGCACAAAACGAGCATTGGGGAATTTCTCGGCCATAGCATCCAAAATCTGATCCTTATCTTTATATCCGGTAATCTGCTCACCCTCAATTTCATTGAACAGAAACAGATAAATCTTGCTCAGATCACAAATACTCAGCTTGTCATCAAAGGGGGAGGGATTCATGACAATCTTCATCTTTTTCTCATATGCCTGATCAATAATGTAATCCAGCATATTGATTTCATTCTGTAGGAGCAGATAATCGCCCTCACCAAAATCTGCAAGCACTTCATCTACAAATTCTCTGGTCTGCATCTGGTTGGTTCCACCATAGAGGATAATGCAGTTCTGTGCATTCTTATCCACCTGGATCATAGTATGTCCACCCTTAACCGGCAGCCTGCGGATGTATTTTGTATTTACTCCCGCTTCCTTACACGCATCCAGAAGAATATCTCCATCTGTTCCCACAATTCCCGCATGATAAACCGGTATCCCTGCCTTTGCCAGGGCAATAGACTGGTTCAGACCTTTTCCTCCACTGAAAACCTCCAGTTTGGAAGAATGCTGAGTCTCCCCTCCTACAATAATATGATCTACAGAATATACATAATCCACATTTAATGATCCATAATTCAATACCTTCATGCAAAAACCTCCCTACTATGAATCTACAATACAAGAATCTGCTATCATATTTATTTTATCAGACATATTCGGCATTTGCCAGCATTTATTTCTTTACTTCTGTCTGTTTTTTCGCCGCAAATGTAATCATCACCTTAAACAGATCCCCATCCAGATACAGCTTAAACTCACCGCCCTGCAGCTCTGTCAGGCTCTTTGCGATAGAGAGTCCCAGTCCGCTTCCTTCTGTATTTCTCGCCACATCTCCTCTGATAAACCGTTCTGTCAGTTCATCCGCAGAGATATTCAAAGGCTGTGCTGAAATATTTTTCAGGGAAAAGGTTACTTTTTTATTTCTGTTGCTGATTTCTGCATAAACTCTGGTGCCTTCCATTGCATACTTCACAACATTACCGAATACATTTTCCAGAACACGCCACATTCTCTGGCCGTCTGCGTAGATAATGGACGGTTCGTCTGTGAAATGTACCATCATAGTCAG
>OLNC01001794.1_pt1 | contig 9993 bp, 10 predicted proteins | sample 1672011 | NCBI WGS metagenome assembly OLNC01 (sample SAMEA3136636, study PRJEB25190) | human gut metagenome | biome: human gut; feature: human-associated habitat; material: faeces | place: Austria | collected 2013 | reverse complement strand
ATACTGCAGATTGGTTTTTCACCTCTACCCCTTAATAATTACAGAAATTCTCCCACCACAGTCTCTTTGTATTGTTGTTAATCAGATAGATACCGACGGTTTATTTTGAACGAAGTTACAAACATGAGAGTTCTGTGTCCTCAAGCAGTACTTAATCTATTACTAAGAAATGTTCTTATGAGATGCATTGGAATTGATGTCGCTAAGGATAAGCTTGACTATAGAAATAATTACAATATTTTTATACAATGCTACTCCTCTTCTTTTCCCGAATCAAAGCTAAAAGCGTATCAAACGTATTACAATATTCATTTTCTATATCTAAATCTGAAATTTTAAGGTTAAATACTTTTTCTACATCTAGACAAAGTAACATAATTTCCCGTGGTGGAATACCTAGCTTTTTCCCCATAAACCCTTCCACTCTAAGTTCTTTATTCTGGTCAAAATCAATACCCGTTCTATATTTTGATATAGACAATAATTCATATTCTATTCTATCCATAACAGCCTCATACCTCTTGTATCTCTGCATATTCTTCTAATTTATTGATGACGTCATGTGCCAAACGTTCATATTCACTTAATTCTTCCAAACTATATATCTTTTTCTGACCAATTTCTTTTAGTTTTTTTTGCACCATTTCTTGTGAAATTTCCAACATGCAAAACTCCTTTTTGCTTTCAGACTTTTCAATTTCTAAAATGCAATTTACCATATTATAAGCATCAACTCGTTCCCCCAGTATATACTCAATTTGTTTTTCTAACTTCCCCCATAATTCTTTAGTATATTTCCCATAAAAAATATTTAGTATAACATAATCTGCCCGAACAGCCTTCATGGCACAATATACTGTTACGCCAAAATCATCAATAAGTTGTCGACTATATGATATTATTCCTCCTGTTATTGCAATAATAATTAAATCATACGTTTCCTTTACTTCAAGTGATTTTACAAAATGATTCATCAGTACAATCCGATATTTCATTGCAACAACTTCATTAGTGAGCATCTCTAAGTAATATCCATCATTCTCTTTTTGTATTGTAGGATTATCCGATAAAATTGCAATTTTACATTCGTTTTGTTCCATAACATCCCTAAATTTTATAACCTTTTTAATAGAGTTTATTGCATTCGATAATCCAATTACATATATTATTGGTATTTCTACAGTATATGTCTCTTTCAAATCATCTTCAAATTTAGTCTTTTTGTACTCTCTCACCATATTTCTCCTTTATCTCTCCCAATTCAAAGTCGTATCCTAATGCACGCATTACACAGTAATCTTTTAAGTTTTCCTCTACTGTCCGCCGCATTAAATCACATCTTTTCAATATTTCATCTCGCGCTTTTTTTCTATCTGTAACTACACGAACACAAATATTACAATACTTATATGCCCAACAATTTTTACACTCTTTTTCCGTAAAAAGTTCAATATTCAATACATTTTGAGCTTTTGCTAAATCAATACCGTTATCAATATTTCCGATAATCGCTAAATCAGAAGTTTCACTCACTTTCTCACATGGATAAAAATTCCCATCAACATTCAAAAAAATTGCCCTTTCGCCCGGTATGCACGGCCCTCCATGATGCCACTTCTTCGGTAGACATTTTACATGGCCATTATGCATTTTTGTTTGTAAATCCACTACGCTCTGAAATTGATCCTTAGCATTAATAGACAAGTCTTCACTTTTATAATGTTTAATCTGAGCCATTAAATATTTAAAATATTCAAAATGAAAGGTAATAACTTATGAATTTTAAAGATTTAGGGATTAGTGAACCATTGGTTCAAGTTTTAAAAAAATCAGGAATTACAACTCCTACTTCAATTCAAGAAGAGTGTATTCCATTAATTAAAGACTATAAAGATGTAAAAATTTTTTCCTTTTTAAAATATTCAATAACAGCTTTATAACTTTCTTCCGGACTAATAACTGTATTAAAAGTGACTTTATTAAAGAAATACTTAGGATAATTTTTTTTAATATACTCTATCTTTTTCATGATAGTATCATAAGTTCCTTCATCGTTATGTAAGTATTTCCTATTTTTATCATGTATATTTTTAGGACCATCAAAACTGATTGTTAATTCTAGCTGATTTTTTTCAAACAATGCAATCATTTCATCATTTAATAATGTCCCATTTGTTGTAATTGCATAGATTACTTTTATTTTATCCGTATGTTGATTTGTATATTCTATACATTTTTTTATCAAATCAAATTCTAATAAAGGCTCTCCCCCATAAAACCCAATTTTTATATCTTTACATTTATCAGATCTTTGGAGTATATAATCTATTCCCCGTTGTGCCAAATTAAACGTCATTTTTTTCCCACTATGTTCCCGTGTATTATACTTTCCCGAATATATGCAATAATTACACCTCAAATTGCATTGCTGTGTAACTTGAAGCATAAGAGAATTTAATCTGTGTTCATAATAATATGGTAATATATCCGTCATTGGATGCTCAGTGATACTTACACGATTACTTCGCAAATACCCTGCTTTCTCTAATTTTATTACTTCTCTTGTCTTGTTTCCTATAAATCCTCTTTTTGCAAACTCATATGTATCGTTATTAACTTTTAATATTGTATCCGTATTTACATCATATATGTATTTTCCAGTCGAACATGAAAAAATATGAATAAATGGATTGTTTCTTTTTTTTTGAATCTTCTGTTTCATTTTTTTGTATGATGTTTAAAATAATTCAAACACCATTCCTCCTACTATTAGTATTGTCATAGTCATTCTTTTCCTTTTCTACAGGTTAGACTATGCCCTTTTAAGATACTGTGGACTGTTTCATTTCTTCTACTACCTAATTAATAGTCCTTAATGATGATGTATCTGCCAATGCAATATTGAAACGGACAACGAGACATTATACTGTATTGATATAACTCAAGAGTTAATCTATAATGACAAACGTTTTCCGTTATACTACGCATATCGTCCACTCTGAAACGCATCAGAGTCCGCCGGGTTCTGCAGAATGCACCAATATAGTACATGATAAAATTAGAACATCTCCCTATTATAATTAGGGATTTAGCGAGCCAATTCTCATATGATCATATCCTTTTTTTATAATGGTCTTCGCACTATTACATCCATATCATTCAGTTTCTTTTTATTTTTACATTTTATTATGTATAAAATATATTATTATTCTAACTTTTTCAACACATTGTCCATATTTGCGCAACTATATGTCTGTATTTGTTTTGTTAAAAGATAATAGAGCACTCCACCATAACCACTCATAAACCCCGGATTCACTTTTTCTTGCAACGGGAGTTTTATCCTCGGAGGTAAAAGTTTCATTCTTTTACTCGTATTTACACTATCCAAAGTCTCTTCCACAAGTTCAAGAATCCATAAATTTCCACAAATACCGTGACATAAGGACCAGCTATCCCTATACCAGTAACTCATCAGCTTCCGATATCCTCTTTGAATATCTTTCTTTATAATCTCCTGCCACTTACTATTTTCTACGATCTGATAGCAAAACATTCTTGACAATACTATTCCACCAACTCCATGGCACCATGCTACCGGCCCGATTTCATCTTTATTTCCCCCACATGATCTTACATCTGACCAATTATTAATATCTGGATCATAAAGCGAATCTTCATACTTCCAGATTTCCATTGCCAGTTTTTCATACTTACTTTCCTCCGTTTCCTTCCATAAAGCAAGAACCGGCAACAAAAATCCACTGTTCCCATGTGCCATTCCTGCCATAGGCGGAATATCATCCTTTATAATCCATCCTATTCCCTGATTTTGGCGTACTGCAGAAACCAGCAATATATCAATCGCTTTCTTCGCAATATTTAGATATTTTTTCTTTTGGGTATTACGATATAGAAGAATCATCACCCATGCAGCTCCAGCATTTCCGGACAGCAAATCATAACACGAATCCATACTTAATAATGTTTCCACAATATCGGCATGTTTTTTTGCATAAACCAAATAGTCTTTTTCTTTACTTTGCTGATAAAGTAAAAGATATGTATAAACAAGAGAACTTTCCCCCTCGTACATCCCAGTTCTTTTTGAACATAATCTATCTATATTTTTTAAACCTGCTTCCGTATACCTAAATATCATTTGTTTTAAGGTATGATATATCTTACTACTTCCCGATGTGCCATTTTGTTTCATTCGATAAAACAGAAGCAGCATTCCGCTTAACCCTTCATACAAATACATATCCATAACGTCTAATTTCCAACCCGAATAGTCTTCCGATACAAATTTAAGCTGTTCCCAATTCACCTCTGTTTCGTCTCTATTCCAAACAGCCTCCCCTATTACACGATTCGTCAACCAGTTTATTTCTTTCTGGAAATCAAGTGATTTTTTCTTTTCACTGATGCCGCTAACTTGATATACTTTATTGCTATAGACACTTTTCTCTTTAAACATAAATTCAATCGATATTTGAATATATTCTAGCTGCTTACTTAAATCTACCTTGTCAAGTTTTCGGATTTTCTTTTCTATCATCTCTAATGCCGTTCTCGGGAAATAATTTCTTTTCCGTTCACCCTGACTGGTAAACAAATCTCTTGTATTTAACGGATAATCAAAATAGGGAATATCACCTTGCAATAAGCTTGCAATTTCAGACTTGATAATCACATCATCGTTTTCATCCATACCGTTAAATAATTCGCGGAAAAACTGTCGACGCTTTTCTTGATTTTTTAGTAATTGAGGATGATAGGAAGCCAGTAATGCCATATGATACTTCTGTGTATCGGCAATCAAATACCTGCTGGTCACTGTTTCTATCCCTAACTCTCTCAGTCTATCAAGAACTTCTTGCTTATGATTTACCACCGCCATATAAGCTTTAGAAAATCCTGCCAACAGCCCCTTTAAATATTTGGCCGGCATAATATCTTTATCTTTCAAAGTCACCTGGTTTTTCGCTTTTTTCATTTTGGGATATTCATATGACAAACACATTTCAGAAGTTTTCGGATGCATGATTTTGGGAACACGAAATGGTAATAACTGCCCTTCATTCCCACCGATAGCACTGCCATCAACGCCACCGCCTTGTCTCCAATGATATGCCGGAAGAATCCCTGTCGCTAAAACGGAATCCTTTTGCCTTATAAACACCTCATCACTAACCGTCCCCAATTTATTTTCAGGCTGAATTTGAACTAAAGTCTCCAAATCAACTATGACCGGATACTCCCCTACTGCAATTAAATTCTCATAATGTAAATCATTTGTATTTAATATGTATGCTAAACATAGTTGAATCCCCAGCCTTTTATAATACCTTTCCACTTCTTTCTCTGACTGACACGTAGAATACTGTACTATGGCACTCCAGCCATGATCCTGCTTTGAAACGATAGAATATTGTTTTTGATCAATCTGAATTTTTTGTGACAGCCACTGCAGCATTTCTGCAAATAACACTTCATTTTTAAGCGAGTGCGGCTTATACAATACCTCCTTCCCATGATCTATAATAATTTTTAGTACTTGTTTCCCTTGCCGGTGTGTATCCGAAAATCCTGCCTCCATACCAGTAATTCTTCTACAGTCCCCCTCACACATTTTTTCAGAAATTTCAAGCCTGTCCTGACAAAAATGTTCTACAACTTCCAGGTAATAATCTATGAGATATTTTAATTTTTCTTTGACACATCGTTGTAACTCTGGATATTTTCCAAATATCTTCTGTACAAAATCTTCTTTTTCTATAACTTCTTTACAAAAATAACTATATTCTTCTTGCGATGTTTTTCCCCTCAATAATCCGTTCTCTTTATATACATGCATTTCTACAATCAGGGTACGCAGACATATTGTTTGTAATTGCTGCTCTAATTGATGCTGTATTGTTTCATAAAACGACTCTGTAACCAGCAATCTTTGATCTCTCATTTCTTCTTTCAGATCGATAATTGCCTTTTCCACCACGGAACTATAAAACTCTGGGAAATATAATTCTTCCGTCTCTTTTTTCATATTCGTCCTCCGTATGTTTTATATGTAAAGAGGAGGGATATCCAAAATTTATGGATATCCCTCCTTTTTTTAACAGCAGATGATCGTTAAAAAAGTTTGACATCTATAGGTAAATGATGCCGCCTCTTCTTGTTCTTTTTTCTCCGCATATAGCTTTCTAATTTCTTCCATTTCTACAGATAAATCACCTGCGTATTCTAACATTTGACCTTCATTCATTTTCATTTCATAATCCTCCCTTCTTGAAAAATTGAAATTTTTACGCAAAAAATCCCTTCTTGGGCCTGGCAGATTATGTCTCCACCATATTGCGATACAATATAATGAACACTTTTTAAACCATACCCGTGAAAATCATTCTTGCTTTTTACAGATAAAAAATGATCCCCTTGCTTTTTCACCTCTCCTTCCATACTATTTTCTATTTTAATGAAAAGAAGCTGATAACTACTTTTCATATAGATTTTGATCCATTTATCTTTTCCCTTCATTCGCTCACAAGCTTCAATTGCATTATCCATAAGATTTCCTAACAGGGCAATCATTTTTTCTGTCGGCAGGGAAAACTCTTTGATAAGCGGTATATCCCACCCTATTTTTATATTTTTCTTTTCCGCTGCAGCAATTTTTTGATTCAGCAGAAAATCAACATCTTCTATTCCTGTCAGGACTTCTCCTGTGTCTCTAATAATGTTTTCTCCAATTTGCTGCAGATAATCATGCAGCTCCCCCCACTTTTTTTCTTTTTCAAGTTTTTGCAAAAGCAATACATAATTTTTCATATCATGCACCGCCTGCCTGCTTTTCATCATCTCCTGGAATTTTTCTTTCATCATCTGTTCCTGCATAAGCAAAAGCTTCGTCTCTTCTTTTAAAATCAAATAGTGATAAAAAAGGCTCCCTCCAAACAACACAACAACTAAAAGAGCTATGATAGATACACCTTCTTCAATTCCGTGAATTTCCCTTTCTTTTATTGCCATTTCATCTAAAACGATTTGATACCTTCTCCATAAAAAGTAAAAAAACACAACAAATCCCAAAATGATATTTGAGCAGGATTCAGATATTTTATAAAAATCGTCTGGCAATCCTTTAAGGACAAAGATCAATGTCAGCATTCCCAGTCTGGATAGTAAATATATAAGCATATTCCATAAAGAAACAGCATCAATATAAATAACCGAAAAAAAATCATTTCCCAGATATTCCATGCAGATAAATGCAAAAATAAAATCTAAAAATGCGAGTGATACAAAATAGATACTACCCCACCCCAAGATAACCCTTATCTTTACCTGATAAATAATCTTGATGCAGCAAGAGGTAACTATAATGCAAAACATCAGCATGATTGACGAATAAAAAACCCAGTGACGATTGATTCCTAACAAAAGCCCCAGCAAAACAATACTTGCACTTTTTAAAGTCCTTTTTCTGTTGTCAACCACCTTATTTAAGCATAAGATCTTATCGCAGAAGCTATAACACATCCAGACTTCCCACATTGCTATTAATATCAATAATAATTGATAAATAACCTTCTCCATCACTCCTCCTCTAAATAAGCTGTAATCTGTCTTCTTGCATTAGCAACCTGAACCCTGCTCACCGCAAAACTTTCCCCTGTAATCAGATAAACGACATTCCCTTCCATTTTTTCAATATATTGCGCATTTACCACATGTCCGCGATCCAACAAAATGAATCGCTTACTCCCCAATTCTTCCAGCAACTGCCTCATAGGGATCCTCTCATGATAAGTATCTTCTGCCGTCACATATTCTATATATTTTCCGCCTTTAGAAATCTTTTGAATATAGATGATATCGCTGTAAAATAATTTCTTTTTCCCACCTTTAATTCCAATAATCCGGTAGTCATTTTTCTGCCTGATTTTTATATCTATCAATTTGTCCAAAATTGGCGGCAGTCGTTGCGCTATATTTTCTTTCAATATATATTGATATGCGTCTACCAGATAACTGTCTGCTGCATATTCCGGATAAGAGGTAATATAAAGGAACTCAGCTTTACTTCCTTTTGCTCTAAGTCTTTTCCCAAGCTCTATTCCGTTCATTCCCGGCAGATCAATATCCAATACCAAAATATCGCCAAAACCTCCAGCTTCTAAAAAAGCTTCTGCGTTTTCATACGTTTGATACTTCACTTCTTGAAACTTCGTCCTTGCCACACTTAGATATTCAACGATAATATCTCGCATCCATTTCTCGTCTTCAATTACACTAATGTTTATCATTAGTCTTTCTCCTGTTCCAATAGATAATATCGATTTTGATTTACATTATGAAGAATCGCTTCCTCTTGATTAATATAAAGCCTAAAGGTATTCTGCCACAATTTCTCCTCGCCTTTTTCAGCAATAACTTTTCCACAATGATAGAGATAGGTTCCCTCTTCCCTGTTTTTCGCATGACAAATTATATCATCGACAGCTTCCGTCACCTTCATTGACTGCAGCTTTGGATTCCATTTCCCCAGTATCGTATTAATTTTAGTTTTACTTAAAGGTACTCTGATCTGATTCCATTTATTTTTAGGAAACAGATCTTCTCTATTTTTTCCCAAAAGATGCAGAACGGAGTCAAACTCCTCCTGCCCGTCATCATAAATATATCCCATTTCCATATAGGCATAGATATGCCATACCGCTTTTTCTAAATAGCTGATGTCCTCGGTCCTCTCATACTGCTCTTTTAACCATTGTATACTTTCAATTAAAACTGTCTTGCTGCTTTTCCCCATCTGCTCAACATTACCTGCCCCCAGCTTAATAGCAGCCACCGCAACTCTATTGTAAAACATGCCATCCTCCTCATGTTCCAGAAAGCGTCTCTTACGTTTTAAACCAATATCATTATTTAAAGATTATAAACTAAACCGAACACTTTTTCACGCAAATGTCTGTATTTGATAGTGTTTTTGTCTGTATTTTGTTCGTCTTTTTCCTATATTGCCTTCTATTGCAGAAGCCATCAACACTGTCCTATATTATAAACACACTTCTTTCGAAAAACTGACGCATTTTTATCTATTTCGATTATTTTTTTCAAATCACCCCATATCCATAAATTCTTCCATCTCCCACTGACCAGCTTCCCTTTTTCACCATACTCCCACTATTTCCTTCCACGGTGTGTACCGTTCCTTCTTCCACATTTACCACAATTCCTGCATGGTTGATACTCCCATCATTCCCCCAGTCAAAAAAGATGATATCCCCCGGCACTGGCACATAATTCCGATCCCTGAACTGTCCCTTCCCACGAAACCATTCCACACCAGCCGAACAATGAGAAAACTTTGGCAGAATCCCGGCATCAATATAGCCGCACTGGTCCGCACACCAGGACACAAAACAAGCGCACCATGGCTGATAACTCTGGAATCCATACCATCTCCAGTATTTTTCACCGCTGTTTTGCCCCACCTGAGATAACGCTGTCTGCACCAGTTCCATGCTGCCTCCCATCCCCGTTATCCTTCCGTATGGATAATACCGAAGTACATGTGCAACATATTCTGGATCTCCATAGCTGCTCCAGCCCATTTTCTGTGCCATCATATCCGAAAACTCCCTGGCGTTTGCCGGACTGTATCCGCCATACTTCTCCTTCGCCCAGGAAATGTAGCCATTTCCAAAATTATACCCCTGCAGGGCAAGCTGGATTCTTCCTAAATCCACCGGACTTTCCACCTCTGCTTCTCTGATACAGTCTGCCAGGCTTCGGATCCCCACTTCGATGGAATATTCCGGATCCTGAATTCCGCCAGGGGTGTTGGCATACCGGGTATTATATGGGCTTTCCGATGCCTGCATGGGATCTGTTCCTTTTCCCCCACTTTCCTGCATCATGACGGCTTTGATCAATTCCACATAATCTCCGATCCCATACTTTCCGGCATATATCCGGATCAGCGGA
>OLNC01001792.1_pt1 | contig 10009 bp, 7 predicted proteins | sample 1672011 | NCBI WGS metagenome assembly OLNC01 (sample SAMEA3136636, study PRJEB25190) | human gut metagenome | biome: human gut; feature: human-associated habitat; material: faeces | place: Austria | collected 2013 | reverse complement strand
CCAACACCCAGATTTCCAATTTCTTTCTGGAACAGGAATACACAGACTATTTCCGTGTACAGGAAGTAATCGGGGATCTGGTCGATGCCAATTTAATCCATGCAGAGTCCACGCACAGCAACACACAGTACTCTCTGACTTCTGCGGGAAAAGAAACACTTGGATTTTTCAAAGATAAATTAAATGATGGAATTGAAAATGATGTTCAGGGATTTTTTGAAAAGAATAAATTAGAATTCCGACAGGAAAATTCCATTCTGGCAGATTACTATAAGACAACCAATCAGAAATACGCAGTACGCTGTCAGGTACGGTCTGACGGCAATCCTCTGATCGACCTGACGCTTTGCGTAACTACAAAAGAACAGGCAGAAGCCATCTGCAATAACTGGAAAAAGAAAAGTGAAGATGTATATGCTGTACTGATGGACACGCTGCTGCAATAAGCCGCGTGTCATTTTTTCTTTTTCTGTACGCTGTATCCAAATTTGCCGAGTTTTTTCCCCAGAGCAAAATATTCTCCGTGGGAATACATGATAAGCCCGGTTCCGTTGATGTCAAATTTTCCTGTTTCATCCAGATACGCATCATCCACCGTTATGCCAAGTACTTCCGCCACAAACATCGTATGACTGCCAAGCGGATGGCTCTCCACCACCCTGCAGGCAATATTTACAGGACTTTCCGCAATTGCCGGAGCTTTCACATGCTCCACCGGAACCGGTGTAAGTCCTGTTTTTTTAAATTTATCCACATCTCTTCCGCTGACCACGCCGCAGTAATCACAGGCCTTTGCCAGTTTTTCGTTAGTCAGATTAATCACAAATTCTCCGGTTTTCTCTATGATCTCATAAGAATAACGGGATGGGCGGACGGAAATGGAAACCATCGGCGGATTGGTGCAGACGGTTCCTGCCCATGCCACGGTAATAATGTTTGGCCGATGATTCTGATCCGCCACACTGACCATCACAGCCGGCACCGGATTTAACATATTTCCCGCTTTCCAACTCTGTTTTCCCATTTTTCCACTCCTTTTGCCTGTTCCTGTTATTTATAATCCTGTTATAATTTCAGATCCGTATTTTCCCGGATAATATCCGCGATCAGTTCACGCTCATCCATATGATGCTTCACACCCTTGATCTCCTGGTAATCTTCGTGCCCTTTTCCTGCAAGGACGATGATATCGCCATCCTCGGCATGTTCCATGCAATACCTGATGGCTTCTTTCCGGTCCGGTATCGTCACATATGCGCCATCGGCTTTGTGTACCCCGACCAGAATATCGTTGATGATATCCATTGGTTCTTCATTTCTTGGATTATCCGATGTGACAACCGTCAGATCTGCCAGTTTTGAAGATACCTCTCCCATCTCATAACGGCGGGATTTTGCACGGTTTCCTCCGCATCCGAACAGGCAGACCAGTCTGCCCGGCTCATACTCTTTCAAGGTCGTTAACAGACTCTCCAGTGCCATGGCATTGTGTGCATAGTCAATCATCAGCGTATATCTCTTTGTTACCGGTACAATCTCAATTCTTCCCTTGACACTTACATGAAGCATCGCCTTTTTGATTTCTTCAACACTGACACCAAAATGATGACAGATTGCAATGGCGGTCAGGGAATTGTACACCGAAAATTTTCCCGGCACATTGACTTCCACATCAAAATCCATGGAACCTCCCACATGATATTTTACACCAAGTGCCCCATGCTCCTTTTTTAACTCTACCTTCTGCGCAATCAGATCATTTTCTGCTCCATACCCAAACGTCTCAACCGTACAGGTATGTCCCTGTAAAATGCCCTGCAGATGCTCGCTGTCCCCATTAAAAATTCCATGCCTGCACTGCTGGAACAAAAGACTCTTGCAGTGCATATAATCTGCAAAATCCTTGTGCTCATTTTCTCCGATATGATCCGGTTCAAGATTGGTAAACACGCCGATATCAAACACAAATCCGGATACGCGGTGAAGCATCAGCGCCTGGGAAGAGACTTCCATCACAACAGCATCGAGTCCCGCATCTACCATTTTTGCAAAAAGCTCCTGCACCCGGTAAGATTCCGGTGTCGTATTTGCAGAAGGAATACGCTCAGAACCAACAATCGATTCGATCGTGCCGATCAGTCCGGTTTTGATCCCCGCAGACTCTAGAATCGAACGAACCATATAGGTTGTCGTTGTTTTTCCTTTTGTTCCGGTAATACCGATCGTCTTTAATTTTTTTGCCGGATGCCCAAAATATGCCGCAGACATGCAGGCAAGTGCCAGACGGCTGTCCTCTACCTTGATATATGTAATTCCATCGATCGGCGTTACATCCTTTTCTACGACAATGGCCGCTGCTCCCTTTGCTGCCACATCCGGAATAAACTCATGTGCATCACGCACACTTCCGCTGATGCACACAAACACAGAACCTTTTTCAACCTTGCGGGAATCATATACCAGAGTCGTAATCTCTGTCTCCTCGCTTCCCGCCAGTATCTCATATTCCATTTCGTTGATAAGTTCTTTAATTTTCATTTAATTTTCCTCCCAAATTCCATGAAACACTTCTGTCGCTGGTCCGGTCATATAAATATGATTGTTATCCGGATCATACTCGATGGTCAGGTCTCCGCCCCGCAGATGCACCAGAACTTTATTTTCTGTCTTATGATTTAAGATACATGCCATAACCGTGGCACAGGTTCCGGTACCACAGGCAAGCGTCTCCGCAGATCCGCGTTCCCACACCCGCATGGATGCTTCCGTCGGAGAAATAACGTGTACGAACTCTGTGTTGGTCCGTTTTGGAAACCGTGGATGATGTTCAAACTCCGGACCGTATTTTTCCAGTTCAAAATGTTCGGTGTCCTCCACAAAAATTACCGCATGTGGATTCCCCATCGACACGCAGGTCATCTTCCACTCTCTGCCCTCTACTTCAATCGGCTCATCTACCACCTGTTCTCCCGATGCATCTACAGGAATTAAATCCGGTTTTAATATTGGTTCTCCCATATCCACACGAACCAGCGAAACCTTGCCATCCGCAACCGTCAGCTGCAACGTTTTTACCCCGGCTCCGGTTTCAATCGTAATCTCTTTCTTATCCGTCATTTTATGATCATATACATATTTTGCGACACAGCGGATTCCGTTTCCACACATCTCCGCCTCCGAGCCATCCGCATTGTAAATCCGCATCCTGAAATCCGCGATATCCGATGGGCCAATAGTGATCAGGCCATCCGATCCGATTCCAAAATGGCGGTCACTCACTGCAATTGATACCTTTGCAGGATCTGCTATCTTTTCCTCAAACAAATTGACATATACATAATCATTTCCGCACCCATGCATTTTTGTAAACTTCATATTTCTACACTCCTTTTTTCTTTTCCATCCTGTCGATTCAGAGCTTCTATTCTAAGTATACCCGCACGATCCGTCTTCTAAAACAACTACAGTGCTTTTTATATTGCAAATTGTGTGGAAACATAGTACACTGAATCTAATTAATATTTACAGGAGATTTATGCAATGTCAGAACTCTCACATTATGAAAAAACAGGATATCTTCATGACGATTTTAAGATTTTTCACTTAAAAGATACCTCTATGCGCCCGATTGACTTTCATTACCACGATTTTCATAAAATTCTGATCTTTCGCAAAGGAAATATTTCTTACAATGTGGAAGGACGTACCTATGATCTGATACCGGGGGATATCGTATTCGTTCCCGCAGGTACGGTCCACCGTCCGGTTCTGCACAGTTCTGAAATTTATGAGCGCATCATCATCTATATTTCCAGACACTACCTGGATGCCTGTCATGATTCCGACGATCTCTCACTCTGCTTAAAAGAAGCGCATCAGAAAAAATCGCATGTACTGCGTATTCCGGCACTGCAGACAACACAGATTGCAAGAATTATCCACGATCTGGAACAATCTCTGGATTCCAGAGAATACGCAAACGAACTTTATCATAAACTTCTTTTTCTGGAGCTGATGGTGCAGTTAAACCGTGCAGCTCTCTCCAACCGCATTGAATATCTTTCTACCACAGCCTCAAATCATAAAATGATCCATGTGATAGATTATTTAAATGCACATTTAACAGATGACATCACCATCGACTTTCTTGCCGAACATTTCTATCTGAGCCGGTATCATCTCATGCATGCCTTCAAGGAAGAAACCGGTTATACGATCGGAAACTATCTGACCACGAAGCGCCTTTTGCTGGCAAGAGATCAGATCGCCCAGGGGGAATCCATCACCACCGCCTGTTATACCTGTGGTTTTCACAATTATTCCACCTTTTCCCGGGCATACCGCAAACATTTTGGCTGTTCTCCCAGAGAACAGCGCAATTGATCTGTCTGCCTGTTACATTTTGCGCTCTGCAAGGGTGTTGATCAGCGCAGGAATCAGCTGTTTCTTTCTGGATACCACATTTTCCAGCATAATCCCCTGATCGGAAGGCTCGCAATTATAAGCTGCCGCAACCAGCTGCGATGCATCCGCACCGCGATAAATCAGATAAGTAGACTCATTTAAGATATCCGTCAGCATGACAAAAATCATCTGGATCTGTTTTTCTCCCATCATCTGTTCCAGTTTCGGCTCAATACGTTCCTGCACCTTATCCAGTTCGGTGCGTCCCATCGCGCTGATCTGCGCCACGCCAAAACTCACATCCTCAGCATGGAAAATTTTAAAATCCTGATTTAAAATTTCTTCTTCTGTTTTATTATCAAAATTGCTTCCCGCCTGAAACATTGCTGAGGCAAGCTCCTCGACCTTAACCTCTGCAATCTCTGCCAGCCGGAGTGCTGCTTCCCTGTCTACCGGTGTACAGGTCGGTGAGCGGAACATCAGCGTGTCAGATAAAATGGCTGCACACATCAGTCCTGCCATCTGCGAGGTGATCGTAATTCCCTTTTCCAGATACATCTGATAAATGATGGTGGATGTACATCCAAGCGGCTGATTGCGGAAATACACCGGAGACATGGTCTCAAGGCTGCCCAGCCGGTGATGATCGATAATCTCTAAAATTTCCGCCTCATCGATATTGGATACTGCCTGTGATTTTTCATTGTGGTCCACAAGGATCAGTTTCTTTTTCTCTGCTTTCATCAAATTTCTGCGGGAAAACATACCCACATTCTGGTTTTCATCGAGAACCGGGAAATCCCGATGCCGTATATTGGCTACGGTCTCTCTTACCTCATCCACGTAATCATCCAGATCAAAATGAATGATTCCTTTTTTTGTCATAAAATGCTTGATCGGCATACTCTGGTTGATCAGACGGGCCGCGGTAAACGTATCGTACGGTGTACTGATCAGAACAACTTCGCGTTCCTTTGCCGCCTCGATCACTTCCTGACTGATTTCATATCCGTTAGTGACAATCATGCAGCTGCAGTTTGATGTAATGGAAAGCATCTGCGACTCTTCCCCGTCCCCGATCATAACCAGGTCATCCTTGTCTATGGCAGAAGTCACTCCTTCCGGTGTACCGATTCCGATTACCACCTTGCCGTGAACAAAATACGCATGTTCATTTCCTGTCAGCAGCTGTCCGTCCAGTGTCTCTACAATATTCTTGTACTGGGTACGTGCGGTAGAAAGGATGGTATTATCATATACATCCATGTAGGATTTTGCATATACAATCAGTCCTTCCAGCTTATTTTCCCGCACCACCGGAAGCGTAACAACCCCGAGGATCTTCATCATCTCCCATGCCTTTTTCATAGAGATATGACTGTTTACTCCCTCTGTACGGCGTATCTGAATATCCTTGATCTGTGTTCCGACATCCGAAATCATTGCCGGGGCCTCTGCATGAAACCTTTCCAGAACATACGCCGTCTCCGCATTTACAGATCCGGCTCTCTTTGCAATATAGGTCATTCCCGTAGCTGTTTTGGGATTCTTTTTTTCTATTTCATTTTTCAGGTTTGCATAAGAAATCGCTGCACATATGGAGTCTGTATCCGGATGCTTATGTCCTACAACCCAAACTTTCTTTTTTGCCATATCAGATTCTCCTATTCACATTTCTCTTTTCGAATTGTTCTATATCTTTTTTGAGACAAAAAATGCAATCCTCATTCTTTTGAGAATTGCATATCTTTATTCTAAAACGCAATCACGCCCACACTAACCAGCAGGACCAAAAGCAATACCACCAGATTCACGATTCCAAGTATCATTCCTGTCAGGGAAAAAATACGGACCGGATGCATTCTGCTTTCCATAACGGTAAGCTTGTCCAGGCGTTCATCCATGCTGCGGAACAGATCCGAAATATTTCGGTAGCATTTTACATTTTCCGTATGTACTTTCTCGGAGATTTCTGTTTTTGCCGTGGTCAGCTGTTCTTCGATCTGCGCAAGAGAATCTTTCAGTTCCTTTGCTTTTTCTTCATTTAAGCGTTTGCCGTCTGCCACATCTTCCTTCATGGAAACTTCGATTTCTTCCATCTTGGCAGACACTTTTCCGATCAGACGATCAATCTGCTTTTCCACTTCCGCAGTGAATCCATCTGCTTTTTTCTGGCGCTCCTCGAGAATCTGCCCCAGAGCATCTGCTTTCTCCTGACGTTCATCCACTAACGTCTGCAGTTCTTGTGCCTCCGTCTCTCTGGAATCAAGCAATGACTGTAACTGCTTGGCGCGTTCTCTGAATTCATCTATCTGGCTAAGTAAGAAATCTTCCCTGCTCACAACGTTAACTTTCCTTTCCTGTACTTCGGGCTGTATTTCCGTGTCCGGCTTTGTCTCTTTTGTCTTCTGCGAAAAAACCTCCTGCGGTTTTTCCTGAGCAGATGCACGCATCCGTTCTTCATATGCAGCTTTCCGACGATTGTGCGCAATCTGTCTGCGCAGCTCCAACAATAATCCAGACATTTTTTCCTCCGCTGTATCAGTTCCTCTGTTTATTGTATCATTCTCCCACGTATTTGTAAACAAAAAAGACTGCCAGCATGACGGTACTGGCAGTCCTTCTCCTTTTATAATATTCAGATCTTAAGCGATTCCGTTTACTAATTTTGCTAAACGGGAAACTTTACGAGCTGCGTTGTTCTTGTGATATACACCCTTAGAGCAGGCACTCTCGATAACTGAAGAAGCATCCTTATATGCAGCCTCTGCAGCAGCCTTATCCTTTGCAGCAACAGCAGCCTCTACCTTCTTGATTGAAGTCTTAACTTCAGAACGGATTGCTTTATTTCTTGCAGTCTTTGTCTCTGTAACTAAAATTCTCTTCTTAGCAGATTTAATGTTAGCCAATCTGTACACCTCCATATCAAACTGTAATTTGTTTCCTGCGGTGAAACAGACACGGACGCTTCATCGCAAACATACTAGAATATAATATGTCAAGCTGTCCCTTCTGTCAAGATGTAATTGAAAAAAAGTTGTAAAAGTCTGCCAATATGTATATAATGTAGACATGAAAACGATTGATAACGACATCAAAACAGGACAATTCAAACAGATTTATCTGTTATACGGAGAAGAACAGTATCTGATCCGCCAGTACCGGGACAAATTAAAGCATGCACTGGCAGCGGATGATGATACCATGAACTTTTCTGCTTTCTCCGGCAGCGACATCAACCAGAAAGAGATCATCGATCTAGCAGAGACACTGCCTTTTTTTGCCGACCGCAGACTCATTCTGATCGAAGACAGCGGTCTGTTTAAAAAAAGCGCCGAAGAACTTGCCGATTACATGTCTTCCATTCCAGAAACCACTTATTTTGTCTTTGCGGAAAAAGAAATAGACAAGAAAACAAAGATGTACAAGCAGGTGAAAAAAAACGGAAGCATCGTGGAATTTCCGCGTCAGAATGAGACAACTCTCTCCCGCTGGATCGAGGGAAGAATCCGCAGAAACGGAAAAAATATTACAAGAGATGCCTATGCGCTCTTTATCCGTAAAACCGGTGATGACATGGAAAATATCGACAAAGAGCTGGAAAAACTTCTCTGCTACACACTGGAAAAAGACTATATTGATATCTCCGATGTGGAAGCCATCACCACCGAACAGACCGAGAATAAAATCTTTGACATGATTGACGCAGTGGCACTGCACCAGCAGAAAAAGGCACTGGATCTTTATTATGATCTTCTTGCTCTCAAAGAAGCTCCGATGCGTATTCTTTTTTTGCTTTCCAGCCAGTTTCAGCGTCTGATGATTGTCAAATCCATGACCAATCAGGGATTTGGCAACAAAGAAATTGCTTTAAAAGCCGGCTGCCCGGAGTGGGCAGTCCGCAAATATCAGTCGCAGAGCCGTGCTTTTTCCATGGATCAGCTCAAACAGGCGATCCGCGATGGTGTGGAATACGAAACTGCAGTAAAAACCGGACACATGAATGACCAGATGGCCGTTGAACTGTTTCTGGTACAGTACAGTGCCGGAAAATAATTTTCTCTATTTCACATAAGTTTCGCACACCAGCTTATTTTCGATGACGCGCACCCGTATCCGTCCACCTTCGATGGTGCAAAAAAATCTGCTGCCGCTCTCTTTGATCCTTTGTACGGCATCCGGGCTCGGATGTCCGTAACGATTATCCTTTCCGGCTGAAGCAACCGTAATTTCCGGCCGGATACACTTCAATAACGCTTCTGCGTTCGCATAGCGCGATCCATGATGATCCGCCTTAAAAATCAAAACCTTATCCCATTTTTCGCGGCAGCTCAGCTGCTCTTCCACATCTGTAGAGATATCTCCACCAAACAGGGCGCGGATATCCCCCTCTTCAAATTGCAGTACCAGACACAGATCATTGACATCCTCCGCTTTATCCGCAGCTTTGGGATACAGACAGCGCATGGCTGCACGTTTGCTTCTTACCGTATCCCCCGCCTGCATATAAAGCACTTTCGTTCCATGGCTGCGGGCCAGTTCTGCCAGCTCTTTTGTCTTTGCTTCTTTTTCCACTGCTTTTGCAAACACCAGATACTCCACACGATATCCGGACACAAGAACCTCCTTAAGACCGGACACATGATCAGTATCCGTATGACTGACAAACCAGTAAGAAATCTCTGACACTCCTTTTGCCTTTAAAAACGGCAGAATCCGGTACTTTCCCACCTGTTTCACATCGGTGCTCCCACCATCGATAAACATGGAAGTCCCGCCGCCCGTGCACAGATAAATACCGTCTCCCTGTCCCACATCAAGGAAATCAATCTCAAACGATTTCTTCTGTGGAAAAAGAAGAAAAAGCAGAAGAAACGCAATAAAACAGGAAAAAACTATGCCCTGCAGTCGTTTCTTTCTTCGGCTTACACACAGATCTGCCGTTTCCCTGCAGTCTTTGTGCTTTTCATTTCTGCGTGCACAGGCATAGATCGCCAGAAGAAACACTCCAAGCCCCAGGTAATACCAAAAGATCCGCATATGCGCAGGTTTCCCTGTGATCCTCTGCGCACCCGGAATCTTTAAGGAAACCTCACACAGAAACCGGTAACTGTCGAGCATCCAGCCACAGGGTGCAAACAGAACACGCCCCGCAGGCAAAAACGCCATCCCCACAATCACCCCAAGCACAGTAAGCCCCAGTAATCCGTTGACCACCGCAAGTACAAACAGATTTATCAGCATCGCGTACACGGGAATTTCATAATAAGAATATGCGACCAGCGGGATGGTAAACAACTGGATTGCAAAACTTACCAGAATTCCTTCTTTTTGTCTTGAGAAAAATGTTTTTTTGATGGTTTCCTCTCCGGCCTGCTGTCTGCGTTTCCATGAATGTTCCCATTCCAGCAGTACATTGGCTCCCACTCCGATGGCAATCACCGCCATCACGGAAAACACAAATCCGGAATACGATAGCAGAAACGGATTTTCCCACAAAAGTACGAGCACAACAATTCCAAGCGCATTTAACATGTCATAGGCATATCCTGTCACATCCGCAAACAAATAAATCAGACACATGCCCACCGCCCGTTGTGTAGAT
>OLNC01001789.1_pt1 | contig 10030 bp, 8 predicted proteins | sample 1672011 | NCBI WGS metagenome assembly OLNC01 (sample SAMEA3136636, study PRJEB25190) | human gut metagenome | biome: human gut; feature: human-associated habitat; material: faeces | place: Austria | collected 2013 | reverse complement strand
GGTTTGGGTAGTCGTGGGCGTATTTGTAGCCGATGCCGTGGCCCAGTTTTTCGTGGCCGCCGTAGTGGGCGTCCTGGAGGTGTGGCGGGACTGTGGTTTTGGTGCGTTTGACGGAGTCCATGGCAGCGAAGATGGCGTTGACTGCGGAGTTGCTCTTGGGGGCGCAGGCCATGTAGGTGACTGCCTGGGAGAGGATGATCTGGGCTTCAGGCATACCCACGCGTTCCACTGCCTGAGCTGCTGCTACTGCTACGCAGAGGGCCTGTGGATCGGCGTTTCCGATGTCTTCGGATGCCAGGATCATGATGCGGCGGGCGATGAATTTGACATCTTCTCCGGCGTAGAGCATTTTTGCCAGGTAGTAGACAGCTGCATCTGGGTCAGAGCCTCGCATACTCTTGATGAAGGCAGAGATGATGTCGTAGTGGTTGTCTCCGTTTTTATCATAGCGGACTACTCGTTTCTGGATGCACTGAGAAGCTACGTCCAGTGTGATATGGATAAGTCCGTCTTCGCTTCTTGGGGTGGTGAGGATGCCCAGTTCAATGGCATTGAGGGCGTTTCTGGCGTCACCGCCTGCCATGTCTGCCAGGAAGTCCAGGGCGTCTTCGTCTATCCGGGCTTTGTAGTTTCCCATTCCTTTCGTCTTATCGTTGACTGCACGGAGGAGGAGTTCCTTGACTTCAGAAATCTCCAGGGATTTCAGCTCGAAGATGATGGAACGGGAGAGCAGCGCGGCGTTGACTTCGAAATATGGGTTCTCTGTGGTCGCACCAATGAGGATGATGGTTCCGTCTTCTACGAATGGCAGAAGATAGTCCTGCTGGCCTTTGTTAAAGCGGTGGATCTCGTCGATGAAGAGGATAGTCTTTTTCCCATACATGCCCAGGTTCTGCTGGGCTTCTTTGACAACGGCTTCCATGTCCTTTTTGCCTGCTACGGTAGCGTTGATCTGGGTGAATTCGGCACTGGTAGTGTTGGCGATGACTTTGGCCAGAGTGGTCTTGCCTGTTCCCGGAGGGCCGTAGAAGATGACAGAGGTCAGTTTATCTGCCTTGATGGCTCTGTATAATAAAGTATCTTTTCCGATGATGTGCTGTTGGCCCACCACTTCATCCAGGGTAGTGGGGCGCAGTCTGGATGCAAGAGGGGACTCCTGATCCAATGTTTTTGATTTGGCGTATTCAAATAAATCCATAATTTTCTCCATAGAATATGATGATAAAGTACTTCTGATAGATTAGAACATATATTTGTTTCAGTATAACGTATCCCTGTTTTTTTGTAAAGATTGGGAAAATAAAAAGGAAGAGCACTATAAGAGCTCTTCCATAATTTTTCCGTATATTTCCTGGTAATGTGTGGACCATTTTTTACAGATGGACTGCGCAGCTTCCAGATTGGGAGCTGCGATATTCAGGTCGATGAGGGAGTTTCCCTTTTCGATGAGCTGGCATCGTACAGAGTAGGTTCCCTGCTTGGTGATATAATAATCTGCCGGAGTGACGATCCGATCCTGGGCCTTGAAACCGGTGGATTTCAGGTATTCCCGGACTTCCTGTTTGATCTCAGGGGAAATATCTTTCTGGAAAAAGGAGAGGGTTTTTTTGCCATCTTCTGTGATTCGGTAATGAGAGGTATTGGAGCGGGTGTCCATAGTGACCAGATCGGCTTCCACAAGCTCGGAGATTGCCTGTTGGAGGTGGAAATAATTGGTATATTCCCGATCCAGGATAAATTCCGAGATCTGTGAATTGGTCAGTGTATCCTCTGTATTCTGAAGCATATATAACACGATTAATTTATAGATAGTAAATGGTGTTGACAATGTAGATCCCTCCTTCGGGTACAGCAGAGAGTGTTTCTTAAACAACAGGTTACTCACACATGAGAGCTTTGCCCTGAAAGCTCTGTTCTTCTTTCATGCGGTGGTGCAGGAGATTCAGAACCTCGCGCTTGCGGGAAGCCCATAAAGGTGCGATAAGAAGATCCCTCGGTCCGTCCCCTGTGATACGGTGGATGACAATATCCGGATCCAGATGCTCCAGACAGTCTATGAGCAAGGCAAGATACTCCTCTCTTTCATAAGTTTTAAAAAGTCCCTTTTCGTAATCAGCTGCCAGATCTGTTCCACGGAGTACGTGGAGAAGCTGCAGCTTGATTCCCTGAATGTCCATATGGTTCAGATAATTCATTGTTTCCAGGATCGCCTGCCTGTCCTCTCCCGGAAGTCCCAGGATGGTATGGACGATCACTTCTATATTTTCCTGACGGAGCCGTCTCACTGCATCTTCGAAACAGGAAAGAGGATAGCCCCTGCGGATGTAGGCGGCTGTGGATTCGTGAATGGTCTGAAGCCCAAGCTCTATCCATACAGGTTTTCTCTTATTCAGCCTGGAAAGAAGTTCCAGCTTCTCCGGTTCCAGGCAGTCCGGTCTGGTTCCGATGGAAAGTGCCACAACAGATGGATGGGAGATGGCTTCTGTAAAAATTTTCTCCAGATAATCTACAGGTGCGTAGGTGTTGGTGTATGCCTGAAAATAGGCAATGTATTTCCGGATGGGCCGCTTCTGTGAAAGAATGGCGATCTGGCTGTCAATCTGTTCTGTAACAGAGAGGCATGCATCAGCAGCGAAGTCACCGCTGCCCCCTGCACTGCAGAAAATACAGCCCCGTGTGCCAAGGTTACCGTCCCGGTTGGGACAGGACATACCGCCATTTAATGTGACCTTATAAACTTTCTCCCCAAATCGTTCCCTGAGCATATGATCCAGGGAATGATAAGGCTTTTCCCCCCATTTTCTCATACTGCAGGTGTCTGTTCTGAGGATTCTTCTGTGTCAGAAGTCTTCGATGGTGTCTCAATGATATAGTTATCGAAGATCTTCACCAAAAAATGACCATTGATAAATGCTTCCAGAGAAAATCCCATCAGAATGAACAGAAGAAGCACGATAGACTGTACCTGGGCTGTAGGGATAAAAAAGATCGCAACAGGTGCAGCAGTGATCAGTGCCATCAATACAGTATAAGGAAGATGACGGATCGACATCAGAAATGCATTCCGGAATGTGTGCTTGATGGTATTGTAAAATTTGGCAAGTACAGGGTAGAGATACAGGAATATCACGAAGTATACAATGCCAAATGCGATAAACAATACATGCAGTACAGAGGCCATGCTGCCGCTCATGTTATTTATAATATTCAGGTCAAGGTACAGGAGCCCGCCAAACAGGAGCATGATCAGGTTAATGATAGTTGCCTGTTTGAAGTTCTGTTTGAAGGATTTAAAAAAGCTCTTTACAATATAAGATTCTTCATTTCTGACCATTTTCAGAGTTACATAGTGAAGTGCTGTAAGAGAAGCACCGATGGTTACGATTGGAAGACAGCAAATGATAAAAACAATATTGAGGATCATAAGGTCTGCAGCCCTACCCATCATACTGAAGAATTTGTTGTCCATGTTAAACAATTTGTCCATTCCTTAAACTCCTTTTTTACATTGATGTATTTCCATATTCAGTTTACCCTTAAGTATAACGAATCAGGGAATAAAAAGCAAATGTTTTTACAGAGTGAGAAGCTGGTCGGCAGTAACGAAATCATATCCCTGTTCTGTAAGCAGGTCTGCGATCATCAGGGCAGCATCCACAGAACTCTGGTAACTGTCATGCATCAGGAGGATGGAACCGTCATGAACCTGGGAACGGACAATGGACAGGATGCTGTCTGTGCTGCGGCTTTTCCAGTCCAGGGTATCGATATCCCAGAATACAGGCAGCATGGTGAAGGGCAGTTCCATATCTTTCTGCCAGGCACCGAAGGGAGGGCGGATATAGGACGGATAAACGCCAGTGACTTCGTAGATGCGGTTGTTGGTTTTCTGGATTTCCTGGAGGGCTTTTTCCCGGGAAATCTTATCCAGCTGCACGTGATCCCAGGTATGGTTTCCAATCAGATGTCCGTCTTTTTGCATTTCCAGAAGGATCTCTTCGTTTCCTTCGATGTTTTCCCCTACCAGAAAGAAGGTAGCAAGGATGTTTCTCTTTCGCAGTCCTTCCAGCAGCATAGGGGTATACTTGGAGTTAGGTCCATCATCAAAGGTAAGGGCTACCCGGGGAGGTTCTTCCATGGTCTGCTGTACCAGGGAAAGCATTCCACGGCCTGCCACTGCGCAGGCTGTCCGGGTTCGCAGGTCACGGTTCATAATTAAAAGTGCAGTCAGTATAAGTCCTGCGAGAAGCAGGAAAAATGGCAGTACTGCCGGTTTGATGTGTTTCATATAATGCCTCCTTGGGGACGTCAATACTGGGCTGTTATCCAATTATATGAAAAAAAGAAAGCAAATCATGCGAATTTATTGTATAATAACTTATTGTTTATGGACAGAGGGTGTCTGTCCTGATTACAGAGAGAAAATGGAGAAGACAATGAGTGGAAGAGCAGCAAAGATCTGCGGTGTACTGGGAACTGTGGGAATTCTGACAGTTCTGTATATGACAGGGGAATCCTATTACAGCGGCCTGACAGGTGGAGGCAGCCAGGCGCAGAAAGAAACGCAGACCTATCAGTATAAATATGATATGATCGTAGACAATCCGGAATCGTCTTTCTGGCAGGTAGCATACAATTGTACACAGGAATGGGCGCAGAAGAATGATGCAATCCTGGAACTGAAAGGCAACGGCAAAGAGAGTGACTATGACAAGCTGGATTATATGAATATGAGCATTGCATCCAATGCAGACGGGATCATTCTGCAGTACAGCGGAGAACAGGGACTGGAGTCCAAGATCGACGAAGCAGTTCAGAAAGGAATTCCGGTTGTCACAGTGATGGGGGATGCAGTTCACAGCAAACGCCAGAGTTTCGTGGGAGTCAGTGATTACCAGCTTGGAAGTGCCTACGGGGAAAAAGTGGCAGAATATGTGACACAAGATACCAAAAGCATTCTGATCCTGTTGAAGAAAAATATTGATGATATGAATCAGAGCCAGATCTATACGCAGATCAGCAATGCAGCCCAGGCGAAAGCCGGATCAGCAGACGATATAAAAATTACAGGTAGAAATCTTCTTTCTACCGGAACCTTCGAGACAGAGGAAGCAGTTACGGATATTTTCCAGCAGAAAGATAAAGTGCCGGATATTCTGGTGTGCATGGACGAAGAAACCACAGAGTGTGCCCGCCAGGCAGTACTGGATTTTAACCTGGCCGGAAAGGTTACCATCATCGGATACTACAGTTCTGATGATATCCTCACAGCGGTGGAAAAAGGGGTGATCTCTGTTACCTGCGATGTGGATACAGACCAGCTGGGCAGATACAGTATCGAGGCACTGACAGAATACCAGAAAGATGGAAGAACAAATTCTTACTATAATGTAGATATCAATTTCCTGGATAAGGACGCTGCCCGTGAAATGAGAAAGGAGGCACAGGCGAAATGAAACAGATACGCTGGAGAGACCTTTCTCTGGTCAGTAAGATAGTTATAGAAGTGGGAATGATCGCAGTTCTTTTATTTGCCATGAATATGATCTTCTATGTGCGGATCAATAATTCCATGCAGAAGATGGATAATGTATATGCCAGCAATGCGGAATTAACTGAGCTTTCCCAGGTATTCGAGAAGGTGCAGGATAACATGTATGATTATCTGAAGGTAAAGAGTTCCCAGGTATTGCTGGATTATTATCAGAATGAATCCAAATACAGAAGCCAGCTTGAGAAACTTAATGAAGAGAACATTAATGATCCTGTGAAGCTTCTGGAGCGCAATATCCGCAGAATGTCTGAAACTTATCTGAACTATACGGCAGAGACCGTTGCAGCCAAACGAGGCAGGAATGTGGAGAAATACAAACGTAAATATGACGATGCCACCAAACTGTACGGATATATCCAGTCTTCTATTGATGAGCTGAATAATCTGATGTTTCAGGAGAATTCCAGTACCTACTCCATCCTCCGCGCAGTGATGCGTTATCTGGAGATCAGTAATACCATCATTATGATCGGGATCGTGACAGGGGGAATGCTCCTCCTCATCATGGCAATCAGAAAAATGTTCATTCCCCTTTCCAATATGGCAGAAACGGCTCAGCTGGTAGGTCAGGGAAATTTCTGGGTGAAAATGCACGATACAGATGCACAGGATGAACTGGGAGCAGTAACCAGAGCGTTTAACACAATGGTGGAGAACCTGGATCTGTATATGGCCAGGACGAAAGCAAGTATGGAAAAAGAGCAGCAGATGATGGAGCGGGAACTGCTTATGGAGAACCATCTGAAAGAAGCTCAGCTGAAATACCTCCAGTCTCAGATCAATCCCCACTTTCTGTTTAATTCCCTGAATGCAGGGGCCCAGCTTGCCATGATGGAAGATGCAGAGCAGACAGGGATCTTTGTGGAAAAGATGGCAGACTTTTTCCGGTATAATGTTAAGAAAGGACAGGAAGATGCCACTCTGGGAGAAGAACTGGAGGCAGTTGACAATTATATTTATATTCTGAATGTTCGTTTTGCAGGTGACATTCATTTCAGCAAAGATGTGGATGAATCACTTGAGAATGTCCGTGTCCCAAGTATGATCCTGCAGCCAATTGTAGAGAATGCAGTAAATCACGGAATCCGTGACATTGAATGGGAAGGAAAGATCCATCTTACAGTTACCGGAGATGCAGACTACATCCGTATCAGTGTGAAGGACAACGGAAAAGGAATGACGCCGGAGCAGATAGAGGGCGTTTTGTCAGGAAATAAAGAATATAGGAAAGAAGAAGGTGACTCTACAGGAATTGGTATGAATAATGTGATCAGCCGTCTGGAACTGTACTATGAAGAAAAAGGACTTGTGGAGATCAGGAGTGATGGCCTGGATAAAGGAACAGAAGTGATTGTCTATATACCGGTATGATACCGGGAGGATGAGAGCAGAGAGTGCTACTTTGGACTTATATGAGAATTTTTTGTTGGGGAGAGAGGAAAATGTACAGAATTTTGCTGGCAGATGATGAAGGTATCATGCTGGAATCACTGAAAAAGATCATTGAATCAGAATATGGAAATGAATGCGAGATCCACTGTGCGAAATCAGGCAGGGTAGTGGTGGAGATGGCACAGGCATATCCGCCGGATATCTGTTTCATGGATATCCAGATGCCGGGGATCAGCGGAATCCAGGCAATCAGAGAGATAAAGAAGTTTAACAGTTCGGCAGTCTTTGTCATCATTACTGCCTATGACAAATTTAACTATGCAAAAGAAGCGGTAAGTTTAGGAGTTGAGGAATTTCTCACCAAGCCTGTAAATAAGAAAGTGATCCTGGAAACCTGTGCCAGAATGATGGCAAAGGTAGATCTGACCCGTCAGAAGAGAAGCGATGATCTCCGTATCAGGGAGAAACTGGAAACAGTAGTGCCGATGATAGAGAGCGGATATATCAATAATATTCTTCTTCAGGATGATTTTGTCACTTATCAGGATAATTATACAGAGCTTCTGGATATCCATGAGAAATACGGATATATGATTGTAATGGAGTTTGGGGATTCCCTGGAAAATGGTGTGCTGAGCAATGCTGTAGGTGCAAGTGTGAGGGCAAATAAATTCTATTCCACTTTCCGTGAGATCGCGCAGGATTTCTTTGAATGTCTGGTGGGTCCCATCATGGGAAACAGGATCGTGCTGCTGGTTCCTTATGAAAATGCCACAGAGGATTACGAGGAACGTGTTGCAATCGTCACAAGAGCCAGAAATATGGTACATAAGTTTGAGAACCGGATTGACAGCATGTTCCGCTGCGGAATCGGAAGAGTCAAGGAACTGGGCAGTGTGAAGGGGTCTTTTCAGGAGGCTGTTGTAGCACTTAAAGAGAGCACCAGTCATGTGGTACATATTGAGGACGTACCTGTGGCGCAGAAGTATAAAGGCGAATACCCAAGAGATCTGGAGAGCAGATATCAGAAGCGTATTCTGGAGAAAGATGTAGCGGGAGCACTCAACTGTGCAGATGGTTTCTTTGAATGGATGAAAGGACAGACTGTAGTTTCCAGAGAGGATATGGAGATTAAGATCCTGGAACTGGTAATGGATGCAGAACGAAGGGCGTTCTTTGCAGGAACAATGCGGTATAATATCAGCGACAGACGGGGATATATCAGGGAACTTCAGGCATGTCCCAATATGGAAAGCCTGCGTGAATGGTTTTTGGATAAAACAAGAGAAATCTGTACAAAGATGGAGAATTCCAAGGAAAAGGAAGCTGTCAGCGTGATCGACAAGGCGAAAGAATATATAGAAGAAAATTTCCGCAAGGATATTTCACTGGATGATGTTTCCAGAGAAGTAGATATCAGTCCCTATTATTTCAGTAAACTGTTTAAGCAGGAGACCGGCAAGAATTTTATTGAGCATCTTACAGAGATCCGTCTGAAGAATGCCAGAGGACTTTTGCAGAATTCTCAGCTTTCTATTAAAGAGATATGCGCAGAATCCGGATATAGTGATCCCAACTATTTCAGCAGGATTTTTAAGAAATATGAAGGGGTTACACCAAGTGAATTCAGAGAGAGGTTAGGCTGATGAGAAAATATAAAAGAGGGAAGAACAGCAGAATAAAAAAACTGCTGGCAGGAACACTGATGCTTTGTATGGGAATGGTGCTTTGGGCAGGCTGCGGCTCACAGAGTGAAGAAAAGCAGACCAGTCAGGAAGAAACCGCTTCCTCCGGCAAAGAAGAGTATAAGATCCAGATCGGGCTTACTGTAGATTCTTTTGTCATTGAGAGATGGATCAGGGACAGAGATGTATTTGTAGCAACTGCCAGAGAGCTGGGGGCAGAGGTGAATGTTCAGGATGCAGGGGCAGATGTCCAGGAGCAGATCAGCCAGATCGAATACTTTATCAGTAAACAGATGGACGTGATCGTGGTGATTGCCAGAGACTGCGGAGTACTTTCTGATGTGATCCAGAAGGCGCACAATGCGGGAATTCAGGTAATCTCCTATGACAGAATGATCAATAATGCAGATACAGATTTCTATATTTCTTTTGATAACAGGAAAGTTGGAGAGATCATGGCTCAGGCACTGGTAGATGCACTTCCACAGGGCGGGGATATTTTTATGATCCAGGGTCCTTTATCGGACAATAATGTCCATATGCTGAAGGAGGGATTTGACGATACCCTTGAGGATACCAATCTGAATGTGGTTTATGAGGCGAATTGTGACGGATGGACTGCAGAGCTTGCAGTGGGATATATGGAAGAAGCACTGGAGAAATATCCTCATGTGAAAGGAATCATGTGCGGAAATGATGACATTGCCAGTCAGGTGGTGCAGGTTCTTGCGGAAAATCAGCTGGCGGGAAATGTGATGGTAGTAGGTCAGGATGGTGACCTGGCAGCCTGTCAGAGGATCGTGGAGGGAACCCAGTATATGACTGCTTTTAAATCCATCGAAGATCTGGCAAAGGAAGCTGCGAAGTATGTTGTGGAGATCGGAAGCGGGAAAGAAGCTTCTGAGCTGGAAGGAGTTACCGAGAAAGTCAATGACGGAACCTACGATATCCCGGCCAGAGTGCTGGAACCTACGGCCGTAACAAGAGAGAATATTGATGAGGTGATTATAGACGGAGGATTCCACCGCAGGGATGAAGTGTATCTGAATGCGGAATATAATTAAATATGGTAGAGACAAATTTGTGCTGTAAGTATGTATAGCATTTTTAAGACGGATGAACTAGCACAAAATTGTAACAAAAATGTCCTGTTGCATACAGGACATTTTTTATTTTGCCCGAAATGTCTTGTTTCTTGCCAACCATGTCCAGATAGCCCTGTGCTATAGTAACATCATCAAAAAAACGTGAACAACGTAAATAAAGAAACGGAGGATTTTTACAATGAAAAAGAAAGTCGTATCTGCAATTCTTTGTGCATCAATGGTAGCTGGTATGGTAGTCATCCCGGGTGTAGCTGTTAAAGCGGATGATAAGAAACTGATCGGTGTTACAATGC
>OLNC01001780.1_pt1 | contig 10170 bp, 10 predicted proteins | sample 1672011 | NCBI WGS metagenome assembly OLNC01 (sample SAMEA3136636, study PRJEB25190) | human gut metagenome | biome: human gut; feature: human-associated habitat; material: faeces | place: Austria | collected 2013 | reverse complement strand
ATGTGTTCCGATGGTCTGAGCAATATGGTAGAAGACAGTGAAATCGAAAAAATCATACTGAACCAGACAGAAGAACTGCCGCAGAAGGGTGAAAGACTTCTGAGAGAAGCCAACCGGAACGGTGGTAAGGATAACATAGCAGTCATACTGGTAGAACCATTCACGAATGAGGTGGAAAAATGTTAAAAACAGGAATGATCATAGCAGAGCGCTATGAAATCTTAGGGAAGATCGGCACCGGTGGAATGGCCGATGTATATAAGGCAAAAGATCATAAGCTGAACCGTTTTGTAGCGGTCAAGGTGTTAAAACCGGAATTTCGGGAGGATACTACATTCATCCGTAAATTCCGCAGCGAGGCACAGGCAGCTGCGGGACTGACACATCCGAATATTGTCAATGTATTTGATGTAGGGGATGACGAAGGTGTTTATTACATTGTAATGGAACTGATCGAAGGCATCACGCTGAAAGAATACATTGCAAAGAAAGGCAAACTTTCTATTAAAGAGGCGACCAGCATTGCCATTCAGGTATCAATGGGGCTGGAAGCCGCACATAATCACGGAATCGTACACCGCGACGTAAAACCGCAGAATATCATTATTTCAACAGACGGCAAGGTCAAGGTTACTGATTTCGGAATCGCAAGAGCGGCATCTTCCAATACCATCAGTTCTAATGTTATGGGATCTGTACATTACAGCTCACCGGAGCAGGTACGTGGAGGATACAGCGACGAAAAGAGTGATATTTATTCACTTGGTATTACTTTATATGAGATGGTTACCGGACGTGTTCCGTTTGACGGAGATACGACTGTGGCAATCGCTATCAAACATCTTCAGGAAGAAATGGTTCCGCCGAGTGTTTATGCGGAAGATCTGCCATACAGCCTTGAGCAGATCATTCTGAAATGTACGCAGAAGAGTGTAAATCGCCGTTACGACAAAATGGAAGATGTGATTGCAGACCTGAAACATTCCCTGATCGAACCACAGGGGGATTTTGTTAAATTGTCCTCTGTTGATAATGAGGCAAAGACAGTTGTGATCTCTGACGAAGAACTCGGAGAAATCAAACACAGTCCGAAGAAACGTACATCAGACATTGCGCAGCTTGAAGACGAGGAATACGATACGGATTATGAAGATTATGAAGATGATCATCGCCGTAAACGTTCCTCTGATAAAAAATCCAGGAAGAAACATAAAGCACCGAATAGGGGCCTTACGATTCTTGCACTTCTTGCAGGTGCGGCTATTTTGGTTGCGGCAATCTTCTTTATCGGAAAAGCAGCCGGCATCATAGGCGGTGACAGTAGTACAGATACTTCACAGAACGATCAGAACACAGATGCATCGACAGATGAGGATGGAATGGTAATTGTTCCGAATCTGGTAGGAAAGACGGAAGCAGAAGCTACTGCACTTCTTGAAGAAGAAAAACTCGGCAAGCAGATGATGGGCGAAGAAAGTTCCACACAGGAAAAAGGACGCATTTCTTCTCAGAATATTGCGGCAGGAACAAAAGTTGAACAGTATACAACTCTGAAATATTACATCAGTAAGGGACAGCAGGCTGTAACGATGCCTGATCTCTCCGGAGAGACCGGAGTGGATGCGCAGCAGACACTGGAAGATCTCGGACTTACGGTGAATGTTCAGAAAGCATACAGTGAAGATGACGGAAGCGGTTATCCGCTGGTAAATCCGGGATATGTAGATTCTTATACACCGGAAGCAGGAAGCAGTGTAAGTGCGGGTGATGAAGTAACTCTGGTTGTCAGCCGTGGTCTTGATTATGGCAACAGTGTATCAGTGCCGAGTGTAGTCGGTATGACAGAAAATGATGCGATCACCACACTTGGCAAATGGATCGATGTTCAGGTGACAGAGCAGCAGAGCACAGATGTGGCAGCAGGAGAAGTTATTTCTCAGAGTCCGGAAGCAGATACAGCAGCTGATCCGGATCAGCCGATCACGATCGTAGTCAGCAGCGGCAATGAAGCACCGGGTGCACAGAAAGATAACACAGCTTCCACCGCAGCGACAGATACACAGACAACAGATGCAGCATCTGCACAGTCCGCAGCAGATACAAGTGCACAGCAGAGTGCAGCTGCGGCAAACGGCGAAGTATGGAAATGCACACAGTCTTTAAATACACCGAACGGTTATCAGGGCGGAGCAATTCGTCTGGAGCTGATCCAGGAAGTAAATGGAGAGATGACATCTACACAGGTTGTGGACGGAAAGAAACTTACTTTCCCATATACACTGGATATCACCGGTGCACCGGGAGTCAGCGCCGGTACATTATATGTTTCTGAGCAGATAAATGGTACTTACCAGCAGCTTGGGCAGTACCCGATCTCATTCCAGAAAGCCGAGTAATCCATGCAGGGAAAAATCATAAAAGGAATTGCAGGTTTCTATTATGTATACGGAGCGGATGAGATGCTTTATGAATGTAAGGCAAAGGGAATCTTCCGTAAAGATAACCAGAAACCACTGGTAGGCGATAATGTGGAGATCACAGTTCTGGATAAACAGGAACACACCGGAAATCTGATCAGGATCCTTCCACGTAAGAATTCTCTGATACGTCCGGCGGTGGCGAATGTGGATCAGGCATTTGTGATTTTTGCAATGGAAAATCCAAAACCGAATTTTATGCTTCTGGACCGTTTCCTGATCATGATGGAACAGTCGGATGTTCCGGCGGTGATCTGTTTTAATAAAAAAGATCTTGCGTCGGAGCAGGAAGTGACAGAACTTTATGAAACTTACAAAAACTGCGGTTATCATGTGATACTTTCCAGTGCCCTCGAAAAGGAGGGACTGGAGGAAATCCATGAGATTCTGAAAGGAAAGACAACTGTAGTTGCCGGACCGTCCGGAGTCGGAAAATCATCACTGACCAATCTTTTACAGGGTGAGGTACAGATGGAGACGGGCGAGATCAGTAAGAAACTGAAAAGAGGACGTCATACGACGCGTCACTCGCAGGTTATTCCTGTCGGAGAAAATACGTTTCTTATGGATACACCGGGATTTTCTTCCCTGTATCTGACAGATATGGAAGAACAGGATCTGAAAGATTATTTTCCGGAGTTTCGTAAATACGATGAAGAATGCAGATTTCAGGGATGCAGGCATATCCATGAACCGGGATGCAGAGTAAAAGAAGCACTCGAGAACGGAAAGATCAGCCGCATCCGATATGAAGATTATCTTAGTTTATATGAAGAATTAAAAGAGAAAAGGAGATATTAAATGGAGTATCGATTGTGCCCCTCAATTTTGTCCGCAGACTTTAACCGTCTGGGAGAACAGATTCAGGCTCTTGAAAGGGCCGGAGTCAAATGGCTTCACATTGATGTAATGGATGGAGATTTTGTTCCGAGTATTTCATTCGGAATGCCGGTGATCAAATCAATCCGCAAAGAATCCAGAATGTTTTTTGATGTACATCTGATGGTTTCTGCACCGGAGCGCTACATTCAGGATTTCGTAGAATGTGGAGCGGATTCTGTCACAGTACATGCAGAAGCCTGTGAAGATCTTGAAAGGGCAATTGAATTGATCAAGGATGCCGGTGTAAAAGTCGGAATATCCATCAAGCCTGCTACACCGGTTAATGACATCAGTCACCTTCTGGAAGATGTGGACATGGTACTGATCATGACGGTACAGCCGGGATTCGGTGGACAGAAATATCTGACAGAATGTACAGAAAAGATTGAGGAACTGAAAGAAATCATTGACAGAGAAGGGCTGAACGTGGATATAGAGGTAGATGGCGGAATCAATGATGAAACGCTTGAAACTGCTATGAAAGCAGGAGCTAATATTCTTGTTGCAGGTTCTTATGTATTCAACGGTGATCTGGAGTCCAATGTGCATAAGATCCAGAATAAAATGAAAGAGATCAGCGAAAGAATCGATTGAGGAACAATATGAAAGATGTGATCATCGTAAGCGGGGGCAATATCCAGAGAGATTTTGCCCTCGATTTTTTACAGAAAAATAAAAAAGAAAATGTATGCCTGATCGCAGCAGATAAAGGTGTGGAGTTTTTTATCAAAACAGATTGGGTGCCGGATGTAGCAGTCGGAGATTTTGACAGTCTTTCTGCTGCAGGAGAGAAGTATCTGGATAGTTTGAAAGAGACGGAGATCGTACGTCTGAAACCGGAAAAGGATGATTCTGATACGCAGTCTGCAGTAAATTTTGCGATTGACAGAGGGGCGAGAAATATCACGATTTTTGGAGCGACCGGCAATCGAATCGACCATCTGCTTGCAAATTTCGGACTGCTGGTGCTCGGCAGAGAGCGGGGCGCGGATATTACATTGATCGATCAGTGGAATTACATGAAACTGGTTGAGAGCGGTACAGTACTTAAGAAAAAGGAACAGTTTGGCAAATATGTGTCATTCTTTTCTCTTGAGGGTGATATGCCGGGACTGACACTTGTGGGATTTAAGTATCCGTTAGACCACTATCATCTCAGAGTTTCGGACAGTGGGCTTACTGTCAGCAATGAAATCGAAGCGGAAGAAGCCGTTGTGTCTTTTGATGGGAAATCTCTTCTGATGTTGATGACAAGAGACTGATGACAGAACGGAGTGGAGAAAGAATTGACAGAATACGAGTTGATACGTTCCGGAAGAAAATCACTCACGATTCAGATAAAAACGGATGGCAGCGTGGTCGTTCGCGCACCGCTTCGTCTGGCAAAGTACAGAATCGAAAGATTTGTGACGGAGCATGAAGACTGGATCAGGACACAGCAGAAAAAAGTTGAAAAATACAGGGAACAGGTGCATGTCATTACAGAAGAAGAACGGCGGGATGGTATACTACAGGCAAAGAAAATTTTTCCGGATCGTACAGCATATTTTGCAAAGCGTATGGGAGTTACGTATAACCGCATTACAATCCGGGAGCAGAAGACCAGGTGGGGAAGCTGCAGTTCGGCCGGAAACCTGAATTTTAACTGGAAACTGCTTCTGATGCCGCCGGAACTTCTGGATTATGTAGTTGTTCATGAACTTGCGCACCGCAAAGAGATGAATCATTCGCCGCATTTCTGGGCAATAGTCGAAAAGGAACTGCCGGATTACCGCAAGCGACGGGAAAAATTAAAAATACTGGGAAGACAGCTGGGATGACCCATTAGGAAAAGAGGGAAAATATGCCGGGAACAATTATCTGTTATGGAGATTCAAATACGTATGGTTATGATCCACATGACCAGATGGAGGGGCGATATCCGAAGGATGTACGCTGGACTGGAATTCTGGATACAGAAACAGAATGGAAAATTGAGAATCACGGAGTAAACGGAAGAAGTATTCCGCATACGGTCAGTACGGTGAAGTTTGCCTGTGACCAGGTGCGTGACTGGCACCGACGGCCGAATTCGGTATGGCTCTGGGTAATGCTGGGGAGCAATGATCTGCTCGAAAATCCGGATTTTACAGCTGTTGATGTGGCGAAGCGTATGGAACGTTTTCTGAAAAGGCTTATGGAAGAAGCAGGGCTTGCAAGCCGTAAAATGAAACTTCGACTGATCGCACCACCGGCCATGAAAGAAGGAGCGTGGGTGGATCGCCCGGAACTTCTTGTGGAATCCCGTAATCTTGGGAAAGAATATCAGAGAATCGCACGTCGTGTTGGTGTGGCTTTTACAGATGCAAGTGGATGGGATATTCCGACCATTTATGATGGTGTGCATTTCACAGAGGAAGGACATAGGAAGTTTGCCGAAAAAATCCGTGAAGAGATAAAGATATAAACTTAAGAGACTAAGAAAGAGGCGTAATATGGTACAAGTGGATCTGATCACAGGATTTCTCGGATCGGGAAAGACTACATTTATCAAAAAATATGCACGTTACCTGATGGAACAGGGGCAGAATATCGGTATACTGGAAAATGATTTTGGCGCAATCAATGTAGATATGATGCTCCTTCGGGAACTGGAAGGTGAAAACTGCGAGCTGGAAATGGTTGCAGGCGGATGCGATAAAGACTGTTACCGGAGACGTTTTCGCACAAAGCTTATTGCTATGGGAATGTGCGGATATGACCGTGTGCTGATCGAACCGTCCGGAATCTTTGACGTTGATGATTTTTTTGATGCACTGCACGAAGAACCACTGGATAAATGGTATCAGATCGGTAATGTTATTACCGTAGTGGATGCATGTCTGGAAGAAAAACTTTCAGAAGGCGCGGATTATATTCTGGCATCGGAGGCGGCAAATGCAGGCTGTATTTTGTTGAGCCGTACACAGCTGGCATCAGAGGAACAGATAAAGGATACGGTAGCACATATTAACCGTGCCTTAGAGACAATACACTGCAAAAGAGTTTTGAAAGATGAAGTGATTTGTGGTGACTGGGAAGATTTTACCGAAAATGATTACAAAAAAATCTCAGAATCCGGTTATCAGGTAGAAGATTATGAAAAAATGTATGTAGAGCAGGACGAGATCTTCCAGTCACTGTTTTTGATGGACGAAGGAATTTCTCCGATAAAAGTCAAAGAAGCAGTAAGGAAAATTTTTGAAGATCCGGAATGCGGACAGGTCTTCCGCATCAAGGGATTTTTGAAAGACGAAGATATATGGCAGGAGTTAAATGCGACTGCCCATGAACTGACGATGCACCCGCTGGAAGCGGGACAGGATGTACTGATCGTCATAGGCGAACAGATGAATGAAGAAAAGATACGAGGATATTTGAAAAAATGAGTATAAGAGTTTTGTTTACAGATCTGGATGGAACATTATTAAACGATGCAAAAGAAGTTACCCCGGGAAATCAGTCGGCTATCGATGAGGCCCTCGCAAAAGGACACAAGATCGTGGTCTGCACGGGAAGGCCGCTTGCAAGTGCCCGGGCCTGCGCAGCGAAAGCAGGACTTGTCAAGGAAGGCTGTTATGTGATTTGCTTCAATGGCGGGCAGATATATGATCCATATCATGAAAAAACAGTTTACGGCAAAACATTTCCGAGGGAAATTGCGGTTGATATTATAAACGAAGCATTGAAACGCGACCTGCATATTCAGGGATACAATGATACGGAAATCCTCTGTGTCAGAGAAACGGAAGAATTAAAGCAGTATGCTGCGGTGAACCGGCTTCCGTATAAGATCGTGGCAAGTGCAGAGGAAGTAGTGCCGAAAGATCCCTATAAACTTATTGCACTTACTACCAGCGAAGAAAGAGAGAAAAATCTGAAATTCCAGAAAGAGGTCATTGCACCGCTGGCCGGAAAAGTACAGAGCTTCTTTTCAAATGACCGTTATCAGGAAATCGTACCGGAAGGTATTTCAAAAGGCTTTGCGGTCAGATGGTTCTGTGATTATGTTGGGGTACCGATCGAAAATTCCGTCGCAGCAGGGGATGCGCAGAACGACATTGAAATGCTGAAGGCTGCTCATATTGGTGCAGTTATGTGTAATGCATATCCGGGCATTGCGGAATATGGAAATTATGTTACCGAACATGATAACAATCATGATGGTGTGGCAGAGATCATACGTAAGTTTATTCTGAGTTAATGGATTTTGACCAGGTTGCTGTGAACGGAGGGAACAGTAACTATTCTGAAAGAAGACTGATACCCTGACAGAGGGAGATATGGACTTTTTTTCCGGTGTGTGATAGAATTGTGTGAGTATGATTAAAATAATAAAATACGAAATGGAGAAATATAGAAAATGAAACTTGGAATTGTAGGACTGCCAAACGTAGGCAAAAGTACACTGTTTAATTCACTGACAAAAGCAGGAGCAGAATCCGCAAATTATCCGTTCTGTACCATCGACCCAAACGTCGGTGTGGTTACTGTTCCGGACGAAAGACTGAAACTGCTCGGAGATTTTTACCACTCTAAGAAGGTGACACCGGCTGTTATCGAATTTGTTGATATTGCGGGATTGGTAAAGGGCGCATCCAAGGGTGAGGGCCTCGGTAACCAGTTCCTTGCAAATATCCGTGAAGTGGATGCAATCGTACATGTAGTCCGCTGCTTCGAAGATCCGAATGTCATCCATGTAGACGGAAGCATTGATCCGCTTCGCGACATCGAGACAATCAACCTTGAGCTGATCTTCTCTGATATCGAAATTCTTGAAAGAAGAATTGCAAAAGTAACCAAGACAGCACGTATGGATAAGGAAGCTGCCAAAGAGCTTGATTTCCTTCAGAAAGTTAAGAAACATCTCGAAGACGGTAACATGGCAATCACTATGGAACTTGAGAGTGAGGATGAAGAAGGATGGATGGGAACATACAATCTTCTTACATGGAAACCGGTGATATATGCCGCAAATGTAAGTGAAGATGATCTGGCAGATGACGGTGAATCCAACGCTCATGTACAGGCAGTAAGAAAATACGCAGCAGAGCAGAAGAGCGAAGTGTTCGTAATCTGTGCAGAAATCGAAGAAGAGATTTCTGAGCTGGATGATGACGAAAAGAAAATGTTCCTCGAAGACCTCGGACTGAAAGAATCCGGTCTTGAGAAACTGGTAAAAGCAAGTTATAGCCTTCTGGGACTGATGAGCTTTCTGACATCCGGAGAAGATGAGACACGTGCGTGGACGATCAAAACCGGAACAAAAGCACCTCAGGCAGCAGGTAAGATCCACACAGACTTTGAAAGAGGATTCATTAAGGCAGAAGTTGTCAATTATCAGGATCTTCTTGACTGTGGTTCTTATGCAGGTGCAAGAGAAAAAGGTCTTGTACGTATGGAAGGTAAAGAATACATCGTGCAGGATGGAGATGTGATACTGTTCAGATTCAATGTATAATGGATCACAGATAAAGGATCTTGTTTAAGATCCGGAATAAGGGAAGGTGTTTTATGAATCTTTCAATTCGATTTCCTAATATCAGTGCTTACTTTGAGGGGATGAATAAGTCGTTTACGGTTTTCGGATTTGAGATCACAGTATATGGGATACTGGTTGCGGTTGGAATGCTTCTCGGACTTGCGGTTATCATGCTTCAGGTCAGAAAGCATAAAGAAAATCCGAATCTCTATCTGGGAATGGTACTTGTCTCGCTGATCGGCGGGCTGATCGGTGCGAGATTGTATTATCTTGCATTTTCGTGGGAGTCTTTCAGCGGAAAGCCGTGGACAGATCTCATTAATATCCGTGGGGGCGGACTTGCAATATATGGTGGGATCTTCGGTGGTGCACTGGCCGGATTTATTTACTGTAAGATACGTAAAGTTTCTTTTGGGCAAATGGCAGATACTGTCAGTATAGGACTGCTGACAGGGCAGATAATAGGTGTATGGGGAAATGCATTTAACAGAGAGGCCTTTGGTGAGTATACAGACAGTCTTTTTGCAATGCAGATTCCACTGGAATCAGTTCACAGCAGCGCAGTGACCAAACAGATGCGGGACAATCTGGTGATGGTACTTGATGAACCTTTTATACAGGTACACCCGCTGTTTTTCTATGAGAGTATCTGGTGTCTTCTTCTGCTGATCGTTCTTCTGATCCTTGGCAGAAGAAAAAGTTTTCAGGGAGAAATCTTCCTGTGCTATCTTGCCGGATATGGACTGGGCAAATGTGGAATCGAATGGCTCCGTACAGACAGCCTGTATATTCCGGGAACTAAAATATCCGTTTCCCTTCTTGTATCTGCAGTGCTCTTTCTGGTCTGCGGAGTGACAGCTTCGGTACGTCATATCCTCTCCAGAAAGCGTAATGCACTTCGCAGCCGCAGGAGAGAGGAGGCATATGCACCGGACGAAAAGACGGATGGAAGCAGACTTACGGATGTTCAGAACTTTGAAAGTATTCAGGATGAATTTAAGGAAATCCTGGACAGGCCGGAGGTTCCGGCGCCTTCAGGGAAGACTGAACAGGAAGATCAAAAGCAGGAAGGATCTTCAGAAGCAGCTTCCGCTCAGCCGGAAACTGGACCGGATCATGATCAAACTGAATAAATGAGCAAAAAGTTCTCCATGTTTATGACGTGGGGAGCTTTTTTTTGTAACAGAACCAAAATATAACTTTCAAAGTACTGAATTGTTTGGAAAAAATCTACGATTCCCACTTGTAATTTAGGGGTAAATAGGGTAGAATGGCAATATAAGTGGTAGAAAGTGGTGAATAGTGGTGGCA
>OLNC01001775.1_pt1 | contig 10218 bp, 10 predicted proteins | sample 1672011 | NCBI WGS metagenome assembly OLNC01 (sample SAMEA3136636, study PRJEB25190) | human gut metagenome | biome: human gut; feature: human-associated habitat; material: faeces | place: Austria | collected 2013 | reverse complement strand
ATGGTATAAAGGGGAAACAGTAAAATTTACAGTTGAATACGGACAACCGATTGAAGAAAATAAAATTTCCGTAGTGGTAAATGAAAAAGAGATCCCGTTTTCCTGTGAAAAACAGGCAGATGGAATATCAATTTTGTGTGAATATACGGCAGAAGAAACCGGAGAACAGAATATTGCGGTGCAAACAGGAAACAAAACTTTAAAAGCACGATTTTATGTAGTTTCATCTGTAAAACAGTTGTTGAAGAAAAGATGTCATTTTATTGCGGAAAAACAGCAGTATCATAAAAAAGGGGATGCATTGGATGGATGCTATCTAATTTATGATAAAGAGAGCGATCGTCAATATTACAGTCATTTAGTTCATGATCATAATGGAGGACGTGAGCGCATGGGAATGGCGGTGCTTATTGCCCGGTATTTACAGTTGGATGATGATCCGTTATTAGAAGAAAGCCTAAAAAAATATCTGGATTATTTTTATCGTGAATTATATGACAGAAATTCAGGCACAGTATATAATGACATGCAAAGAAATAATGACTGGCACAGATTATATAATTATGCATGGGCTGCTACCTTGCAGACAGAGGTATATAAATGGAGCGTAAATCCGGTTTATCTGGAGGATGCAGTTAAAACATATCTTAAATTTTATCAGGAAGGCGGACAAAAATTTTATCCGATAGGAATTCAGATAGCGGAAGTGTTAGAGGAAATTGAAAAATCGGATTCCGAAAACGAAAGATGGGGGTGTGACATTGAAAAATTAAAAAATTTATTCCGGGAACATGCGGAAAATATCTGCCAGATGGGAATCAATTACCCTCCATCTGAAGTCAACTATGAGCAAAGTATTGTAGCACCGGCAGCAAATATTTTATTACAGGCATATAAGATATTTGGAAACGAAAAATATTTGAAGGCGGTGGAAAAACAAATGGAAATATTGTCTTTATTTAATGGAAGGCAGCCGGATTATTATTTGTTTGAGACTGCGATCAGACATTGGGATGGCTATTGGTTTGGAAAAAGAAGAATGTTAGGAGATACTTTCCCTCATTACTGGAGTGTACTGACAGGCCAGGTATACAAAACATATGCAAAGATCTTAAAAGACACGGAAATAGACGAAAAAGGGGAAGCGTCTATACGTGGATGCCTGAATTTGTTCGATGAAGAAGGATTTGGTTCCTGTGCAATGGTATATCCGAAGACCATTAATGGAAAGCAGGCTGAATATTATGATCCATGGGCAAATGATCAGGACTGGGCATTATATTATATTTTGGATCTATATGCAAAGGAAGATCACAAAACGGAATATCATCATTTTTCAATGACGCGATGATTTAACCATTTCCGGGAGTGGAAACGGATGGAGAAAATGATCGCGCGCAGCGTCCAGTCGGAAAACATACCGATCCAGACAGCAATCGGGCCGAATCCCCATACCCGGCAGAGATAAATGCACAGGCTTACCCGGCACAGCCACATGGTGCAGCAGGAGGTAATCATGGAGAATTTTACGTCACCTGCAGCGCGCATGCCATAGGGTGGGATAAAGGAAAGTACCCAGGAAACTGGCTTTGCGATTGTGATGAAGCTTATCATGAAAAAGCACAGTTTCGCGCTGGCAGGTTCCATTCCGGCAAGCATGGTAATCGGTTTGGTCAGTGCAAAAACGAGCAGGCAGCTTGCGATGATGACTGCCTCTGACAGCCAGGACAATTTCTTAATATAATAGATGGCTTCATCTTTGCGCCCTGCACCCAGGCACTGACCGACCACGGTCATCAGTCCGATTCCGATACCTATGGCAGCAATACCGTTTAAGTTTTCCAGAATATTGGTCATTGCCTGCGCGGCAATCGCTACGGTTCCAAGTGTGGAAACCGTAGACTGGATGGCAAGTTTACCGAACTGGAACATACTGTTTTCAATACCGGACGGAATTCCGATAAACAGAATTTTTTTAATCAGATACCAGTCGGGGCGGATGGAAAAATAATTGCGGATACAGATCGGGGCATTGTCATTACGCAGCTGCCAGATAACGACGATGGCACAGAAAATACGTGATACCAGAGTGGATATCGCCGCACCTTCGACGCCCATGCCAAGTACAAAGATCAAAATCGCATTTCCGCCAATGTTCATAAAATTGGAAATAACCGAGATGATCATCGGATTGCGGCTGTTGTTCTGGGAGCGCATAATCGAAGCACCGGCATCGTACAGTCCGATAAACGGAAACGATAACAGAGTAAAGAAGAAATAAATCCGGGAATTGGTCATGACATCGCGTTCTACTTTCCCAAAGATTACATGAAGCAGCGGATCACGGAATATCAGACAGAAAACGGATAAAGTTACAGACAGAATGACCATGACAAACAAAACCTGCCGAGCAGAACGGTTGGCATTTTTTTTGTTCTGGCTGCCGAGATACTGGGAGCACAGGATCGCGGCAGCCAGAACAAAAAAAATGCCAACAGGATCGCGCCCCCGGCAGATAAGGCAGACAGTGCCTGAATGACAAGAATATTGATGGAATCCACCAGGGAAACGGCAGAAATTGCGGCAGAGCCGACATTGCTGACCATCATGGTATCGGCGGTCCCCATTAAAGAAGAAAGCAGTTGTTCCACAATAATCGGGATCAGCAGCTTTCGTAAGTCCAAATTGTTATATAAATGCTGTGTGTTATCGTGCATAAATGAAATCCTCTTTTCTTACTTCCAGATATATTTTAGCACGATATTTTTCAATGGGAAAGGGAGTATTCGATTAATGATTGCATTGCCCGGTGTGCGGTGCGGAGTCAGTTATAATTTTGCGACTTGACAAGTATGATAGTTTCATCCTATTCTTAAATACAGGCAATTGCGAAACCGGTGCAGCGCATAACGTTCGTACCTGTTTCGCAATCGCCTGTATAGAAACGAAGAGGAAGGAACTCCCATGGAACAACATAAAACCGGCACACTCTATCTGTGTGCCACCCCGATCGGCAATCTTGAGGATATTACATACCGTGTACTGCGGACACTCAAAGAAGTGGATCTGATCGCAGCAGAGGATACGAGAAACTCCATCCGGCTGCTCAACCATTTCGAGATTAAGACACCGATGACCAGCTATCACGAATACAACAAAATCGATAAGGCTTACCAGCTTGTCGCAAAAATGCGTGAGGGTAAAAACATTGCATTAATTACAGATGCAGGGACACCGGGCATTTCCGATCCCGGGGAGGATATTGTGCGCATCTGCTATGAAGAAGGCATTCCGGTCACTTCGCTGCCGGGCGCAGCCGCCTGTATCACCGCACTGACCATGTCGGGACTTCCAACGCGCCGGTTTGTGTTTGAGGCTTTTTTGCCAAAAGACAAAAAGGAGCATCAGGCGGTGCTTGAAGAATTAAAGACCGAGACACGTACGATTATTATCTATGAAGCACCACACCACCTTGTGCGCACTTTGCAGGAACTTTCGGATACCCTCGGCGGAGACCGCAGGCTTACCATCTGCCGGGAACTGACCAAGCGGCATGAAGAAAAGCTGCAGATGACGCTTACGGACAGTTTATCCTATTATGAAGTCAATGAGCCGCGTGGGGAATATGTCCTCATCATTGCCGGCCGTTCCCGTGAAGTGATGAAAAAGGAGGAACAGGCCGGATGGGAAGCACTTTCCCTGGAGGAACACATGGCGCATTACGAGTCCCAGGGGATTGACCGCAAGGAAGCCATGAAACGTGTCGCAAAAGACCGTGGGGTCAGCAAGCGCGATATCTATCAGGCACTGTTAAAATAAAAAAGATCAATGGACTTTATTTTAGCTGATCCCGCACGGTTTCTTCGAGAACGGAAAAAGGCGAAGGACCGGTGCGAAGGATTGCTTCGTGAAATGCAGACACCGAAAAGCTTTTGTTTTCGAGCGCAAGCTGTTCACGCATCTGGCGGAATTTCAGATAGCCAACATAATATTTTAGGTAGTTTCCCGGTTCTTCGAGGATCAGATCCGTGATTCTGTTTACCGTGGCAGTATCATCTACGCCGTATTCGCTCCAGAATGCGGCGGTTTTTTCTTTTTCCCATCCAAAATAATGAATTCCGATATCCGCAGTGGCATAGAGGCTGAGTGTTGCAGCCTGGTTGTGCTGTAACAACGAAGCGAGATCCGGATCAAGTCCGGCATAATAGAAAGACTGCATTTCCGTGTAGGTTGCCCAGCCTTCGGTGTAACCCGGATAGTTGAGGAGGGAGAGGACTTCCGGAGCACCATAGGAGGAGGTGCAGATGGTCTGGTACAGATGACCGGGATATCCTTCATGCGCAAGCGTTGTAAAGTAATAGATATCCGTATCATTTTTAGCATCGTTTATGTAGATCCGGTTATGTGAAATATCATCAATCGGAGCCGTAATATAAAAGGCGGGAGCCAAGTACTCACTGAGTGCCGGATCAACGTGGCAGATTTCCACTTCTGTCTGTGGTGGTGCCGGGAAGTCAGTAAGGATTTCTTTTTGCAGCCGGGAAAGCATGGCATTTTCCTCTTTCAAGGCAGCATCGGGTTTCGGAGACTGGGAAGCAAGTTTCGGATTTTTTTCCAAAAGATTCTGACAGAACGTGAGATCTTCCCGCCGGGCTTTGGTAATCTGGGAAAACAGATCTTCCACGCTGTCATCACAGCCCGTATCTGCAGACACGACCGCCTCGTAATAGGCTTTTCCTTCCGGGAAGTTACAAAGCCCCCAGTTGTTATGTCCCCGTCCCAGCAGCATGGTAAGTCCTTTGATCATCTGGCTGTAAGCCGGAATGACATGATCACTCAGAACTTTGGAATGTTGCTTCAAATAAGCATTCTTTTGGGTATCCGTAAGCCCATCCATGGCATTTAACCGATTGGAAAACGTATCGATCAGAAAATTGTCATCGGGATGTTCGGTGAAAACTTCACACCCTTCAATGACTTTTAAGCAGGCTTCATCGGACATGAAAAGTCCTGCATCGGCTTTCTTTTGTTCATAATCTAAAATCCCTAAAAAATAAGTATCCATCTGCGACAACAGTCCGAGATAATCTTTAATATCTCTGGTATTGCGGAAAGTATACTCTGCCAGAAGCACAGGCAGCTGTGAGGTGACACCACCGGAAGGGGTCAGAGGTTCATCGTAATAGGGATAGGCAGCAAGGTTCTGCTGGCGTGAAATATAATCGGAAAGCAGCCGGCAGGTCAAGCGGTCTTTTCCTTTGAGAGAGCGGTGAGAATATTTTTTGAGTTCTTCCGAAAGTTTTTTGAGCTGTCTGGCCTGGTTATGAGGGCTGTCACCGGACAGACTGCCAAGCGTGATCTCATAAGAGTCAATGCCGGCAGCTTTTGGATCTTTTAGCGTAAAGTGCAGATTCATGGTGTTGGATTTCATCTCTTCGCGAAAAAGCGTGGTACAAAATTCAGAAAAAGAACTGGTACTTTTTCCGGCAGGGGAGAGGATGGCTGCATAAATAATGGAGAGCACCGCAGCCAGAAAAATACCCACGGAAAGCATCCGGTGTTTTTTCAAAAGATGTTTCATACCAGAAACTCCTGTAAGAAAACTTAAGAAAATTTATGCAGGGAAAGCCTGGGCTATGCCTTCCATTTTGGGTTTATCCGGTAATTGCAAAAGGAATATGAAAAAAGCAAAGCCCATACAATGATTTAAGAACGCAAACAGGAGGCGCGGATGAACTATTTATGGGGTGGAATGATTCTTGTCGGGGTGGTGTATGCTGCAATGACTGGAAATCTTGGAGCAGTGACCGACCAGGCACTTGCTTCGGCAAAGGAAGCGGTAAGCCTTTGCCTGACAATGACAGGTGCCATGGCATTCTGGGTGGGACTTATGAAGATTGCGGAAAAAGGGGGGATGGTAAACCGTGCGGCATCTGCAATGGGACCGATACTTCGTTTTTTGTTTCCGTCAGTTCCGGAAAATTCCACAGCAGCCAGATATATGGCAACGAATATGGTGTCCAATTTTCTGGGGCTGGGCTGGGCGGCAACCCCGGCAGGGATTTCTGCCATGAAAGAGTTAAAGCGGCTGCAGAAAATGTCAAATCAGGCGACAGACGCGATGTGTGATTTTCTTATCATTAATATTTCTTCCCTGCAGCTGATACCTGTGAATATCATTGCATATCGCAGCCAGTATGGAGCCGTAAGTCCGGCTGCAATTGTAGGACCGGCCATCATTGCCACTAGTATTTCCACGTTGGCAGCTGTCATTTTCATCAAGCTCCGGCAGGCATTTGGGAGGGTGGAAAAATGAATTTGATTCTGTACTTATCCGAGGCAGTCATTCCGATTCTGGTATTGCTCATTGTGGGAAATGGCCTGATGCACCGGCAGCATGTATATGAGGATTTCCTGGAAGGGGCAAAAAGCGGAATCCGCACAGCAGTGGAGATTATGCCGACCCTAATCGGACTGATGGCAGCAGTAGGTATTTTGCGGGCTTCGGGTTTTTTGGATTTTATTTCCGGGTGGCTTGGGAAATTAATGGCGGCGACGGGATTTCCGACCGAGCTGATCCCGGTTGCTGTGGTAAAAATGTTTTCTTCCTCTGCAGCAACGGGGCTTTTACTGGATATCTACAAAACACATGGTGCAGATTCGATGCTGGGACGTGCGGCATCGGTTATGCTCAGCAGCACAGAGACCATTTTTTATACCATGTCGGTTTATTTTATGTCGGTAAAAGTAAAAAAGACAAGATATACACTTCCGGGAGCTCTTTTTGCAACCACTGCCGGAATTGTGGCAAGTGTATTTCTTGTGTGGAAAACCTGAAGTTGTAAGAATCGTGTTATTGTTCGCATGGCAACCTGTGTGTAGCAGCAAAATTGTCAAAAAATATCCGGATTATGATAGAAATATGTTGACTTTAAACATATTTTAGTTCAGAATAAAAGGCAGAAGATACAGAGATTTGTATGTTACAACAGAGAGGAAGTATATAATATGGCATTTGGGAAAAAGACAGACAGAGCCGGTCTGCAGGCCGTTCTGGAATTGAAAAATGTAGATTATTCAAAAGATCCGGAGATACAGCAGCTGTATACCCGTCTGGTGAACGGACGCAGCCAGTTCGGTCAGATCTTGGCAAAGAATGCATCCGCATCGTTACAGATCGCAGAGGTTGTGGATGCCTTAAAAGATTATAATTCCAAGATGGAATCTGTTTCACAGCAGATCGCACAGGCATCCGAGGACGCTACGCAGTCTGCGTCAGAAAGTTCGCGTGTGGCAGGGGAGGTTTCCAACCAGCATGAGGAACTGACCAATACGATATTGTCTGCATCGGAAGAATCTGCAGCGATTTACAAAAACATCGAAGAGGGACAGCAGGAGCTGACGGCTATCCGCGATCTGTCCGATAAGACGATCAGTGAATCAAGTACCATGAAACAGAATATGGAGAAGCTTTTTGACATTATCAGTAATATGAATGAAGTCATTGAAGGGATCAATTCCATTTCCAGCCAGACCAATCTGCTGGCACTGAATGCATCCATCGAGGCAGCCCGTGCAGGAGAAGCCGGAAAAGGATTTGCAGTAGTTGCGGAAGAGATCCGTAAACTTGCAGAACAGACCCAGAACATGACAGCCAACATGAGTGAATTCGTGGAGCGTATCAAAGAAGCATCCGCAAAGAGTTCAGACAGTGCAAACACCGCGGTGGAGGCACTTGGGGATATGAGCGAGAAGATTAATTCTGCATGGGAGATCAATGATGCGAACCAGAAGAGTGTGGGAAAGATTTCCGATTCCATCAGTTCCCTGGCAGCTGTCAGCGAAGAGATTTCAAGTTCCATGGATGAGATGGCAAATCAGGCGAACCATATCCAGCAGCAGTGTGAGCAGCAGCAACAGGATGCACAGAGACTGGCAGAACTCCAGGAGAATTTAAAAGACGCAACAACACCGGCATACCAGATATTGGATGATCTGGAGAATGCAAAGCAAATTGCCGGAGAGATGAAGAAAGATGTATTTTATAATACAGAGGCTGTATAGTAGCAACTGGCATCCTTATTATAAGAATATTAAAAATATCAATTTGCCATATAGCACAGGAAATCAGACAGGGGTTGTCACACGGTGACAGCCTCTTTTTTCCCTGTTCGCGGAGAAAGGAGAAAAAATGGAAGCAACGGAACAGTTTTTGCAATGGGTGGAGGAATCGGGCAACATTGTATTTTTTGGTGGAGCAGGGGTATCGACCGAGAGCGGAATCCCGGATTTCCGTAGTGTGGACGGTTTGTATAATCAACAGTATAAGTATCCGCCGGAGACTATTTTAAGCCATAGTTTTTACCGGCAGAATCCGGAAGAGTTCTATCGGTTTTACCGGAACAAAATGCTCTGTCTGGATGCACAGCCAAATATCACCCATTTCAAATTGGCAGAGCTGGAAAAAGCAGGAAAACTGAAAGGGGTCGTGACCCAGAATATCGATGGTCTGCATCAGAAAGCCGGAAGTAAAAACGTCATGGAATTGCACGGAAGCGTATTGCGCAATTACTGCGAACGCTGTGGACAGTTTGTCAGCGCGGAAGATATTCTCCACTCGGAAGGAGTTCCGGTCTGTCCTGTCTGTGGTGGTCCGGTGAAGCCTGACGTAGTTCTTTATGAAGAAGGGCTGAACCAGAAAACACTGCAGGATGCGGTATTTTATATCAGCCATGCGGATATGCTGATTGTGGGAGGAACTTCGCTTGCCGTATATCCGGCAGCCGGCCTGATTGATTATTACAGGGGAAATAAGCTTGTTTTGATTAATAAGAGTGCAACTCCAATGGATGCGCGTGCGGATCTTCTTATCCAGGATGGACTTGGAAATGTCTTTTCACAGATCAAGTGTTAGCCAGAGAAAATAATAGACAATTGCAAAACATACTCCGGCTCCTGCCGCCGCGGGTTTTACAATTGTCTATAAGGGGAGAAAAAGAAGGAGACCAGCTATGAATCAGTACCAGTATGAAGTGGGAGATATTGTGAAATTAAAAAAGCCACATCCGTGTGGCAGCCATGAATGGGAGATTTTGCGCGTGGGCGCGGATTTCCGCCTGAAATGCACTGGCTGTGGACATCAGATGATGGTGACACGCAAGCTTGTGGAAAAGAATACAAGAGGCTTGCGGAAGCCGGAATAAAGTGCATGTAGTGAAATTGTAATTTCCATAGTATTAAAAATTGCTTCTTTAGATACCATTAAAAACAGTATCTGGAGAAGCAATTTTTCTGTTATAAAGGCTTGCGGGCCTTAATTTTTGTAAATTCAATAATTTCTTTCTTATCCTCTTCGGATATCTTGTTAAAATAAAAAAGCAATTCTTTTTCCAGATTCGTATGAAACATGTACTTTTTTTTATTTGCGGGATCATTAAAAAATTCAAGAAACTCAGATAAGTCTTCGCTGGACTGGGAAGGAACCGGTGCATCGTAAGAAACTTCGCGGTCAATATCAACAGTCAGATGCATGAGATCGTCAATCGAAATATTGTATAGCCCCGCCAATTTATATAATGCTTCGGCATCCGGTGTCCGTCTGCCAGTTTCATAATGGCTGTATGTCTGGCGGACAATACCAAGCACCGCGGCTACATAATCCTGCGTGTAATTATTTACCTTTCTCAGTTCTTTCAATTTCTGAGGAAGTTTTTTTTCACTCATAATAAAATACCACCTTTTCTTAAAATTAGTCTATTTTTTCACATATCATGAAATGTTACAGATAGTAGCTATTGATAAAACAGAAGTTAATTTATTGTAGGAAGCGAAAAAATAGTCATATAGTTACAGAATGTTGCATAGAAATGTAAAATATGCACAAAAATAAACGATTTTTAAAGGAATGAGAATGGAAAAATTAGATAAAAAGTAACAAATTGTAGCAATTATAAAAAATAGAGGTTAACAAACCGTAGCGAACGGACGATATAAAAGATACAAAACGTAGCAAAAAGGTTTTGCGTGCATGGAGGTAAAAAATGCTGAAACTTTCATTGAAACAGGGACAATACGTAAATATCGGGGATGACATCCGTGTGGTCTATGTCGGTGGTTCGGGTAATCACGCAAGGCTGCTCATTGATGCCCCGAGAGAACTTAATATTGCCAGAAGTACCACGGAAGAAAATCCGGCACGAAGGAGAGAAACCTATTATG
>OLNC01001770.1_pt1 | contig 10254 bp, 8 predicted proteins | sample 1672011 | NCBI WGS metagenome assembly OLNC01 (sample SAMEA3136636, study PRJEB25190) | human gut metagenome | biome: human gut; feature: human-associated habitat; material: faeces | place: Austria | collected 2013 | reverse complement strand
GAGATCATCACTGAGCTTAACAAATTAGGCGGCGAGAACGGTATCGGTATCGTTGATATCGTTGAGAACCGTGTTGTTGGTATGAAATCCCGTGGTGTATATGAGACTCCTGGCGGAACAATCCTGATGGCAGCTCATGAGCAGCTGGAAGAACTCACACTTGACCGTGAGACAATGGAAACCAAGAAGAAACTTGGCAGCCAGTTCGCACAGGTTGTTTACGAAGGAAAATGGTACACACCACTTCGTGAAGCAATCCAGGCATTCGTTGAGTCTACTCAGAAATATGTAACAGGTGAAGTTAAATTCAAACTGTACAAAGGCAACATCATCAAAGCCGGTACAACTTCTCCATACAGCCTGTACAATGAATCTCTTGCATCCTTCACAACAGGTGACCTCTATGACCATCACGATGCAGACGGATTCATCACACTGTTCGGACTTCCACTGAAAGTTCGCGCTATGATGTTAAAAGAAGTTGAACAGAACAAAAAATAATCCCTGAAATAAAAAAATCCTGCTGAATCCTTTTTAGATTCAGCAGTATTTTTTTGTTACCATACATCCGTAACAAGCTGGCAGTGGCAGGTCAGGTCCCGTAGATTTCAGAAATTCCCGTGCACAGCCATTTTACTGCAGCTACAATGGCTTCCGTTCTGTACAGAAATGCCCACAGCCCCTTCCAGATATGGCCTTTCCACATCAGTCACTTCAAGAAGCTTTTGATCATCTACCCACAAAATCAGTCTGCTTCCCTCAACGCTGACGCAAAGATGATATTCTTTTTCTTTCTCCCAGGCAAAGTCACATTGGCTCAGAATCCGATATCCATTTTCATTTTTCAGAATTGCTGCCCGTCCGTCCGCCAGAAATCCAGCTGCATAAGATCGTATTCCTCCCTGCACCCTTACATTCATCATATGCCAGTCTCCCGTATGAGGGGTCAGCCAGAATTCAGCCGTATAATCCTTCCAGTTATGACTGCCCGTATATGCCTCTCCGAAATCGCAGCAGGATAAATGAAGATTTCCATCTGCCAGATAGAAAAGCCCCTTCAATTTGGTAAACTGCGTAATTTCGCGATGAACCGGAGTCCACACTTCTTCCTCTTCTTTTCTCATTTCGACAGAATAATCAGGAGTTCCGTCCGTATAAAAATCATCCAAAAGTACTGTAACCTGCTGTGCAGATCCTCTTTCCCCGCCTACATGGACGCAGAATCCCACTTCATCCAGAAGCGCACCTTCCATGGCAGGAATCACAAACTCCAGCTGTTTCCACTGACCTTTCTCCAACACCACTGCATCTCCCTGATAAATCCTGTCGCCACGCACTTCATGTACATAAAGACTTACCTGCAAATCTGACAGTCCATATTCCGGCACCATTACACTTCCATGAACAGTCTGTCCCGGATAAACCAGCGGAGAAAATGCAGGATCATAACGGCTGTCATGAAAATCTGCCGGTCTGTAATAGGTCTTTTTATATACCAGAACATTTTCTCCGGATTCCATCCTGTTCGCCGTTACTTTCAAAGAACGGTTTCCAAACGCAGCGGATTCATCTGTGTTCATCAGATGATACTCCGGTTTCGGATAATCATCTCCCTTATTTAGGTGTTCTATCCTCACACGCATGACATGGGTAGAGCCCGGAAATTCAAAATGGCAGCTTTCAATCTTATCTTCTGCGATTTTATCATATGGAGCCGGCAGTTTTTCCCCTGCCAGTTCAGCTGCCAGTTTCGCAATATAACATGCACCGTAAGGAATATCCATGATATTACGACTGCCCACAACACTGGAGCATGCCAGAAAATCATTGACCGGCTCACGCCACTTGCGATAATCAATTCCATCCAGTCCATTTCTGACTCCCATGATCGTTGCGATGTTTCCCACATTGCAGTCAGTATCCCATCCACATCGATTGCAGATCTGCAATGTATCAGAGAAGTCCCCGTTACCATACAGCAAAGCAAGTATCATCACTGCCGTATTCGGAATGATATGGCACATGCCTGGATATTTATCATATCCATAATTATCACGTATAAATTTCCAGCAATCCTTCCAGTTGTTCGGATTTTTTTTATGATAATCCATGACCACTCTGACAATCTTTGCATAATCGCAGTTTTCCGGAATATAACTGAGTCCTTTTTCCAGTATTTTTTTCATATCAGATTCCACAAATGCATAGCTAATGCACACAGCCACAAAAATACCTCCATGGATTCCGTCTCCGCCATGAGTAACACTTGCTGCTTTCCGTGCAAGTTTTGCCGCTATATCCGGATTCCCAGGTGTAACCAATCCCCAGGTATCAATAAAAATCTGACCACCAATCTGTTCTGCAGTTGTTTTTCCATTCTGTTCAATGCTTCCGCTTTCCGGAGCTTTGATTCCATTTCTCAGATTCAGATATGCTGTATGTTCTGTTGATACTCCATAACCGCCCCACCAGAAAAATCCATGTTCAAAAGGTGCATAATTCAATAAAGCCTCTGCCACATCCTGCGCTTTCATTTCGGAACCTTTCCCACAATCTTCCAGTGCTCTAAGAAAAAACAGTGGGCCATTGCTATCATCATCTGCCGCAAAATCTCTGTAATCCACCAGATATCCATCTGTTTCTCCATAAATATCCTCAATCTGCCGCTGGCTCCAACCCTCTACCGGAGCTCCCAGACGAATGCCGATTATTTTTGCAAGCCATCCGGCATAAATGTGTTCTATGTACTCTTTTTTCATAATATTCATAGTCTTTTTTCTTCTTCATGTTGTATGATTAAAATCAATATTTCAAGGCTGCATTTTCTTCTTTGCAAATCATTATACAGAAATAATATCATACTTATTCTTTTTGTCAATTATATTTATTTTTATTTCAATTCAGCCATTTACTTTTGTATATTTTTCATAAATTTTCTGCGATTTTTTGCATTTAAACCTGCTCCTATGAGATATTATGCACAGATTATTTTTTACCATTTTACTGTTTTACTTTTTATTTTACAAATATGCACCCTGTCAGACGCAAACAGCACCAGGTAATCTTTACACATAAATCTGTTAAAATGCAAAAAAGCCGCCCAAACCGGCAACTTTTTTATGTTATGATTTTTATGATCTTTTATCTGCTTCTTAACTCTGCTCTTTTATGATCCAGAAGAGTCTGAAGTTCGTTCAGGTCAGCCTCTGTGATCCCTTCTGTCTCCAGCAGCGCATGCATCATTTCCACCGGAGTGATTTTCCTTCTCTCCGCATTATTCTTCAGATATGTCTCCCTGGAAAGAAGCGGTCTGTAATTTCTCGCATAAACCTTTCCATTCATGGAAGTCCCTGCTACCTCGATCAGTTTCTCTTTCAAAAGAAGCTCCAGACATCTGCGCACTGTTGGCATCTTTAACTCTGGTGCTATTTCATTGATCTCAAAAGCAGACAGAGGTTTTCCCTCTTCCCAAAGCACATTCATAACATCATAACGTTTACCCTTTAATATGTCCATTTTAAGATCTACCTCCATATTTAACCAGATATTATTATAATAAAGAACTATCAGATTAATTACAATTACAAAGCCCTTACACTCATTTACAGAGCATTTACAAATTTATATCATTTCTTTGATATTTTTGTCATAAAATAGATTATTTCTTATTTCATATATCCCATAATCAAAAAAACAAAAGAATTGACAGTTAACTGGAAATATTTTATAATAATTTTATAAACAATAATCAGGAAACTTATATATGTCCATAATTGGTTGGATGTTTCTACCAACTACCGTAATAGTTGTCTATAAGTTTTGTCATCTTAAGGGACAGGCATAGATAAGACATCTTCGGTAGATTTTTTTTGCCTTTCCTTATTGTAAGAAAGAGAGGGAATGATCATGAGCAGAGAAATATTCGCACTAAAGGGAACCATCTGTTACAGCACTTCTCCCACAGAACTTTCCATTACCGAGGGAGGATATGTGGTCTGTGAAAACGGACACTGCGCTGGTGTTTTTCCAGAACTTCCGGACAGATACAGGCAGATTCCATGTACAGATTTCGGAGATGAACTGATCATCCCGGGCCTGACAGATCTGCACATTCACGCTCCCCAGTACACATTCCGGGCATCTGGCATGGATCTGGAACTGCTGGACTGGCTGAATACCATCACCTTTCCCCAGGAAGCCCGCTATGAGGACACAGAGTTTGCCAGAGCAGCCTATACCATTTTCGCGGAAGATCTGAAAAAAGGCCCCAATACCCGTGCCTGTATTTTCGGAACTCTCCATGTTCCTGCCACAGAAATTCTGATGGAACTTCTGAACCAGACCGGTCTGAAAACCATGGTTGGTAAAGTAAACATGGATCGAAACGGTTCTCCTGTCCTGCAGGAAACCAGCGCCCAGGCTTCTGCAGATGCTACCCTGTCCTGGCTTGAAGATACCCTGACGAAATTCAAAAATGTAAAACCGATCCTGACACCAAGATTTATCCCATCCTGTTCCGACGAACTGATGGAAAAACTTTCCGCGCTCCAGCAGAAATATCATCTGCCGGTGCAGTCCCATCTCTCTGAGAACCTGGGTGAAATTGCCTGGGTACAGGAACTTTGCCCGGATACACATTTCTACGGCGAAGCTTACAGTCGGTTCGGATTGTTCGGAGGGGATTGTCCGACGATTATGGCTCACTGTGTTCACTCCTCTGACGAAGAGATCGCACTTATGAAAAAACAGGGCGTTTATATCGCCCATTGTCCACAGTCCAACACCAACCTCTCTTCCGGCATCGCTCCTGTAAGGCAGTATCTGGATGAAGGACTACATGTCGGACTTGGTTCTGACGTCGCAGGTGGAACCTGTTCTTCCATTCTGCGCGCCATGGCTGATGCCATTCAGGTTTCCAAACTGTACTGGCGGCTCATTGATTCTTCCATGAAACCGCTGACGCTGGAGGAAGCTTTTTATATGGGTACAGAAGGCGGCGGCTCCTTCTTCGGAAAAGCCGGAAGTTTTAAGGAGGGTTATGAATTCGATGCAGTTGTCCTGAACAGCTCCACCATTCCCACCCCTCTGAAGCTCTCTCCGAAAGACAGGCTGGAAAGACTTGTCTACCTTTCCGACGACCGCAACATCTCCGCCAAATACACAGCCGGACGAAAGATTCTGTAACTGCAGGAAATACGGAAACACCGGCAATACAATAAAAAAGGGGGAAAGATTATGAATCTTGACAAACTGTTTCACCTGAAAGAAAACCACACAGATGTAAAGACCGAGATCATGGCTGGTATCACTACCTTTATGACAATGGCTTACATCCTGGCAGTAAATCCGAACATCCTGTCCGCATCAGGAATGGACCGGGGTTCCATTTTTACAGCCACAGCATTATCCGCATTTATCGCAACCTGCCTGATGGCACTTCTTTCCAATTATCCGTTCGTCCTTGCCCCGGGTATGGGACTGAACGCTTATTTCACCTACACGGTAGTCCTGGGTATGGGATATACCTGGCAGCAGGCTCTGGCAGCTGTTTTTGCAGAGGGTATCATCTTTATCCTCCTGTCACTGACCAATGTTCGTGAAGCTATTTTCAATGCCATCCCTATGAACCTGAAACACGCAGTATCTGTTGGTATCGGACTTTTTATCGCATTTATCGGTCTGCAGAATGCCAAGATCGTTGTAAACAACGATTCTACACTGGTATCTGTTTTCTCCTTTAAATCCTCAGCTGCCAACGGAACCTTCCATACAGAGGGAATCACAGTTCTCCTGGCACTGATCGGAGTCCTGGTCACTGCTATTTTCCTGGTAAAAAATGTAAAGGGCGGTATCCTCTGGGGTATCCTTCTTACATGGATCCTGGGTATCCTCTGCCAGCTTACAGGCATTTACAGACCTGACGTGGAAGCAGGATGGTACAGCCTCCTTCCTGATTTTTCCGCAGGAATCTCTGTTCCAAGTATGGCACCGACTTTTATGAAAATGGATTTCTCCATTGTATTCTCACTTGATTTCGTTGTGATCATGTTTGCATTCCTTTTCGTAGACATGTTCGACACACTGGGAACACTGATCGGTGTTGCTTCCAAAGCAGACATGCTGGACAAAGACGGCAAACTTCCGAAGATCAAAGGCGCCCTGCTCTCTGATGCAGTAGGAACCACAGTGGGCGCAATATGCGGTACCTCCACTGTTACCACTTTCGTAGAAAGTGCTTCCGGTGTTGCAGAAGGCGGACGTACAGGACTTACTTCCCTGGTTGCAGCCATCCTTTTCGGACTGTCCCTGTTCCTGTCACCGATTTTCCTGGCTATCCCGTCCTTCGCTACTGCTCCGGCACTGATCATCGTAGGATTCCTGATGCTTACTTCTGTGACCAAAATTGATTTCAATGATATGACAGAAGCAATCCCGGCATTTATCGCCATCATCGCCATGCCTTTCCTGTACAGCATCTCTGAAGGTATCTCCATGGGAGTTATCTCTTACGTGATCATCAACGTAGTTACAGGCAAAGCCAACGAGAAAAAGATCAGCGCCCTGATGTATGTGCTGGCTGTTTTGTTCATCCTGAAATATATCTTTATCTGATTCGGCTATCAGGATTAAGATCAGATAATCAGATAAAAGAAGCCTCCTGCAGGGGCTTCTTTTTTTGTTGCTATAATCTTCTTTTACTTTCTTACTCTGTGTTGTATAATTATGAAAGTATTTATTCATTTTACAATCAGTATGATACTTACAGATTATACTGTTTCTATCCACATTGTATGAATAAATATTTTGTATTATCCACATTTTATACATTTCATTTACACATTATTGTTTATAAGGAAGGATTTTTTACAAATGCAAAAACAACAGATACCTTTAAAGAATTCCCTGCTCCTGCTACTCGCGGCTGTTATCTGGGGCATCGCTTTTGTGGCTCAAAGCGTGGGAATGGACTATGTGGGCGGATTCACCTTTAACGCAGTCCGTTCTCTCATCGGATCAGCTGTACTGATTCCTCTCATACTTATTCCCGGGCAAAAAAATTCTGATAACTCCGAAATCTCAGAAGCAGCTGCCAGCACCACATCCGGTATTCAGAAACGAAAAGATCTGATCATCGGCGGTATTTCCTGTGGGATCTGCCTCTGTCTGGCAAGTAATTTCCAGCAGTTCGGCATTAAATATACCACTGTGGGAAAAGCCGGATTTATTACTGCCTGTTATATCGTAATCGTACCGATCATCGGACTGTTTCTTGGCAAAAAATGCAGCAAATTTATCTGGGCTGCTGTTGCTATGGCATTGATCGGTCTTTACCTTCTGTGCATTACAGATGGATTTTCCATTGGAAAAGGCGACCTGCTTGTACTGGTCTGTGCGTTTTTATTCTCCATACATATTCTGGTCATTGATCACTTTTCTCCGAAAGCAGATGGAGTAAAACTTTCCTGTATCCAGTTTCTGACCTGCGGGATCCTGTCTGCCATCCCTGCCCTGATCCTGGAACATCCCCAGGTTTCCTCTATTCTGGCAGCATGGCAGCCCATCCTTTATGCAGGTGTCATGTCCTGCGGTGTTGCCTATACTCTGCAGGTCATCGGTCAGAAGAACATGAACCCCACTGTGGCATCCCTGATCCTCAGTATGGAGTCCTGCATCTCCGTACTTGCCGGATGGATCATCCTTGGACAGCAGCTAAGCGCAAAAGAAATCCTTGGATGTGTGATCATGTTTGCAGCTATCATCCTTGCCCAGCTTCCTCAGAAGGATACCTCCCAGGTATAAAACGGCTTATGCTTCTTATATAAAAACAGGCGCTGTACAGCTTTTCCACTGTATAGCGCCTGTTTTTATGAATCTGTTTTACTCAACTTTACCAACGTTCTTATGGAAGTGTTCTTTTATCTTCGCGAAACTCTCATCGCTGAGGTCATGCTCTAACTTACACGCATCTTCTCTGGCGATCTCCGGATCTACCCCAAGGTACTCAAGCATCTTGCTTAATACCGTGTGTCTTTCATAAATATGAACCGCGATCTGTTCCCCTTTCTCAAGAAGTGTAACTGTTCCATACCTGTCCATGGCAATATAATCATCTTCCCGAAGCAGTTTCATGGCATGGCTTACACTCGGCTTGGACACCCCCAACATTGTGGCAATATCAATGGAGCGGACTGCCCCGCCCTGTTTCGACAGAACCAGAATTGCCTCTAAATAATCCTCTGCTGATTTTCTGATTTGCATTCAAAATACCTCCCGTGATATTTTTATGTTAACACAAAAAGGCATTTTTTTCAATGTTCCTTGTTGAGAACAGTAATCACTTAACGGTATCTTAGTTATCGTTCACACGCTACAGAAAGGGCAATCTCCATCATTTTCCGGAAGGATGTCTGTCTCTCCTCTGCTGAGATCGCTTCGTCTTTGAAAATGTGGTCGGAGATCGTCAGGATGCCTACTGCCTTTTTGCCAGCTCTGGCTGCGTTCATGAAGAGGGCTGCACACTCCATCTCTGTACAGAGCACGCCCATTTTCCTCCAGGCTGCAGCTGCATTGGGATTATCATTGTAAAATGCATCGGAAGACATTACATTTCCAACACGTACCGGTGTGCCCAGTTTTCTGGCTGCCTGTACTGCCTTTTCCACAAGTTCATAGCTTGCTGTGGGTGCAAAAGTTCCAGGGAGGCAGAACTGTGATGCATAGTTGGAATCCGTGCATGCTCCCAGTGCGATCACCACATCCATTACGTTCACATCGTCCTGAAGGCCTCCAGCAGACCCGATACGGATAATTTCATCTACATCATAGAAATTGTACAGCTCATAGGTATAAATGCCTGCTGAGGGCATTCCCATGCCCGCTCCCATGACTGATACACATTCTCCTTTATAGGTTCCCGTATACCCAAGCATATTACGAACTGTATTAAAACACACCGGATTCTCCAGATAATTGTCTGCAATAAATTTCGCACGCAGGGGATCTCCCGGCATCAGAACTTTCTTTGCTATGTCTCCTTTTTTCGCTGCATTATGGGGTGTTGGAATACACATATTGCTCTTTCCTCCTTTAATAAATTCTCATGCTCTGCAAATGCTGTATCATCGGCCTGAAACCGTTATTTGTCATCTCCTGTAAGGCGGAGCACATCACGGATCTCTTCTTCATCCATATCCAGAATGATCGCCAGCTCTTCCACGCTAAACTTCGAGTTTTCATCGTCTTCGTCCTCTGTGAGTTCACGGACAGCAGCCTCCAGTTTCTCCACCTTTGCTACCAGATAATCGTCTTCAAACTTTCTCTGTGTCTGTTCTTCAATAGCATGGCGGATTCCTGCCCGGATCCTTCCCATGAACCAGTTGTCATCCTTCTCATCTTCTGTTTCCTCTCCTACTGCCAGCAGAAGGCTGATATTGGCCTCCTGGATCAGGTCAGCCAGGAAAATCTCCTCACAGTTCATCTCTGCTGCCATTTTCGCTGCTGCAGGAAGATATTTCAGGTACAGCTCTGTCTGTCCTTCCCCTGCCTTCTGTTCCTCAAGACCTTCCAGATATTCTTTCAGGTATTCTTCCTCCTCAGGGGTCAGCGGGACTTTCTGTTCCTGCTCTTCCGGCTCTGTCTCCTGTTCCTCCCCTGATGTATGAAGAGCAACCTCTGCTCCCTCGATAGTAATACCTTTCAGCTTCAGATACTGCAGGATCTTGATCAGCTGAGATTTATCCAAATCCATTTCACCGAAACATTCCTTTATCTGCTGAGGTTTTAATATCTTTCCACTTTTTTCTCCAAGCTCACAGATTTCTGCCAGCTTTTCCTGAAATTTCTGTATATCCATGATGTTCTTACTCCTTTTTTACTGCTGTCGGATTTCCGTCCGGCCTTTTTATATTTTTACTATAATCAATGGCAGCAGACTATGCAACCTCAATTTCTGCTTCTGCCTGTATCTCTCTCTTCTGATATGACAAAAAAGTACCGATTCTGAGATATTTCTCATTCTACGGTACTTTTCTGTTTCTACTGCGGATAACAGGACTTGAACCTGCACGGGATGCCCACTGGTACCTAAAACCAGCGCGTCTGCCAATTCCGCCATATCCGCATTTCCTGTTTCACATCTCTGTGAAATATTTTTTTATAAAAACAGCGGAAATCTTATCAAAAGATTTCCGCTGTTTTAATGAAGCATCGGGGATTCGAACCCCGGACAACTTGATTAAAAGTCAAGTGCTCTAC
>OLNC01001768.1_pt1 | contig 10280 bp, 7 predicted proteins | sample 1672011 | NCBI WGS metagenome assembly OLNC01 (sample SAMEA3136636, study PRJEB25190) | human gut metagenome | biome: human gut; feature: human-associated habitat; material: faeces | place: Austria | collected 2013 | reverse complement strand
AAAAGTACAGTACAAAAGAAGATGGTGAATGAAAGCATAGCATCATATGGAGCGGTCACAATGAAAAAACGCAGAAGTGCTATCTCGATTATGGGAAGTCTGATCGGTCTGGTGAAACCATTGCTTCATATCATGCTGGCAGCGATCATCCTGGGAACAGCCGGATATCTCTGTGCTATTTTCCTGACTATTCTTGCAGGGCAGGTAATTGTACATGGAGTTATTGCAGGAGGTGCAGGAAGTATAAAAACGATCATAACTGTAATGATCATCATAGCAGTTCTCCGCGGAATACTGCATTATGCGGAACAATACTGCAATCATTTTATTGCATTTAAACTTCTGGCAATCATCCGTCACAAAGTATTCGCAGCACTGCGAAAACTCTGTCCGGCGAAGCTGGAAGGCCGGGACAAGGGAAACCTAATTTCTATCATTACAACAGATATTGAACTTTTGGAAGTGTTTTATGCGCATACTATTTCGCCTATTGCCATTGCGACGCTGACTTCGGTGATCATGGTATTTTTTATCGGAAGATATCATTGGATGGCAGGTTTTCTTGTCCTGGCTGCGTATCTGATCGTGGGAGTTGTGATCCCTATGTGGAATGGGAAGCGCGGAAGCCAGATGGGTATGGAATTTCGTACAAACTTCGGGGAACTGAACAGTTTTGTCCTGGATTCTCTTCGTGGACTGGATGAAACCATTCAGTATGGCCAGGGAGAGAAACGGAAAGAGCAGATGTCTGAGCGTTCCGGATGCCTGGCGGGAATGCAGGAGAAACTAAGCAGAATGGAAGGGTCGCAGAGATCTTTTACCAATCTGATGATCCTGCTGGCATCTTTTGGCATGCTGGGACTGACGGTATGGCTTTATGGAAAAGGGGAGATCGGATTCGAGGGAATTCTGACCTGTACCATCGCCATGATGGGATCTTTCGGACCGGTGGTGGCTTTGTCCAGCTTGTCCAATAACCTGAATCAGACGCTGGCAAGCGGCGAGAGAGTTCTGTCCCTGCTGGAGGAGATGCCGATGGTGGAGGAAATTCCGGAGAGCAGAAGTGGTGTTTCCGAGAATAAGAATGGATTTTCCGGGGCAGAAGCGCAGAATGTTACTTTTGCCTATGAAAATGAGACGATCCTGGATGATTATTCCCTGAAGCTGGAGCCGGGGAAAATTACCGGTATTCACGGCGCCAGCGGTTCCGGTAAATCTACACTTCTGAAGCTGTTGATGCGTTTCTGGGATGTGAATCAGGGAAAGGTGTCTGTTGACAGTGTGGACGTAAGGAAAATCCCGACAAAGAATTTGCGGGATATGGAAAGTTATGTGACGCAGGAGACTCATCTGTTCCACGATTCCATTGCCAACAATATTGCAGTGGGCAGACCGGGGGCTTCCAGGGAGGAAATCATCGAAGCTGCGAAGAAGGCGTCTATCCATGATTTTATTATGAAACTTCCGAAAGGATATGATACGGAAGTTGGTGAGCTGGGAGATACGTTGTCCGGTGGTGAGAAACAGAGGATCGGAATTGCCAGGGCGTTTCTGCATGATAGTCCGCTGATCCTTATGGATGAGCCGACCTCCAATCTGGATTCTTTGAATGAGGGAATCATTCTGAAATCTTTGCGGGAGGCTTCGGAGAAAAAGACGGTAGTGCTTGTATCACATAGAAAATCTACTATGAATATTGTGGATACTGTATTTGAAATGAAAGACGGCAGGATTTCGTGAGCCTGCCAGATGGTTTTAGGAAAAGAGACTGTTACACGGATGATCCTGGGGATTGTCTGGGTGGCAGTCTTTTGTATTATGACCTGAAATTTGTTACTGAGAAAGGAAGGAGAAGTCATTACGGATTCCTGTCTGAAGATTGGTGGTAAATTGTATCATATTAATGTCAGAGTGTGGACGATACGACTATGGCGATCCGCATGGTAGAAGTGCGGAGATGAAGCCGGGTGAAAACAGTTCATAGTTTCAGTTTGCGAAGGAGTTCCCAGCGGGAGCGTACTTCTAATTTGCGGAAAAGATTCTGGAGATGTTTATTTAAAGTAGTCTCTTTAATATGCAGAGTCTCTGCAATTTCCTCATTATCCTGGAAGTCAAGCAGGCATTTCAGGATTTCTGTTTCTCTGGATGTGAGGTGACAGGATGAAAGCTGAGCCAGATCATGCATTTCATCAGTTCGGTGAGAGTATCCGGAAGATTTTGGAAAAAGTATTCTGTGCAGTATCGGATTCAGGTGCATGGAGATGGCACGCAGATAGAACATATCATCCGACACGAAAGTTCCATTGGGCCGTGTCCTGAAAAGGGTCAGAACGCCAAGGAACTTCTGCTGAAAAACAATGGTACATTGCAGGCTGTCATAAATGTTATATTTGCGGTAACATTTGAGGTAAAGTGGAGAAGTCAGGCGGTGCTCCTCGTCTAGCACGGCGCTCTCACGGATCAGCTGGGATTCTTTTCCATGGAGGATCCACAGGAGTTCGTCTTCGCCGGCGAACTGCGCATATTTGAGTTCAGCTTCCTGAAATGAAGAAGGGAAACAGATTGGTTCTCCAAGGGAGAAGGGATTGTCCGCAGATTCATCATGGAGAAACAGGCTGGCGTACTCAAAGGGTACGATCATTTTCAGTCTCTGAAAGAAGGAATCATCTATATCAGAAACATTATTCCACAGGTATATTTCATAGATCAGGTCATTGATCATCAAAAATTTGTTTTTTTCCATAATTATCATCCCCATAGCATTAATCATTCTGCATTTATTTTAGCATCAGAACTACTTAAAAACAAGTAGATATACTTAAAAATAACCGGGAAATAGAAAAAACTAACCATTGCGCAGAACCTGTCGGAAATGGTATCATAAACCCAAGTTAAAAAACAAATACCTACCGAAAAACAAACGGCAGGCAGCATAGAAACAGTAATTATGATACAAAGGCGTATCTGGAACATATCTCCAGATGCGCCATTTTTTATTACAAACTTTAATGGACAGGTCCGGTGTAACCGGGCAGTGAGGAGGAAATTATGGCAGACAACAAACAGGTAATCAAAGATCTTGACAGAGTGATCAGACTGATCGAAACAGACACAAAGGACATCCCGGCAGAAGAGAAAAAAGCAATGGTTGCAGAAACACTGGATCATTTTGACAACTATGTAAGCCCGGGCTGGTTAAAATATCGTAAATCCGTATCTTCCGACTCTGAAGGTGGAGCTGTTCTGGAATGGCAGGACGAAGGCGCATACTGCTACGGACTGAATGGAGAGAAATTTATTGACTGTCTCGGCGGTTTTGGTATTTATACATGTGGTCATCGTAACAAAGAAATCCTGGATGTAGTAAAAGCACAGCTTGATCATCAGGCACTTCATTCTCAGGAACTTCTGGATCCGCTTCGTGGATATCTGGCAAAGGCAATGGCAGATATCACACCTGGTGACCTGCAGTACTGCTTCTTTACAAACGGTGGTGCAGAGGCAGTAGAGATGGCATTGAAACTTGCACGTATCGCAACAGGTGGACGCTGGTATATTTCTACAGTAGGTGCTTTCCACGGAAAGTCAATGGGTGCGATCTCCATGGGCGGTAAATCTACTTACCGAGTTCCATACACACCAATGGTACAGCAGGTACAGCACGTAGAATACGGAAATGCAGAAGACATGCGTAAAGCAATCCGCAACCTGACCGCAGTTGGTGAGAAAGTTGCAGCAGTCATTCTTGAGCCGATTCAGGGTGAAGCCGGAGTTATCGTTCCTCCGAAAGGATACTTAAAAGAAGTCAGAGAAATCTGCGACGAATACGGCGTAGCACTGATCTTCGATGAAATCCAGACAGGTATGGGACGTACAGGTACCATGTGGAGATGTGAAGCAGAAGGCGTTACACCTGATATCATGACATATGGTAAAGCATTCGGTGGTGGTATTCTTCCTATTACAGGTATTATCTGTAAACCGTCCATGTGGGTTGATCAGCTTGTTGAAAACCCATGGCTTCTTGGTTCTCCTACATTCGGAGGAAACCCGTTATGCTGTGCAGCAGCTATCGCTACTATTAAATACATGCTGGAAAATGATATTCCAGGTGTCTGCAAAGCAAAAGGTGAAGTACTCAAAGCCGGACTTGAAAAACTGGCAGCCAAATATCCGGAGATCATCCAGGAAGTTCGTGGTACAGGTCTGATGCTTGCTGTTGAATTCCATACATGCGAGCTTGGATATGAAACTTCCAAAGGATTGTTTGCAAGACGTGTCATGACAGCAGGAACTCTGGTTAATGCAAAGACCATCCGTTTCGAGCCTACAGCAGTCATTTCCGAGCAGGATATTAAAGATGTAATCTCCAGATTCGATGAAGCACTTGCAGATGTAAAAGCAGGATTAGCAAAATGATCATAAAATAATCAGCCAAATAAAGATATAGGGTTATGGTTGTGAGCAAAGGGGCGCATATTCCGTCAGATGGCGGGAGTGCGCCCCTTTATCTATGAAAAATATCTTCGGAAAAAGGAGGCCTGATATATGCATCTGAATTTAGGACTTGTGGCAATCATTATTACGCTTCTGATCATTGTAGGAGCGGTAGTTACCAGACGCTGCGTGGAATTTATGATCGCAGGTTCCATGATCGCGGCAATTTTCCTCTATGGAAAAGGATTTCTGGCAGGATGGGGCCAGTCACTTCAGGATATGCTGGCAGAGAATGTATGGGTTATGCTGGTATGCCTGCTGTTCGGCGGTCTGATCAGCCTGCTTACAGACTCGAAAGGCAGTTTTGGCTTTTCCAAATATATTTCCAAAGTCTGCAATACAGAAAGAAAAACACTGATGACAACATTTATCATGGGAATCCTGATTTTCGTAGATGATTATCTGAATGTATTGTCTATCGGTACCTGTATGAAAAAAATCAGTGATAAACAGAAGCTTCCGAGAGAAACACTTGCATATCTTCTGGACTCCACAGGAGCTCCGGTGTGCGTACTGCTTCCTTTTTCTACATGGGCAGTTTTTTATGCCAGTCTGTTTTATGAACAGGACAGTGTAAAAGCTCTGGGAGTAACAAGTGCTATGGGTGCTTACCTGAAGGCAATCCCTTTTTTGTTTTATCCGATCATTACACTGATCATCGTATTTCTTTTTGTCATGGGATGGATGCCGAAGATCGGCCCTATGAAAAAGGCATATCAAAGGGTAGCAGAGACCGGAAAAGTTTATTCAGATGCCAGCAGAAAATATAATCATGAGAATCCGGAACTGGACGACGACGGAAATATCTGGAATTTCCTGATTCCGATGGGAGTTCTGGTTGCAGTTGCAGTTATTTCAGGAGATATTTTAAGCGCAGTCATCCTTGCACTGATCGTCTGCTTTATAATTTATGTTCCAAGAAAAATTCTTACTGTAGATGCATTTCTGAACAGTATGATCCGCGGATTTGCAGATATGCTGCCTACCCTGACCATGCTTCTGGTTACCTTTGTATTAAAAGATCTTTCCGGAAAAATGGGAATGACTGAGTATATCATTCAGCTTGCAGAGCCGTTCCTCTTCGCAGCAGTATTTCCAGCAATGGTATTTATCCTTGGTGCAGTCCTGGCATTTACCACAGGGTCTGACTGGGGAATGAGTTCCATTATCACACCAATCGTATTTCCGCTGGGTGCAGCTCTTGGAGCCAATCCGATCCTGATCATGGCGGCTGTTATTTCAGGAGGAACATTTGGAAGCCATGCATGCTTTTATTCAGATGCAACTCTGCTTGCAGCACAGTCAGCAGGTGTGGACAGTATGGAACATGCTCTGACACAGATTCCTTATGTGATCATTGCGAGTGTCCTGTCAATTTTCTGCTTTGGCGTGGTGGGATTTGTGCTATAATCGTAAATTGATGTCAGTAAAAAAGAGCAGGAGGATATAGGATGGAACATTTTGTGGTTACTATTACAAGACAGTTCGGAAGCCTGGGGCGTCCGATCGCGAGACAGATGAGTGAAATTCTGGGAATAGATTATTATGACAGAGACATTGTGGATCAGGCGGCAAAGAAACTGAAACTGCCGATCTCTGTAGTAGACCAGGAGGAAGAAAAGGCAGTAAAGCAGGCAGTGAATCCTTTTTCCAGAATGATATTTCCTCTTGGAAAAGGAACCAGTAATACGCAGGACAAAATTTTTGATACCCAGAAAAATATCATACAATTTCTTTCAGAACATAATAATTGCATTATCGTAGGACGCTGCTCGGATTTCATTCTGAGTGATGTGAAGAACAGTCTTCATATTTATATTTATGCATCTTATGAGGCAAGACTTGAACACTGTATTAAAGATCTGGGACTGGAAGAGCAGGAGGCCCGCAGGATGATCAAGTCCGTAGATGAAGCCAGAAATTCCTATCATATGCAGTACGCAGGTTATCTCCCGGATGACAAACGGTATAAAGATATTCTCATTGACAGCAGTTTTTTCGGTGTGAAAGGAACCGCGGAATTTCTGGCGGAGGCAGTGAAGAAGAAATTTTATGATTAAAAATAAGAATTCCTGACCATAAGTATTATTATTTTGTGGTTGGGAATTTTGCGTTACTGTTCACAGGTAATATCCCGCGAGGTGTTTTTGGTGAGCAAAGCTCACAGAAAACCCGAGACATACCGCATTTATGCGATTAGCATAAATTCTGTGCATCGCGAAGCGTGTTACTGTGCACGGAGTGAACAGTAACAATTTTGCTGTTAAAGTGGTATTATTTATATGTCTTCCTATTGATTTCCTGTAATAAATTGGATATAATAGGTACAGAATTTTGAAAATACACAGCTATGAAAATGGGCTCAACAAGGAGGAAAAGTCTTACAATGAAAATCGGAAATGATATTTATTATGTAGGTGTAAATGATCATCAGGTAGACCTGTTTGAGGGACAGTATGTAGTGCCGAACGGTATGTCATACAACTCATATGTGATCATGGACGAGAAAATCGCAGTTATGGATACTGTAGATGCCAACTTCAAAGATGAATGGCTTGAAAATGTAGCCAAGGTTCTTAACGGTGCAAAACCGGACTATCTGGTCGTACAGCATATGGAACCGGACCATGCTGCCAACATCGAGAACTTCATGAAAGCGTATCCGGACACAACAGTGGTTGCCAACACAAAGACTTTTACCATGATGGAGAATTTCTTCAGAAACATGAATCTGGACGGAAAGAAACAGGTAGTAGGAAACGGTGAGAGTCTAACACTTGGCAGACATGTTCTGACATTTGTTTTCGCACCAATGGTTCACTGGCCGGAGGTTATGGTTACTTATGACAGCACAGACAAAGTTCTCTTCTCCGCTGACGGATTTGGTAAATTCGGGGCACTTGACGTAGAAGAAGACTGGGACTGCGAAGCACGCCGCTACTACATCGGAATCGTTGGAAAATACGGTGCACAGGTTCAGAAGCTTTTGAAAGCTGCCGCAACTCTGGATATCCAGACAATCTGTCCACTCCATGGACCAATCCTCACAGAGAACCTTGGACATTACATTGAGAAATATGATATCTGGTCCTCCTACAAAGTAGAGAGCGAAGGTGTTGTGATCGCTTATACGTCTGTATATGGAAACACAAAGAAAGCAGTAGAACTCCTGGTGCAGAAACTGGAAGAGAAAGGATGTCCGAAAGTAACTGTATTTGACCTGGCAAGAGATGACATGGCAGAAGCAGTGAAAGATGCGTTCCGCTACGGCAAACTGGTACTTGCCACAATTACATACAACGGAGATATTTTCCCATTTATGCGTACTTACATTGAGAACCTTACAGAACGCAGCTACCAGAACCGTACCATCGGTCTCATTGAAAACGGAAGCTGGGCACCTGCAGCAGCAAGAATCATGCAGGGAATGTTCGAAAAGAGCAAAAATATCACATGGCTTGAAAATAATATAAAGATTACTTCTTCCTTAAGCGAAGCAAACGAAGCTGAGATTGAGGCTATGGCAGAGGAACTTTGCAAATAATTGATAATTGTAAACAGCAGAATCGAAAGATTCTGCTGTTTTTCCGAATAAGTTAAATCTGGTTACTGAGAATGGAGTGAACAAGTAACTAAACTCGTAAGAGAAAGGCAGGAACAAAGCATGACAGTAGCAGAAGTTGTAAAGAAAATGGTAGAGTATTCCAAGGGAGATCTTCATGACATCAACCATTTCATGAAAGTATACGCATATGCAAAAACAATCGCAGAAGGCGAAAATCTGTCACCGGAGCAGCAGAAGCTGGTGGAGGTAACTGCGGTTGTCCATGATATTGCCTGCCCTCTCTGTAGAGTAAAATACGGAAATGCCAACGGCAAGCACCAGGAAGAAGAGAGTGCGGCGCTGATAGAGGAATTTTTTGCAGGTTCGGATCTGCCGAGGGAATTTGTGGATCGTGTTTCTTATATTGTAAGTCATCATCACACAATAACCGGAATCGACGGTATTGATTATCAGATCATGATAGAGGCAGATTATCTGGTAAATGCAGATGAGAGTAATTTCTCCGGAAACAATGTGAGAAATATGCTGGAAAAAGTATTCAAAACAGAGACAGGAAAATTCCTGCTTCAGTCTATGTATCAGAAAAGATTAAACGCCGAGGAATAAAACAAAATATTACATAAAAATGCCCATTGAAAAGCTGTCACAAAAAAGTGGCAGCTTTTTGAAACTTTTCATTACATTTTCCCATCTAATAAGTGTAAAACAAAAACAACAAAACTTCATTCGAATGAAACCCATTTACAGAAACATAAGACTCTAAGCAAGGAGGATCAGCATTTGATACAGTTGGTAAAACGTTCCATCTCAGGAGATGCGGATGCATTTCTTGAATTGATGGAAAAGAATTCTCTGGCAATGTACAAGGTGGCGCGGGGAATCCTGGATAATGATGAGGATGCCGCAGATGCCATGCAGGATACCATACTTACCTGCTTTGAAAAAATACATACTCTGAAAAATCCTGAGTATTTCAAAACCTGGATGATCCGTATTCTGATTAATGAATGTAATAAGATCCACAGACATTATAAGAACTTCAGCAGAGCAGAAGAACTTCCGGAAGTCCCGGGACAGGACATGTCTATTGCGGAATTTGAGTTTAAGGAAATGCTTGGAATGCTGGATGAATCTTACAGGATTATATTGGTTTTGTATTATGTAGAGGGATTTCGGATCGCAGACATTGCTTCTATATTGAATATGAATGAGAACACTGTAAAAACCAGACTGGTCAGAGCCCGGGTGCAGCTAAAGCAGGAATATACTTCAGCAGAAGATAATATTCAGAAGAAAAGACTGCAGCAGAAGAAAAAGAAAAACAGAGAATTTACAGGTATAACAGAAGAGCTTGCGGAAAACCAGAATGGAAATATGAGAACAGGATCGGTAACAGCAGGAAGTATAACGGTAAGTGCAAGAAAGGGATGAAGTGATTATGGCGAAGAAGTTGGATTTTGATAAAGAAAAGAATAACAGAAATGATAATGCGATAGAGGAAATCATGCAGGCAGATTTTCCGTTGCCAAAGCAGGCAGAAGATGCGAAGAATACAGCATTTGCCAGAATCAGGGAAATGGCGGCAAATTCGGGAAATGTGGAAAATACAGAGAATATGGTGCGAGGATTACCGGAGAAATCAATAGAAAAATCAACAGGAAGTTCCGGAAAGAAATCCACAGGAACAGCAAAATCGCACAAGAAATTCAAGGCAGTATACAAAACAGCTTTGGGACTGACTGCAGCTGCAGCTGTATTTTCAACAGTATGTATCACAAATCCGGCATTTGCAGAGAACATCCCTCTGGTCGGAAATGTGTTTAAGCAGCTCGGCAATTCCCTGGGATTTTATGGTGATTATTCGAAATACGCAAAGCAGCTGACAGCATCTGCAGAAGATACACTGTCTGCAGATGCTGATGGAAGTCAGGAGAGCAGCAGTAATTCTCAAAATGCACAGTCTGAGGATCAGAATACAACAGAAAATAACAATGCAGATAAAACGAAAGACAATGAATCATACAGTAAAACAGTAGATGGAACAACTGTCACGCTTTCAGAAGTATACTGTAATGAAATGGCTCTGTACCTGTCCATGACAATCCATACAGAGGATAAATTCCCGGATACATTCATTACATCTGATGGAAAACCCAATATTATGCTCAGCGAAAATTCTACAGTGAAATATGATTACATGGATGGAAAAAGTAATCTG
>OLNC01001759.1_pt1 | contig 10378 bp, 6 predicted proteins | sample 1672011 | NCBI WGS metagenome assembly OLNC01 (sample SAMEA3136636, study PRJEB25190) | human gut metagenome | biome: human gut; feature: human-associated habitat; material: faeces | place: Austria | collected 2013 | reverse complement strand
CAGGCGGGAGAGGACTCCTATGAGGCTGTTCTGCGTGAAGTAAAAGAAGAGACAGGACTGGATGCCCGGAATGCAGAAGGCGGCTACCTGTTTACATATAAGAGAGAAAACCCGGGCGAAGGTGACAACTACTTTGTGGATGTATACCGATTTGTCATGGATATTGATGAGAGTGATCTGCATCTTCAGACAGAAGAGACAGACGGATATATGTTTGCGACTGTTGACGAGATCAAGGCTTTCGCAGCAGAGGGAAAATTTCTGCATTATGACAGCATAAAAAGAGCTTTCGAATAGCCTGTTCTTCTGAAATTACGGTTTGTGAGGCTGAACAGAGCAGAGTATCAGAGGGATTCCGTAAGGCTTTGGCAGACAATCTATACTGCCGGAACCTGTATGGATGATGGAATGTAAGGATGTAAGCAAGGACACAGACTGTAGTTTCTGAAAGGAAATAGAATGGTAGATATGGTAAAAAACAGTCAGAAAAAATATGGCAGACTGATCTTGGTGATTGTCAATATTCTGCTGATTCTGGCTGCTGTTTTCTCTTCTCTGATTTATTCTGATCATATCAGGAAAGAGAAAACACAGATGGAGGTAGATGCCTTCTGTTCCACGATAGAGGGAATGAAGCAGGTTTCTGTCAGATATCTGGAGATGGAGAAGGGGTATGCAGCGAACTGGGCGGATTACATAGAAAGTCAGAATATGACAATGGATGAAGCCCTCGAATATATTAAGGAAAGCAACTCTCAGAAAGACCGATATGCGCATATTGTGGATATGGATACTTATGAGGCGCATTCCACCTATGAGAAAAATGGTGACAATTCTGTTCACTGTTATGAAGAGTTCAAAAGTGTAGGAACTCTGACCGATCAGATCTTCTTAAAAAATATGGACCAGATGTTTGATTCGGAGGCTAACAGTATCAATGTTCTCGGCAAGTATAAAGTAAAAGAAGCCCAGATCACGGTTGTCAGTGTCGGAACGAGAGTCACGCTGCGGACAGAGGGAAATGATACGAAGGACTATCTTCTGCTGCGTGTGATCCCGATGGAAAGCATGAGAAATATATGGGTTTTTCCTGTGGAATATACAGCGGCAGAGGTTGGGATGATCACGCAGAACGGTAACTATGTGATACAGTCTGCTTCTATGAAAGCTTATAATTTTCTGGAATTTATCCGTACTTATAATTTTGAAAACGATTATAACAGAGTCAATGATCTGGAAAAGAGACTTCTTACTACCAAAGAGGGTCTGATGGAATACCAGGATTCCAAAGGAGAGGAGTGCTACTGGTATTATTCCGCTTTTGATGATGATTCAGGGCTGGATATTCTGGGATGTATTCCGGTGAGTGCGCTGAATACACATACTTCTAACTGGATTGCTGTTTTTCTTACCTGCGGCATTTTGCTTCTTCTGGTTCTGATCGATGGAGCTTATATTCTGAATATCAACCGGAAACTGAGAGAAACTGTGGCAGGGGCAGAATTTGCGAATCAGGCGAAAACAAGGTTCCTGTCTTCCATGTCTCATGACATCCGTACACCTATGAATGCGGTGATCGGTATGACTGATATTGCCAGAAAGTATGCAGATGATCCGGAAAAGATAAGAGAATGTCTGGATAAAGTTTCTCTTGCAAGCAGCCATCTGCTGACACTGATCAATGACATTCTGGATATTTCCAGAATAGAAAGTGGAAATATGGTATTGAATCCGGCGATGTTTTCTGTAAAGGATCTGACGGAGAAACTGGTCAATATTGTGCTGCCGCAGATTGAGAAAAAGGAACTGGAATTCATCCATGATATTGATGATTTTAAGTATGAATATCTGGTGGCAGATGAACTGAGGCTGAATCAGATTTTTATTAACCTGTTGAATAATGCGGTGAAATATACACGGCCGGGTGGTAAAGTGAAACTGGAAATCCATGAGGAAATCATTCTGGAGGACAGCAGTAAGATCCGTCTGGTCTGCCAGATTGTGGATACAGGTATCGGAATGTCTGAGGAATTTCAGAAGACGATGTATAATTCTTTTGAGAGAGCGACGGACAGCAGGATCAATAAGATCCAGGGTTCCGGTCTGGGGCTTGCGATTGCGAAAGAGATGGTGGAGCTGATGGATGGAACCATCGTCTGCCGAAGTGAGCTGGGAAAAGGAACAGAGTTTACGGTAATGATTGAACTTCCGGTTGTTTATGGAACGGTATCCCGTAAAGAGGAATCTGTGGCTGGAAGCACTCGTTTGAAGGGTTCTGTGGAGAATGTGGCAGAGAATGAGGCAGACAGGTTTAAGGGAATGAAAGTGCTGGTTGCGGAGGACAATGATCTGAACTGGGAGATTCTCTGTGAGCTGCTTGGTGAGCATGGAGTTCTCTGTGACAGAGCGGAAAACGGGCAGGAATGTGTGAAAATGATTTCTGCTGCGGAGGATGATACCTATGATCTGATCTTTATGGATGTGCAGATGCCGGTAATGAACGGTCGGGATGCGACACGGGAGATCAGAAAGAGTGCGAGAGAGTATGTAAGAAATATCACAGTTGTGGCGATTACTGCGGACGCTTTTGCCGAGGATATGAAAGAATGTATGGAAGCAGGAATGAACGGACATATTTCCAAACCTGTGGACATCAGAAAAGTGCTGAATATTCTGGAGAAAGTACAGAGGATAAAAGAGAATGACAGAAGGAGCACAGGCGAAAGATAAACTGTGAATAAGTGACAGAAGGAGTACAGGCGAAAGGTAAACTGTGAAAAAGTGACAGAAGAGGATACAGGCAAAAAGAAATAACTGAGGAGAAGCAGAGAAAGAAGTGGAAGAGAAGGGAAAAAGGGCTGAATGATTATGAAGCGAAAAGAATGGAACAGATGGCTTGCTGTGCTCAGTGCGGCTGCGGTCACGGTGACAGGTTTTTCGGGCTGCCAGACGAAGACTGAGGAAACGAAAGAAAGCAAGGACGAAGAAACAGCGGAATTTACATCGGCTCTGGACACAGAAAAGGACGGAACTCTGGAAATTGCGGGATTTATGGGAAATTTTGAAGCACTGGATCAGGTAGTCAATAATTTTAATGAATATTATCCGAATATTTCCATCAGTTATGAACAGAACGGTGCGAATCAGCTTGCAGAGTATGTAAAGAATAATGATTATGTGGATATTTTTATGACTGCAGAGAGCAACTTAAGTTATCCTGATGATCAGGAAGCCTATGTCGCAGATGACTGTCTGGATCTTTCCAAAGAGAATATTGATCTGAGTGCGATTCAGGATGAGATGGTGGAATGTGGTACAGTAGATGGAAAAATCCTCAGAATCCCAATCATGGAGAATACGTTTGGCATGGTGGTCAATAAAACACTTTTGCAGAATGAAGGTCTGGATGTTCCGACAAATTATGAGGAATTTCTGGAAGTGCTGAAGGCGTTAAAGGAGAAAGGCTACACGCCGATTCAGGGCTCCAAGGTTCATGTTTATTCTGAGATGGTTGCAAACATGGCACTGTCGCAGATCGGAACGGATGAAGAACTGCTTAAGAAGCTGAATGACGGAGATGGAAGTGCAGTGGATGTACTTCGTCCTGCATATGAAAGACTTGGAGAGATCATTCAGAATGGTTATACAGATGCAGCATTAAATGAGACTTATCCGATGGACAATTATGACCTGGCAATCCTTAAATTTTTTGAAGGGGATGTTCCTTTCTGGATCTGCAGTACAGAGTGTGTAAGCGGAATGAAGAAGAGGGAATCCAAGTCAGAAGCATTTAGCAAGGATCCGTTTGAGTATCAGTTTCTGTATGTTCCGTTTGGGGATGAAGGCGGATTTGAGTACATGGAGTCCTGGAATGGTTTTTCTGTAAATAAAGGCAGTGACAATAAGGATTATGCAGTGGAATTTATGAGATTCCTGACAACAGAAGAACAGATCAATGTGATGGCTTCTGTCAAAGGAATGCCTTCCGTAGCGAAGAACAGTGATGATGAGAAATATGCCGGAATCCAGAATGATGAACTGATCGAGAGAAGTTATATGGACAAAGGTGAGATGAAAAACAGCGTAAAAAGCTGTGTGGCAGACGTTGCCAATCAGTACGGAAGCGGTGCTTTTACAGATACAGATGATGCTATGAAGGATCTTGAGAGAAGAATTTCTGAACAGTAAATGAAGAAAAATCTATGATGGGATGCGGGGAAAAGAGTATACGATGATCGCAGAAAAGATAAAAAGTTTCGGGGGGGGGGGAAAATTACATGGATAACGAGAAAATAGTATTTGATGATCTGATAAAATATGGGGAAGCATATTCCTCCAGCATGAATGATTATCTTTATGCCTATGATATTTTAAATGATGTATACTATATTTCCGGCAGGGCGGTGGAACGTTTCAGGATTTCGTCCTCAGTATTTGACAAGGTTATGGAAACGCTTGAGAAGTTTGTCTGCCCGGACGACTGGAAAGCGTTGCAGGAGGAATTTGCACAGATTCTTTCCGGCAAAAAGACGCACCACAATATGGTCTACCGGTGGATGGACCATGAGGGAAAACCAATCTGGATCAATTGCAGGGGAAACATGGTCTTTGATGAAGATGGAACCATGCACTATCTGATCGGATGCATCAATGAGATCGGGGCGGATCCGATGGCAGATAATACAAGTGGCCTGCTGCGTGACAAGGTATTCAGTACCCTTCTGGAAAAGAGGAATGGTTTTTTCCATGGATATATCCTGCGCGTGGGGATTGATGAATTTAAGAAGCTGAATGAGAGACTGGGAACTTCTTACGGAGATAAGATCATCCGCGGAGTTGCGGACTGCATTAAAGAATGCTTCGAGTCAGGAGAGCAGGTGTACCGTATTATCGGGGATGAATATCTGATCGTAAATGATAATGGAGGAACAGCGCAGGACGGAATTGAGCTTTACAATAAGATCAGAATCAGCATTGGACGTTTGCTGGAGACACTGCATTATAAAGCAGTGTTTACGATCTCCGGTGGCCTTGTGAGCAATGACGGGACAGAAAAGCTGGATTATACAGTGATGGAAAAGAAGTCCCTGTTTGCCTTAAACTATGCCAAGGAACTGGGACGGAATCAGGTTTATGTCTATGAGGAAGCGGACTATGAGAAATTTTTAAGAGAACGCGAGCTCACCAGGGAACTGAGAAGGTCAGTGGCCCTTGGATATCAGGGATTTTCGTTGAATTATCAGCCGATCGTGGAGCTGAAAACGCAGAAACTGTATGCAGCGGAATCACTGCTTCGTTTCCATACTTCCACAGGAGAGTTTATCTCACCCGTAGAATTTGTACCGCTTCTGGAGAAATGCGGCCTGATCATTCCGGTAGGAAGATGGATCATGGATACAGCCATGACGATGTGTGAAGAGTGCAGGAAATTTTATCCGGAATTTAAGATCAGCATTAATCTTTCCTATATTCAGTTATTGAAAAGTGCGCTGGTGGAAGATTTCCATACCATTCTGGACAGACATTCTCTTTCCGCAGACAGCATTATCCTGGAACTGACGGAGAGCGGATATCTGGAAACTTCTCAGAATGTTATGAATATGTGGCGGAACTTTAAGGAAATCGGAGTCTGTATTGCGATGGATGATTTCGGAACCGGATATTCCAATCTGAAAAATATCGGAAGACTTTCCCCGAATACGGTGAAAATTGACCGCAGTTTTACCATGCAGGCTTTACAGAATGAATATGAACATAAACTGCTGGAGCACATCATAGATATGATCCATAGCCTGAATCTGAAGGTGGTCGTGGAAGGAATCGAGACAGCGGAAGAACTGAAAGAGATTTCGCACATGAAACCGGATTACATTCAGGGATATTATTACAGCAAACCATGTACATCACAGCAGTTTAAAGAAAAATATCATATTGCATAATTTGCAGACAGCAGGTCAGGGGCAGAAGATTTTCGCCCCTGGCATTATAATGTTATAAAAATCATACAGACATGAAAGGAAGAGGAAAATGGAGAAAAATCTTGAATTTATCGGGGAGCAGTTAAAGAATCTGACTGCGATTCCAAGCCCGTCCAGCTATACAAAAAAGGCAGCAGAATATCTGCTGACAACACTAAAAGAAATGGGATATGAACCGGAACTTTCCAATAAGGGAAATGTGCTGGTAATGATTGGCGGAGAGGGAAATCCACTGGTCCTGGCATCCCACATTGACACACTGGGAGCAATGGTACGTTCCATAAAAGATAACGGACGCCTTCGCCCGACCACTCTGGGCGGTCATCAGTGGAGAACCGCAGACGGAGAAAACTGTACCATTCACACCAGAGACGGCAGAGTTTACACAGGAGTCGTACTGAATACAGAGCCTTCCGCACATGTGGCAGATGAGAAAGTGGAACAGACAGAAGAAAACATGGAGATTCTGCTGGATGAGAATGTAGAGTCAAAAGAGGATGCTGAGAATCTGGGAATCCAGATTGGAGATATCATTGCCATGGATCCCCGCACAGTGATCACAGAAAGCGGATATATTAAAAGCCGTTTCCTGGATGACAAACTTTCCGCAGCCATTCTTCTGGGACTTGCAAAAGCTGTGAAGGAAGAAGAACTTACCCTGAACCGAAAAGTTTCCTTATTATTTACTGTTTATGAGGAAGTAGGACACGGCGGAAGTTTCGTACCGGCAGACACGGAAGAAATGATCTCTGTAGATATGGGATGTGTGGGAGCTGACCTTGGATGCACAGAGCGCATGGTTTCCATCTGCGCAAAAGACTCCGGCGGCCCGTACAATTACGACCTGATCACAGCACTGGTCAACACGGCAAAGGCGCACAATCTGGATTTCGCAATCGACGTTTATCCGCACTACGGTTCCGATGTAGAAGCAACCTTACGTGCAGGATATGACATCCGCCACGGCCTCATCGGCCCGGGAGTATATGCCTCCCATAATTACGAACGTTCTCATATGGACGGAGTAAGAAATACTTATGAACTCGTAAAAGCATACGTGACAGAATAAGAAAGATAACTATAGTTAATGCTTAACAGCCTGCTGTTCTGTAAATGTTCTGCAAAGTTGTTGAGCCGACTTACAGTAAAATAAAAATCTGCGAAAGATACATTTATCTGATTTCCTGTATCTTCCGCAGATTTTTCTATATCACAGAAAATTTATCCTGTAATATTCCTGTGATATAAAAGTTCTTCGGCAGGATCACCCTGCGGCGAAGAAGCGTTTTATTTCATTGCATTTTTGATAGCAGCCAGCAGTTCATCATACTCTTCATAAGCCGGGATATCCGGATAATCTGTTTTGATCTTATCTGTACTTCTGAACAGGAAACCGGCTTTGCTTGCCTGGATCATGCCAAGGTCGTTGTAGGAATCACCGCTTGCGATAGTGTCAAATCCGATAGACTGTAACGCTTTTACAGTGGTTAACTTAGACTGCTCAACTCTCATCTTAAAGCCTGTGATCTCACCATTTTCAGCAACTTCAAGTTTATTGCAGAATAAAGTAGGTCTGCCAAGTTTCTCCATCAGAGGTGCTGCAAACTGTGTGAAAGTATCACTGATCAGAATGACCTGAGAGAAAGAACGAAGTTCATCCAGAAATTCTTTAGCACCCGGAAGCGGATCAATCTTTGCGATAACATCCTGAATCTCTTTCAGACCAAGACCATGTTCCTTCAGAATGCCAAGTCTCCAGTTCATCAGCTTATCATAATCCGGCTCATCACGGGTTGTTTTCTTTAATTCCGGGATTCCACTTGCCTCTGCAAACGCGATCCAGATTTCAGGTACCAGTACGCCTTCTACGTCAAGACATGTAATATACATAATAATATTTCCTCCTCATATCCATTGTTGACTTTTACATTTTATCGCTGTACTCAATGAAATTATCTTACCATATTCTTTTGCGGGTTGCAATTCTAAAATTCCAGCAGCATATCTTTATTACGGTGAATGTCTGGAGACAAGCTTTTATTTTTTTACTTTCTGCCTTGCACTCCCAGACCAGATTTTTTTGGGGCGTCCGAATTAAAAAAAAGAAGTTGACAACTCATCTATGTGTCTTTATAATAGTAAAAAGTTAGGGAACGAACTATTAGGAGACTAACTAATTAACAAAATTATCAGCAAAAAGGGGGAGGTGTAAAGCGTGGATGAAGAGCTGAAAATCAAAGTAGAAGATATGCACATGGGAAGACTGATCGGTATTCTTTCTCATCAGATGGTGCGAAACAGAAATAATCCGTCAGATGTAATGAAATCCGATGAACTGACTGCAATGCAGAAACATGTGCTGAAGTTTATTCTTCTGGAAACTTTGCACCGGGATCTTTATCAGAAGGATATCGAAGAAGAATTTCAGATACGGAAATCAACCGCAACAGGTACCCTTCAGCTAATGGAAAAGAAAGGCTTTATTTACAGAGAATGTGACAAACAGGACGGACGCCTGAAACGGATCATACCAACCGATAAGGCAAAAGATATCCTTCCGGCAATCCTGGAACATATTGATGAGACAGAACGCTGTCTGGAAAAAGGAATCTCAAAAGAAGATGTGGCCCTGTGTAAACAGGTTCTCTGGATGATGCACAAAAATCTGGAAGAAATGCAGCGAAAACAAGACTGAAATCCAAAAACAAAGTTGAAATTCAGAAATAAAACTGAAAAACAAAAACGAGAAGAAAAACAAAAACAGTAAAAATCAATAATCAAGGAGGACATCGAAAAGATGAACAAGAAACTTTTACGTTCCGTCCGGGAATACAAAAAGCAGTCAGTACTGGCTCCGATCCTTGTAATCCTGGAAGTACTGATGGAAGTTCTGATTCCGCTGGAAATGGCGAAGATCATCGACACAGGTATTGCAAACGGTGACATGAGCTACATCATCCAGCGTGGCGCCATCCTTGTTGTCATGGCAATGCTTGCCCTGTTCTTCGGCATACAGGCCGGAAATATGGCGGCAGTTGCGGCAGCAGGATTTGCCAAAAACTTACGACACGATATTTTTTACAAGGTACAGGACTTCTCCTTCAAAAATATCGACCACTTTTCAACTTCAGGTCTGGTCACACGTATGACCACAGATATCACCAACGTACAGCAGGCATATATGATGAGCATCCGTCTCCTTGCCAGAGCACCGTTTATGATCATTCTGTCATGGATCATGACACTGACCATCAACAAACCAATTGCAATGCTGTTCCTGGTTGTTGTTCCGCTTCTGGGCGGCACACTCATCTTTATTGCAAAGAAGGCACATCCACATTTCATTAAAGTATTTGGTGAATATGATGTCCTGAACAACTCCGTGCAGGAAAATGTAAATGCATCCCGTGTTGTGAAAGCCTTCGTAAGAGAAGACTACGAAATTGAGAAATTCCATGGAATTTCCAAATACGTTTACACACTGTTTACCAAAGCAGAAAAGATCGTTGCATGGAACTCACCGGTTATGATGTTTACCATGTATACCGTGATCATTATCATTGTTGCGATTGGCGGAAGAGGAATCGTATTCGGCAGTATGGAAACCGGTGAACTGACAAGTATCATTGTCTATGCACTTCAGATCCTGATGTCTCTGAACATGGTAACTTTCGTATTTGTCATGCTGATGATCTCAGAAGCCTCCACAGAACGTATCACAGAAGTTCTGGATGAAGTTCCGGAGATGCAGGACAAAGATGACGCAGTGAAAACAGTAGCTGACGGTTCGATTGACTTTAACCATGTAGACTTCAGCTATGCAGGCGAAGGCGGAAACCTTTCCCTGAAAGATGTAAACCTTCATATTAAATCAGGCCAGACGGTAGGTATCATCGGTGGAACCGGAAGTGCCAAGTCTACTCTGGTACAGCTTATCCCGAGACTTTATGATGTCACAAACGGTAATGTTCAGGTCGGCGGCGTGGATGTCCGCAACTATAACCTGGAAGTACTCCGTGATCAGGTTTCCATGGTACTTCAGAAAAACGTGCTGTTCTCCGGAAGTATCTATGAAAATATCCGCTGGGGTGATGGGAAAGCCAGCGATGCCGAAGTTCAGCGTGTATGTAAGCTGGCTCAGGCAGACGGATTCGTCAGTGAATTTCCGGATGGCTACAACACCATGATCGTTCAGGGCGGTAACAACGTATCCGGCGGTCAGAAACAGCGTCTGTGTATTGCCAGAGCACTGCTTAAGAAACCGAAGATCCTGATCCTGGATGACTCTACCAGTGCGGTAGATACCAGAACCGATGCCCTGATTCGTAAGGCTTTCCGCGAAGAAATCCCGAACACAACAAAGATCATTATCGCACAGCGAGTTTCTTCTATTGAAGATG
>OLNC01001756.1_pt1 | contig 10432 bp, 8 predicted proteins | sample 1672011 | NCBI WGS metagenome assembly OLNC01 (sample SAMEA3136636, study PRJEB25190) | human gut metagenome | biome: human gut; feature: human-associated habitat; material: faeces | place: Austria | collected 2013 | reverse complement strand
CATCCAGTGTGTCCGACCGTGCAGCCATGCGCAAAATTGCATCTTCCATATCTTTCGGGTCATGCACATTGCAGAACTCGGCGCAGTCATCGTTCAAAAAGCTCTCCGGGCCTTTGCACCGTGTAGAAATCACCGGCACGCCGGCCGCGAGTGCTTCTACGGCAGGAATGCCGAACGTCTCAATATCCGAGGCCATCAAAAGGGCGTCGGTCTGGCTTAAAATCTCCGCAATTTCACTTTCGGTTTTGCGCCCGACAAAGGATACAATGTCGTTCAGCCCGAGCTCAGATGCGGTCTTTTTATAAAACGCTTCCTCCTGCCCGTCGCCGACAATCGTATACAAAAACGATTTTTCCGGGTATTGCTCCCGCAAGAGCTTCAAGGCCTGCAAAGCGTCTTCCACGCATTTGCCGGGGCGCAGTGCGGAAACCGTCGTCAGGCGAAAATGTGCCGGGTCTTTCGGTTTTTTTGCGCCGCAAAATGCCTTGGTGTTGACGATGTTCGGCAGAACTTCGGCAGGTATATTGTGTTTTTCTTTTAAAATGTCCGTCATATAGCCGCTGACGCAGGTCATCACGCTGTGCCGTGCAGCATAGAGTCCGTATTTTGCGGTGCTACCCTCAAAGAAGCGCTCAAAATATGAGGAGTGCTCCGTGATGACGACCGGAATATGATATTTTTCGCCGAGCTTTGCAGCGGCGTATCCGGCGGGCACGGTGACATGTGCGTGCAGAATGTCCGGCTTGCCGTGCTGCTTCACGTAGGCTTTGTAAAGCTTTTCAACGGTGCGGCAGTAAGCGCTGAGCTGTGCATCTGCGCTGAATTTGGAGATGTCCAGCATACGGCGGCAGTATGTCACATAGCCGGTGTTCGATTCTTCGTAGAGCTTCTGCATCGTGGGGTACTTCGGCAGTGAAGACAACCCCTGTCGGTCTACATAGAGCATGTTGGCTTTTACGCCGTATTCCGCAAGTGCCGTGCAGAACAGCTTGTGGTAAACGCCGATCAGTTTATCCTCACCGTTTGGGTACCATGTGGGAATGACCAAAACGTGAAGCGGAGAATTTTTCTGCATGAGTTTTTTGGTTCCGATAGCGCGCAATGCGCAGTCTATCGAAAAATCCTTTCATTCGTAGTATGGAAAAAGCTATTTAATTTCTGCGCACGAATGCCTTTTTCGGCATTTTGCAGACCGGGCACACCCAGTTGTCCGGCAGTTCTTCAAAGCTGAAGTTCGGGTCGCTGTACACATAGCCGCACACGGAGCAGACAAAGCTTTCACCGCTGCTCTTATCAAACGTGCTTTCCGGCGGCACATAGGTCGGCGAGCCGACCGGCGACAGACCGTGCATTTCACTGCGGTAGAAATCATACGTCATCGGCGTGCCGATGGCGCTGTCGCTGCCCGCTATGATCTCGGCGGCGAAGACCATCTCCTGCCCTACGTCCATGCTGGAGATGACCTTGCATAAAAACCAGCAGCAGGTGTTCTCCTTTACGACGGGCACGCCTTCAATGAGCACCTTGTGGCGGATGTTTTTCAGCTTGTCTGCATTTTTACCGCTGACAAGACCGAGTGCGCCGATGACGCTGGCAGGTGTATCTGTGGAGAGTACAGAAATGGTAAAAATGCCGTTTTCGCGGATTGCGGTGCAGCTGTGCGTATCTTTTGTCAGCGCAATGAGCACTTTTTCGGGGTCGCTGCTGGAAATTTGGATGACCGAGTTTGCCACACAGGCGTTCGGGCGGCCGTTATATTTTGTGCCGATGACGTACATGCCGTATGACAAATTTTTAAGGACTGCCGGGTTCATGGCGGTGCACTTCCTTCCGTTATGTTAATAGAGTTTATGAGCTGTGCTTTCGTTTTATGTTTTCCCAATACGCTTTAAACGCCTGCTCGTTTTTGTTGTCTCCGTAGTGATAGTACGAAGCGCCGAGCAAGGCATCCGGAAGATACTGCTGGTCGAGCCAATGATCCGGGTAATCGTGCGGATAGCGGTAAAACTGGCCTTTTTTAGCGACATCTGAACCGTCATAATGCACGTTTTGCAGCGTGCGCGGGATCACACCGAGTTTGCCGGCCTTCACGTCGCGCATGGCGGCATCTATGGCAGATTCACCGCTGTTCGATTTCGGCGCCGTCGCCGTTAAAATGACGGCATCCGCAAGCGGGATGCGCGCTTCCGGCAGACCGACCATCATGGCGGCGTCTACGGCCGCTTTCACGATGGGGATGATCTGCGGCCACGCAAGGCCCACGTCTTCGCAGGCGCATACCATCAAGCGGCGGCATGCAGAGGCGAGGTCGCCCGCTTCTAAAAGCCGTGCGAGATAATGCAGCGCCGCGTCGGGGTCGGAGCCGCGCATGGATTTTTGAAACGCCGAAAGAATATCGTAATGCGCGTCGCCGTCTCGGTCATACCGCATGGCGCTGCGCTGTGTAAGCTGCTCCGCAAGCTCTATGGTGATGCGCGGCTCGTCCTCGCTTCGTACGGCAGCCGTGCAAAGCTCTGCCGCGTTCATTGCTTTGCGTACATCGCCGCCGCAAGCGGAAGCGATATACGAGGTCACGCCGTCTTCGAGCCGGATTTCTTCGCCGAGGTCTTCCGACAAAATGCGGAATGCGCGGTCTACGGCGCGGGCGACCTCCTCTTTTTCCACGGGCTTGAACTCAAACACCGTGGAGCGGCTCAAAATGGCGTTATATACGTAAAAATAGGGGTTTTCCGTTGTGGAAGCGATCAGCGTGATGCTGCCGTTTTCGATGAACTCCAAGAGCGTTTGCTGCTGCTTTTTGTTGAAATACTGGATCTCATCAAGGTACAGCAAAACGCCGTTTACCGCTTGCAGTGTGTTTACCTGCGCCACCACATCGCGAATATCGGCAGTGGAGGCCGTGGTGCCGTTTAACTTGCACAGGTGCATGTGGCTTTGCTTTGCAATGATGGACGCCACGGTGGTTTTCCCTACGCCGGACGGCCCGTAAAACACCATATTCGGGATAGTGCCGGATTCGATGATGCGCCGCAGTACCTTATTAGGGCCGAGAATATGCTGTTGTCCTACCACATCATCGAGCGTTTTCGGACGAATGCGGTCTGCAAGCGGTGCGTTCATCGTGTTCTCCTTTTAGTTGTTATAAAGCGGATATTTGCTCAAAAGCTCTGTGACCTTTGCGCGGATGGCGTCGGCTTTGTTGTCGAAATCGGTCGCACACAGGTGGATGCACTCCGCGATGACGTCCATATCGGCTTCTTTCAGGCCGCGTGTGGTAACGGCCGGTGTGCCGAGACGCACGCCGCTTGTGACGAACGGGCTTCTCTGCTCGTTCGGAATCGTGTTCTTGTTTGCGGTGATATACACTTCGTCGAGACGGTGCTCCAGCTCTTTGCCGGTCAGCTCGCCGTCGGAAAGATCGAGCAGCATCAGATGGTTGTCCGTGCCGCCGGAAACGAGCTTCATGCCGCGTTTTGTAAGGCCTTCGGCAAGCGCTTTAGCGTTTTTTACGGTCTGCTCGGCGTAGGTCTTAAACTCCGGCTTCAGCGCTTCGCCGAGGCACACGGCTTTTGCGGCGATAATGTGCATCAGCGGGCCGCCCTGCGTGCCCGGGAAAATGGCTTTGTCGATTTTTTTCGCGTACTCCTCACGACAGAGGATCATGCCACCGCGCGGGCCGCGGAGCGTTTTATGCGTTGTTGTTGTGACGACATCAGCATACGGCACCGGGTTCATGTGGCAGCCGCCCGCAACAAGACCCGCAATGTGCGCCATATCGACCATGAGGTACGCGCCGCATGCATCGGCAATCTCGCGGAATTTCTTAAAATCGATCGCGCGCGGGTATGCGCTTGCGCCGGCGACGATGAGCTTCGGTTTAAGTTCGCACGCCTGCTCCATGAGCTTATCGTAATCGATGCGGTGCGTAACGGGGTCAACGCCGTAAGCCGCAAAATTATAGTAGGCGCCGGACATGTTGACAGGAGAACCGTGGGTCAGATGGCCGCCCTCTGCAAGGTTCATGCCGAGCACGGTATCGCCCGGCTGAAGCAGCGCGAAATATACGGCAAGGTTCGCCTGTGCGCCGGAGTGCGGCTGCACATTGGCATGCTCTGCGCCGAACAGACGACAAGCACGCTCACGGGCGATGTTTTCCACAATGTCTACATCTGCACAGCCGCCGTAATAGCGGTGACCCGGGTAGCCCTCAGCATATTTGTTTGTGAGTACCGTGCCCATCGCAGCCATAACGGCAGGAGACACAATGTTTTCGGAAGCAATCAGCTCCAGATTGCGGCGCTGGCGTTTGAGTTCCAGCTCCATCGCTTCGCCGACCTCGGGGTCTGCGGTTTCAACAAAACCGATCGTGTTCAAAAGATCACCGTACATACTTCATCTTTCCCTTCTAAAAATAATATGCTCTGCGGTTTATGTGCCGCAGTACTTCACTAAATTATACCCTATTCCATTTAAAATGGCAATAGATGATTTGCAAGCACATAATGGATGGCGTAAAGCAATAACATATGTGCCGGATAGCTGATGTAGAAAAAATATTTGAGCGAAAACGCGCCGCGCTTGCCGTTATAGAGCAGCACGGGGATCGCGGCGGCGATGGCATACAGCTGTGTCGTGTTGCCGTCCTGCGTATATTGCCCGTAGGTCAGCGCCGCAAACGCCACGGCATCAATACCGCGGTACTTCTGGAACAAATAGAAACAAAGTACCGTTAAAACACCGTAAACGCCATAGCTGAAATGCAGGAAATACGGCAGGATTGTCAAGATCACTGCGCCGATGAACATGAAAATATTGCGGCTTTTCGCGGAAGCATCTAAAAGTTTCATCACAAAAAGCGCCGTTAAAAACGTGAACAGGATATTTTGCCGCTGAAACTCAAGCCATGTACCCTGAAATAAAAGGTCATACGGCACTTCGGAGAGCAAAGCAAAAATACCCATGCGCAGTGCGTAGCGGTTAAAATTGCGTGTGTGCATGTAGCCCTGCACGAGCAAAAACGCGTAGATCGGCATGGAAAGCCGCCCGATATAGCGCAGCCAGATAAACTGCGGGAAGAAAATCGCCCCGACATGGTCGATGATCATGGTGACGAGTGCGATGAGCTTTAAGGTAAACGCAGACATTCTTTTTCCCCTTTGCGGTTATTTGTCGGTCTTTCAATAAAAATAAATTTACCACCCTTTTCCGGTATTGTCAACCGAATGAAAAAGTTGTAGAATAAACGTAAAGCATTCAGACGGGCTTGCCCGCCGCTTTTTCGGAGGTCTGTATGACAAAAAAGGAACGTGCGCTTCTTGCCGTGGAAGCGCTGAAAAAAGAATATCCCGGCGCGGTATGTTCGCTTGAATATCAGGATCCGCTGCAATTACTTATTGCAACGCGACTTTCCGCACAGTGTACGGATGCCCGTGTGAACCTCGTTACACCGGCGCTTTTTGCCCGCTTCCCTACGCTGGAAGCCTTCTGCGCGGGCAGCGAGGAAGAAATTTCGGAGCTCATCCGCTCCTGCGGGTTATATAAAACAAAGGCTCGTGATATTTTTGCTATGTGCCATGTGCTGCGCGATTCGTATAACGGCGTGATTCCGGACACGGTGGATGAGCTGACAAAGCTGCCCGGTGTGGGACGCAAAACCGCAAATCTCGTTGTGGGCGACATTTACAAAAAGCCTGCCGTTGTGACGGATACGCACTGCATCCGTATCACGGGACGACTCGGTCTGACCGAAAGCAACGTGCCGCTCAAAGTCGAAAAAGACCTGCGCGCAGTCTTGCCGCCGGAGGAAAGCAACGACTTTTGTCACCGTACCGTTTTACACGGCAGAGCGGTCTGTACAGCGCGTAATCCGAAATGTGCTTTGTGCTGTATGAATTCGTTCTGCAAAAATCCCGTGAACCCGATAGAGTAAATAAAGCTAAAAACGCAGCGTTTTTCCGTTGTGTTTTTCTTGATAAAAGAAAGGAAGCTACTTTTTATGTTCAAGTTTTGTAAGACCCAGCTTTGGGAGTGCTCCCGCACGCTTTCCGACGTTGCGATGGGCAGAAAGCCCGCAGAGACGGTCATTCGCAATGCGCGTCTCGTAAACGTCTGCACGCATGAAATCCTCGACAACATCGATGTTGCAATTTCCTGCGGCCGTATTGCACTTGTCGGCGATGCCGCACACTGCATCGGTGAAAGCACAAAGGTCATCGATGCCGAGGGTCAGCTTATCGCTCCGGGTTTCCTTGACGGTCACATCCACATTGAGTCTTCCATGATGACGCCGATCGAATATGCAAAGGCCGTTATCCCCCATGGCACCGTCGGGATTTATTATGACCCGCACGAAGTCTGCAATGTGCTTGGCCTCAAAGGCGTTGACCTGATGGCGGAAGAGGCGGAAAAGACTCCGCTGAAGGCTATGCTGACGACCCCCTCCTGCGTTCCGGCTGTTCCGGGATTTGAGGATTCCGGCGCGGAGATCACCGCCGCGGATATTGCCTCGGAAATGAAGCACGATTATACCGTTGGTCTCGGCGAAATGATGAACTTTCCGGGCATCACCGCTTCCGCGGAGCCGACGCACAACATCACCGGCGAAACGTTGAAAGCCGGCAAAATCATCACAGGTCACTATTCCATCCCGGAGACGGGTTGCGGCCTCAATGCATACATTGCAAGCGGCGTGCGCTGCTGTCATGAATCCACCCGTGCGGAGGACGCACTCGCAAAAATGCGTCTCGGCATGTATGCCATGCTGCGCGAGGGCTCCGCTTGGCACGATCTGCAGGAGGTCTCCAAGGCCATCACGGAGCACAAAGTGGACAGCCGATTTGCGACCATGATTTCCGATGATACCCACCCGCATACGCTGGTTGCAAACGGTCATCTCGATCACATCGTGCGTCGTGCCGTCTCCTTCGGTATCGATTTTGTCACGGCCATCCAGATGGTCACGCTCAACTGCGCACAATGCTTCCAGATGGATCACGAGCTCGGCTCCATCACCCCGGGCAAGTGCGCGGACATTGTATTTATTGATAACGAAAAAGACATCCGTGTCACCCGCGTGCTCATCGACGGCGACGTTGTTGCGGAAAACGGCAAGCTGACGATTGACCTGCCGAAGTCTGAGCTTCCCGCGTGGGCGCTCGACACGATGCACGTCGGCGAGACGATCACCCCGGAGACCTTCAAGGTGCATACCGATAAGGTTGGCACGGCAACCGTCCGTGCGATCGAGATTATTCCGGTACATGTCGGCGACTATGAGCGTCACGTTGAACTCAAGGTCGAAAACGGCGAATTAAAGAGCGATGTGGAGCAGGATGTTTTGAAGACATTCGTCTTCGAGCGCCACAATAAGACCGGCAAGCACGGCGTTGGCTTTGTCAAGGGATTCCACGTCAAGTGCGGCGCAATGGCTTCCACCGTTGCACACGATGCACACAACCTGCTCGTTGTCGGCACGAATGACGAAGATATGGCGCTTGCTGCAAACACACTTATTCAGTGCGGCGGCGGTGAGTGTATTGTGCAGAACGGCAAGGTGCTCGGCTGTGTTCCGCTGCCGTTTGCGGGTCTCATGAACACAAAGTCCGCTGAAGAAATGGACGAGCTCGTCGAGGACCTCGGCAAAGCTTGGGAAATGATCGGCTGCGACATTCAGTCTCCGTTTATGACGATGGCTTTAATCCCCCTCGCCTGCCTGCCGGAACTGCGCCTGACCGACCGCGGTCTTGTAGACTGCACCACCTTCTCTTTTGCAGACCTTGAGGTTGAATAAGACCGTTTGAAAGTAGATTACCTTATTTTAGAATGGGAGGAATTACCAATGATCCATGATTTTGAAACGCTGGTTTCCAGAAAAAGCACCGGCTCCGGCAAATGGGACGAGATGACAAAAGAGCATCCGAACCTGCCGGAAAACGTTGCACCGCTTTCCATTGCGGATATGGAGCTGAAAAACCCGCCGGAGATCGTAGAGGGTCTGAAAAAGTACATCGATACGCATATCCTCGGCTATACCGGCCCCACAGAGGAATACTTCGATGCGGTATGCGGCTGGATGAAACGTCACAACGACTGGGATATTAAGAAAGAAGAAATTGTTTCTACACACGGCGTCGTAACGGTTCTGGCTGTTTCGGTTCTGGCCTATACCGATCCCGGCGACGGCGTTATCACCATGCCGCCGGTTTATTATCCGTTCAGAATGACCATTGAGCACAATAACAGAAAAAACGTGGAGTGCCCGCTCATCAACACGAACGAGACATACACGATTGACTTTGACCTCTTTGAGAAGCTGTGCGCAGAAGAAAAAAACAAGATGTTTATCTTCTGCAATCCGCACAACCCGGTTGGCCGCGTTTGGACGGAAGAAGAAATCGCAAAGCTTGGCGCCATCTGCGCAAAGCACAACGTCATCGTGGTCAGCGATGAGATTCACTCCGACCTCATCATGCCGGGTCATAAGCACGTGGCATTTGCAAACGCCTGCAAGGATGCACTGCCGAAGTATCTTGTTTGCACCGCGCCGAGCAAGACGTTTAACCTTGCGACGCTCCAGACCTCGAATATTGTTATTCCCGATGAAGAACTGAGAACCAAATTCCAGAGTATTTTACAGCAACACTTCACGCCGTCCGCCGGTGCGCTCGGCCTTGAGGCCTGCCGTCTCGGCTACACGGAGTGCGAAGGTTGGCTTGCAGAAGTCATCGACCTTATCTACAAAAACTACAGGAACTTCTGCAAGTTCATTGACGTAAACTGCCCGGGCGTTACATACAGCGATCTGCAGGGCACGTACCTCATGTGGATCGACTGCACGACGTTCGGTCTCGACGATGAAGCGCTCGATAAGCTCCTGCGCAAGCATGATCTTTTCTGCGACGCCGGCACGCTGTTCTCGCAGGGTGGCACCATGCATACGCGTGTAAACCTCGCAGGTCCCGAAAAGATGCTCAGCGCCGCGATGCAGCGCTTTAAGGACGCGTACGACGAAGCGAAAAACGCGTAAGCTTGCTCCTGAAATTCCGTAATGTATAACAAAAGGCGAGCCGCACAACTCCGTGCAGCTCGCCTTTTTGCTATGCTGTTTTACTGAATGCCGAGCGCGTCTTTCGCTAAACGGTCGGCGAGGTCGTTGTATTTGTCGCCGGAGTGCCCCTTGACTTTCACAAAGCGGAAACGGATGTGCTTTGCGGCTGCGGCGCAGAATTCGCGGTACGCGATGGTGCCGGGCTTTTTTGCTTTCCATTCCCCCGTTGCCCATTTTGCTACACCCTCGTAATCATGGTAGATTGTCACGGAGGGCACATCATGCTCGATGCAGTAGCGCAGAACAGTTTCGGAGCCCTTGATCTCCCCTGCCACGTTGCGCATTTCGGCAAGGTCTGGGTCGGTGAATCTTTCGGAAAAATGCAGCTCTTCGCCGTTTAAAAACAGCACAGCACCGCAGGAAAACTCCTTTGTGCCGATGTGGTAGCTGCCGTCTACGTAAGCCACGGCGCCGTCTTCTTCAGGCGCTGCGGTCGTGTTTTCTGCCGGAGTGGCTTTCGTCAGATCGTTTTCACCGCGCATATAGGCTTCAGCTTCTGCAAGCGTTGGAAAGCTTTTGAACGACGCGCCTTTAAAGCCGGTCGTCTGCGCACGGCATTCGTCCCACGTTTCAAAAATGCCGGTTTTGCGCCCGGCGCGGACGGCGTAGTATTTTTTTGCCATAAAATGAAATTCCTTTTCGTTTATTCAAAGATCGGGGTGGAAAAATAACGATCGCCGCTGTCGGGCAGAAGCGCCACGAGCGTTTTTTCTGCATTTTCGGGCATGCGCAGCAGGCGCACGGCTGCGGCAAGCGCCGCGCCGGACGTGATGCCGACGAGGATGCCCTCGGTGCGTGCCAATAATTTTGCCATTTTGTACGCTTCTTCATCCGTGACGGTCAGCACTTCGTCCACAACGGAAGCATCGTAGTTCTTCGGGATGAAGTTTGCGCCGATGCCCTGTAAGCCGTGCGCACCGCTTTTGCCCTGTGTGATGAGCGGTGAAGTCGCCGGTTCCAAACCGACGGTGTGTACCTGTGGCAGATGCTTTTTTAAATAGCGCGCTGTGCCGGTGATGGTGCCGCCGGTGCCGATGCCCGCAACGAAAATGTCGAGTTTGCCGTCTGTTTGCTGTACAAGCTCCGGGCCGGTCGTTTCATAATGTGCGGCAGGGTTTGAGGGATTCTCAAACTGTGCGGGAATGAAGCTGCCGGGTGTACTTTTCGCGATTTCATCCGCCTTTTCAATCGCGCCGCGCATGCCGTCTTTGCCCGGTGTGAGTACGATTTCCGCGCCGTATACGGAAAGCAGCTTGCGGCGCTCGGCGCTCATGGTTTCCGGCATGGTGAGCACCACGCGGTAGCCGCGCGCCGCTGCAATAGATG
>OLNC01001755.1_pt1 | contig 10439 bp, 6 predicted proteins | sample 1672011 | NCBI WGS metagenome assembly OLNC01 (sample SAMEA3136636, study PRJEB25190) | human gut metagenome | biome: human gut; feature: human-associated habitat; material: faeces | place: Austria | collected 2013 | reverse complement strand
TCTGGCTCGGCTTCGACTTCCGGTTCCAACTCTGGTTCGACTTCTGGCTCAGCTTCGATTTCTGGCTCCAACTCTGGCTCGACTTCCGGCTCAGCTTCGATTTCTGGCTCCAACTCTGGCTCGACTTCCGGCTCAGCTTCGACTTCCGCCTCCAACTCTGGTTCGGCTTCTAGCTCGGCTTCGACTTCCGGTTCTAACTCTGGCTCAGCTTCTGGCTCGGCTTCGACTTCCGGTTCTAACTCTGGCTCGGCTTCGACTTCCGGTTCCAACTCTGGTTCGACTTCTGGCTCAGCTTCGATTTCTGGCTCGACTTCCGACTCGGCTTCGACTTCCGGCTCCAACTCCGACTCGGCTTCTAGTTCATCTTCATTTTCCTGAACATCAGTACTATCCATCAATTCTTCTATCGAAGATTCTGGACTATGGGTTTCATCCAATTCTTCTGAAAAATCGTCCAAAGATTCTGAATCCGTAACTTCCACGTTGTCCATAATATCAGAAACAGATTGTTCTACCTCTGAATTCTCATCTGCGGAAGGAACTTCCGTGATGCTTTCTGGTTCTTCTCCGTACTCTATCGGTTCTTTTCCATCTGCCTCCAACAGATCATTATTCAGCTGCTGCCACTCCGGATCCTGACTGTAGGTCTCAAAATCTTCCTGTCCATAATTATGCGCAGACATATACTCGGCCATATTGTCCAAAGCTGACGTTTCCGTTTCTTCCCCATATTCTATCGGTTCTTTTCCATCTGCTTCCAGCAGATCATTATTCAGCTGCTGCCACTCCGGATCCTGACTGTAGGTTTCAAAATCCTCCCGGCCATAATTATGTTCAGACATGTACTCCGCCATATTGTCCAAAGCTGACGTTTCCATTTCTTCTCCATACTCTATTGGTTCTTTTCCATCTGCTTCCAACAGATCATTATTCAGCTGCTGCCACTCCGGATCCTGACTATAGGTCTCGAAATCCTCCCGGCCGTAATTATGTTCAGACATGTACTCCGCCATATTATCCAAAGCTGAATTTTCTTGAACTTCTCCTACAGCATCTGCATTTTCTATCTGCTCACCTACTGTTTCTTCAGCCTCAATATCTTCCGGTCCCTCCAAAATAGGCTCCGTATTATTTCCAATTTCTTCCTCTAACACTTCATCTCCCATATCAACAGAAGTGTCATCCATAATATCCATTACATCGGAATCTCCTCCCGAAACTTCCTCGTCAAAACTATCAAACGAATCCATATCATCTTCTAACATAGAGGTTTCATCCATTGTGCCGGATAAATCATCTGCGGAAAAATCATCTACAAATTCACTGTCACTATCAAGGGAATCAAGCCCTGAATCAAATTCATCACACATAACTATTTCCTCTCTGGATGGTATAAAAACTTCGCATGGTTCATAATCATGCCATATTCCTCATCATTAATCGAAAATGGTATTTCCAATAATGCTTTTCGGAAATATTTTATCTTCACACAATTAACCATCTGCTTTGTTTTCTTCATAGACGGCCGACTGTTTAGGATTTTTACTATTTCCGGATTCATACTTACGAGAAATTTGACAAACTCTTTCTTTTCCGCTATCTTTTCAGGAAAATCCTGATAAATCTTTGAAGCAACATAGTCCGCATCACCTTTTATACATAAATCACATTTCTGCCCACAGTATTCGTTATACCTGCATTCTCTATGCGGCACTAAAAGCTTTGCATGCTCTGGATCTAACCAATACTTTCCCAGCTCATGTATTTCAGAATCCGAAATTACTTTACGAATAGGTGCAACTTCCTCAACATTATACGTTGCGATTTGAAGAGGAGAATTAATCTTACCAAAATGCAGCATTGCCTGACCTACTCCAAGTCTGGCAAGTTCTTCGTATTCTGCTGAACTCATATTTGTTGTAACACTCATGATATCTCTGCTTTCTTTCTCAACAAGCTTAAACATCATCTTAACATTTGTATTAGCAACAATATATCTTCCTATCTTAGTTGGACTCTGATCCGCAATAATAATACTTGTTCCAAGAGATCTGACTTCGGCAATCATATCCTCAATTGTTGAAATTGTTGCAGCCCTGGTTTCGCCAGAATCAGAACCGTTTCCCTTTTCCAAAAGAACATGCGCCTCATCAATCAAGATAACATTTTTTAATTTTCCATCACCAATATTATTATTCTTTGTATGCGTACATATCATCATTAACAGAAATGCCATAATGAGTGACTTTTGTTCTTTATCCGAAATCGCATTAAGTTCAATAATAGTTGGTTTATTCAATAAATCTTGCAAAGGAATTGTGTTAATCGTATCGTAAATATTACTATTTTGTTCAATCAGGCTAATAAGTCTTAAAACACCCGCACTTTCAATATTCGCCTTGCTTTCTCCTTTGTACCCCAAATTTGAAGCCACTTGCTTGAACACACGAATAAACTCATACATTCCAAACAGTTCCACGTCCGGATCTGCTGAAGTACTACTCTTCTTCCACCCGTATTTCACATATGCATTATTAATAGCATTAGTAAAAACATTGGGTAAAGGACTTGGCATATTGAACGCGGCTTTAAAAGCTGTCATTAGTCCAGGTGCATACGTCTCTACTGTAACATTGTCCGGTGGGATAAATGGATTTATAATATATGGAGACACATCTCCCTTTCCAGGCGTAAAAATCTGAATATCTGAAATTGCATCAACCAGTGATCTATATTCATTTTTAGTGGGCTCAATAACCAGAAAAGGAATATGGAAATCGCACCAGAACTGTAATAGCAATCCTAAAGAGAAATTAGTTTTTCCTGTTCCAGGCATACCCACAATCAAACCATGCTGCGTAAAATCGTTTAATGGAATTCCTGCCTCTGTTGTCCCAGCTTCTCTGGATTTAATAACATTACGAATCTGGCCAAGTTTAAAACTTCCTTCCCCCATAATTTTGCTATTAAGTTTTTCTTTATTGCTCTGCGTATGTCTGCTTTCTAAGCCGATTGTATTTCCATCATCTATTGGTAATTTAAAAATGGATTTAAGTTCTTTTGCACTAAGCAGCTGCCGCATACGCAGCATATAAGTCGGTGCATTTTCAATCTGCCAGAAAGATGGTTCTCGAATCTGATATACCAAAACATTGGTATTTACCCATGGACTGATATAAAAATTATTGCCCACATTGCTAAGGATATCGGAAACATCTACAAGTTCGAAAGCACTTTCCCAGTCTCTATCCTCCATTTCCAACTGTTCAATCATTTTACTTCCAAGTGAAGAAGCTCCGTGTTCATCTGAATAAACCAGAAAATTATAATAATAACACGCTTCATACAATCCCATTGATGATCTTTCATAATAATCAACTATATTCTTGAGGTTTAAATCCAGATGCGGACCTCTCTGAAATCTCATATTAGTTGCATACATATTCATGTTATTTTTCATTAATTCAATCATCTGCGTTTCCTGAACCGTAAATTCTGTTGGAATGATCTGTAGTGAAATTACACTATTCGGATGATTGGTAAGTGCATTTGTAATTGAAGAAGTATTAATATTTTCAGAGGGCTTTATTAAATCGTTATAGTAAACATAGCCATATAATGGCATCGTGAAAACCCGTTCTTTTTTTGTAATTGCATAGGTTTTTCTCGTCTGTAAATGAGACAATTGCTTCTGCAGATCTACATATTCTTTTTCACTGTCCAGCTCCACAATCTCATAATTAAGGGCGGCAAGCTCATCCCGAAAAATCTTAATATAATTTTTCAGAGCGTCGCTGATATACCCCCTTTGATCTACGGTACCTAGTTTTCTAAAAAGAACCAGCATTCTAACCTGGGCCTCATAGGTCTGATCCGTAGTAGCAATACTCTGCCATAAAAATTCAACAGATGTATTATCACAATCCATCTGTCTTGAGAAACCATTCAACATCTGGGAAAAAACAATCTGCACATCACGATTTGCTTTTTCAAGATTTTGGTCAATGAGTTCATAGTAAGGAACGGATACAATCTCAGCTGCGCAACAGCCAACTAATTGCCCATTATCAGCCTCAATACAATAAATCATCAAAACACCCCCATCCCTTATAAATCTAATTATCTAAAAGAAAAATGAAAATACATTATTTTCTTCACACAACGCCAACGTTGTCTGTGCCAGCTGTGTTTTGTTCTCACTGACATATTTTTTAAACTTCACACTTTTGCCATTAACATAGATAGAAGGATTCAACCTCGCTTTTGCCTGTTTCATTGCTCCAACAACGGCCTGTACAATCGCTAACGAATCCTCCGAACTCAATACATAACCTTGGAAAAGATTACATTTAATGGTATTGTTTAAATGTTTTACTTCACATTCAGACTCTCCAAAAATTTTTCTATTCTTTTCGGAAAATACAATTGAATTCTGTAATTTAACCTCCAAAGGATCCTCTGAGTACAAAACATAATTTGCCAATGCCTTATCTGTAACTTTTGAAAATGGAACAGCCAGCAGTGATATTAATTCGCTATGATACTTTTTTGGCGAAACTCTTTCAAGATATTGGCTTAAACAATTTGCATTGATTCTGGTATTATTATTAATAGACTGTTGAATAAAGCTTGCTGTCTCCGAATAATTATCTTCTGTAGCTGCACAAGCCATTTCCAGAAGTCTGTCACTATCCACTCCTATCCCATGATTGCTAAGCAATTGAGCCACTGCTTTCTTCGTTTCTTCCGAATCTGTTGAATTCTTAATATAATTGTTTAAAACATCCCTGAAGAAACTCATATTAAGATTTAATTTAAAAAGTTCCTCCAGCACGTCCTGTTTCTTATCCTTATCGATAGATGAATTAACAATATATTCTGTAAGCGAATTCGTTGAAATCGTATCTACATATTCCATCATTTTTTTTAGCAATGTGAACCTATTCTCATAGCTTTCTTCTATCTTCAGCAAAATCTCTGACAAAATAGAATCATTATCTTTGGCATTCAGCTTGCATTGCTCCGCTTTCTGCAATAGTTCCACTCTGTCCTCTACTGAAAGATCTTTTCGAACAATCATTGCTTTAACGATCTTATCTGACAACCTGATAAAAATTTCATTATTCAATAATTCCTGCATTTCTGTGCATGCAGTTTTTCCAGGATGTTTTGTATAGATATCTGTTATTAATTCATATAATTCAGCATCTTTGGGCTTTGTAGAACAAAAAGATTTATAAATTTCTGATACCTGTTCCGTTGAAATGGATGTATCACTCAGAATATGTTCAACAACAGACTGCATCGGAGGTGCTATCTTGTAATCCACAGCCTTTCTATACACCATAATCTTAGTTACAAGACTATCCTGGGTATTTACTAAGTATAATTCAATTTGCTTATAGTCTTCTGCCTTAAAATCCGCTTTCTCCATAATTGGAACAAGACATTGCTGCTTTTGACTGGAATCTTCGTAGGAATTCAAGCAAATAATAAAAGCTTCTCTGCAATTTATATTATCTGAATTCATAAAAATCTTATCGACAATATCCCGTTTGTCATTTTTCAAAGCATAATTCAAAAGGTTCGCATTTAAGCTTTTGGAATAGACATGTGATGCATCAAACAGATTTAGAACAAAATCAAGATGAGTATGAGCCTGTAGTGTATCAAAAACTAAAACCAACACTCCGAACGCATCACTGTTATCATCAAATGATTCGTACAAAGCTTCCTCTTCAGCAGAAATTCCTCCATTACTAACTTCACAAAGTTTATCATAGAGTCTCTTTACCTGCCCCAAAATACCTTTCATCTCACTCTGCTGGCATGCGCCCGGAATGATCAAGGAAAAGACTTTCAGACAGATTTCCGCAATAAGAGTGCCTACATAGTCCGAACTGATTTTCTGACATTCAACAAGATTTTTTGTTGCAGAATCCATACGATTATATGCCAGATCAACCAGCACTTGTTTTGCTACATTTTTTATCGTATATAAACCGTCGTACTCTTCCTCACGACGTATTTCATTTCCGCAATAAATGCACTCCCAGACTTTTTTCTCTTTGATATATTTTAGTGTTCCATCACAACCTGGACAGCGTAAATGCTTGTAAGTAGAGGCCATAATGCCTTCCTCCATTCCTTATTGCTTTATTTTGTCGCTTTCAAAAGACTATTTCTCTGCATAAACAATACTTCAATATCTTTACAAGTCTGAATTGCTTCTGTATTCCGGCTGTTTTCAATATTAATTCGAAGTTCATTTACAGTCTGCATGATCTGATCTTCTATGTCAGCAACAGCTGCATTTGACATTGGATCAGAATACTTGATTGTTTCACTTAATTTCTTAAGTGCCTTCTTTAAGGCAGGATCATTGACTTGTGGAATAAACACATCAACATCAACTGTCAGTGTCTTGATCGCCTCAACATTTTCTTTAAGATTATCATTAACATCCTGAACCACATCTCTGGACATCAGGGCCAAAATCGCAACAATTACATAAACTGCTAAAACAAGAACCTGCAGAACAAGCGCAAGTTTAAATGGCGCATTTTGGAAAAACATGAATACAGCACCAACAAAAATAGCTGCAAAAAAGTAATACAGGGAAAGAGAAGCCAACGGAATTCCCATGAATACCGTTTCTGTTTCTAAAGTTCTTAAAGCTAAAAGCATGCTTACAATCTGAATCACAAAAGCCAGACACATAAACGCATAACTCATCCAGAAAACTCCATTTTTTTCTTTTGCAATAACAAAAACTAATAAATTAAAAACAGCAAATACTATCGCATATATAATTGCAGTCATTATCCAACTTTTCTTAGCTGTACTTTTTTTCATATTCTTTCTCTCCCTTATCTTAAGTCATATCCACATTCTGGGCAAAATTTCATTCCAGGTTTGATCGCATTTCCACAGCCAGGGCATACGTTATTTTCTACTTTATGTCCACATTCCGGGCAAAATTTAGCACCTGGGCTTAAAGGCTGTCCACACTCAGAACAGAATTTCTGGTTTCCGCCCTTAGTTTTGCTTTCAAATTCACCTGCCGGTTCCTGTTTTGCCTCTGCATTTTGAGCAGTTCCATTCATAAAACCACTGATATCAAACGGCGCGGTACCGGACAATGAATTAACACCCTTCACAGGCTTAATTCCTGATACATCTTTTGGAGAAGCTTCTTTTGGTATTCTGTCTGTGCTCAAGGCATTTCTTGCTACTTCAGAAATGGTACTTCCCATGACCATTCCACCCATAGCACCGCCCATCATTCCGCCAAGGGCTCCCATAGTACCTTCATTTCCTGCAAATTTCTCTGCAATCATCATCTGACGTTCTTCCTGCCAGGTATATCCTTCGATCAAACGGCTGGTTCTGCGCTCTTTTGCACTGCTTACTGCATCATAATCTTCTGGCGGCACAGAAATAGTCTCTACATTGAAATATTCAACTTCTATTCCGTATTCCTCAAATACCTCTCCGATTCTCTCCTGAAGAACATCACTAATTTCCATTAAGTTGGCAGAAATCATAAAATAGCTAAGCTTACCATTGATCATAATCTTAGCAATACAATCTTTTACATGTTTTGCTATGATTCCTCGAAATTTGGAGACCAGCATATCCGCAGTGAATTTATCTCGCAAGCCTGCCAATTTAAGCAAGAATTTACGTGAATCAACTATAGAATATGAAAGGCTGCCGTGAACCATAACATGCAAAAAGATATCATATAAAGGATCTTCCAATGGAATTGCATCTTTTGTCCCCCAAAGCAAATCCATCTGATGCACTTTATTAACAAAATAGACCTTGCAAGGAAATACGGTTTTTCCTCCGGTGGGGATTTCAACAATCTTTCTTAGAAGGGGAATATTAGAAGTTGTTAATGTATGCCTTCCCTCTCCAAACAAATCTGCTGCATTTCCATTAAGTACCAGCAAGGCTTCATGCGTAGGATCCACAATCAACTGCGATGTGGTATTAAAGTTTTCTTCTGGATGTTTCCATACTAAATAGTTTTGCGCCTCTGCTGAACACTGAATTACCTCTGAAATTGCCATATTTTTATCTCCTCTCCCTCAATTTTTCTAAAATAAAGCTACACACATCTTTCATTTCCTGGACCTGTGGTTCTTTTCTTTTAAATCCGCCATTAACTGAATATGTAATTATCCGATTGGATTTTTCCTCCGGATTCACTGATGCTTCCATTCTCATACCTCTCTTCAGCTGATATATCAGTTCTTATTTCTTTTTTTCAAAATCGCTGTTATTTCTTTCGCTTCTTCAGCTTGAGGCGACTTATGTCTAAAACCTCCGCCTACCGAAGAAGTAATAATTCGATTTACTTTTTTGACATTTTCTAATTTTGCGATTTCTGTTTCTTCATCTATCTGGTTACAAATTTTATCACCAATATCCTTCAGCGCAGCGTCCACATTCTTAGTTTTGTTTTCTTCCTGGGCCAATTCCTCTTTGTGATCAGGCACAGCAATTGAAGGCTGCAAATTTTCAGACTGTATAACTGTTTCTAAAGATATCGTATTGATTACTTCCTCAACAGCTTGTTTTCCCGTTTCCGTCTCACGATCCGGCTCCAATAATTCCGGATTTTCACCAATTTCCTCTTCAATCAAATCATCTTTATTTTCATCAAACATACCCTTCAAAGCTTCGAAATCTGTTGGCTCCTCTGGAAGTTCTATCGGGCACTCTTCAATCTGTTGTTCGATGTCTGATTTTTCGATGTTTGGTTCTTCGGTATTTAATTCTTCGATATTTGATTTTTCGTTGTCTAATTCTTCCGTTTCTGCTTCTTCAATGTTTGGTTCTTCGGTGTTTAATTCTTCCGTTTCTGCTTCTTCAATGTTTGGTTCTTCGGTGTTTAATTCTTCCGTTTCTGCTTCTTCAATGTTTGGTTCTTCGGTATTTAATTCTTCGATGTTTGGTTCTTCGGCGTCTGATTCTTCCATGTTTACTTCTTCAATAGTTGATTTTTCGATAGTTACATCGTAATTTTCTGATTCAGCCTCTTCATTCAGCTGCTCAATATTCTCTTCTATATTTTGCTCAATCCCACCGTTTTCCGATTCTTCAGTTTCCTTTTCGCCGAATTCCAATTTTCCAGTTTCAATAGTGCTATTTTTAATATCGTCCCAACTTCTAAACACAAACTTCTTTTTTTCTGGGAGTGGTTTTAACTCAGGATTTACAATTTTGTCTTTTAAGCTATCACATTTTTCATAAAAAGGACTAGTTATCGCTGCATTCCGTTCGATTTTAAGGCCGCTTTCTACTCCCAATGAACTTTCATCAAGTTCTTTTCTTGTAACAGTAATATCAATTCTGGAGCCACATTCTGCACAGAAACGCGCATTCTCAGGCAATGGCATTCTGCAATTAGGACATACTTTCTCCCCCACTTCTCCTACCTCCACATGATGCATGCTTTCGCGCTAAATAATTTCTTCTTTGCAAACACTTATACCTGATGATAATTGGTAATTCTATAAAAATTTTATCACGCTCTATAGAATCCGTAAAGGTAATATCCTCTATTTATTCATACTTTTTTCACTTATTTACATACATTTAATCAATTATGTTCATACACTAAAAATTTAATCTCTAACACCCCATACAAGTTATTCATTCTGTAAAATCTTCAAATATTTTATCTGCTTTCTTATAATAAAAAGAGACCAGAACTCTCATTCCAGTCTCTTCCATTCACATATCTTACCATACTTCTTCAAAAATCTCCGAATGATTGGTACAAACTCTCGAAAATTGATACAAAGCATAGTGTTATTTTTTGATATTCTTTTATTAATACAGTTTAGCACCCGCCGGAATATGGTTATCCACCATCAGAAGATGAAGTTTCTCTTCTCCCTCTTCCTCGTGAATAGCGGAAAGCAGCATTCCACAGGATTCAATTCCCATCATGGCTCTTGGCGGCAGGTTGGTGATGGCGATCAGTGTCTTGCCAACCAATTCTTCCGGCTCGTAGTAAGCGTGGATTCCTGAAAGGATAGTACGGTCTGTGCCGGTTCCATCATCCAGAGTGAACTGGAGAAGTTTCTTGGACTTCTTAACAGCCTCGCAGGCTTTTACCTTAACAGCACGGAAGTCAGACTTGCTGAAAGTATCGAAATCAACCTGCTCCTCGAACAGCGGCTCGATCTGTACTTTGGAGAAATCGATCTTCTCGTTTGCAGTGAAAAAGCCATTGTTGTCACCAGCTGGTGCAGCAGCTTCTGCGCTCTCTGCGGAAGTAGCGCCAGCAGACTGAGCTGCGTTGTTTGCTTCGTTCTTAGCAGCACCCTGAGACTTCATTGTCGGGAACAGAAGTACGTCACGAATTGCCTGGCTGTCTGTCAGGAGCATAACGAGACGGTCGATTCCGTATCCGATACCAC
>OLNC01001746.1_pt1 | contig 10478 bp, 12 predicted proteins | sample 1672011 | NCBI WGS metagenome assembly OLNC01 (sample SAMEA3136636, study PRJEB25190) | human gut metagenome | biome: human gut; feature: human-associated habitat; material: faeces | place: Austria | collected 2013 | reverse complement strand
AGGGTGGGTCAGTTTTCCTCGTAAAACCTGGGTCAGTTTTAATTATAAATCAATACCAAATGTGAATCCTTCATTTTCAGCATCGCGAAGGAACTTATCAGCAATCACTTCATCCCTCAGATACACATAAACTTTTCCTTTGAGTTTTGATAATTCTGTTACATTTCGCATATTCCTTATGCCTCCTCTTTTTTAATTTCCCAAAAGAGCAGCAAGGATCAATGCAAAAAATTAACTCCCATCGTTTCCAATGGGAGCCTGTGTTATCGTACTCTTCCCATGAGGAAGAATTATCCTAAGCATAACAAAAGCGGCAAGTACTATCTTGATTGTAAGATAATCTGCCGCTTCGTCTGTCTTGCTGCTTCTGCTTGTTTCGATCATAACCTTTTCCATTAGGAACTGTCCTTGTTACAGGATTAAGCCCGTTCCATGTGTTACGATGTTTGGAGTAATACTCCTTCTGTTGTTTCTTGGTTTGCTTGCTGATTGGAATAAATTTGTCCATATCGCACCTCCTTGAAATTTGATTATATATTTGCAGGATTAGTGACTGCTGTCATCAGCAATCACATAATCCCTGAGAGCGTCAACCGCATGAATTGACACCCTCTCGGCTGCAGAAGCATCCATCTTCACAGCGAAAATGGTACCAACTGCCGAAGCCCCAAGAGCAACAACAAACTTCCAGTCAATTTTGACAACAAAGTTCATAGCACTACCTCCTTTCTGGAGTATCCTCCAAGATTATATATATGGGTAGTTTATTGCTCTGAAACAGCTTCAGAATATGTCATCATATCACAAATTCTGTGTTTGTCAACATATTTTATCCAATAAATTCTATAACTTCTTCAATATCAGGCCTTTCTTCTGGATTCTCTGAAAGCATTTGGGCAAAAATCAATTGCCATTCACAATTATCAATGTCCAAAACGTCATATACCTCTTCGATATTACTGATGTTTTTCCCAGTTAAAATGAAAATGCATGTTTTCCCCAATGAATAAATATCTGCCTTCTCCCAGTTACACGTCTCAAAATCAGTTTTAAATAGTTCTGGTGCATAATAAGTATTCTTATTTGTATCCTTCAAATTACTGGCAACGCTTGCTAACACAGTATATGCAGCCTCACTACTTGTATCCTTACTACAATCGAATCTTGCAAGAAGTGCCTTATATTTATTTCGTATCTTGAAAATATAAAATGCCTCCGGACATATATTTCGATGGAAGAACGGTGGGTCATATGTATGCATTGATTTTATTCCACCACATATTCCCAGTATAATATCTCGTTTGTCCTTCATTGAAATATTAGCCAAAAGATCCTCTGTTAATTTGTTTGGTTTTCCAGGAAGACTATACACTTGGAAGCTATATTCATTATTTGTCCCACTAATATGCTCCGTTTGACGAATAATATTGTTTGGGTCATCAAAATTATCTTCCCAGAGTTTTTCGACAATTTCCAAATCTCTTCTCTGGTTATTATTTATTCCTTCATTATCCGAAGAAAAAATATAGTACTGAATCCTATTGTTCTTTTTCTTTACGAAAAGACTTTTGCCTCTTTCAAGGTTCAATCCCAACTCTTTGCAGACTTCTTTAGGAACCGCATAGTAATCTCTTATTGGCATCATTGTACTATCAAATTTATGAGATACACCGTAATAAGTACAAAGGAAGTCATGGAAAGATCCTATTACTTTAAGTCCGTTTTCTTTATTTGGATAATATTCCTCTGGAAGATTATTGTTTATATGTGAGCTCTTACTTGCATAGTCGTATATAAATCTTATATATCTCTTTAGGGCCCGACTTCCATCATAATCATCTGTATGCTCTTTGAGAAAACCATATTTTTTTAACATTGGAACATAATCTTCAGATTTAGAGCGCGTTAGTTTTGTCCATATTTTTTTATACGTAACAGGATTCCTTAAATCGCTTAGTTCAGAAATAATATCTTGTTCTATTTCCAAATCACTTTTCCCCAGATACCTCGTATCCTTTTTCCTGTTAAGTATTTCTTCATGCAATGCGGTCGCTTCATAGGCTACACGAATTTTATGAGAAAAATCAATATAGTTTATTTTGAAATATGACTCTGCTTCCAGAAATTTTAAAAATATCTCTGGTTTAGACGTCCTGTCATAAATAAAACTAAAATTCCCCTTGCTGATTTTTATTGCTTCATCCAATTCTATATACATCTACTAATACCAAAACTGCTTATTCATTCTATTACCCAAGTCAGCCTTCATAGCTTCAATGCTTTCAATAGCTTCTGTGTAAATACCAGTTTCCTGCCTAAATCCCTTTTCCGGATTTCCGGCAAAAGATAACCAGTTAAAGCTTGTTACAACCAAAAATGCACTATCCATTATGAGCACTTTTTCATGAGTATTATTTAATGCGATGATATCCAGTTTTCCTTTCCTTTTTTTTGAGGATATTTCCTTTAGTTCCTTTAATACATAAGAGTCAGAATCTTTCTTTTCACTAATTCCGTATCCTATTACAACATAAACACCTCGGTTTAATGCCTGGCGAATCAAATTAAGTATCTCGTTGTTCATACCTCCTTTTTTAATCCACGGAGAAACAATAATTACTGTTTTTACAGCTTCCTTTAAAGCCCTTATTAGTAAAGGTCTGTGATCATACGTTGAAAGAATTCTAGTTGCTCCTTCACGTTCTTCTCTACGGTCCTCTATTTCCTTTTTTATTTCATCAATCTGCCGCTGAGTATCTTCATCATGAAACTCAACATTTTGAATGGTCATCTCAGATAGCTGACTACTTAGAGCCTCAATTTCTCTATCCAATTCAGAAGCTCTACCACTATAAGCATAAGCATCCTCTTTTATTTCTGGTGAAATCAAATCATAGTATGGAGTATCTTGAGCGTCGTCCACCTCATCACGAATATCAAATTCAAAAATTTTAGTATGATGTTGATTATGCATTTGCAGCAAAACGTCTTCATATTCCTGCATTCGACTTGCTTTTTTAAATACCCTTAAGTCTATCTCTCCATTGTTATTACAATAAATCAGTACAGACGCTTTATTATATTCCGTATACACTTTTTCAAGTGATGAGATACCTAACAGTTTCCCTTCCAACTTATCCTTAGAATAATAATTATTATTTCTAAATTTTGTAATCGCTGATTTCACTTTGTCATAAGCAATATCCTGCATATTGGGTTTCTGTAATAAAGGTGGAATGGCAAAAAGATCAAAGCTCCTAAGTTCTTTTTTCTTGTATTTTTGTAGATTATCAATATAAATATCGCCCGTGAATCCATCCATAAATAAACGGTAATCTATTTCTTCTGGCTGGATTGTTTTTAATCCTCGTAATGCCTCTCGACCTTTATCTGTAAACTTAATAGTCAAATTATTAATATCAGTGCTTATCAACTGCATGGCTTGCATATCTGCAACAGCATTATTGACAGCATTTATATTAATACCCAGAAATTTGCTAATAGCTTGAATTTCACAAATACCTTCAGATAAAAACTTAAGGACAAACTCTTGTAATACAGAAAGTGGTTTTTCTTTTTCCATAATTAAAACCATTTCCATACAATATTGTGGTATAGCGATTTCTTGATATTTTACCAACTTTGATCCAGGAACCGCATTAGAATATTTTTTTGCAAGTTCTTCAATAGCCACGCTTACACCTCCTCAAGTGAACAGCCTTCATCATTCATGAGAATGTATTCAAGTATTCCAATAAACGGGTTAGGCTGGTCATCAATTTTTAATCTCTTAGTTACCGAATTGTGATTTCCAACAACTACCAACAATTCTCTTGCTCTTGAAAAAGCAACATTTAGACGTCTGACGTCCTTCAAAAAACCCAAGTTTCCGCGCTCGTTACTTCGTACAACACTATAAAAAACAATATCGGTTTCTCTTCCTTGGAAAGCATCCACTGTATTGATTTCCACAGTAATATTATTAAAAACGGAAGCGTACCGTGTTGTATACATCCTTCTGAGCAAATCTTTTTGGGCCTTATAGCCAGCTATAATAGCAACCTCTTTTTTCAGATTCTGTACCCCTAACTCAACATCAATTTTTTGTAAGTACTCAAAAATAATCTTTGCTTCACATTGATTCTGATACGTACTAACGAGATACTCCTCCTTGTTATTCTTTCTTCGAGTGGTAGATAGCCATACCAATGCCTTATTATTAAAAATGTTCAATGGTATTGTTTTCTCTTCTTTAGTTGTTTTTGAAATAAGTGGTGTTTCTTGATAAAAGAGCGTACTAATCAAATCACCTATCACCGGGTGCATTCGATATTGCTGATCAAGAACACTTTTACATTCTTTACTAAGTGATTTCTCTAGATACTCAAAAAGACTTGTTTCTAAATCTTCTCTTGTTAACTCTTGGCTAGAAACATCTAGTAAAGCTTCATCAACAACTGGTGGCAATTGCTTATGATCACCTACCAGAATCACCTTTTTACCCAACGAAATAGGAACCAGTATTTCTGTTGGTGTTGCTTTACCAGCCTCATCTACAATTACACAATCAAATTTAAGATCTATTTTGTCGCTTAAGCTTGCAATTCCCAAACATGTTGCACCCACAATTGTAGCATCAATAAGACTTTCCTGTAATAAACCATCTCCTTGTTGAACTCTTTTAATCCAATCCTTGCATAGCGAATCGATCTTTGAAAAACGATTATACTTTTCTTGGTTTTGGCTCGTTTCTTTTTGCAAATCATCCTTGAAAGTTTCGTATTCTTTAGGATCGTTTGATATTCCAAGCATTTCTTTCCAATCCGAAATATCCGCTTGATCACGTTCCATCTTCTTATCCAGAATCGAATATCTGTTTTCTAACTCCGCTTGTCTTGTAGATATCTGAATGGATTCCTCTAAAACGATTCCCAATCGGACATTTAAACCATCAAGGTCTGAAACAAAGTTTGTCACTAGATCAAGAAGCTTTTCATAAGGGACATTATTTGTTTCCGTTTTTACAAGACTTTTCATCTTTTTAATAACATCATTTACATGGGCCCACTTTTCTGACAAAAGCGCTGTCTTTGCTAATTCGTCCTCAACCTCTGCCATTTCGTCAATTGTGAGGCTAACATTGTCCATAAGTTTTTCAATCTCATGAACAATAGTATTTTTTTCCTGTAAAGAATTATCTAACCCTATTTCTTGTTTATAGTTTTCAATAGCCTCTTGACATTGACGAATTACCTGTTGTGTCCATTCTTTGCAAAAACTATCTAAAGTGTATTCACTAACGCTTTCCGATATTTTTTCTCTTAATCCTATTCTGATAAGTTTGATATCTGGATCTAATTCTTTTATTTTTTTTAATGAATGATCGACAGCGACGTGCGATTGTGATGCTATAAGAATCTTACTATCTGGCTTTCTATCAAGTATCTGACAAACTAATTCACTGATAAACGTAGTTTTTCCTGTACCTGGTGGACCTTGTAAAAGGAATATGTCCTCAGCGGCTAATGCTTTATTAAGGCCTACAAGTTTTGGGGGGTCAATGTATTCCGAATGACAATCTTTTAAGGTTAATAACTCATTGTTTTTTGATTTTGCCAGAGACGGTTCAAAAACAATATCACTAATTGTTGGATTTGCATTCTCACGGAAACGGATACTTTTTAGTGCCTGTTTCTGTCGATTTAATGCTATCTCTGCCATTCTTCTATTGATTGAAACATCACCAAAACTTGCAATATTTTCAACATCTGTATCCGCAGCTAATTCTATAGTCAATACTCCTCCGTAGTAATCCTTTAAATACCCGACATTATAATCCCTGTTTTTTTGTCCTTTTGCGGTCATTTGAAGCATATCGTCTGGTTCGAATTTTAAATCTTCAGATGGTATATTTTTATATAATTCTACTTCAATATAGTCGTCGTGTATGGTTATATTTTTATACCCAACACGCGCCTTGGACTGATCTAACTGTTGCCCTTCAAGCTTTAATATTTCAGTCCATTTATTAATAATTGATTTGGTATTTAATGACGCATTTTTATTCTTATCATATTCAATTTCGAACAACATTAATTCATCCAAAAGAGTGCTCGCACTAATTTCATTGCTGCTTCTTCTCACTGATGTATTTGTCGCTTTTATACTATAAGGAATCTCGTATGCCATTTCTTTTAGTTCAATTACTGCTGCAGCATTAATTGTTCTAACCGTTGTAATAATCAGTTTTTCCTGATTTTCGCGATCTCTTTTACATATGAATATAAGCTGTCGCCCCAAAATCTGATATGAGTATTCTCCTTCGTTTGATTGACCGCTAATAATATAGTTTTTACCCGAAAGCTCTTCGTTTACAGCCTTTGCGGCATATAACACATCATCTCTTTTAATGTAATCATACTTTTTAAGCATGCTCGCTACCTTTTTGGTAATGATAACTGCAACATACTTTTCCTGATTTATTCTGTTTTTCAACAACTGAATATCACTTCTTATTTCAGTTATGTCACCATATCTCGCTTCTGGCCGCTTTTTCAGCATCCTAGAAAGAATATTTTCTATACCTTCTGATAACAAGCTATTGTTAAATGGCTTCTCTTTATCAACAATCTCACCAGAAAACAACTCGTACAAAATAAGTCCTAACGAATAAATATCACTTCGGAAGGTTATCTCCTTATTTTCCTCCTGTTCCGGTGAACAATATTTAGGTGTGTTGAACTGGTATACAGTCAAATCCGTATAATGTGTATCAATTCCTTTGCTGATCCCAAAGTCAATAATCTTAATTTTTCCCTCTTCGTCAATCATAATGTTTGACGGTTTAAGATCACGATGCATTACACCTTTTTTATGTAAATATTCAACACCCAACAATATCTGATCAGCCAACTCAAGTTTTTCATATTCTGTGTAGGATAACACCATGTCACGAGCTTCAGCTAAATTCTTACCATTTATGTACTCGAGGACAATATAGTATTTATCAAGATCATCATCTATATCAAAAGCAACAAACTTTACAATATTAGGATGTTGTACTTTCTTTAAAGTTTCTACCTCTCTCTGAAATATCAACTCTTGCAACTTTTGATTATCTTTATCCCCTGGAAATTTGTCATACAATTTAACTGCATATTCATTATCATCATCATCTGTACAGTAATATACACTAGACATACTGCCATTATCAGACAGGCTTTTTCTAATTCTATATTCGTCTCCAATATATTTTGCTTTAGCCATACTATTAACTCCTTTTCTTTTGAATATTTCTCATTATTCAATGTGTTGTACAGGTATTCTTATTAACGTTAATTTTGGCCATCATCTATCACTTATCCTTCATATATTTTCCGGATTTTATCCGTGCATCCCTAGGCTTTTCGGCGTCTGCAGGTATAGCCCAAGAATTTCCCACAAGAAACGCCCCAGGAATTCGCTTTTCCAAACATAATGTGTTAATTCGTCGATCGCTAATCCCCCATTTTTCGGACATTTCTTTTAATGACAAATATTTAGGTTCCATAGTATTCTTTCCTTTTTTCTTACGACATACAAAATTTACTATCCTATATTATAATCGAAAACTCGAACAATATCAATTGTGTTCCTCCTACCAAACACACATAGTTGCACGATTTTTCACACGAAAAAAAGCTCAGAAGATTTCTCCTCTGAGCCATAATACATGTTACTTCCTATTCCTCTCTGCCTCTTGCAGATACATCGGTACCGGCTTCCCGCTTCTCTTTGCGATATCAATCTGCTTCTGATGAAGTCTTCGGATCACCGACACCCTTTTCTTTGATTTCTTTTTACTTCTTGGCTGCTGATCCGGCTTCTCCTCAGGCATATTGTTAACTCGACCATCTACCATATCATAATTTGCCTCCGTACCCGACTCGGATCTGCGTTCCCAGGTACCGTTCTGAAGATACTTCTGCCAGAGAAGCATTCGCTCTGTCTGAACTAACTCTGGATCCGGCTTCTTTTCCAGTGCAGGCTTTTTCAGAGAATCCCTGATCTTTTGTTTGGTCTCTTCATCGAAGCCATGCATGACATCATCTGCAATAATCTTTCCATAGGTATCAAGAATGACAGCTGCTGCATCTCCCCGATACTTCTGATTCTCCATAAGATAAAAGAAGTTACCATCCAGGATCAGCTCATCTGTTGACTGCCATTTACCAACTTTGCCTTCAATCTCGTAATCCCTGGTATCAATGTTAATGATATTTCCACCATTCGTAGATCGGATGAAATTACGGATAGGAACCAGTCTGTCCTTATCGATGTAGTAGCAAGACATCTCCCCATTTCGATTGAGGACCAGCACATCACTGGTCCCCACCGAATCAAGCGTAGGATTAGAAGCAGCACCATGGATGCGTTTGATTACATCCTTTACCGTTTCCTTTTCCTGCATACTACCCTGATGGATCTGTCTGTAATTATTAATACAAAGCTTCAGGTTCTTATCTCGGACATACTGATAGGAATGCCCTCTGATCTTCCAGCCTTCTGTATTGAGATCCACTCGGTAAATTGCGAACTGATTACGATTCATCCTCGTCATCCTCCTCAAACAGATATGGTGAAAAATCAAAAGCTTTGAATTCTTCTTCTGTCCACTGTTTCAGTTTCTCGCTGGCTGAATTCATAAGATCTCGCAGTTCATCATCCTCTTCCAGGAAGCTTGCTGCCTCCTAAATAAATGTAATGGTATCTTCACGAGTCTCTTCCTCAAACATCTGAGCAAGGAAATCATTCATAACACGGACTGCTGCATCCGGATTATTCATCGGCTCATTACTATAAAGCGGCGGCTGTTCCACCATGCGAATCGCTACCTGCTGTAATTCATCTGCCATCTGCCGCACCTCCGATCGGAATGTTCATCATAAACTCCTGTCCATGCAGTTTCTCAATCTGCTTCTTTAATGCCTCAAGGGAAAATGTTTTATTCTGCACTTTGCGATACTGATTGTATCTTGCCATTGTATTTTCTTTTGTCATAATGCTCCTTTCTGAAATGTCCCCGCGACATCTGCACAAATGCCGCAGGGACTTACCAAGTTATTCATAAGTTACGAATTGTTTCGCGCTACTCACTCCGCAATTCTCAACAACATTCGCAATCCGGCCTGCCAGCCTACTTGCTCATGATTGTTGATCCGTCCAATGTCGATGCTTAAGTGCATGCAAGCATGCACCAAGCATCGCCGCTGTCCGGAATCTTATAAAGACATGTCGTTAGACTTATGCTTCGGCTTCTGAGCCGGCTGTGCCTTGGCAGCATCCTTACCCATATCATGCTCAGCAGCTTTCATCTTCTGACGATCTGCGAACTTATCAGCCTTCTCAAAGACACGATCCTTAGAATCGTAGTGATAAACCTCATCCGTAAGACGGTCCTTAGGTTCTACCTGAGTAGCATTGATTTCTGTTACCATAGCCTTCAGCTCTTCATGCTGGAAATCACCGGTATCAGGGATAACGAGCATCTCATGCACAGATGAGGGAAGAACAAAATAGTCACCCTGCATCTGCTCTGCGATCTTATCCATCTGACCCGGATAGAACATGACCGCGGCTCCATTGATGGACTGGTCGTTGGACACCACCGTCATTGGATTACTGTCATCGATACCCATGCTGTCCATCATCATCTGCTGTTCTTCATCAAGATTTGCTCTTGCAACAGCATCAAATCCACCATTGGTCAGAGTGACGTTAAATACACTTCTGGTTTCTACCACCTGAACTTCAACCTCACGGCTTCCATTATCATCTGCAATAAATGCTTCCCATGTCTGATGACCATGATTAGAAGCAGCACTGTGACTATCGTAGTAGACATCAAATGCAACTCCATAGCGGGCAAAGTTTCCAGTATCCTCAACGGTATATTCCACACCATTCATAATGATCTTTGTTCCCATTGGCACGATCGGATTATGTGCATCGACTGCGATAGTATGATTTGCTCTTGGCATGGCACCACTGGCAGTTGCTCCTCCGGCCCATCGTCCACAGCAGATCGAGCAGTTACAATAGCCACTCGTCACGACATTTCCAAGCGATTCCCCAACACGAACTGTTCTGGTCGTCACATCATTTACATGGGTCCCCTGAGTTGTGAGAGAATACTGCTGCTCAAACAGATCCTGAAGATCATCCCTTACATCATCGATAGTCCATACACCATATTTAGCTGTCAGATAAGAGATCAGATGATACGGATTATGTCCGATTTCATCAATCTGATAATTATATTCGTCATAGCCCGGATGGGTTGATTCCATGTTGTTAATCTGTCGATTCAAAGCCTCCTCCAATCGCTTTCACTTCCTTTCTCCCCAAATGGATAAAAAAATAAGGCCATCTATCGTGGATAACGGTAGACGACCTCAAGTTATATACTTTTTTATGATGTTATTACTTTGTATTTGTGT
>OLNC01001742.1_pt1 | contig 10490 bp, 7 predicted proteins | sample 1672011 | NCBI WGS metagenome assembly OLNC01 (sample SAMEA3136636, study PRJEB25190) | human gut metagenome | biome: human gut; feature: human-associated habitat; material: faeces | place: Austria | collected 2013 | reverse complement strand
TTCCAGCCGCATTGAACGGGGAAATACGTACCAGACGGTGAACACCTTTCTCAGACTTCAAAAGTCCGTATGCGTTCTCTCCGTTTACCTGGAACGTAACAGATTTTATACCAGCTTCATCACCGTCCAGATAGTCCAGAACTTCGATTGAAAAGCCCTTGCGCTCAGCCCAGCGTGTATACATACGATACAGCATACTGCACCAGTCGCAGGCTTCTGTTCCACCAGCTCCTGCATTCAGTTTGATAATGGCATTCTCGCCGTCATACTCTCCTGAAAGAAGTGTCTTCACACGGATACTGTCAAACTGTGCCTGGAACTCATCCAGCATTTCCTGGATTTCTTCGATCATGGACGGATCATTTTCCTCATAGCTCATCTCGATCAGGGTCTCCATATCTTCTTTCTGGGTTACCAGATTCTGATAGGTTTCCATGTCGTCCTTCATGCTCTTTAATTCTTTCATTTTCTTCTGGGATATTTCTGCATTGTCCCAGAAATCAGGCGCTTCCATTTCACGCTCTAATTCTTCAACCCGCTTTTCTTTGTTAGCCAGGTCAAAGTGAATCCCTCACTTCCACTAATGGTTCTGTGTATGTTGCAAGAATGCTCTTGAACTGGTCTAATTCAACCATAGCTTCACCTTCTTTCTAATATTTCTGTGTAACTGTCCAGTGTTTTCTGAATCGTTACATTTCTTCAACAATGCCGCCGGCCTGGAACGTGTTTGAAAAATCATTCCCGCGATCCGCACGGCACACAGACTTTCAAACTATACAATAGCATATTCCGTGGAAAATTACAATAAAAAGCGGTGTGGAAAGGAACAGCCACCCGTTACCGTTTCCTCTGTGAATAACAGTCATTCTCTCTGTTGCGATTTTTTCTCAAAAATGGATTTTAGAATAGGTTGAAAAATCTCTGTATTTCTTATATCATAAACTAATGGTTCGTTTGTGGAACATGGTTCTATGATATGATGATTTTGGTTAAAGCTATTAATGAAGAGGTATCATTTTTGAAGAAGAAAGAAGCGGTATTTATTGGTGCACTATTGGTTATTTCAGTGGTGCTTTGTATTTTTGTTTATGCGGTTCCACATGGAACTCATGGGTCGATCCAGATTACGGTGGATGGGGAACTTTATGGGACTTATTCACTGGCGGAGGATCAGGTGATCCAGATTGGGGATACCAATGTGTGTGAAATTAAGGACGGCGAGGTAAAGATGACAGATGCGGACTGTCCGGATCATCTTTGCATGAAGCAGCCGGCAGTGGGCAGTGCAGGCGGATATATTGTGTGCCTGCCAAACAGAGTAGTCATTCAGGGAGAGGGCGATTCAGATTCACAGGATTCCGAAAGTGGATTTGACGCAGTGGTGTAAGTGATGAATCAGAAAAAGACAGCGTATCTTGGGCTGTTTGCAGCCATTGCCATTATTTTCGGGTATGTGGAATCGTTGATTCCGTTTTTTGCGGGAATTCCGGGAATGAAACTAGGGCTTGCAAATCTGGCGGTGCTTTTTGTGCTGGAGAGGTATACGTGGAAAGAAGCGGCGCTGGTTTCCATTGTGAGAATTTTTATTATCGGTTTTATGTTTGGAAGCGGCTCCAGTATTATGTATAGCCTGGCGGGGGCGACCCTTAGTTTGATTGTGATGGTTTTTGTGAAAAATAAGATTGGATTCGGGCAGCTGGGTGTAAGTGTGGCTGGTGGCGTTTCCCATAACATCGGTCAGCTGCTGGTGGCGATTCCGGCAACGCATACGGTGGGACTATTGTATTATTATGCTCCGGCGCTGATGGTGTCGGGAGTGATTACAGGACTGCTGATTGGAGTGCTGACGAAGGAAGTTCTTAAGAGAATTCCGTGAGATGTTACCACCGTACGCATCTGGGCTGAATATATTCAGCCCAAATGCTGTTAGTTGAAAAAGAGCTCCTGGCGATAGTTTTTGACTATTCTCTGGAGCTCTTTTCGTTATTCCGTAAGCTATCATTTTCTACGAATCTATCATGGACAACTTATGCTTCGTTTACTGTGTATCCGTCTTTCATTAATTCGAATTTATCCATCAATCCACTTGTCACATATACATTCTTATCTTCGTCTACAAATACAGCTTCTGCGCCATATTTCTCCAGAAGGGGTTTCGCGGCGTCCATACCAAGGACGAAACAGGCGGTAGAGAGACCATCGGCCAGATAGCCCTGGTCGCAGACGATGGTGACGGAGGTGAGACCGTTCTGGACGGGGTAACCGGTCTTTGGATCCAGGATGTGGTGGTAGCGAATTCCATCTTCTATGAAGTATTTTTCGTAGTCGCCGGAGGTGGAAAGGAACTGGTTGGCGTCCAGGGTGATGGCGCCAAGGTAGTCACCTTCGGTGTCACGGGGATCGGTGAGGGCTACTTTCCAGGGGGAACCGTCTGGCTTTTCGCCGTAGGTCATGACACTGCTGCCGCCAAGGTTCAGGATCATACCGAAGACATCTGGCTGGGTTTGCAGGTAATCCATGATCAAATCACAGCCCATGCCTTTTCCAACGGCACCAAGATCCAGGGTACAGCCATCAAGAAGGGTTACATTGTTTCCGTCCATCTGAATTTTCTCGTATCCCACTTCGGGAAGAAGAGTGTCAATTTCGGACTGGTCCGGGACATGAGGATTCTCGCCGTCAATGTCCCACAGACGGATGATTTTTCCAAGGGTGGGGTCAAAAGCACCGTTGGAATCCTGGGAAAGCTGGCGGATTTTCTCAAGGTCGGCGGCAAGATCATCAGAAACTTCCATGGTCTTGCCATCAGCATTGTTCAGCTGGGAAATCTGGGAGTTTTCCTCTGTCCAGGAAAGGAGGGTGGTTTCCATTTCGCGGAGCTTTTCACCAATCTGGGTATTGATGTCCGCGCCTGAGGTGTAAAGGGTTTCGGAAACTACCGTGTCCATTGCGAAATCTGCGTTGGTGTATTTTTCTACGTCAGCAGCATAAACAACTGTAGTGGTTTTTCCCAGTACTGTTGCAGAAATGACAGTGAGAAACAGGCTGCTGCAGAGAATTCCTGCCGCACTTCTCTTTCTCAAATTCCTTCTCCCATTAAACATATCCAAGCAGGTAAGTGATTGACCTCTGGACTGCTTTTTATAATGTACCTTAATTAAATCGAATTCATTCTGAAATCTTACTTTACTTCTTTTTTTACTCATATCCTGTTCTTTCTGATTTTATTTTCTCTTATTTTCCAATAGCGTTCGCCCATCTTTTCCCAGCTCGTGTTTAAAAAAGGCTCTCATCTTTCGCCTTCGGAATCCCGATCCGGATGTTCCTCTTCGGGCAGATTCCCTGGCAGGCGTGGCAGCAGATACATTCTCCTGAGAGAGGGGTATCACCGTCAATGTCCAGATGAGCAGGACAGCGCTTTTTGCAGGCTCCGCATTTCGCTGGACAGGTGCCGCTGTCACGGTTGAACAGCGCAGAGGGCGCTATAGGCATTATAGCAAAAATTGCGCCCATTGGGCAGAGGAACTGGCAGAAAAATCTTTCCTGAGTGCACATTCCGATCATGAGCAGAATCAGCAGCACAATCCCCACCTTGTAGGCAGCACCGGGAAGTCTGCCAGCGGTGAGCATGGAAAACACATCCCAGGGGCTCATGCCCTGAAGCTTGCTGTACCAGCCGGTAAGGATAGATACAAGAAGCACCAGAAGCCAGATATATTTCACCTTCTGCAAAATGCGGATGGCTTTTTCTGAGTATCCGTGACGGCCTTTTTTATGAAAAACCTTCTGGCGGATAAACACAGTCAGCTCGTACAATGCATCCCCAAGGGAACCAAATGCGCAGGCATATCCGCAGAAATGCCGTCCGAACAGGCAGGTTACCACCAGCAGCACGGCAGTCACATCCAGAAAGGAATTCCAGCTGATTGTCTGATGTGCTGCGATTGCCTGAAAAACGGACTTCACGCCTGCAAATGCTGTGGAAAAAAGTGCCGGAGCAAAAATGAAAAACAGAAGCTGGATGCCGGCACGGATCAGCCGGATTTTTCTCTGTCTCTTTTTCATTGATTTTCCGCCTTTCCAAGTGCATCATTTACAGCGTTGATAATTCCAGTGGAACTGAAGGTTGCGCCGGAAATGGTGTCAACGTCTGTCCTCTGGGAAGCCAGAATGGTGCTGATCACGCCCTGTCCCTGGGAAAGGTATGCAGAGTCTTCGCCTGGTGCACTTACCACCTGAATGTCTGTAATCGTGTCATTTTCAAGTGTAACCTGAACCTGGATATTGCCGCCAAAGCCCTGGCCGTCTCCTGTGTAGGTTCCGTTTTTGTAGACAAGATCTTCACTTTCTTCCTCAGAAGAAGCGTCCTCAGCCTCTGTCTCATCTGTATTTTTGTCATCTTTTTTCGCGTCCTCGGAAGCATCCCCGGAAGCCGCTTCTTCCGTCTGGGCTTTCTGATTCTTCGCTTCCTCTTCTGCCTTTTTCTTCGCCTCTTCCTGCGCTTTTGCAGCCTCTTCAAGGGCACTTAATATCTCATCCTGCTGTTTTTCCAAGGCCTCCACTCTGGTTGTCAGACTGGCGATCTGCTGGTCTTTTTCGGTATCACTGTCTTTTTTCAGCATGGAGTTGTAGCCAAGGACGGCGCCAACGATCAGAAGCAGACATAAAACTCTCATAATAAAACTCTGGTATTTCATGGGTTATGCTCCTTTTGCCTGATTTAATGCATTTCTAAATGCCTGAATAAATCCCTGGGAGGAATATGTGCATCCAGATACTGTATCTATACTGTCTGCGGACTGCTTTCCCATAACCTGTGCAAGAATTCCCTCCCAGGCTGTATCTGCATATTCTTCATCATCATAGGAAAAATAAGTTGCTCCCACAATCTGTCCTCCGGATATTGTTACTGTAACCTGTACACTGTCTGGTCCGTCATTGCCTTCTCCAATGCCAGTGTAGGTTCCATCTGTATATGCACCAGCAGGCACAGGCGTGGGTTCTGGCGTAGCTGTCGGTTCCGGCGTCACAGAATTCTCCGGTGTATCCGTCGGTTCCGGTGCAGAAGTTGGCGCTGGCGTTTCAGTAGGCTCTGGTACAGCTGTAGGCTCCGGTGCAGTCGTTGGTTCCGGAACAGAAGTCGGCTTTGGCGTATTTGTGGGTTCTGGCTTCTCGGTGGAATCCGGCGCCTCAGTGGGCTCTGGCGTTACTGAAGGCTGTACCTCTGTATTTTTTGCCTGCTCCAATGCTATTTTGGACGCATCCAGAATTCCCATAGAAGAAAATGTTGCACCACTTACAGTGTCAATTCCTTCTGTACTCTGCTTTTCCAGTATTTTAGGCTGTATGGATCTCCATGCCTTATTGAAAAAGCTTCGGGTATCTGAGTTTGTATTGGTTACTTCCGTAATTTTTCCATCTTTAATCGTCAGTGTTATGTTAACCTGTCCGGAATATCCCATTGCAGACCCTGTATAGGTGCCATCTTTCAAAAGATTTACAACCGGCTGCTCATCTGACGGATTATCCGGAGTCTGGGTAGGCTGTGGAATCTCTGTTGGAATTGGTGTTACAGTTTCATCAGGTACAGTAGTCGGGGTTGGAGTTATATCTTCTTCCTTTGAGTCTGTAGTTCCTGATTGATCAGCCTTTGAAAGAGCCTGGGATAAAGCTCCGAGAATTCCATTTGAAGAAAATGTTGCCCCACTTACAGTATCAATTTCAGAAGTACTCTGTCTGGAAATCACATTGGACTTGATTGTTTTCCATGCTTTATTAAAAAATTCAGGTGTATCTGTATTTGTGTTGCTTATTTTTTTGATTTTTCCATTTTTTATTGTAACCTTTACCGTTACGGTTCCATCAAAGCCTTCTGCCTGTCCCTCATATACGCCATCTTTATAGCTGACAGAAGTATCTTTCTTCGGTTTCTTTGCAGGTTTTGGCGTTGGCGTTGGAGTTGGTGTGGCAGAATCACTGTTTCCTGCCTGTGAAAGGGCATTCTGTACTGCCTGGATAATTCCGTTTGAGGAGTAAGTTGCACCGCTGACTGCATCCACATTCGGGGACTGGCTTGATAAAACCTTACTTACAACGCCCTGAGCGGAGGCAAAATAAGAGCCTGTTTCTCCTGAGGCACTCAATATATCAACAGCTGTGATTTTCCCATCTGATACAGTTACCTGTACGGTAATCGTTCCCCCAAAGCCAGTACCGCTGCCCTGGTAAGTTCCATCTTTATAGCCGCCTTCCGGAACTTCTGTAGTTGGTGTAGTGGTGGAGCCCTGACCTACCCCTGAAGATGCAGCCGTTTTTACTGGAAGGGTCTTTGAGCTTCCTTTTTTTATACCACTTTTTTTCTTTGAAATTTTGGAAGTTTTTTTCTTTGAAGAAGCTGATGATGTATTTTTTCCTGCTTTCAGCAGACTCTCCTCTTCTGCCTCGTCGTCTGCTGCCTCATAGGAATAAGCTGTTTTCAGAAGCGATTCCAGATCCTGGGATTTTACAACCTCTCTGGTTTCAGCAGTCACTTCTTTTCCACTGCTGCCAGCCTGAACACCTGCTGCAGCCACAGCCGCAATAACCACTGCTGCTGGAGCAAGTTTCACCAGATTCTTTTTTTCAAAAGGATTCTTATCACTGTCTCGTTTTTTCATGCTGTCTCCTGTTAAAATATGTAGTAAAATAATTTTCTTTTTACAAGCAAAAGCAGGGGCTGTTAAAAACGGCCCCCGTTTCTTTGCCTTGTTTCACACAAGTCTTATTTGTTACCAGTAAAAACTTTGTAACAATTATTGTAACTGTTCAGTACCTTCTGAATGGTTACCAATTATTTTACTTTTACTTTGAATTTCTTAGATACTCCATTACTTGTAACAGTGATGGTTGCAGTACCTTTCTTCTTACCTTTTACAACACCTTTTGCAGTAACAGTCGCTACTTTCTTGTTGCTGGACTTGTATGTTACTTTTCCGGATGGTGTTGCGGTTGCTTTGATTTTTACTGTTTTGCCTTTCTTGATTGTTGCAGAAGATTTTGCAAGCTTCAGAGAAGGTTTCTTAACCTGGATTACTACTTTCTTAGTGTAATTTCCAACCTTTACAGTAATGGTTGTCTTTCCCGCTTTTTTCGCTTTTACAACGCCTTTGGAGGAAACAGTAGCTACTTTCTTGTTGCTGGATGTAAATTTAACTTTTCCAGTTACATCATTTTTTACAACTGTAATAGTTGTAGAGGTTTTTCCTTTGGTGTAAATCGTGGAAGCTTTTGCAGTTGCTGTAATTCCAGGAGTTGCAGTCGGTGTTGGTGTTGCTGTTGGAGCCGGTGTTGCGGTCGGCTCTGCCGGCACCGGAGTAGCGGTTGGAGCTGGAGCTTTTACAAGCATGTTAAGAGCTTCTCTTAAATGTCCGATCTGCTCTTCTACGCCATAAGTTGTCTGATTCTTAATATTTGCAAGCATTTCCTCGCACTCTTCAAGCTCATTTGCAATGCTGTCTTTTGCAGCAGCCCAGCTCTCCGGAGTATAATCAGCCTCGTTCAGGGCTTTTGCTTCTGCGATAATGTTTTCCAGTGGTGTGGAATCTGCATCACCTGCAGGTTTTGCAATATTCTCAGCTGTTGCCTGGAATTTTACAACGTAATCCTGGTATCCAAGGGCATGAACAGTAAGGATCCAGTAACCAGTTCCGTCAGTTCCTTCCGGAAGCTTGCATCTTCCTGATTCTGTAAGGCCAAGCTGGATACCCATCATTTTATGCATCCAGTTATCAGCTGCAAATTTTGTTCCATAGTTTGCAAGTCTGTTTGTATAAGTGGAATCATTTCCATAATATGCCCACTCAACAGACTGCATATGTGCACCAAGATCGCCATAGTTTCCAGTCAGGTCAACTCTCAGGAACTCACCATAGGAACCATTTCCAGGCTTTACAGTTGCTGTAATTCCGTCTGCCACTTTCAGCTCTGCATCTTTGATACCAGACTCAGTTCCGTTCTGTCTTGCTCCGATTACAAAGCTTCCATCTTCAGCTTTTGTAGCTTTTTTCAAACCATTTGTATTTGCAGTTACATTTGCAACAGCTTCATAGGATTTCAGTTCTTTCTCGCCATAACCGCCGATCAGCTGTCCGCCATTTTTTACAATTGCATGGCTTTCTGCAAAAGCAGCAAGGTCAGCTCTCTTAATCTCAACCGGTACATATTTCAGGCCAGTTACGGTATATCCGGTTACATTGTTCCGGTTAAATACTTCTGATGTTCCATCGGCATAATAAACTGTTTTTCCGTCTGCGCTCCAGTGGGAAACTGTTTTTCCATTAAGAACCGCGATTGCCTGGAAGCTTCCTCTGTGAAGGCCATGGTTTGCAGTTGCTCTTGTTACAGCATCAAATGCTCCAAGGTCTGACTCACCTCTTCTGTCTTTTTCTTCAGAAGAAGCTGTGGAGCCTGCATTGTATACATCCTCGGAAGCCCAGTACTCAGCCCATGTAAGACCTGCGTATACATATACGTTTTCGTTGTAAACAAATGTTACATCTGGGTATCCGGCAGCACTTACAACTACTGTATCTCCATCGTTTACAGCTGTTTTAGAATAATCAAGAGTTCCATCCTCCTGAACAATCTTCACAGCACCTTTTCCGCTTGCAGCATACTCTTGGTCACCAATTTTTACTTTTGAAACTGTTTTGGTAAATGCAACAAACTGCTCAGCGGTAATATCTGCCGCAGCAACCAGTTTTCCTTCATACTCATCATAGGAAGCCATTACAGTATCTGTTGTTGCTGTAAAAGTAGCGCTGACAGGAGCATATTTTCCATTTGCATCGGAAATTGTCAGAGTATGTGTTCCAGGTGTAAGATTTGTAACCTTTACTCCTGTCTCTGTTGTCGCTGCTTCCACATCATCAACTGCATATTTCTTTGAATAATCAGATGGAAGTGCTTCAGATAATTCAACTTTAACCTCTGCATCTGTTACCTTGATGTTGTCAACGGTTGCACTGACACCTGTTTTTACCGGAACATAAGTATCTGGAATATCAAAATTAATTTCCCCCTTATCCGTATAGTACGTTACGCTGGAAATAGTTTTTCCCATCATGGATTTGTAGTGGTCAGAGCTTATTGGGCAACCGTGAGATTCTGTTGTAAAGCCGGTGCTCCATGCAAGTTCTTTTCCTTTCCAGATATTCTCAAGATGACGGAGTGCATAAGTGGTTCCGTCTGTTGTATTGATGATTACACCATAAATCTTATCACCATTAGATGCATTTACTACTGCCTTTACTGCTGTCTCATCCAGCTCAAGCTGATAATCTCCATATTTGGAATTAAGCTTTAATTCAGCATTCACACTAACATTCTGTTCGGACATTCCCTGAACAGCGCCAAAAGAAATATTTTCGTTCTCATCTACGCTCATTTCCTTGTAATATGCAGGAGTTTCTGCCGGAACATAATAAGTATAGCTTGGCTGTTCAATAAGAGCCGCTGCACCAGTATATGTATTAGTACTTACCTGGCCTTTCATGTTCGTAGTAATCTCTATAGTAGTGCTGTCTGTAATCTGTTTAAAATTTTCCAAATCAGAAGCTTTATTCACTTTTACCGGAAAAGTAACACCTGCAAGTTCATTTCCTTCCGCGCTTGTATGATAAGCAGCATTTCCATTCATCACGCCGCTCATCTTTGTTTTTGCTTTCGTCGCGGATGTAAATGCATCTACTTTTACATCATTGTTTTTCAACTCAGATCTGTAAAAAGCTTCATAGGGAATGTTCATCAGTACGATCTGACCATCCTCCACTGTTTTCACAGCTCCCGCTTCATTGTTGGTTTCGCCCTCAGTGTCTGCTAAAAAAGCATCTTCTGTGTCTCCGGTTTCGCCGTCCTCAAATCCAGACTCCTCTTCTGCGGCTTCTCCAGATTCAAAACCATCCTCTGTGTCTGTACCAAAATCTGCTGAATCGTCAGCCTCTGATGATTCGTCATAGTCGTCTGAAATCTCATCAGAACCATATGCAGTCTCCTCAGATACCTCAACAGCTGCTTCTCCAGAAGTAAAGTCCTCTGCCATAACTCCAACCGGTGAACTGGTCATCGCTACAGCTGCACTCATAATGATCGGAGCAATTTTTCTTAACAACTTTTTGTCAGCCATCCTCTTCCTCCTTGTTTAACTTTTATTAGTATTTTCTAACCTTTGTTTATTCTACAGAATTGTGTTAGAAATGTCTATCTATTTTTAGTTTAGACATTGCACTTTTTTTATCAACAAGAGTGGGCTTCCGTATACCGACAAGCTGATTCTGTCTCCATATTTTAATTACTTTCCTCTCTTCAGGTATAATGACATCGCTTACAGACAGCACACTCATTTGCAGCAAAAAAAATCCAGGCACGGAAGTCTTCTTACTTCTATACCTGGATTCTCGTACATCGAAAATTAAGTAACTGCCATATTGACTTGTCTGATTTTTCATCTGCTG
>OLNC01001724.1_pt1 | contig 10606 bp, 7 predicted proteins | sample 1672011 | NCBI WGS metagenome assembly OLNC01 (sample SAMEA3136636, study PRJEB25190) | human gut metagenome | biome: human gut; feature: human-associated habitat; material: faeces | place: Austria | collected 2013 | reverse complement strand
GGTGACCCATCGGAGATTCGAACTCCGGACACCTTGATTAAAAGTCAAGTGCTCTGCCAACTGAGCTAATGAGTCATACAGCTTTAATATTATAGCAATTTCGCGCCGTTCTGTCAACTCTAAAATGAAAAAATTTGAAAATTTCCTTTTTCTCCGCAAAACCGCAGAAACATAAGGAAACAGCCCGGCAAAAGCCGGGCCTTCCCATCAAAATTATTTGTGCTCCGTAAAGAAATCATTCACAATGTCGCTCACGTCATAGTGCACAAACGGGCCCAAACCGCTGTTGACATCGATTGTATATCGGCAATCGGTTTCCGTATAGGCGTCGATAAAGTAGTTTTCTACGATCTCAATGTAATTTTTCACACCGTCTCTTTCAGCGGCTTCATCATCTGTGCGCACATAGACGCTCTCGTCAGACAAAAGATATATGAAGACAAGCTCTCTTGTCTGACCCGGCTCCAACAGAATATTCCCGGTCTTGTTCGGGTCTTCCGCATTCATCGGAACTTCTGCAATGCCGTTGATCAGCTCTCGCTTGTCGGTCGTGCACTCGGACATATCCAAAGGGCAGCCGTCTGTGTCATACTGTCCCATGGCGTATGCCCCGGAAAGGAATCCCGTCGCTTCATCTCCGGTGTTCTCAAAGCCGATTGTGACATACGCAAACGCATAATGCGGCGAAGAAAGCGTGCCGTCTTCGTTCAGCTCGCAGGTCTCCAGCCACGGGTAACCACCATTAATCCACCACGGAACAAAGCAGTCGTTATCCGCTGGCGTAAGACCATATTCAAGTTTATTGGACATATGCACGTCTTTGATCGTGGCTTTCACATTTTTACCGCCGTAAATGCTCGATGCAGAAAAGTACGGGTCATTCTCTGCATCAAAACTGCCGTCGCCGTTTTCAATTGAAATGCTCCCGTCTTCCGTGCGAACGATTTTCGGTATCTTGGAGAAATCCAGTTTTTCATCCGCTGTAAAATGCGATTCAAATTCTTCTTTCGCAGAAGATACCTCCGCCGTTTCAGATACTTCGGAGATTTCGGGATTTCCAGAGATCTCCGGCACCTCCGCTTTGCTTTCTTCCGAAACTACTGCTTCATTCCCCGGTGCCTCCGTGACCTCCACGCCGCCGGAGACCACCTCCGCCTGCACACGCGGCAAATTTGCAACGCCAAAGGCCACGCCGCTGACGCACGCAACTGCCAACGCAGCACACCAGATTTTCGTCCTTAACGTCCGTTTCATAACCAATGCTCCTTTCGGTTTTGTGTAACCTTCCTACGCCCAGAGCATACCACACCCGCCCCGCTGTTTCAATATAAACCGTACAGTTTTTGCAGTTCCTTTGCAATACTTTTGCAAGTTTTGCCGCACACAGAAAAAGAGCCCCGCAAAACGCGAGGCCCATAAACCTTTATATTTTATCTATCAATCTTTTCCATCACTTCCGTGAGGCTCAACCCGTTTTTCTCGGCGAGCGCCGCCAGGTCATCGTGCTCAAACTTCGCGCGCTGCACGCTGTAACCGGAAGACAACTTGCGGCGCACCGGACCGAGGGCGGTCTCCACCGTCTCCTCCGTGCGGGTCAGCACATAGCGGCGGCACAGCGTCTCGCGGATGCCGATGGTCACCGTGTGTTTGAAAATCGCCTGCACAACGGCCTCCTTCTGCGCCTCGCGGCACAGCACCGTCAGCAGCGTGCCGGGGCGGTTTTTTTTCATCATAACGGCGGTCGTGAAGACCTCCACCGCGCCCGCCTCGCGAATCTTCTCCACCGCAAAGCCAATCGCCTCAGCGGTCATATCGTCGATGTTGCAGTTCAGCTCGTAAACGGAGTCCGCGCCGTCGCCGGTTTCGCCCAGCATCGCGCGCACACAGTTCGCCACTTCAAAGTCCTTCTTGCCCATGCCGTAACCCACGCGCTGCGCGCGCATAACCGGCATATCGCCGAACGCTGCCGCAAAGTGCTTCAGCAAAGCCGCGCCCGTCGGCGTGCAGAGCTCACCCTGAATGCGCCCGCCGTAGATCGGCACGTCGCGCAGAATATACGCCGTAGCCGGGGCCGGAACAGGCAGCACACCGTGTGCACAGCGCACCTTTCCCGCGCCTACATGCACCGGTGACGCAACAATCTTCTCCGGCGCAAGCTTGCGGATGAGCAAGCACGCCGCCGTAATGTCCGCCACCGCGTCCATTGTGCCGACTTCATGGAAGTGGATCTCCGAAACCGGCATGCCGTGCGCATGGCTCTCCGCTTCCGCGATGAGCTTATACACCGCAATCACGTCTGCACGCACCGCATCCTCCAACGGCAGATGCCCAATGATATGCTCGATATCCGCCATGCTGCTGTGGTGGTGATGCCCGTGGTCGTGTTCATGCTCATGCGTATGATCGTGATCGTGGTCGTGGCGATGCTCATGTTCGTGTACATGGTCGTGAGCGTGATGTTCGTGGTCGTGCACGTCAGCGCTTTCTTCCTCCTCGCCGTTCACCGTAACGGAAAGATGCGTGCCGTTGATGCCGCATTTCGTGCTCACTTCCGCCTTAAATTCCACACCGGGGATACCGAGCGCGTTCAGCTCGTCGAGCACTGCCTGTTTGTCGTCAAACAGTTCTAAAAGCGCCGCCGAAAGCATGTCGCCCGCCGCACCCATGCCGCAGTCAAAATACAAAGTCTTCATGCAGATTCCTCCTAAAACCAAAAAGGCGCACGAACCTCATAAAGTTCGCGCGCCTCCGCTGGCACAATTTAATCCTATAAAAACAAGATTCGGCGCTTCAACGCCCTCGCAGCTTCCTGCCGCAATAAATACAGTATACCGCCCCAAAGCGATGATGTCAAGCCAAACCAGAACCGCAAAGCCTTTCCCCCGCGAAAAAACACAAATTTTCGCAAAAACAGGGTTGACTTTTACGTACCGATGTATTATAATAACGATTGTCTCAAGCGAGCAGTGTGTTCGTCTTGCAACAAACGGGTTTCCCGTTTTTATAATATGAGTTTGCGTTTACGCAGCTCTGTATATGGAGGAGTTCCCGAGTGGCCAAAGGGGACAGACTGTAAATCTGCTGCTTCTAGCTTCGGTGGTTCGAATCCACCCTCCTCCACCAGAAAAAGGACTTTGCGTTTTGCAAGGTCCTTTTTTCTGTGAAATAAATTCCTTCGGGATTTGTGAAATATACCTTCGGTATAGTGAAAAAACAACCTACGGTTGTTGTGAAATGCGCTGCGGCGCGTGAGATTTATTTCATTTCACATTTTGCGTCAGCTGCGGGTCTTTGTCAACGTGGTAGGTATTTTGCACAGTGCCCTTGTAATTTTGTAGAAATCCGATTATAATATAACCAGAAATTTACTCTTTTAGGGGGAGTTTACCATGGTTTTTGAAAATATGGATCGCATTATTTTTGCAGGGGATTCCGTAACGGATATGGGCAGCGCACAGCCGGTGGGCGAGGGCTTATTTGACAACATGGGTCACGGCTATCCGCGCGTCATCGAGAGCCTTGTGACAGCGACTTACCCGGAGCTGAGCATTCGTTTTACGAACTCCGGCATCAGCGGCAATACGTCGAAAGACCTGCTTGCGCGCTATGAGCGCGACGTGCTTTCCTTGAACCCGCAGTGGGTGTCTATCTGCATCGGCATCAATGATGTGTGGCGGCAGTTTGATTCTCCGGCGCTTACCGATCAGGCGGTTGACCCGGTGGAATATGAAGAAAACCTGCGCACGATGATCGAACAGGCGAAAATGGTTGCGAAGGGCGTTATCGTCTGCACGCCGTACTACATGGAGCCGAACAAGAGCGACTTTATGCGTGCCAGAATGCAGGAATATGTGGACATCTGCGAGCGCCTTGCCGAAGAATACGGCTGCCGTTTTGTGAACTTCCAAGCGGTGTATGACAAGTTTTTGCAGTATAAACACTCCTCGCTCATCGCATGGGACCGCGTGCACCCGAACCAGATCGGCGCGACGCTGATGGCGAAGGAATGGCTCTCGAAGTGCGGGTTTGAATACGACCACACGCCGGAGGCGTAAGATCCCATTATAATCTGGGGGAGTTGAAAGCATGAAATTTGGTGTGCAGCTTTATGGCCCGCTCAACAACATGCAGGGCGAGGTTTTGGAGAAGCTTGCTGCGTTGGCAAAGGCCGGTATTACAGAAATTGAACCCTGCATGACGACGGGGCCAATCCTCGGCCCGGAGGGCGTGATCTGGCCCGCAGACTGGCTGCTTGCACATGTCGAAGAAATTCGGGATATGGGCCTGCGGATTGTATCAATCCATGTTTTTGCGGAGAATTTGGTACAGTCTATGGATAAGCTGAAGGCGATTGCGGAGAAGACCGGGCTGAAGCAGTTTGTGGTGAAAACGCCGGAGAACAGTACGGAAATCATCTTGCAGCAGACGGCGCTGAACTACATGAAAGCGGCGGATATGCTGGAGACGTTCGGCGTTCGGTTGCTGCTGCACAATGAAGCCGGGGATATTCAGGCGAAAATCGCGGGCAAGACGGCGTATGAACACTTGCTTGACCTTTGCATGGGCAAGGTAGGCGCACAGGTAGACGTGGGCTGGGTGCAGTTTGGCGGAGAAGACCCGGCCGCATTTTTGGAACGCAACGCGGCGCGGGTGCAGTCCGTGCACCACAAGGATTTCGGTGCGGGCCGCGAGCCGATTGACGTGCCGGTGGGCACGGGCAACGTGAACCTTGCCGCGTGCTTCCGTTTTGCCCAGAGTCGGGACATTCCGCAGCTTGTCGATCAGGAGCACTTTGGCTCCGATGTGCCGGGCGAGCTTCAAAAAATTTGTCAGATGCTGAACGGGTTTGCCCAAAACCGAAAAGACACGGTGAGCTTTTTGAATGTTTACGACGTGGAGACCGGCGCGGTGCGCACAGTGGCAAGTTTTGACCGCGTGATTGAAGCGCCGAACTGGCTGAAAAACAGCGATACCATTCTTTATAACGCCGAGGGGCACATGTATGCCTATGACCTCAACACGAACACGGAACGGCTGCTCAACACCGGCAGCTGCGACCAATGCAACAACGACCATGTGGTCTCCCCGGACGAAACGGAGCTTGCGGTCAGCCACATGACGTTTGACAACGGAGACTTTACTTCCCGTGTTTATATCGTGCCGATGGAAGGCGGTGAGCCTCGTCTGGTGACGCCGAACAGCCCGAGTTTTTTGCACGGCTGGTCGCCGGACAGCACGGAGATGGCCTACTGCGCTTTCCGCGACATCGACGGCAGGCAGGAAGTGGACGTGTACACGATCTCGGTGAACGGCGGCGCGGAAAAGCGACTGACAAAGGGTGGCTTTAACGACGGCCCGGAGTATTCCCCGGACGGAAAGTACATTTGGTATAACGCTACAAACTCCGGCTTGATGCAGGTTTGGCGCATGGAGCGGGACGGCGGCGAGCAGACGCAGATCACCGAAAACCGGCGGAACAACTGGTTCCCGCATGTATCACCGGACGGAAAACGGGTGGTCTATATTTCCTACGGCCCGGAGCAGCTGGAGCCGCACGAGCACCTGCCGAACATGCCGGTGGAGCTGTGGCTGATGGATGCGGACGGCGAAAATCAGCACAAGATTCTGTCGCTGTTTGGCGGGCAGGGCTCGATCAACGTGAACTCCTGGGCCGGGGAGAGCATGCGGTTTGCATTTGTGAGCTACGCGATTTTGGAAGACCCGAAATGACTGACGAGGTAAATAAAAATGATTTTTGAAAATAAAGGCAAAGAGAATACCTTGGAGACGCTGCACATTGCTTTAAACGCCGCGAAGGAGCGCGGAACGACGCTTGTGGTGGCTTCAAGCGCGGGCGACACGCTTATAGAACTCATCAAAATGCAGGAAGCGCTCGGGACAAATGTGCCGATGGTCATGGTGGGGCAGGCGTACGGCTACCCGAAGCAGGGCGTGAACACCATGACGGACGAGCGGCGCGCGGAGTTGACCGCAGCCGGTGTGCATATCATTCATGCCGCGCACGCTTTGAGCGGTGCGGAACGCGGCATCAGTCGTAAATTCAGCGGCGCGTACCCGGTGGAAATCATGGCGCACACGCTGCGCATGTTCGGACAGGGCACGAAGGTTTGCGTGGAGATCGCCATGATGGCGCTGGATAGCGGCGCGATTGAGCTTAATAAGCCGGTTGTCTGTGTAGGCGGCTCGGCGCGTGGTGCGGACACCGCGTGCATCATCACGCCGGCGTATACGGCAGACTGTCTTGACACGAAAATTCACGAGATTCTCTGCAAGCCGGGTTTGTATTAAATCATAAAGCAATGACAAAAGCTCTGCGCCTGAAATTCGGTGCAGAGCTTTTTGCTGTCTTACATTATCGTTTGCCGCGCTTTTTGGGCGGCTCGCCTGTCCAACGGCGGCTTTGGGGCGCCGGCGGTTGACTCGTTCTGCCGTGCTTTGCGCCGTTTTTGTTTTTACCGTCAAACGGTTTATTGCTGTTTGCGGCGGGCTTTGGAGGAGCAAAACGGGTATCACCGTGGCGGGGGCGCAAGAGGCAGTTTTTGCCTGTGCCAATGAGGTCGCGGCGATTCGCTTTGATGAGCGCTTCTGTGACGAGGTCGTAATTTTTCGGGTCACGGTACTGGATGAGCGCGCGCTGCATTGCTTTTTCGTGCGGGTCGCGCGCGACGTATACAGGCTTCATTGTGCGCGGGTCGAGCCCCGTGTAGTACATGCAGGTCGAGATCGTGGACGGGGTGGGGTAGAAGTCCTGCACCTGCTCCGGCATATAGCCGAGGTCGCGCAGATATTCCGCGAGCTTTACGGCGTCCTGTAAGGTGGAGCCGGGATGCGAGGACATGAGGTACGGTACGAGGTACTGGTTGAGGTGCATTTCTTCGTTCAGCTCTTTGTAGCGCTTGACGAAGCGGCGATAGACGGAATTCTGCGGCTTACCCATCATGCGCAGCACGCCGTCGGAAATATGCTCCGGTGCGACTTTGAGCTGGCCGCTGACGTGGTATTTAACAAGCTCGCGGAAGAACGTTTCGTCTTTGTCATTGATGAGGTAATCGAACCGAATGCCGGAGCGCACAAAGACCTTTTTCACTTTGGGCAATGCGCGCAGCTTGCGCAGGAGGGAAACGTAATCCGTGTGGTCGATCTCCATGTTGGGGCATGGCTCCGGGAACAGGCATTGGCGGTTTTTACACACGCCGACCTTCATCTGCTTTTTGCAGGCGGGCTTGCGGAAGTTTGCCGTGGGGCCGCCGACGTCGTGAATGTAGCCTTTAAAATCGGGATCCTCGGTTATTTTTTTCGCTTCTTCCAAAAGCGATTCGTGGCTGCGGGACTGAATGATGCGGCCCTGGTGGAACGTCAGCGCGCAGAAGCTGCATGCGCCGAAGCACCCGCGGCAGCTGGCAAGACTGAATTTCACTTCTTCAATGGCGGGGATGCCGCCGAGGGCTTCGTAATCCGGGTGATAGGTGCGTGTATAGGGCAGGGCGTAGGTGTCATCCATTTCTTCGGTCGAAAGCGGCATCTGCGGAGGATTCTGCACGACGAACAGGTGATCGTCCGGGTAGGGCTCGACGAGCGTTTTCGCCGTGAACGGGTCGGTGTTGAGATACTGATTGTAAAAGCTTTTCGCGTACAGCTCTTTACTGGTGGAAATCTTATCGAAGCCGGGGAGGTGGTGCGCGTCGTCGCCGTCGGGCGCGATGTGCGTTTTATACACGGTACCGCGGATGAACGTGAGCTCCTGCACGGGGATGCCGCTGCGCAGGGCTTCGGCAATCTCGACGATGGAGCGCTCGCCCATGCCATAGGAAATGATATCCGCGCCGGAATCGATATGGGTGCGGAGCAGAGAATCAAAGTCCATGGAGTAGATCATATAACTTGGCACGATTACAACATATGGATAATGCACACGTTCGATACAGTTCATGTTTTCGATAAATGCGGCGATATCGTTGTTGTAGATATCATTTTCCACACCGTTTTCGGAAAACAGGATGTGCATTTTTCCTCTCTTGGAGTTGATGTTGTAATGGCGTCCGGTTCCGAGATGCTCGGTCAGAGAACGTGGTTTTCTGCGGATATATACCTGGATATGCTCAATGCCGCTGTTGGTCAGGTTGGAAATCGGGAAATCGATCACACGGTAACGGCCGAGGAAGGAAAATGCTCCGATGGGGCGATAGGTCTGCATCCCGTCGACCCAGATCTGTTTTCCTGAGAAGTTTACAATACCAAATGCGTTAGCCATTTTATTCGTCCCCCTTTACACGTTTCGAAATCAGTTCAATATGCTCGCTGTTCGGATCGCCTACAACGGCATTTTTTCCAACTTTGACACCATCGGCAATGATCACGCGGTGAACAACGGCGCCCTCCTCAACAACGGCGCCCGGCATCAGAACGCTGTCTACCACTTTTGCCCCGGTCATAACCTTGGCATCGGTGAACAATACAGAATTTTTTACTTCTCCGTCGATGATACAGCCCTGAGTGATGAACGCACGCTTGATCTCAGCATTCGGTCCGATATAGTGAGGCGGTGTGGTAACGTCTTCTGTATAGATTTTCCATGTATTGTCGTTCAGGTCAAGGGCATTGTTCTTGTCCAGCAGATCCATATTTGCTTCCCAGAGGGAATCAATGGTTCCTACGTCTTTCCAGTAGCCCTGGAATTTGTATGCGTACAGTTTTTTCCCGCTGTTCAGCATTTCCGGGATAATGTCCTTGCCGAAATCATGGTTGGAATCCGGATTCTTAATGTCCGCCAGAAGCAGTTTGCGAAGCTGTTTCCAGTCAAAAATATAGATACCCATGGAAGCAAGATTGCTCTTTGGTTCTTTCGGTTTTTCTTCGAAGTCAATGATACGTCCGCTTTCGTTGGTATTCATGATACCGAAACGGCTGGCTTCTTTCAGTGGAACCTCAATGACAGCGATGGTGGCATCAGCACCGCATGCCTTGTGGTGAGCAAGCATTTCGGAGTAATCCATTTTATAAATATGGTCTCCGGAGAGGATCAGCAGATACTCTGGAGAGAAAGAGTCAATAAAATCAATGTTCTGTGAAATAGCGTCTGCAGTACCGCGGTAAACGTCCAGATTTGCGTCCGCCTTCTCACGGGGCGGAAGTACATAAACACCGCTGTCCTTTGCGTCCAGACCCCAGCGGCGTCCGGCGGCTACATAGCTGTTCAGCAAAACTGATTCATACTGCGTCAGGACACCTACCACATCAATGCCGCTGTTTGCACAGTTGCTGAGGGGGAAGTCGATAATACGATATTTTCCTCCGTAAGAAACGGCCGGTTTTGCAACTTTTTTTGTCAATTCATGCAGACGGGTGCCACGACCGCCGGCAAGAATCATTGCCAACATATTATTCTGCTTCATAGCAATTCCTCACTTTCATTTATTATCATATATTATACGTTTTTTTGAAAAAAATTTCCACATTTTTGTGCAAAATTCTTATTAAATTTTCGTGTTTTTTTAAAATACTGTGGGAATAATTCGAAGATCAGAGAAATGCTGGATGGGTATTGGCAAAAGTGTCGGTGGTTGTGTGGGAAAGGGAAGTGAAGTATAATGAAACAAATAGAAAAACAAGGAGCAAAAAGATGAAAGGATTCTATGACAGACTGAAAACTATGCTGGAGCAGGAGCCATCCGTTCGTATGGCTGTATCCGTGGAGGGGGAACATCCGGGTATGCAGGTGTTGTGGAGTGACCCGGAGATTTGGACCTCAGGTGACAGAGAACTTGCGGAACAGTGGGTTGCACAGCTTTGGGATGCTGTGTCCGGCTCATGTGTGCAGTTGGAAAACGACCGAATATTTATGCAGAGATATTCCGCGCAGCCGGAGCTGGTGATCCTGGGCGGCGGACACATTTCCAGAGAACTTGTTTCCCTTGGAAAACAGATTGGTTTCCGTGTGACGGTCGTGGATGATCGGGAAGAGTTTGCGTCGGAAGAACGGTTTCCGGATGCGGATCGGGTAATCTGCGGAGCGTATGACCAGGTATTTGAGAAACTTCCGGAGACTCCGGTGGGGTATTATGTCGTGGTGACCAGAGGGCATCTTGGGGACAAGGAATGTGTCCGCAGAATTCTGCAGCGTCCGTTCCGCTATGCCGGAATGATCGGAAGCAGAAGGAAAGTGGCGCAGACCAAGAAGGATCTGAAAGCGGAAGGATTTGCAGACAGCCTTCTGGAACAGCTCCATGCGCCGATCGGGCTGGACATCGGAGCGGTCACTCCGGAGGAAATCGCAGTCAGCATCGCGGCGGAACTGATACAGGTAAAAAATCGCGAGACTGTCCAGGTGATGGATGAAAAAGTCCTGGAGGCATTGCTGAAGCCGGAAGAGAAAATCCTTGCCATGATCGTGGAAAAGAAAGGATCCGCGCCGCGGGGCGCCGGAGCTTGCATGGTGATCACGGAGAAAGGAGCCGCGGCGGGGACGATCGGAGGCGGAGCGATCGAATATGAAGTGCAGAAACATGGGCTTGCCATGCTGCGGGAGAAGCGGGAAACGGATCTGAAAGCTTATCAGCTGAACAATATCCACAGCGCCGGGCTCGGA
>OLNC01001717.1_pt1 | contig 10633 bp, 8 predicted proteins | sample 1672011 | NCBI WGS metagenome assembly OLNC01 (sample SAMEA3136636, study PRJEB25190) | human gut metagenome | biome: human gut; feature: human-associated habitat; material: faeces | place: Austria | collected 2013 | reverse complement strand
AAGAAGGATATGAAGAAGCTTCTGCTGAATATGAGCATAAGCTGATAGAACAGGCCGACCGGTTCCTGACACAGACAAGAGTTTTTGAAGAGGAAAGAGATGAATATGAAAAGCTGCTGGATGAATACGATCAGGAAATAGAGCTGCTGGAAAACAAAGCTGATAAAACAGATGGGGAGAATAAGTATCTGCAGGAATTGTTATTGAAGGAAAGAAAATTGATACAGTTAATTCCAGAGGATGAAGAGTAAATTTATGATACCGCTGGCATGCTGATCAATGGAACAGAGTAGCTGGCGGTATTCTTTTCAGAGAAATTAATTCGGAACAGGAATCTGCGGAGTTTTCAGAAGGAACTGTTGATGACAGTTCTCTGCTTCCTGCCAAAAAAAAGAGTAGAAACTGTCTTTTTCATGATACAGCTGATGAAGCAACTGCCATTGTATTAAGACTCAGGGAAAATATATGGATTTCCAGTAGGATTATGAAAATAGTACAGACAAAAATGTGTAATAATACGGTCTACAGAAAGTGCCCATTGTAGCGAGGTGGTAATGTTATGATTATTTTGTGAAAAGGAAAAAACAGTGAAAATAAAATAATGCCAGGTTATTAAAAAGGGGGGCTGTTTTGTGAAAAAACAAATGTTACAGAAGGTATATGCGATAGTATTGGCGATTACTTTGATTGGTTCGCAGCAGTGTAGCAGCGTATTGGCAAATGATATAGCACAGATATATTCTGGTGTTACCCAAAATACAGAAATTCCAGATTATGATTATTGGATGGCACAAACCATCATGAATGGTATAGATAATAATGGAAATTCCTTGTACTCAACATTTCGAAGTTTTTCAGAACCGGTATATCGACAATTAGGGGGATATTTACTGGATGATAAACCTTTAGTAAGTATATCAACAGCATGGAGTATATATTTTAACAGTGAATACAGAAATCAGCTTACAAATATGCAGAAATATGTATATGAAATGTTACTTATGGATTATCTAAAGTATGATGCCTTTGGAGAAGACAAAAACAAGGAACTGACTAATAGTAAAACAGATTTCGCATTAAAAATTTATGATGCAATTGGGGAGGAACTTAATGATAAGAAAGAAAGTTATATTAACAATCTTCCGGTAAAAGAAAGTAAGGAAATATGTAGGCGGATTGAAACGATTTATGGTCTGGGAGAAGTATTAAAAGGTGTTAATGAAGGAATAAAAACAACAAAGGAACTGATTGACTGCATGTCGGAGTATCTTGCTGTTTTGAAAGTGAAAGATGATTGTGTTTCGTTATTAAAAGTTATGCAGGAACAGGTTTCAGTAGATGGGGATTTTAAGAAAGCAATCACAGAGGTTCTTAATACAATTGATGGTACTCCCATTGATTATGAATCAAAAAAATACGGAGAATATCTTTGGAATAAAATCCTTGATGCGGGATGGTCTGCTTTGGAAGACAGTAATCCGGTTTTAGGTGCTCTTAATTGGGGGATAAATGGATTAGATGTTTGTTTTAATTCTCAAGATCGTGCATCTAACAATTTGAAGCTGGCATTGTTGTATACTATGGACTGTTATATGCAGCAGGGAATGTTTGCGGCTGCGGATAGTTTTAGACGTGATCCAAATTCAGAAAACGGAAAAAAATTTACATATTGTTTTAATGCATATATTAGATTTCAAATGTATGCTAATAATTATGCAACAACATGGCTTAATAATTATCTTAATGGTGGGGCCGCTTCAGATATAATTAATTGGATTTATCATAAAGAAAATGTATCTACTGCTACGGAATTAATTAATATATGTAAAAGGCAAAACAAGTACAGACAGTCTCTTATAAATAATCAATTGAAATATGCAGATATTTATTTTGCAAAGTATAAAAAAGTTGATGAAGAAATAATTCCGACAGCCAGACAAAAAAGTATTACTGTTGATAAAGGGAAAACAAAACAGTTTGTAATTGATAATGTACTTTCAGGGGCAAAAGTTGTTTATAGTTCTTCAAACAATAAAGTAGCTTATGTGAATTCGAAAGGTGTTATAAAAGGTGTTAAAAGTGGAAATGCAACGATTACAGCTAAGGTTGTACAGAATAAAAAGACGTATTATGTGAATTTAGCTGTAAAGGTATGTGATCCGCAAAAGGACTGGTATAAAAAGGTACTTAATTCAAAATCCGGAACGTATTATGTCAAATACTATGATGGTAATTATGGAACTAAAATGGATAAAAAGAAAATAATGCGCAGTGATTTTACATATTATAAGTTAGTTGACTTAAATAAGGATGGCGTAAAAGAATTATTACTTGCGACAGATCGTAGTGTCTTATGGGACAATAGAGTTTTATTATTGACTTATTATAATGGAAAAATACTACCTTTAATTTGCTTTGAGGGAGCGGGAGCTCGTGGGCGTCAATTAATTAATAAAAAAACGTTAATTTTTGCAAATAGTGGAAGTGATTTTAATTCTCAGTTATATGTTACTGTGAACAAAGGTAAGTTGAAGATTTTACAACAGGTAGCAATGTATAGAATTAAAGATCATGTTCCGTATTATACAAAGTATACAGTTAATGATAAAGAAGTTAAAGAAAAAGAATACCGAAAAGCAGATAATAAATATTTACCACAAACAGCAAGTCAAATTGAATTTAGAAGAATATATTGAATAACGATTTCTTCCACTGGAAAATTTCGTGCAAAGAAAAACGAAATCGCTACAGTAACAGCAACTGTTAAAGGAAAACAGTAAACTGTGGAGTTACAGTGACTATCTCTATTTCGGCGAGACAGCCATACAAAAACGTCGCGAGGACAAAAAGAAAAATTCAATATTCAAGTAAAGGGATGTCAAAAAATAGACAGTTCTAAGAGAGGAAGGATGTGATTCAGTATGAGTCGCATCCTCTCTGTGAAATACCAGGAACCAGTCCGTTCTTCTTTCTCAGGGAAAACAGGAAATTATACCGCTTTCTTTTGAGGAACCGGCAGTCTGCTCGTTCTCAGTGTAGCTCAAAATATTATTCCAGACACTGTCATAAAGATTACTTATCACAGTTTCCAGATAGATATCTCTAAATAAGATTTCAATGACGGAGGTGTTCGACGGAACTAAGATTACAAAGTAGATGCTAATATTTAACAGCGTGAATATCAAATTAAAAACTGATATTCACGCTGTTGTTTTTGGGTAGCTGCAAAGAAACAGGCTGTAGGTTCTTAATTTTAGGTATGGATGGAAAATTAAACTCTTACATTAGTAATTCCTGAAAGAAGTAATGTTAATTATTTTACTCTTATTTTTGTGTGATTTTTTTAACTGATACACACTTCCAAGCATACATGTACTTAGAAGAAACACATCATATAAGCCACAATACCCACCAAATGGGAATACAGGATATGAGTTGTGAATAGGAATTATAGCAAATGACATGGCTATTGCAGTGATACTGCGCAAAGCAAAGGTAAACAGCGAGCAAAAACAAAAAACTTTTAACCCATTCTTCTCTATATTTTTCCATATCTTAAAAAGAAGTACTATCAGTATTATGACCATGGTCACATAAAGAAGTGTTATCAGCCAGCCACAATTTAATAGTAAATGCCATATAGGATTAAAACGATGTCTGTGTATTAATGTATTACGAATGTATGTATTATCTCCAGACATTTTTCCGATAATATTTGCATGTTTAAAGAGATATGTTATAGCCTGATAATCTTCTGATAATTTGCCATCTCGATAAATAAAACCAAGGAGCCTTTCTTTTATAAACTCAGCGTTATTTATTAATTTCCATATACACAGACCGAGCATACAGAGTTGCGTAACACATATTTCAATGATTTCATATTTATTTTTTAATAAATATTCTTTTTTAAAAAAGATGTATGCACAATATCCGTAAGTTATGCTTATAACTATATAACAGTATATAAGCTTTACCAGGTCCCATTCTAAAGAGTCAGTCAAGGACGGATGAATAGTCATTATTTGAAGCATACACCATAATGCCAAAATCAGACATTTATGCGAATGAAATTTTTTTTCTATGTACTTAGCGCCCATTACAGCCATTATCGGAAAGTAAATGTTTAACATCAACCAATATAGAATAACTCGTGGAACTAACATAGTTGTTGAAAACAGCGTAATATATAATGAGTCAATATCTGCAACGCAGACATAGAAAAACAACCATCTTTGTAAGGATTCTTTTACAAGGAAAACTGTTGCAGTTATGATCAACAGCTTTTTAATGTCCCAATCAGAAAAACATTTTTCTTCATATACTTTCCACTGAAAATATACTAAAACACAAAGCATTACAGCAAAACCCAAAAGTAATGCCGTTGAATTTTTTATCCCCTGTTCCAACCAGGAAAATTCAAACTTGTTATACGGTAAGAAGGTCATGGTAAAAATGAGCACCCAGCATATTAGTGCAATTCCTATTATATAGAGTACTTCTTTTTTTAATTTCATATGTCATGCCACCTTTCAATTAGACTTTTGTGCCAAAACAGTGGATCAGTCATAGATCACCCTGAAATGTATAGTTTTGGCTGAAAAGACCTCAGGACTAATTTTCTGTAATACTGATAACGTAGTCAGGACGAATGATCCTGTTTTCCTTCAGCTGATAATGACGGTTGCGTGAAATTATGGAGATCAGCCTGCTTAATACGTAATTCTGAAATAATCCAAATATGTTTTATACTTGTCCTGTGCTGCCAGGCATGTGTCTGTCAGATAGCCTCTTTCATTGTTCCATTCTTTCAAACCACGATAATAGAACATTTTTAAATTGTCCTCAATGATGAATGGAACGATATTATATTTCAGACATTCCTTGAACATGATCAATCTGCCCACACGACCGTTGCCGTCCTGGAACGGATGAATACGTTCAAACTTCACATGGAAGTCCAGAATATCCTCAAAGGTCTTTTCTTCTTTGGCGTTGTATTCTGTCAGCAGGATCTTCATTTTATCAGAAACCTCTTCCGGAAGGGCTGTATCCATTCCGCCAACTTCATTCGGAAGTTTCTTATAATCGCCAACAGCAAACCAGTCTTTTCTGGAATCGCTTGTGCCATTCTTTAAGGTCAAGTGAAGTTCTTTGATGAACTTTTGTGTCAACGCTGCTTTTGCATGATCAATAATCATGTCAATGCAGCGGAAGTGATTGGCTGTTTCGATTATGTCATCAACATTCAGCACTTCATTTTCTACACCGATGGTGCTGGTTTCAAAGATATATCTGGTTTGGTCGTGAGTCAGGTGACTTCCTTCCATATGATTGGAGTTGTATGTCAAATCAATCTGTGTTTTATGGTAAATCCCACCAGAACATTTGCCAGCCTTCTGCTCTATCAAAATATCTGACAGAGTAACCGGCTTTTTCTTGTTGGTACGCTCCGGTTTCTCTGCGTTTTCAGGAATATTCCATGTCTTACCAGTAAGATATGCGCCGTTCACACGCCCTTTGGCACAGTAATTTCTAACACTGCGTTCTGATACATCCCATTTTTTCGCGATTTCAGCTACTGAAAGGTATCGCATCTGTTTATCCCCCCCCTTAATTACATCAACACATATTTAACCTATCATATAGTATACCATATCATCGGAAAAAATATCAATTAATATCGTGAAATAATAAACATTTTTTGCCGTTACAGGAAACCTGGTTTTGCGGTATCTCCAGATGAAATCAGACTGAGAAAATAGTACAGGACAGTTCATATCTCGTTAATGGAGCTTAATATCTGTGGAGAAAAGAATTATAGCTTTGCGCAGACAAGCTTATAAACTAGGAAGATATAAGGTAGGTACCGGATAATCATAAGGAAATGAAGTCTGTAAAGGATTTTTCTGACAGCGTCAGGTACAGAGATTTTTCCGCGGATATAGTATGATTTTTTCGGCATAATATATGGGTATGCAGGGATGTAGGGCTTTATTTATCCGCGGATATATCCAGTCCGGATTATCAGTGAGAGATCTGCATTGCGGTCAAGGAAATAAAAGAAGCTGTCGGCGTTTTGTCGGCGGCTTTTCAATTATACGGAGGATTGGAAGTCCGTCGGTATGGAGGTGTCAAGTGGAATCCTCTCCGCGGAGAAGGAGCGTGTCAGATAAATTGACAACAGGAATGGAACCAAGCTGAAATATAAAAAAAGTAACTATAAAAGTTTGGTAAAGACAGGAATATCCGCGGAAGATGCTGTGGAGTGGATTGAAGCAGATGATTTTGAGCTGCTTAATAGTATTGCATTTATCATAGCAAAAAAAGACGATACGAACATTTCAGGAATTTGAGAGATTTAAAAAGTTACAGATTGACACCTGCTGTCAACCAAAGCTACAATTCATGGTGTTGAGCGCGCTTATCAATGAATTTGTGATAAGAAAGGATGTAGTTTTCATGAACGGATTAAAATTTATAAGAACAAGGTGCAATATGTCTTTAAATGAGTTAGCAGACATTCTGGATGTAAGCCGGCAACAGGTAAGTGCATGGGAAAACGGTGTAAAGACTATTTCTCAGAAAAGATTACGCCAGTTATCAGAGTATTTTGGTGTAGATGAAAAATTTTTTCTGGATATATCAGAGGATGATAAAGAGTTTATTGTTTCCAAAGCCCTGTACCGTCGTCAGGACAATGAAAAAGAGGTATATTGTTTTGTAAAACAGGGAGAGATGGCAGATGACTTCAAGTATAGACCGTTTTCGTATCCTGATTTTGAGGAATCCTTAGATGAACATATGATTCGTGCGAAGAGGAAGAAAAAAGATACAATTGAGGGAATACAAGAGGCAATGGGATATTTTGGCAAGCCGAATAAGATTATTGAGGAGATTTCTGCAATTAATCGTGGCTGCAAGGTTTATGATGCACTTACAAAATATTTGAGACAAATGCCAAATGAGGATCCGGGATCAATTATTTTGTATTATAATATGGCCAGAAATGTTCTTTTTTCGCTTTTGATTGCAAATGAATTGATGAGCCAAGAAGAACTTGAAAAGGAATTTAGGATGACAAGCGGGAATCCTCGGTAATTCAATTACCGAGATGAAAGCACATGGGCAAACTTATGTTTGCCTTTTTCAATAAATGCGTTATAATAAAAAAAACAAGTATATCTGAAAGAAAGGAGGTTTCTTATGGCGAGACCACGTGCAAAAAAGAGGAAGGTTTCATCCGGCACCCATACGCGCTCTGTTTTTTTATACGGAAGTCCAAACGCAGAAAAGCGCAGTACCCTTGAAAAACTACAGGCAGATTATACGGATGCAGTCAACTTTTATATCTCTCTCCTTTCTGGCAGGGAAGATTGTCTTTTACAGCTGTTGAAGAACAGCAAGAAGGATCCCCTTCTCCGCATGCTGGAGAAAGAGTCCCGCATAAAGGCACTCAGCTCTGCATACAGCCAGAATGCTTTTGATGAGGCGGTAACGAAACTGCATAACCGGCTGGACAATATACGGAAAGATGTCATCGCGGCAACAGGAGGCTCTGTTTTTGCAGTATCCATCCTGCTGTTCCATGCGGTGCTCACAGGACAGTCCAGGGAGGAAATGTGCGACCTGCTCGCGCGTATCCGTGACAGTTATAAGGCTAAGGAGAAGATCCAGTATTATGATAAACTGCGTGATACCGTAAAAACAATGGAGGAGAAAGAATTCCATGACTCTGTCTCAGAGGTAACGATGTTTTACCATATCATCTCAGATGAATACCGTATCCCGGTGGTGGAAAAAGCCCATGTCATGATGGATTCCCGGCTGTGCTGCCTGGAAAAGGCAAAAGATGTAACAACATCCCATGTCCTTTCAGTCACCATCCCCGACAGGAAGGGGGAAAGGATGGAGGTGCCGGTACAGGCGGACCGGGATGCCCTGCGCAGGATGGAACAGTATGGGATATCCGGTTCCATGCGCTATACCATCACCGCCGGAGGATCCCTTAAGCTTACCTGTTCCTTTGAGAAGAAGGCCCAGACCCCGGAAGAACATTCCGCAGTCATCGGTGTGGATGTTGGCATCACGGATGCCTTCCATACCTCAGAGGGCCAGGCGATCGAAAGCTTCCAGCCTGTCATAGAATTTTACCAGACGGAAGTAGAACCCGCTTTTGGAAACCTCTCCACTTTGCGGAACCGGAAACAGCAGTTACGCCAGTTCTTAAAGAAGCATAAGGGGGCGTTGCCGGAAAAGGTCATCCTTAACCTGCGGAAACGAATGGACCATCTGGAAAAAGACATCCGGCAGGCACACGCACCGTACCGGAAGAAACGGCATTATTACCAGCTTGTAGAGCATACCATACGCAATGCCGTAGATACTTACATAGAAAGCCTGCAAGGGGATAAAACGGTACTCACAGCGATGGAACTGCTGGATATCAAGGAATTTAACAAAAGCCGCAGGGTAAACGGGATGCTCTCTGTCTTTTCCAGAGGAAAGCTTGCGGAGAAGCTGATGGAAGAACTGTCCTGGCATGGATTTCCGTTTGTGCAGGTAGAACCGGCATATACAAGCCAGATCTGCCCGGTGTGCGGATGTCTTGACAAGGCAAGCCGTAACGGGAAAGTGTTCCACTGTACCTGCTGCGGGCATACCGATGATGCAGACCACGTTGGCAGCATCAATATCAAAGCCCGCGCAGAGGATAAAGAACTGATCGGCATCTGTGAAAAGTATCCGTATTCAAAGAAGGAACGTCATGCAGCGATACAGGCACTGCAGGCAGAACGGAACATGGAGTGGAAGAAAGAACAGGCTGCGACCGCCTGAAGCAGAACAGGGCTTCGGTCCTGTCATATGGACTACCAATGGGATACTCTGCACTTGTGCAGGGCGTGTCGGTCTAAAGAGTGTGTACCATTGCCAGCCTACGCAACTGGCAAAAGAGGCATTCCTCGGAAGACGACGGCTGCTGGGTAGCTGAACCATAAGAAAAGCCCCGATTTCACCGGGGCCCAGTAAGATGCTCGGCTATTCAATAGCCGTAGTAGTTCACATATAGTATTGGAAGTAAACTATATGATGACATGGAATGGATCTATGAAATAGCTGACATTTTCAAAAAGAGATATGATGATAAAGTGAAGTTGATCGAAGAAATAAGATCAAATTTAAAATAATAAGTAAAAATGTTCATAGCTGAGATGTCAGAAAATCATGGATATTCTTATGCTTTTTATTGCTGGAGAAAATCGTCAAAAATGAAATATATAAAAGTTGGGAGTCTGCTGGTATTGTGCTGGCAGACTTTCTTTGATCCTGAAAACAGGAAATTGGATTCTCTCCGCGGAAACTTTTATTCGGTAACTAAGTATTTGGAAAAGAGGAGCTTTTTTCCGCGGATATGATAAAATAATAGTTACAATGTATCCCAAGGAACTGTCAGGCGGAATGAAATAGGGAGTGGCTATTGCCAGAGCTTGTTCAGCACATCCGGAAGTGCTTTTGTTGAATGAACCTTTCAGTGCACTGGATGCGCAGACGAGGATTAAGCTTCAGTCGGGACTTCTGGATGCATGGGAGCAGGAAAAAAATTATAAAGAAGTAGCAAAACTGGTTAATTTATTACATGAAAATTGTTTCCACTTAGGATAAAGAACTGAATCAGTCGGAAATTGACTGTCTGCTGGTACAGAGTACATCCTATTCGCCAAAAGCACTTCTGGAAAAAGGTATGCAGGAACAAACTCTGGAACTGATTCGTTCTTATCTGGAAGAAAACAAATGGATTTTTCTCAGCAGCAATGAGATTGCCAGCAAAGTAAATCTTTCCAGGATTACCGTTCGCAGATATATGAATTATCTGGTGGAGAACAGGGAGATTATCAGCCAGATCGATTACTCTACAGGAGAGGAGACTGCTCTTCTGTAAAATATCAGAAGAACTGAAAAAATATGAGGCTTTATAAAATATACATGCTATAATAGGATCATCTGAATAATTCGTAAAGGAGACGAAAAGCTATGAACAGCATTTTTCACAGAATCAGTGTAAGAAAATATGAAGATAAACCAGTAGAAAAAGAAAAAATCATGGAAATCCTGAAGGCGGGAATGCAGGCGCCAAGTGCATGTAACCAGCAGCCATGGGAATTTTATGTGGTAACAGACAAAGAAAAAATCCAGAAATTATCCAAAGTAACACCATACACCGGCTGTGCAGCAGGGGCACCTGCAGTAATCGTACCGGTCTATCATACAGAAGGACTTGTTGCACCATCTTTTGCACAGATTGACATGTCTATTGCCCAAGAGAATATCTGGCTGGAAACAGATACTCTTGGTCTGGGTGGAGTATGGTTTGGCATTGCTCCGGTAGAAGAACACATGGAAAAAGTTCACAGACTTCTGGATCTTCCGGAAAATGTAAAAGTTTTTTCCATGTTTGCACTGGGTTATCCGGCAGAAACAAGACCTCAGCAGGATCGGTTTTATCCAGACAGAATTCACTTTATCGAAAAATAAAATAAAGAACTGACAGGGACAAGACTGTTTGAATTTTTTATAAATTAAAGAAGGAAAAATAGATGGAATTATTTGACGTTATAGACAGCAAAGGTAATCC
>OLNC01001708.1_pt1 | contig 10684 bp, 7 predicted proteins | sample 1672011 | NCBI WGS metagenome assembly OLNC01 (sample SAMEA3136636, study PRJEB25190) | human gut metagenome | biome: human gut; feature: human-associated habitat; material: faeces | place: Austria | collected 2013 | reverse complement strand
AAGGCTATAGCATTATAAGAAATGAAAAAGAACTCAGCAATGATCGCGGAACTATTATATTAAATCCTAAAATAAACAACTTAAAACCAGAAGAAAGAACCGTGATTCAATGGGATCTTTTCTGGTATGACGATCAAAGGGATTTTGAAGAGAAATTGCTTCATCAGGAAGGACAGCTGTTGATACAGTTGGAACATGGAATTTATTTTGAGGGCGAGAACTTAAGTTTTCATATAAAAGCAGATAAAGATATCTGGCATGAAAAAGAAATCGAAGTCACTCTTGCAGGTGAAAAAATTTCAACTAAAAAAACAGAAAACGGTAATTGCATAGATTATAAAATTAAAATGGATTCTGTAAGTCAGGGTGAAAAAGAGTTCTTCATAAAGAGAGGAGAATACAGTACATCTGCGGTTATTCTGGTATTACCAAGGGTGGAGAAGCTTGCAGAAAAAAGATGCAGATTTATTGTTGAAAAACAGCAGTATTTTTGCAGTGGAAGCCTTTTGGATGGTGCATTTCTTACTTATGATAATGAAGATAAGCGATTGGTTTATGAAAAAGAATACGATCATAACGGTGGCAGGGAAAGAGTGGGAATGGGGGCACTTCTGGCGCTCTGGCTGCAGAAAAATAAAGATATGAAAGTGGAAAAAGCACTGCAGAAATATACCGAATACATATACAGAGAGCTCTACGATGAGAATACAGGTATTGTATACAATGATGCAGGAAGAGATAATACCTGGAACCGTTTGTACAATTATCCATGGCTTGCAATTTTTTTTATGGAAAGATACAGATTGTATAATGAGGTTGCTGATCTTAAAAATATGTATAAAATTATGAAATCTTATTATGCACAAGACGGAGCTTCATTCTATGCAATTGGAATCCCTATGCTGGAATCTGTGAATTTATTGAAATCGGGTGGTATGGAAAGAGAGGCAGAGGAACTTCTGAGATACTATGAAACACATGGCGAAATGCTTATAAAAAACGGATTATGTTATCCACCGCATGAAGTAAAATATGAGCAGAGTATTGTTGCCCCTGCAGTAAATTATCTTTTTCAGTTATACGAACTTACAGGAAAAATATTATATCTGGAAGAAGGAAAGAAACAATTAGCTGTACTGGTGCTGTTTAATGGACATCAGCCAGATTTTCATATGTATGAAAATGCGGTTCGTCATTGGGATGGATATTGGTTTGGAAAGTACAAAAATCTTGGAGATACATTTCCACATTACTGGAGTTCTTTAAGTGGTGTTGCTTTTCGGGAATATGAAAAAATAACCGGTGAGAGATCATATGGTGTAAAGGCGGAAAATTCATTGCGAGGTGTACTAAGTATGATAAATGGTGACGGAAGTGCAAGCTGCGCATATGTATATCCTTTTATGGTTAATAAGGTAAGATGCCAGTATGCGGATCCATGGGCGAATGATCAGGACTGGGCTTTGTACTACTACTTGAAAGAGGGCAAAAATTATGACTGAGTTAGAAAATAAAGGTGGCTTTACCTTGCCTGGTGAGGCTGGTTATGAAAAATTGACCTTAGAACTTGCAAAAAAATGGGGAGCAGATGTAATAAGGGATTCTGATGGGACAGAACTGTCTCTGGAGATAACGGAGGCAGGATATGGTATTTATTCTACTATTTGTATTATCCGCGGTCATAATCCCTGGGCTATGGAAAATTTGGATAAATTGCAGCAGACTTTTCTTGTCACAGAACCGAAAATTGCAGTTGAGCATTGTCTGGAACTAGAGCTTTTAAAAGAGTTTTTTCAGGAGCAGTTTAAAATTAATGACAGTGCAGAAGCTTTGGGGTACTGGCAGGTGTATGACCGCACAACTGACAAGGAAGTAAATAAAGAAAACTGGAGTTATGATAAGAAAAAAGGTGTTGTCAGGATTGAAAACTGTGTATTATGGCACAAATATACAGTCAGCTTTCTGGCATATCGAAGTTGGGAAGAAATTTCCATGTATAATCATATTACCAATAACTGGGATAAAGAGCATCTTATACCGATAGATCCTGTATACGCTGAAACACAGGTTTATTTAATTAATTGGATGAAAGAATGGTGCGAAGAACATCCTGCAACTACAGTGGTTCGTTTTACCTCTATGTTTTATAATTTTGTCTGGATTTGGGGAAGCGATGCCAGAAAACGAAATTTATTTACAGACTGGGGCTCCTACGATTTTACAGTGAGTCCTCTTGCTTTACACAATTTCGAACAGAAATATGGATATGCACTTACCGCAGAGGATTTTGTGAATCAGGGGAAATATCGGGTAACCCATATGCCGCCAACAAAAGCAAAAAAAGACTGGATGGAATTTATTAATGATTTTGTAATTTCATTTGGAAAAAAACTAATAGATATTGTGCATGAATATGGAAAAAAGGCTTACGTATTTTACGATGACAGCTGGGTTGGAATTGAACCATATAATGACAGATTTTATGAATTTGGTTTTGATGGGATTATTAAATGCGTATTTTCCGGGTATGAAGCACGTCTTTGTGCAGGTGTAGATACAGAAGTTCATGAACTCAGGCTTCATCCTTATCTTTTTCCGGTGGGGCTTGGAGGAGCACCTACATTTACAGAGGGAGGAAATCCTACAAGGGATGCAATGCAGTATTGGAGAAATGTAAGGCGTGCATTGTTGCGTGAACCGATTCAAAGAATTGGATTAGGCGGATATTTACATCTTACGGAGAATTATCCGGATTTTTGCGATTACATTGAAAAAGTTGCAGATGAATTTCGCATGTTGAAGTCTTTTCATGAAAAAGGAAAGCCTTGGACCTTGAAAACCAAAGTAGCGGTTTTACATTGTTGGGGCAAATTGCGTTCATGGACTTTGTCTGGACATTTTCATGAAACATATATGCATAATTTGATTCATATAAATGAGGCGCTTTCAGGTTTGCCTGTGGATGTTGATTTTATTGATTTTGAGACAGCCAGAAGCGGAGATTTATCCAGATACAAAGTCATTATTAATGCAGGAAAAGCGGGTGACGCATGGAGTGGCGGTGATAACCGGAAAGACGTGAAAGTTGTTGAGGCAATTACAAAGTGGGGATATGAAGGGGGCTGTTTTATTGGAATTGGCGAGCCATCAGCAACCAGTGGATATGATACGTTTTTCAGATTGGCACAGGTACTGGGCGTAGATGAAGATAATGGGGCAAGGGTATGTCATGGAAAATGGGAGTATGAAGTAAAAGCACCACAAAATCATATATTAGATATACTGGAATGGCCAGTAATGGAACATATATACCTGACAGATAAAAAAACAGAGGTATTGGCAGAGGCTGCAGGTGGGTATCCGGGTATTACCAGACACCAGTTTGGAAAAGGAAGTGGAATTTATATGACGGGATTTGCTTTTTCAGAGGAAAGTACCAGATTATTGTTGCAACTGATATTAGAGGCTGGACGGGAAGAACAGGCAGAATGCATTACAGATAATCTGCATGTGGAATGTGCCTATTATCCAGACGCACAAAAATTAGTTGTTATTAATAATTCAGGAGAGAAACAAACAACAAAGATTGTATGTGAAGGAGCCGTTTGGAGCATGCAGCTTGAAGGATATGAAACGAGGCTACAGAATATATGTGGGATGGGAAACAAAAGGCAGTAACATTTAGCTATGATGATGGAGTTTGCCAGGACAGGAGACTGGTAGACATGTTCAACTATTATCATGTAAAAGCAACATTCAATCTGAACAGTGGAATGCAGACATATGCCAGCCATTATGACTTTGGTAATGTAAGAGTGCATCATATGAATGCAGAAGGATTAAAAGAATTGTATAAGGGGCATGAAATCGCGGCTCATACATTGACTCATCAGGATTTAACAAAGCTTGATAAAGACACTGTATATAATGAAGTTTTCCTGGATAAACAAAATCTGGAACGGATGTTTGACTGCCAGATTACCGGTATGGCGTATCCTTATGGAACATATAATGATGAAGTGGTTCAGATATTGAAAAAATGTAAAATTCAATATGCACGGTCGTAGAGTCTTCCGGAGCATTTAAATTACAAAAGAATTTACTGATATTTAAACCAACTTGTCATCATGCTGACGAAAATATATGGGAACTTCTGGAGAAATTTTTAAAAGAAAAAAGTGAAGAAAAGCAGTTATTTTACATATGGGGACACAGCTATGAGTTTGATGTAAATAATAACTGGAAACGGATGGAAGAAATTTTAGACAGATTAATTGGACATAATAATATCTTTTATGGAACAAACAGGGAAGTGCTTCTTCCCTGTTAATAGAAAACAAAAATCAGACTAGCATTTTATCCAGACATTCTACAATCAGTCTGACATTCTTCAGCGCACCTAAAGTGTCGCCTTTTTGCTCCAGGGAGTGGTTGCAGCCCTCGAAAATCCCGCCGGTTTTATCGGGGAAGTTTCTGGCTGCGGCGCGGATCTTGGACTCCGGCATATAGGGATCAGCGGTTCCGGCGAAGAAGAGCCCGTTGATATCGGAGAGATAACGGAGGGTAGAAGGAATTGGAGTCATAAGAAATTGATGGACTTTTCCCTTCAGCTGCAGTGCTGTTTCCAGCTGGCAGGCGATGGTGGTGCCGATGCTTTTGGAGATAAAAATAATATCATCATATTCAGAGAAAGGAACGTTTTCCAATTGGGGGAGCGTTCTTTTTATTGCCAGTTTTATGATAGGTTCCAGTTCCGCTGGGGTGCGGCCGTGGAAGGTGTGGATGTCCTGGCCGTAGTCAAGGCGGATGATTTCATAACCACGTTCAGCAGCCATGGAAGCAGTATAATAGAGAAGGGGCTTGGTGCAGGTATAACCGACACCTGGGAAAATGACGGCAAGTTTTTTCATGTGGGTACCTCGCTTGAATCGTAAATTGAGTTATATTGAGGGATAAAATGTAATCTGAAAGTGGTTATTGCGTCCACTTAGTTCTTGTATTTATTAAAGTATGATCCGATCAGCGTCTGTTTGAATTCATATAAGATATGAGCGTCAAAAGACCCGTTGATATAGCATTATTATATACTTCTTTCACAAAAATTGTAAAGAAATGACGGTAAGAAATATGGTGAATTATCTGTGAAGATATGCTAAAATCGTTAATAATAAAAAACGAGGAGTGACATTATGAAATTATTGATTGTACGCCATGGTGACCCGGATTATGATATAGATTCCCTTACAGAAAAAGGCTGGAAAGAGGTGGAGTATCTTTCACAGAAGCTTTCCAAATTAGATGTAAAAGCTTTCTATGTATCCCCCCTTGGAAGAGCGAAGGATACTGCGGCTCCGACCTTGAAAAAGATGGGAAGAACAGCCACAGAGTGTGAATGGCTGAAGGAATTTCCCTGTCAGATCTGGCGCCCGGATGTGAAAGATAAGAAGATTATTGCATGGGACTGGATTCCACAGGACTGGATGGCAGACGAGCGCTTTTTCCAGTATGACCACTGGTTTGAGAATGAGGCTATGCAGGAAGGGCATGTGAAAGAAGAGTATGACCATGTGATTGGGGAGTTTGACAAGCTTCTCGCGAAGCATGGATATGAGAGGAAAGGTCACTATTATAAAGTAAATGAAGAGAATAATGACACGATTATTTTCTTCTGTCATTTTGGATTGGAGTGTGTACTTCTCAGCCATCTGCTGAATATCTCTCCGATGGTACTTTGGCATGGCTGCGTGGCTGCCCCATCCTCTGTGACAACTTTGACCACAGAAGAACGCCGTCAGGGAATTGCTGCTTTCCGTATGAGCTCCTTCGGCGATATTTCCCACCTTTATGCCAACAATGAGCCGCCGGCATTTGCAGCAAGATTTTGCGAAGCGTATGGAAATAAGGATCAGAGACACGACTGACATTGTGCATTGAGAAGCGTGTTGTTGTGAAGGGCGTGAATAGTAATCTTCATAGTATTAATGGATGGTAAGAGTTATGTTCTGACTTTCAGAAGATAATGAAACGTTATGATCTGAAAACAGGACACAATGGGAAGAACAGGGATGGAATTGTGATGCCAGTTACGAATTAGTTATTTTCATTTTAGAAATTTTAGAAAAAAATTATAATTTGGACAAATGCTTTTCACAATTATGCGATATGATATATACATCTTAAGAGAAAGAACTCTTAAGAAAAACTCTTTCCTTTCCCTAAAAATGTATAAATAAACCACCGTCTGTTGGCAAGAACGCTGACTGGGCGGTGGTTTTACGTTGTGGGAAAAATTAGTATTATTACTGAATGCGGCGAAGAGTTAGAGCGTGATATCGTTGCTTGACAATGTTATTATAGACAATGGAGGTACTTATGCAGTCATCAAATCAGCTGCAGGACATGCTTCATTCCATCAATCGGAAGAGCTATCCTGCCTATAAATCCCTGAAAGGGGCATATCAGTTTAAGAAATATGTTTTGTCAATTGATCATGTACAGGGCGATCCATTTGCGTCACCGTCCCATGTCAGTGTGAAAATTTCCCACAGAGAAGCTGGATTTCCAGCGGAATATTATAAAGATAAACTGACCAGAATTACTCTGGCAGACTATCTTACCAGACGGTTTGAACAGCAGGTGAACCGCTATACTTTTCGGGCAAAAGGCTCTGGAAAAAGCGGACTTATTTCTGTGACCAGATGCGGTCAGGAGGTGCTGGAGCGAACGGCCTGTGAGATTACAGAGCAGGGGATTACCGTCCGGTTTTTTGTAGGATTTCCGGCAAATGGACGTACTATAAATGCGGGAGAACTGGAGAAAATATTCTTTGAATTTCTCCCGGTTTGTGTGGAAAAAGCATTTGTATACAGAAATTTAAGTGGAAAAGATTTGGAAAATACTATTTTCCTGGCAGAAGATCAGGCGTATATCAGGGAAGAATTAAAGAAGCGTTCCCTGGTTGCTTTTGTAAATGACGGCGCGATTCTGCCAAGAGAGAGCGGTATTTCATCTAAGCCGATGAAGGGGAGCGTGACATTTTCTTCGCCGGAAAGTCTTCGGGTGACTATGGCGCTTCCCCATAAGGGAAAAATAACCGGAATGGGAATTCCTAAGGGAATCACGTTGATCGTTGGTGGTGGTTATCACGGCAAATCTACCCTTCTGAATGCATTGGAACTGGGCGTGTATAACCATATCCAGGGAGATGGAAGAGAGTATGTGATCACGGATTCCACAGCCCAGAAGCTGCGTTCTGAGGATGGCAGATTTGTGAAAGATGTGGATATTTCTCTGTTTATAAATGACCTTCCCAATAAAAAAGATACCACCTGTTTTTCTACGGAAGATGCCAGCGGAAGTACTTCCCAGGCAGCAGGAATCGTGGAAGGAATAGAGTCAGGAAGCAAGGCGTTTCTGTTGGATGAAGATACATCTGCTACTAATTTTATGGTGCGAGATGCCTTTATGCAGCATGTGATCAGCCGGGAAAAAGAGCCGATCACCCCATTCCTGGAACGCGCCCGGGATCTGTATGAAAAGGAGGGGATTTCCACAATTCTGGTTGCCGGAAGCTCCGGGGCTTTTTTCCATATTGCAGATATCGTGATCCAGATGGACAATTATATGCCGGTAGATATCACAGAAAAAGTCCGGGAACTTTGCAGGGATTATCCTTTAAATGAGAATACGGCAGCTGGATTTAAAGTACCACAAAGCCATCGCATCATGTCAAAAAATACGCCGTTGAATGGTTCTAAGAAGGATTATTACGGTCATTTTAGGGCGCAGGATAAGCCGGAAAGGCTGAAAGTAAAGGTACATGGCAGAGATGGTTTTTCCATTGGAAAGCAGGAGGTGGATCTGCGGTATGTGGAACAGCTGATCGACAGTGAGCAGACAGGAGCTTTAGGAGCGTTGCTGAAATATGCAGTGGAAAAACTGATTGATGGGAAAAGAACACTGCCGGAAATTGTGGAGCTGCTTTGCAATAAATTGGAAAAAGAAGGGCTGTCTTTTCTGTCAGAAGGCTATACTTCCTGCGGCTATGCAGTGCCAAGACGACAGGAAGTATATGCTTGTTTTAACCGATACAGGAGACCTTGAACCGGATTTGGCCATATCAAAAAAGGCAGTGCAAAGTGTTGGACTGCGCGGCAAAAGATTTGTGCAAGAAAACCTATTTGCAGGTAGCTTTTTACCTGGTTATACGCTATAATGAATTTTGGATGAGGAAAACACAGGGATTATTTTCCCTGTGTAAAATGAAAACAGGAGAAAGGTGGATATAGATTATGGAACGTCCAAACGCATGGCTCACATATTCAGATGCTGATATGCAGGATCTGGAAACTGTGGCAAAGAAATATCGTCATTTCTTAAATGTAGGAAAGACAGAACGTGAATGTATCACACAGATTGTGAAAGAGGCTGAGGAAGCAGGCTATGTTTCCCTTGAAGAAAAGGTGAAAAATGGCGAAGATCTGAAAGCAGGAGATAAAGTTTACCAGGTTGGAATGCAGAAGATCATTGCCCTGTATCATATTGGAGAGGATGATCTGGCACAGGGTATGAATATCCTTTGTGCTCATATTGATTCTCCGAGACTGGATATTAAGCAGAATCCGTTATATGAGGATACGGATCTGGCTTATCTTGACACTCATTACTACGGTGGAGTGAAGAAATATCAGTGGGTTGCTCTTCCAATGGCAATGCATGGCGTAATTGTGAAGAAGGATGGCACTGTTGTAAATGTAACCGTCGGCGAGGATGAGGATGATCCGGTTCTTTACATTACAGACCTTCTGATTCATCTTGCTGGACAGCAGATGGCGAAGAAGGCTTCTGAGGCTGTTGAGGGCGAGAAGCTGGATATCCTGATTGGAAGCCAGCCTCTGAAGGATCTTCCGGATGACAAGAAGAAAGAGGCTGTTAAGGAGAATGTACTTCGCATTCTGAATAAGAAATATGGTGTGGAAGAGGAAGATTTCCTTTCCGCAGAGCTTGAGATCGTTCCAGCTGGCAAGGCTCGTGACTGTGGTCTTGACCGCAGCATGATCGCGGGTTATGGACAGGATGACAGAGTTTGCGCATATACTTCCCTTCTGGCTCTTCTTGAGATGGAAGCACCGAAGCGTACAAGCTGCTGTCTCCTTGTAGATAAGGAAGAGATCGGAAGCGTGGGAGCAACTGGTATGCAGTCCCATTTCTTTGAGAACAGTGTAGCAGAGGTTCTGGATGCAATGGGACAGTATTCAGATCTCAGACTGAGAAAGGCGCTGAAGCATTCCAGCATGCTTTCCTCAGATGTAAGTGCCGGCTATGATCCTGCATTTGCAGAAGCTTTTGAGAAAAAGAACTCTGCTTATCTTGGAAGAGGTATCGTTCTCAACAAGTTTACAGGTGCCCGTGGAAAATCCGGATCCAATGATGCCAATGCTGAGTATGTTGCAAGAGTCCGCAGAATTTTTGACGACCATAAGGTTTGCTTCCAGACTGCTGAGCTTGGTAAGGTTGACGTTGGCGGCGGCGGAACCATCGCTTTTATCGCAGCTCTTTATGGTATGGAAGTAATTGACAGCGGTGTTTCTGTTCTCAGTATGCATGCACCGTGGGAGGTTACCAGCAAGGCGGATGTTTACGAGGCGAAGAAGGCTTATAAGGCGTTTCTTCTGGATGCGTAAGCAGGTGCTTTGACGCTCTAGAGCCTTTTTCAAACATGCTCTAGGAAAATAGTTTCTTGAACTACGGATAATTTGAAATTAGCGGACAGACGTTTTAGGTCTGTCCGTGATTTTTATTAAAAAGATGTCAGAAGCTGTTTGAAAACTTACAGAGAGCCTTTGGGACTCTGTTTCGGGCTTTTTATTTTTGGGAGCGAGGGCTGTGTTTGTAATATTTTGAAAATTCTACGAAATGAGGAGTATTGGATTATGTTAAAAAAACAGGCACCGGGAGAGACCATCCTGAAGGTGGGAGGAATGCTCCTGCTTTTTCTTGGCGTTCTGCTGGCATTTGGAAGTGGAAACACGCTTTCTCTGGTTATGAAGGGCAGTAGTGACAGCGCAGTTGTAGAATATCTGAATCAGAACGGTATGACTTACAGCCAGCTGGTTGCAAGCAATGTGATGGTTCTGGTGGCAGGAGTGATCTACCTGGCAGCTGGCGTGGTTGGAGTGAAACAGGCTGGTAAGGTGGAGAATGCAGGCCTTTGTGTGGGAATGGGAGGCCTTCTTATTGCAGAGGTTGTGGCAGAAGTGATCGTTACTATGATCTTCGGAGATTTCGATCCGGCTTCCGTGATCCGAATGCTGATGTTCCCGGCTATTTATATGATTGGCGCAGTGCTGAACTGGCAGGCGAAGAAGATCAGGAGATAGGAAGGCACAGTGCAGAATGGATAATTGTGGGAGTGCTGCCAAATTAAGCTGAAGATATATACGAGAATAATTGGAAGCGTGAGCCGCTAGAATTGCTTTTTAAATAGTATCAATCGTGTAAAAACTATCTACAAAAAAATATTTAAAAAAATTTGTAAAAAAATTTCAAAAAGGTGTTGACAAAACCACAGGTATCGTGTAGAATATCCATTGTTGTGAGGGACAAATACTTCACAAGTAATAAATGTGTGTTTAGCTCAGCTGGATAGAGCGTTTGGCTACGGACCAAAAGGCCGGGGGTTCGA
>OLNC01001703.1_pt1 | contig 10715 bp, 9 predicted proteins | sample 1672011 | NCBI WGS metagenome assembly OLNC01 (sample SAMEA3136636, study PRJEB25190) | human gut metagenome | biome: human gut; feature: human-associated habitat; material: faeces | place: Austria | collected 2013 | reverse complement strand
TGCCGATTCATCTGATCTCTGATTACAACGAATCCGATATGCGGTATATGCTGTTGCACGAACTGCAGCACTATAAGCACAAAGATGCTGTTGCCAGTTATCTGATGAATCTTGCTGGGGTGATATATTGGTTCAATCCTCTTGTCTGGTACGCACTGAAAGAAATGCGTAATGACAGAGAGGTTGCCTGTGACACTTCCGTTTTGAAAATACTTGAAGAGGATGATTACGAAGATTATGGCAATACATTGATTAACTTTGCAGAGAAGGTTTCACTTACCCCTTTTCCGTTTGCTGCCGGTCTTGGTGGAAACATGGAGCAGATGAAACGGAGAATTATCAACATTGCATCTTATGAGAAGCCGACATTTATAAAGAGAGTAAAAGGTATGACTGCATTCATGTTGACTGCTGTCCTTCTCCTTGGATTCGCACCTTTTATTTCTACATACGCAGCAGATGGAAGCCACTACCAATGGGATTCCTCTTCTGAGAATATTTCCTATGTAGACCTCTCCACATACTTCGGAGAATACGAAGGCAGCTTTGTTTTATACGATTTGGAAAACGATGCATGGAGTATACATGACATGGAGCATGCCACCTTACGGGTTGCTCCAAACTCCACCTACAAGATATACGATGCTTTGTTCGGATTGGAAGAAAGCGTCATTACACCGGAAAATTCGTTCATTGCATGGAATGGAGAAACCTATCCATTTGAAGCATGGAACGCAGATCAGACCTTACAGTCTGCAATGAACTCCTCTGTGAATTGGTATTTTCAAACAGTAGATGAACAGCTTGGAGCCTCTGACGTTTACAGCTATGTTCAAGAAATCGGATATGGTAACGAAAACATGAGTGGCGATTTCTCCTCTTATTGGATGGAATCCTCCTTGGAAATCTCTCCAATAGAACAGGTCGAACTTTTAACCAAGCTGCAGAATAACAGTTTCGGCTTCGCCCCTGAAAATATCAATGCAGTAAAAGATGCCATCTGCCTTTCAGCTTCCGATGCCGGAACATTCTACGGAAAGACCGGAACTGGCCGTGTGAATGGACAGGATGTAAACGGATGGTTCATCGGTTATATCGAAACTGCAGATAATACATACTTTTTTGCCACCAACATTAGTGCAGACAGCGATGCTACTGGCGGCAACGCAACTGAAATAACCATGTCTATCTTATCAGACATGAATATCTGGGTATCACAGAAATAACAAAAACGAGTAAAGGTTAACTGTAGAATTAACTTTTACTCGTTTTTTCCATTATCTTATCTCTAATTCATCTTTTGAGTATTTCCACTATATTCCCATGTAGCACCATTATCTTTGGATTGAAATATGATTCCATTACTCTCTTCCGCATCTGTAGTAACCATCATTTGCACCATTGTTATAGTTTTTGCCAAGCTGTGCTATCAAGTAAGCTGCCATATTATATGTATGATTCTGCTCATTCAGCTCACTTACTCTGGCAAGTTTTTTCTTTATTGTATTACTAAACCTGAATTATTCATGGTAATTCATTTTAATGCGGTCAATGTCGCATAGTTGCTTGTGTTTTTGATACTCCTTACTTTCACTTAACGGGTGAAGAAATTTTCATAGAAAAAGAACTTCAAGTTTGTTAAAATTTAGGTGTCAAAGCCAAATAAAAACAAAGGAGAAGTTTTCAATGACTATTTTAAACGACACCGTCTTAGAAAGCAACAAGTATCTGAAATTAAATTTTGATGGAGGCGATTTATTCTCCGATGCAGGGCTTACCCTTTTTTAAGGTCAAGATGGATTGCACGAGCTGCTTAGCGGTTCAAAAAACGAAATAGGAATTATTTGATGAGGGTTACGTCATCATGAATAATTCAGGCTTATAAATATTAAATGTTTTTTCTTTTTTTTAATTACTACTTTTGCAATATTCATAAATATTAAATGGTTCTTCTCTTTTTTCAAATAAGATATCAGCTTCTTTAATAATCTTAATAAGTTCTTCTGTCTCTACACCTACTGTTTTTAGTACAAGTAACTTCTTTTCATTTGTTATGAGAAAGAAAAAACCTTTGTGCAAAAAGACTCTATCTATTTCTTTAAGTTCACAGATCTTTTTGTCTTCTAATTTTATTCCCTGAACATCAATTTCCACTTTGTTATATCTTGATTTATTCCATACAAATTCATGGACATTATTTTCAAATTTTTTTCCCTTAGATTGAAACCAAATAATCCAAATCAATGCAATAATAGAAATCCCCATTCCCACATAAAACATCGGATAACTCTTTACAAAATAGCAGCCGATTGATAACAAAAATAATACTGGTGTCATTATATAAATAATTTTCCTTCTATTATTTTTTGTCTTAAGTAATTGATATGGCATAGCATATTCTAACGAAAGCATATACTCTAATGCTTTTCTATCTTCATCGGTCATAATAGACTTTATAATCATTTTTACTCCATCCTTCCCTTAAATACGTTAAGAGATTCCTATTCAAAAAGGAATCCCCCAATCGTTAATTATCCTCTCCGTATCCTCTTCTAACTTCTTCCTTCTTGAAACCAACCAAACAATAACTGCCGCTGTAAAACCTACTGTACAAATAACTACTCCGAAAAAATGACTTCTAATGCCTCCATATTGTCATAAATGCCATAATTGGCACAATAGAAATATGTAAAATATGAAGCTACTGATTTTACTGATTTTGGAAATATATTTCATAATTCATCTTGCTCCTTTTTAGTGTCCACGTATATTCGATTCTTCCAATAGAGAATTTCCATTTCCCCATGAAAATACAATATAATAACCTCTGTCCTTTATTTCTTCATGTGTCCTCCATTCTCTTACATACGTAAGATTAGCACAAAACACTTCTATTATCAAATCATTCTTTAATCCGGTATTGATAATCGGGTATCTGCATAATTCCGTCATTTAGGATTTTATTCCCCAAATACTGAAAACTGCCATCCTCTGCAAACCTTACCGTAAGTTCATGGGTTATGACTGCATCATCGCAAATAACCATATCACAAACTGCTTCAACCGTTAATGTGACCGTCCCATCTTCATTTTCTTTGATATCCACCACCTCCGGCAAAGAAGTTCCAAAAAAGTAGGTGCATAATTAAAGCACCCAAGACGCACCCAATAGTATGTCTGATTTTCCTCATCAAAGGCTGCATAGTCCTGTATTTGCTCTGCTGTTATCGGAAGATATTCCATAATCAGACTTTCAAATTCTTCTTTGGGAATACCATTTGGGTAATCTTCGGAATTGAACTTTTCTCCATATTTCATTCCATATAAATATTCAAACATCCCATTATAATCCAATTCACTCATATTTTCTGCATCCCAGTTTGAACACAAAAGGTTCTGTCCCTGATATCCAAGACCTCGGACACAACGTTCCGACATTTCTCGTTGTTCTTTTGTCATCGGCTTTATCCTTATTAGACAACTTCCATCCATAATCTCACTGACCTCTGGTGGCTCTGGTACACACAACTCATAGCAAAACCATCCCTTTTCCGTGTATTTCCATTCTTTGATCCTTGTATAAGAGATGTACGAAATCCCCGGCTTGTTGTTATCATTCCAGATTCCTCTTGCACTTACAACATACATATCTGTTCCATCAAAAATGAATTTCAATCTGCCTATACCATCATCATGTATTTCGTAAATTACTACAGAGCCACTTTTTCCAACCGTGCAATCCTCAAGGAAACTATCTACACTTTCATAATTTCCCATATTCGAATAGGTTATCAATGTAGTAACCGGGTATTCCGTTTCCATTAACTTTCTCTGCATTTCAAGAACCGTTTTATCATCCAAAACAACATTTGATGCCTCCCCCTTATATGCAGATTCATAAATACCCGAAATACGTTCCATCATTTCTTTACATTGAAGTTCCGCTTCTTCCCTTTCTTGTTCGTCTACCGGAAGGTCATAACCCTTTTCCCATTGTTCTGTTGCTTCTTTTTCTGCATTTTTTGTTTCCTCCGTCATGGACGCTTCCTCTTTCGTATCTTCCACAAATAGTTCTCCTACACCACTCTCTTCTTTCCCACAAGCACATAAGTTGCATCCAATCAGAAACACTAAAATCAGTAAAATACTCTTTTTCTTTAATATCATAAAATCATCCTTTCGTTCGAGAGCGCATCTAATGCGCTCTTGCTATTGGTGGCAGTTCCAACTCCATTGGTTCTATAGAATTAGAAAGATACCTAAAGGTTCCGTCTTCAAATGGCTGGACCACAAGCGTGTTCCGAAAAGCAAGATCAGAATTGTAATCCGGCCATACTCCATCCACAATGAGTGTAATCGTTCCATCTATATTTTCCGTATAATCAACTACTTCTCCAAAAGGTGGGTATGGACTGGCATAGATTTGTTCGTATATATAGCTATTTTTTGTTGCATCATATTCATAAAAATGCCTTAATTGTTCTACTGATACGGGTAAATACGTTGTCATTATTCTCTCAAATGTCTCTGCATCCACCATATTCTTTTCCGCTTTAAAATTATTACCAGTGTCAATGCGATAAAGATCATCAAATAATCCCGGCATTAGTACATCTGTTACATTATTAGAATTCCAGTTAATAACAAGAAGGTTATACATCTGATAATCTAATCCTTCCAAATATCTTTTTCCCAATTCCCTACATTCTTCTGAAAGTGGCTTTATCCTCCAATATTGTCTTAAACTTGCGTGTGCAATCACATATTCATAGGCATAGATGAAATACCCTTTTTCCGTAAGTTTAATTTCAGTCACATCACTTACCGAAGTTCCCTGTATCTCTGGCATACCACCTTCCATCCATCGAACTCCTATATAATATGTCTGTATTTTTTCTTTTCGGTATATAAAAGTTACTGCTCCAATCAGTCCATCTCTCTGCACTTCGAATATAGTAACCATTGAATCCTGACCATTCAGATAATCTGCATAAAACTTTTCCATCCTTTCAGGGTTTTGCATATTGGTATCCTCTTCTACACTTACCAACCCGGCTTTCCCCAATTGCTCCACTACCGCTTTTCGTTGTTCACTTGTAAATTCCCTAACCCCAGAAGAATAATTTTCTGCATCCGCAATTATTACATTCTTATAAATTTCTTTAACCGATTCTGCTGCCGACAAAACTGTACTTTGCAGCTGCTCTTTTTCCTCTTCCGAAATAAGACAATCACCGGCTTGTGGAATAAACCAATATGCTGAATCTGTAAAAGTTTCCGTATCATTTTCTTCTTCCGTTATCATTTCACTGTCCCCGATTTCCGTCGGAGGCTCCCATACTTCCTCTGCCACCTTCCGTTCTTCCGTGTGCAGCTTTCCCCAACAGATTCCTCCTGTAATTACCGCAATTAACAACATCAAAATCAAAAATCCCCATTTCTTCAACAACCATTTTACATCTTCCATTATTCGCCTCCGTATAATTCTTCCCATTCTTCTAACGTCAACCGTGGCGTATGCCATGTTTCCTCAGAATTATCCTCGGAAGGTATAATTCGATTGGATACATATTGTACGCCTCCGTCCTCTAACGGGCGAACTACAACCTCATGAGCATATACCTTAGACTCCCCCACATAAGGGAATACTACATTTGCTGTAAGAGTAATTGTTCCATCGCTGTTTTCTGTAAAACCGACCACCTCTGAATATGGGTATTCCGGATACTCTACTTCTTCAAAACCCCTCGGCTTGTATTCATAGGTGGAATCCTCCGAATCATAGACTGTTTTGGATTGCAGTGTTTCACTATCAATATTGAAATATTTCATAATAACACTTTCAAATTCCTCTTTGGGAATCCGATAAACTGCACCGACTGACAAATTGTCATCCGCGACATAAGGAACATACTGACCATTCACTTTTGGATAAAGAATGTCATACATATCATAGAAATTCAAATCACCAAAATCTTCTTCACTCCAATCCACAATGAACATATTATTCCGTTCAAAGCTGATAGAGTTGAGATATTTCCGGCTCAGTTCCCTATATGTTTCATCCAATGGCTGTACTCGTAATGCGGTATGCTCCTCTACTCCACTCAATGTAAGAATGTACAATTCTTCTGAAAACCAGACACCGGAAAACATCAGGTAACCCTCTTCTGTATAATTCCAATACTCCGCCTGATAGCTTCCAGTAACTTCTCTTTGCAATCCCCCGTCTTCATACTTGTAATAGCTTCTGACCACATCTACATTTCCGTCTTTTGTATGCAAATCATATTTTACAAATCCCCCTAAATAACTGATTTCAAGAATTGTTAATTCTGCTTCTTCCTGTGCATCTACTTTTTTGCAAAATTCCAATACCTGCTCCGCTTCCGTCATATTCACTTGATTTCTGCTGTCAACAGCAGGATACCCATTTTCTCCAAGACGATTTACAATACCTCGAATTGTTTCCAAATCAGCCAACTTATTATCCTCTGCTGCCTTTTCATAAAGTTCTATGCAGATGTTTATAATTTCTTTTTCATTCTCCTGTTCTTCTTCTGAAACGTCCTGAACATCAACTACTGTTTCCGAAACTGTATCTTCTTCCGGGGGTGTATCGCTACACCCCGAAATACTAAATATCAGTACAAAACTAATGACTGCTAAACCACTCTTCCAGAACCAGGCTGTCTTTCTTAACAACATATCCGCTTCCTCCTCTTCCTTTCACATCTTCTACCATGCTGATAATCAATATAGGACATTCGGCGTCTTTTTCCGCTGTAAAAATCGCAAACCATCCTAATTCCGTACCGGACGTATCCTCTTTTGATGCCTTGATTTCTGCTGTTCCTGTCTTTCCTGCCAATACAATGTCATCTCGATGGGCTGCATATCCGGTTCCGTTAGGATCATTCACAACTTTCTTTGTTCCTTCCAATACCCGGCTTGCTGTCTCGTTAGAAAAGGCACCCGGAATCCAGTACTCAGCTTCCGCTTCATTCTGATATACCAAATAAGGCTTTATTACATTTCCCTCATTACAGAAAGCAGAATAGATACATGCCATGTGTAATGGATTCACCAAAATCTGCCCTTGACCGTAACCACTGTCAGCTAACTGTATTTCCGTTTCAATTCCATCTGTATTGGAATATTGCGACTCTGCCATCTTAATCTCAAATGGCAGTTCCTCATTAAAACCAAGTCCAGTCAAAGAACTCTCCATCTCCTCAGAACCAATCTTTAATGCTGCTTTTGCAAAATAGATATTGTCAGAATAAATCAGAGCATTTTCTAAAACAACCGGCTCATACGCATGAAGTGTTGTTACATAATAAGACCCCCACGATGCATCCTTTTGCCAGCTTAAACCCACATTCCCGTAATCTTCTGTTGGATCGATTGCTCCCGATTCTAAACCGACCGCAGCGATAATCGGTTTGAATGTAGACCCCGGACACCATACCTGCCGAAAACGATTATACATAGGCTTATCCTCATCCTCGTTAAGTGCAGTCCACTGCTCACTGGACAATCCCATAATAAAATCGTTATTGTCATAGGATGGCGTACTGACCAATGCCAATACCTCTCCCGTATAAGGATTCATAGCTACCGAGCAACTTTTATCTTCCTTAAACTGTTCGTACATGGAAACTTGCAAATCGGCATCTATCGTAAGCTGGATGTCCTGCCCATGCTGTACCAAGATATAGGCAAGTTCCTCCTTCTCTCTTCCTTCAGAGTTTTCGATGTAAATCCTGCAACCGTTCTGACCTTTCAGTTCGCTCTCAAACAAGCCTTCCATTCCACTTTTACCGATTACACTATTGGCTGTATATCCTTCTCCCGCATATTCCTCTAAATCTTCCGCAGTAACACTTTGAACATATCCAATCAAATGTGCTGCCGCTTCCCCTAATGGATATTCACGCACTTCAACATCAGATATCATCACTCCGGGAATCTCAAGCAACTTATCATGCCTTTCTTTCTCCTTTAGAACCTCTTCATCCGGACTGATAGATATTAACTCAATTTCTTCCACTCTTGGAATCGTTTTAATGGGGACAAAAGAATCATCCTTTACCCAATTTGCAGACAACTTCTTTTCTATCTCTTCCGGTGTGATTTCCAATAGTTCTGCAATCTGTGCGATTGCTTCTTCTCTGTTTCCCAACTTACCCGGAACAATCCCAACCGAAGATGCTGTACCTTTTCCTGCAAGGACACGTCCGTTCCTATCCAAAATTTCCCCTCGCTTTGCCTGTGTAGTGGAAACTCTTACTTTATCTGCAGAAGTCAGATTAGGAAAAATCATGGAATCATCCCAAACCAACTTGTATCCGTCTTCGCCCTTTAGGAAGAGTGCTTCATTCTCGAAACTGATAGTTCCTGCAACTGTATCAAAAGCAGTCTGGTAGGTTACCGTCATTTGCTCCTCGTCATATGCAATAATCTGAATAGCCATATTCTGGACTTCTATACCTTCATAAATAGCTGAATTTCGAGTTACAAAATCCTCCTGACTGACATTTCCCGATGCTTCAATGTGCAACATCGCATACATTTTTTCATACTCCTGTTTTGGAATATGCTCCATGTACTCCACCAGAAGTTCTTCTGGTGTCTTCCAGACATTTTCTTTTGATGCCAACATTCCTGCCACGCATACTACAGAAATTACCGCAGCCATTCCTATAACAGCAATCGCAATCCATAGGAGCCTGCTTCTTGTTTTCTTTCGCTTGTTTCTGCTTTTTCCTTTCTTCATATTGACCTCCATTCATTTTGCTTTGCTGATATGGTCATATTCTATTTTCAATGTACGTCTCCATTCTCAAATATTACATTCGTAAGATTTGAGAATAAAAAAATTTCATTTTTTAAATTCTATTCTCTGTTTCATATTCCTCCTTCTCTTTTATTACATGTGTAAGATTTCAAAGCAAAAAAATTTCGCATTGGAATCTGCTGCACTTGTATAAATATTACATCAGTAAGATTTAGAAGTCAAGTTATCTTTATATAAAAAGGCTTCTGCCGGGAAGTATCATACATTTTCGCAAAAGCGATACCATTTAGCAAAAGCCTATTATTCAGCAGAGTTTCAAAACACCCCACTGCTTCAATATTCAAATGTTTCATTCAAAAGACCAGAAAACACACATCCATTTTCTTTCCTTAATCTCCCACAAACCGCAGAAAATCAAGGTTTCTTTGAAAGCAGACAAACGTTTTCAATATTCCCCTGAACTTTGATTTTATACTGCATAGCGAAAGTATTCAATAGGTTTTCAAAGTGGGGTAACGGTTTTATCCCCTTTTCGCAATCCTATCCATTTTAAATATATTGTCGGGTATCTGTTGCCATTAAGCATAAAAATAGATTAATAAAATCAGGATACTCACTCTTTCCATCTTCAAACCATTGTCCAAAAATTTCTACTGCCCTTGATGTGTCAAATACATCCTTTGATGTAGGCAATCCCACAACAAGAAGATTCCCATCTACTATCGCTTTTGAATATTCTGGATTGTCTGCATAACGAGAATTTTTTTCATATAAATCTGCTAAATTATTTGCCAGAACATTCAGCTTATGCAATTGTATTTTTTCAAATTCATTACTTATTATATTTTCTTCTTTTGCACTTTTCAAAAGTTCTTTTGCTCTGTCTACCTCTTCATTTTTTAAATAAGCAAGCGAAAGTCTATCCACAATTTCCTGATTTTTATAATGTGCATAAACATTTTCTAAAATGTAAATTCGATTATTGAGAGGTAGCATACTAAAAATAGTATAAATATTTTCACTTCCAAAGCTATGCTCTGGGCTTAAAAAATACTTTACAAATATATCCTCAACAATATGTATAGCCTGTGATATTATTTCTTGTAACTCTTGGTCACTAACCGAACCATTAAAATGAGAACCATCTCCACCTATTTTAAAAATTTCTTGAAATTTTTCTGCTATGTTCTCATCATAATTTTCTTTAATAATTTTTAATTTTCTTGACCAATTTACACCTTCATAAAGTTCATTTTCTTTCAAATGCTGCTGGATGGTTTTCCTTAACAACAAGTCAATAATCCCTTCTATATACTGGCGAACATTATTGGCACGAATCTTATTCTTTTGATTTTCATCCATAAAAATTTCAAAAACCTCTATAAAGTTTTGATTAATAGGCATCAAAATCGAATTTATATTTTCCATGTACTTTCCTCCACCTTTTATATCATAAATGGTATTCTGCAAAAAATTTCATGTTCTCGTAATATCTTAAATACATTCTCAAGTTATCTTCTGTTAAAAAGTATCCTTTCGCCAAAATGTGTATTTTCCGTTCTCCAAAGCCTATCCCCTGGGGTAAACCTCTGCTTATATCATCACTCTATAGAAACAAAAACACACATCTATTTTCCCTCCAAAATGACGAAATCCTTTGATTTATTGGGCTTTTCTTGACAGAAGGCATACAGTCTCAACGGTACTTTCATTGTCCCAACAAAGTTCCTGTGTCTCCCTGTCTCCAAAATACACCGGAAAACGGAACTTTATGTGCTTCAGGAATCTGCCATCTGGCTGCTCCTGCTCGTAAATGTCCACCTGTTCCACAAAGCTGTTAAGAAATTCTTTCTTCTCCAGGTCGGTGAACTTATCATATAGTTTATCAAAATATAAAAGAAATTGATAGACGTTT
>OLNC01001702.1_pt1 | contig 10732 bp, 13 predicted proteins | sample 1672011 | NCBI WGS metagenome assembly OLNC01 (sample SAMEA3136636, study PRJEB25190) | human gut metagenome | biome: human gut; feature: human-associated habitat; material: faeces | place: Austria | collected 2013 | reverse complement strand
CATTTCCTTCTTTATCTGTTCCTATGGGTTCATATAGGGACACTTCTTTTGAATGTTTTTTCTTAGCGCGGAAATACATCAGCAGTTCATTGGCAATCCTGTTGTTGTGGCTCCTTTTTGTCTGGAAATAAAACTTCATCAGAATCAGTACCAATGAAGTAAAGATGAACTTCAGAACCATCCCATACTACTTTTTTGATTAACATCTTTAATGTACTTCGCTTTTCTTCAAAGCTCAGCATATCAAATACTTCTGAAAATCGAGCTAATTTTTCAACAATCACATTTAATTCTGTCTGAGGAGAGAGTGACTGACTTAAAATTGTTTGCTGGTAGTCAATTTCCTGTTTTAAATGCTTAGATTTTTCAGAAAGTTCATTTATCTGTGTATTTACTAAATCAACAGCAGGTCCAGTCATAGAAGCAAGATTTTGAACAAGATTGTTGATTTGTGAATCTACAGATTTCAACTGTTCTTTTAAAAGAGCTAAATTTGATTTTATAGATAACGTACTGGTTTCAGTCTGTTCATTTAAGTGTGACAGCAATTCCTGTTCCAAATATTTTTTATTTTCTGCTAAATCTTTTACTGCATTACAAACTAAAGTGTCTATTTCTCCAGGCAGGTTTTTCATCTGGCATTGATGTTGCCTGGATTTATCTTTTGTCTCGCAGAGATAGGAGAATTTTTTTAATCCCTCAGGAGTAAAATGACGATACATTTTTGGACGCATATATGCACCACAATTACCACAAAATACCAGTCCTGAAAGCAGTCCTCGAGAACTTTTGGAACTACGATAAGTTTTGCTGGCGTTTTGTTGAAGAAGAGTTTGGACAGAAACCCAGTCTTTTCCAGATACAAAAGGTTCGTGTTTTCCAATAGCTACAATCCATTCCTTTATATCTTTTAGTTTTGCATGTTTGTGAGGAAGCTGTTCTGTTTTATTGTAAGCCATAATTCCATATTTTCCAGTATACATATCTTTATCAGCATATGGAGGACAGTCATGTTGTACAAAATAATTCCATGCATCTTGATCTGCACTCATATACACGGGATTAGTCAGGATAGCACGAATGGAAGAAAGAGAGTAGTAGTGATTAGTTTTAGTTTTTATTTCAGCAAGACGTAAAGAAGTTTCAATTTTGGAGAGAGAATGGTATTTAAGATAATCGTGAAAAATTTTCTGAACAATTTCTTTTTCTTGTGGAATTGTTTCAAGATAACACATGGTTCGTTCACGGTCAAAGATATCATGTTGATAAGTGATACGTGTACTTTTATAACCCATTGGAGTTGTACCACCTAGCCAACGTCCTGTTTTCGCCAGTCCTTCTTTATTGTCTCGTATACGTTCTGCCAGAATGTTTCTTTCAAATTCAGCAAATACAGTTACAAGCATAATGACTGCTTTTCCGGTAGCGGTTGTAGTATCGAAATCATCACTGACAGATACAAATTCTATTTTCATTTTATTTAGTTCATCAAAGGCAGCAGAGAAGTCAGAAATACTTCTGCTGAAACGGTCTAATTTGTAGCATACAACAGCTTTTATATTCTTTGATTTGGAGTGACATAAATCCATCATTTTTTGAAATTCAGGACGTTCCATATTTCCACCTGAAAACCCCTCATCTTTAAATATCCATATCTGTTCATCTGATATGGGTGAGTCTTTTGTCATTCGGTGAATTTTTTCTACACAACGATCAATTTGGTTTTGAATACTTTCACCTTTACCAGTAAATTTTGATTTTCTTGCATAGACAATGTATATAGGTTTAGATTCGTTGGATTGAGTTTGTTTTTGAGCCATATGATTCCTCCTAAAGAAAAGTTGCTTTATACAAAAGGATTCCTTTTTCAATATTATAAATGTGAGAAATTCAAATTGCAAAAAGTTTTTATCAAATTAGGGGGTAAGAGATGTGTATTACTCAAGAAAGTATGACAGTATGAAAAAGTTATTGAGTCTTATCGTGATAAAGGATGTCTGAGACTTCACAATCTAAAATAAAGCATAAAGCATCAAGGGTCTTGGTAGTAATGGGAAGACCTTTTTTCATACGGTATAAAGTATTTGCAGATATACCCTCTTTGTATATCAGAGAGTATTCAGTGATATTTTTCTTTAGAAGAGTTTCATAGAAAGGTTTGTACGAAATCATGCGCTAACTCCTTTTTATTTTCACATGGTAACATACTTAATTTATTGACTATACTTAATATGTTGAGTATAATATAAGAAAACAATGGAAATTATCTATATATTTAGAACGGGGAAAGGAAAATGCTTATGACAAAAAATTGGATTAAAAAAGGAATAGTTGTTGGAATATGTTTTATAGGAATAATGAGTTCCAGTATTGTATGTGATGCTTATACAGATGAAGTTGAGACAAAAGAAATTGATGGAGGGTATGGGTTAGCGTTTGATTTAACGTTAGATGAATTTAAGGAGAATTATAGCGAATTAAGAAAAAATTACTTTGAAAATACAGAATTTGAAGATTCATGGGAAGAGAAATTGCAAGATGAACATATCATAAGTATGGATGATGACATTGTAAGCCAGCCAGATTACTATACGGAACCTTATACATATGAAATGCAGGTAGGATATGGTGGTGAATTTACAGATTATAATTATGTATCGAGATTGTTGGGAAATTTAATAGCTCAAATGACAGTAACGGTAGATGATAATAATGATGTAATCGCAGTGCATTATATTTGTGGGAATGAAGATCAAGAAATAATGGATGTTGATTGGACAAATTTTGTTTTGATATTACAAGCGTTGAACTTAGATTCAGATGAAGTACTAAACGAATTGCAGGAAAATGGAGAAAAACTGGGTGTGATAATATCTTATAAAGATGGGATTGCAGTTTATGGAAAAAACGCTGATTCAGGAAATCCTATGTTATTAGTTGATGCAATAGATAAAGATTGTTTCAAGCAATATTTTGGTGATTTTTCAGATATAATTGATGATTAAACAAACTGAGGTGTTTAGGATAATATGAAACGTATATGCTCAAAATGTGGAAATGAACTAAAAAAAGGAGAGAAATTTTGTCCAAGATGTGGTGAAAGATGTCCGATATTGGAGGAAAAAGAAGAAAGTAAGAAATTAAATAAGAACAAGTTTGTAATTGCCATAGTGATTGTACTTTTGGTAGTTATAGGTGTGAGTAAAGTTCATTCAGGAAAGGTGGAAAAGTCAGAAAAATATGATGAAGCTAGTCAATTAGCTCAAATGGCACAAGCAGAAGAGGATGAAAAGCAAGAAATACAGGAACAAATTTATCAAACTATAGATAGTGCTATTCTTCCGATGACTCAGTTAACTGTAGGTCAGGCAATAACAACAGTTTTTTCAGATTATGACATAAAATGGGAAAGCTATGATTCTTCTAATACGAAATATGAAGTAACAATAAGTGGAAGTTACTATCCTAATGTGGAAGTACCGGAATATGAAACACAAGGAAGTATAGCATTTGTTGTTGATATTGATGCAGGTACATGTGAGGTAGACCAAGATAATGATGGAGTTTATGCTGCATTACTTGTTGCTGCTCAGAGTTATTAAAAAATAGGTTATTATGGGAAAGCTCTTATACTTCGGTATAGGGGCTTTTTTCTTTTGAGCGAAGAACCTTACGAAAAACAAAATAAAAGTCAAGGGAGGGACGTATAGCATGTTTTAACAGAGAACAGGATTGTTATTTGACAAAGCTTTTAGTGTTTTATGAGTTTTTAATTACATAATGGATTACTTAGTTGTAAGATGGATTGATTATACTATTTGTCTCCTAAAGTTGCTGTAATAATCAAGATAAGTATAAGTAAAGAAGATTTCTGTACGAAAGTATGGAAGTCTTTTTTGTTTTTATAAGGAATTTACTTATATTCTTGATTATTTTTGCAACTAAGGGCGAAAAAATTAAGAAAGTTGAAGAAATGAGGAGTTTTTTGGGACTCAGAAACGAGTTAAATATATAATTCGATGAAGGTATAAACCTTACGGATTAAATAATCCTAAAGGGGGTCTAACATTATGGACCTGAAAACATGTAACAACAAAGTTTATAAGCAAATTGTAGAAAGGAGAGTACCCCAAGAAGCTCTTACTAAAGTGTATACCATGCCTGGTTATATCGAAGCGTACACCAATGAAGGAAGAAAGAAAAGTAAGATAAGCAGTTATAGAAAACTTCCTAAAGGAAAGTACGTCAATCTTGAAACTGGTGAGATTTGTGAGTTTAAACAAGGTGAAGCCAGATTCAGAAGTCATATGAATGAAGCCTATCGTAATTTAAGAAGACTTATCAACTATTACTTTCTGGGAGAACCAAATGAGGTTCATATTACGTTGACTTTAGCAGAGGAGTATAAGAATCTCCCAATCAAGGAAATCAATGAACACTTCAAACGTTTCTGGAAAATCTTCGTTTATCGTTATCCGGAAAGTGAATACATTGTAATCAGGGAGATAAGTCCAAAAGGAAGATGGCATTATCATTTACTGGTAAAGAATGCTTCAGTAACCGAATTTGAACCAGAAGCCGATTTTGTACAGAAGAAATGGAAACTGGGACTGATTCATATAAACCACATTATAAATAATGATAATGTAGGTGCTTACTTTACAGTATTTGATAACAATATCCCATGGCTTAATGAACGTGATGGTAAAAGTAAAGGAAATATCAAAAGGAAATACATAAAAGAATTTCCTAAATCTGTGCATCTGTTTGATAAAAGCAGAGGATTGAAACATCCTCAGCCAGAAGTAATGACACATGAAGAATTTGAAAACAGAGTAAAAGGCATAACTCCAACATTCTCAAGAGCATATGCAGTAATTGTTGAAGCTGAGGACGGGAATATACCTGTAAATTATCTCTACTACGAAGAATATAACCTTCGGAGAAATAAATAATAAAACTTCTTAATTGCTGACAGTGTTATTTGAGATAAGTGGTCATGGTTAGTTGATCGTTTATTATCAAATAAAATAGCATGAGAGACAAGCTGTATGTAATAAGGTTAACTGACCATGTATCACGGATAGGAGAGCTTATGGAAATTGGTATTATCATACATTTACCATCCACTGATACCGGAAGAACTCAATTAGAAAATAAAGTTTCTGAGATACATGCAGACTGTATTGAAAAATACATGAACAACATGGGTTATTCAGAAAAAGAAAAAAGAAACCTCATAGAACAAATGATACATAGAAAAGGAGATAAGACTTATGAGAATTGAAAATGAAAAAATGGAAAACGAAAGAATGGAAAACACAAAAATGGAGGATGAAAGAATGGAACAGTACAGCATTATTGGAAAAGAAGATCTTATTGGAATGTTAAAAACTAATTATGAACAGATAGGGATTATTCTTTCAACATTAGAAGAATATGGATATATGAATCAGGATCGCTGGAATAGATTTAAGAGATTACAGGAAGAGCTGAAAATCACCGAAAAAGAAATAGAAAAATTCTAAAAGTTCAGTATTGAAAAGGAAGTCGGCAGTCATTATAGCTGCCGATTTTCTCATATTACTAAATTTTATCTTGAGTTCAAATGAGATTTAATAAAATCAGTTTTAAATAGCAGATGGTAAGTTTCAAAAGACATGGTTTGATAGCCTTTTTCCCAACGCATAATGGTGTTACGTTGAACATTCATAAATTCAGACAATGTTTTTTGAGTGATATGATGCGATTTTCGGAGTGTTTTCAGTCTCAACCCTGGCTGTTCATATAGAAAGAGAGTATAGTCATCGAGAAGATTAGTAACAGGAATTTTATAGTATTCAGCTATTCTTTTCATGATTTCTATGTCGTAGAAGATACGGGCATCATCTTCATAACTGGCATAAGTATTTCTACTAATATGAACGATTTGAGCAACATCTTTTTGCAGAAGCTCATGTGTAAAGCGGTAGTAACGTAATTTGTCAGCAACAGTAATTAAAGTGTCAGGCGTAGGATGAGTATTCAGAAAAGCTTGAGCTTCCGATAAATTTCGATGAGTGAATACATGGAAAGTATGGATGAACAAAATTGTTTTCTGAATACCCTTTTCAGTATTGCGATAGATACCGAATACGTTAGAAGTAAATTTTTCATAGATAGTCCAGTTATTCAAAAAAGACTGGTGTTTTTTAACTTCTGCATCCAGAGGAGCCGTAGCACTAGGGTTGCTTTTTCTATACATCTGGCAGCATAGGTGGATAACCGGGAAGCCTTCTGGGGATTAAAGGTTGTGACAGCCTTGATCAGTCCGATGGTTCCAATAGAGATCAGATCATCTGTATCCTCACCGGTTCCCTGATATTTTTTGACCACATGTGCTACCAGCCGGAGATTATGCTCGATCAGGATATTCTTTGCCTGAGAATCACCCTCCTGATATTTTTGAAGATAATATTTTTCCTGGGATATGGACAAAGGTTTTTGAAAGGCCTTCAAATCGCTACCTCGAAGGGGATTTCTATATAGTTTATGTCCGGGACAGGGCGTTGGTGCTTTTCCAGAAAAATTTGAGCCTTTTTACGTTACTGTTCACTGGTAATATCCCGCGAGGTGTTTTTTGTGAGCAAAGGTCACAGAAAACCCGAGACATACTGCGCGAATTTATGCGATCAGCATAAATTCTGTGCATCGCGAAGCGTATTACTGAGAACGGAGTGAACAGTAACCTTTTTACAATTATTTTACCTGTTCTGTACAATTGTGTGATGGCAGAGTGCTTTTTTCTCTGATATGCTTAATAAAGCTGGTGATAAACAAGAATATGATTTTCGATGCTGATGGACAGGCTGGCACAGACAACATTGAAAAATCAGAGAAAAGGAGCAATCGGATATATGATAAAAACCTATGTAATAGATACAAATGTACTGATTCAGGCACCATATGCAATAGAGTGTTTTGAAGAGAATAATCTGGTGCTGCCATTGGTAGTGCTGGAAGAACTGGATGGCTTAAAGAAGGCTGAAGGTGAAAAAGGTGCAAATGCCAGAGCAGCAGTGCGTAAGCTGGAAAGCTACAGGCAAAAAGGAGATTTATTACAGGGTGTGAAACTTCCGGGAGGCGGAATATTAAGAATCGAAAAAAACTTTGTACAGGTCGAACTTCCGCAGGATATTCCGGACGATAAGCCGGATAACAGAATCCTGAAAGTATGTAAGGGGCTTGCCGAAACAGAAAAAGAGGGACAGGTCATACTGGTCACAAAGGATATTGTATTACGCCTGAAAGCACAGATACTGGGAATCAGAGCTGAGGATTTTGAACGGGAACGTATTTCAGAAGATGATGCACAATATACAGGGCGCACGGAAATATATTTTCCGGAGGAAAAGGTCAAAGAATTTAAAAAGAAAGGTATTCCCCTTACAGATGCCTACCAGAGCGATGAGGAAGGAAACAGGAGTACACTGACATTTCATGAGAATGAATTTGTTATTTTAAAGCCAGATCAGTCTGTTAAAAAGACACTTCTTGGCAGAGTATCAGGCGATAAAATAGTTCCGCTGGTTTATAAGAAAAGTAAACCCTATGGAATTTCTCCCAGGAATGTAGGACAGTATTTTATGCAGGAAGCTCTTATGACAGATGCAGAGACAGCGCCGCTTGTGATCATAAAGGGGATGGCAGGAACTGCAAAAACCTTCTATTCTCTTGCTGTGGGACTGGAAAAGGTATATAACAATCCTTCACAGGAATACCGCCGTGTGATCGTATGCCGGCCAAACGCACAGTTTGATGATGATATTGGTTTCCTTCCTGGGGATGAAAAAGAAAAAATAGCTCCATTAATGCGTCCGGTCATTGATAATCTGGAACAGATCATTGATTCAGATGAGAAGAAACGATATGAAGATGAGGATGAACTAAGCGATAAGATAACAGAGATTTTTGAAAGAGGGATCATTCAGACGGAAGCATTGAATTTCATCAGAGGACGATCTATTGTAAAGACTTATCTGATCATCGATGAAGCACAGAATATGACACCGAATCAGGTGAAGGGAATTATCACCCGTGCCGGACATGGAACAAAAATTATATTACTGGGAGATCCACAACAGATTGACAGGCCATTTCTTGATGAAAGAACAAATGGATTGAGCTATGCGGCAAAATATATGATGAACAGTCCACTTTGCTGGCAGATCACATTATCTGCGGAAGAGTGTGAACGATCTGCACTTGCAATGGATGCAATAAAAAGGCTTTGAGCCTGTGTAAAGGGAGCGAAATATTTGAAATACAAGGAAATTGCAAATAACAAAGAAATTAATGCGTACCTGCAGAAAGGTAATGCAAATCTGGGACAGCTGGGTTTTACAGATCATTCACAGGCACATTGCGTACAGGTAGCGCGTCAGGCAGGAAAAATCCTGAAACGGCTGGGATATTCAGAACATGAAATTGAACTTGCAAAGATTGCCGGTTATATGCATGATATCGGAAATGCCATTAACAGAACCCATCATGCAGAATATGGTGCACTGCTTGCAAATGATTTACTGAAAGAAACAGATATGTCTCTGGAAGACAGAATAACTGTAATAGCAGCCATCGGTAATCATGACGAATCAACAGGAAGCCCTGAGGATGTGGTTTCAGCGGCACTTATTATTGCAGATAAAACAGATGTAAGAAGAAGCCGTGTGCGCCAGAAAGAGCGTTCCGCTTACGATATCCATGACAGGGTAAATTATGCAGTTACAGATGCAAAACTGAAGATTGCGGAAGACAAATCAGTTATTGCACTGAACCTTCAGATTGATGAAAAAATCTGTTCCATGTATGATTACTTTGAGATTTTCCTTGAGCGTATGATGCTTTGCAGAAAAGCTGCGGAAATACTTGGAACAACTTTTAAACTGACAGTAAATGGACGTAAGGTTTTATAGAATTATATAGTATATTCTCTCAGGGGAGTTTAATCAAATCAAGGAAGTTACCTGTGGAGGTTACGAATATCTACGTTACTATAGCAATCCTCTAAAATAATGCATCTTAATCCAGCCCATCAGAGTGTGAAATCCTGCGTCAGATATCTTTGCCGTGCGTCAGCACGCCTGCAGATATCTTCCTTGTCTTTCGCACGCTGCTGAACTGTCTTAAATGCATTATTTACGAGGATTGCTATAAAAAGAACAGAGAAATTTATTGAAAGAGATGCTTGCAAAAAGGGTATCTCTTTTTGTGTTGATTTTTGCAGCGGATGTTTCAAATCTGCATTGAGAAATCAGAATGATTACAGTATAATGGATGAAGAATTTAACCGAACAAACTGCGGAGCAGTTATTCGGTGCAGAGCTACGCAGCGAAGCGGATGATTTTATCCGCCTGAATACAAATACAACAGGAGAGATACATGAAAATATATTTAGCCCCCCTTGAGGGAATCACAGGATATACATACAGAAGGGCACTTTACCAGTGCTTTGGAGGTTTTGATAAATATTTTATTCCTTTTATCCTTCCAAACCAGAAAGGACATCTCAGCACCAGAGAAAAGAAAGACATTATGCCTGAGAATAATGAGGGAATGTATGCAGTTCCCCAGATTCTCACAAAGAATGCAGAGGATTTTATCCAGACAGCGGAAACACTGCAGGAATACGGTTATGACGAAGTAAACCTGAACCTTGGCTGTCCGTCAAAGACTGTTGTGACAAAGGGAAGAGGCGCAGGATTTCTGGACAGACCGGATGAGCTGGATAAATTTCTGGATGAGATTTTCAGTAAATGTGATATGAAGATTTCCATCAAGACCCGTCTGGGGATGGATGATCCGGAAGAATTTGAGGATCTGCTGACGATTTACAAAAAATATCCACTGGAAGAGCTGATTGTTCACGCAAGAGTGCAGAAAGACTATTACAAAAATACGCCACGTCTGGAAACATTTGGGGAGGCAGTGGAGCAGGCAAAGAGTCCGGTATGCTATAACGGAGATATTGTCACAGCAGATGACTGTACCAGATTACAGGAAATGTTTCCGACCCTGGACTGCATTATGACAGGCAGAGGAACTTTGAAGAATCCGGCACTTGCCAGGGAAATCCGTGGCGGTGCACCTGCGTCAAAGGAAGAAATCCGCAGATTTCATGATATGATGTACAATGAATACTGTGAAGACCTGTCCGGAGACAGAAATATCCTGTTCCGTATGAAAGAATTATGGTCTTATCTGGCACCTATGTTTACAAACAATAAAAAATATGCCAAAAAGATTAAGAAGGCTGAAAAATGTGTGGTATATGAAAATGCAGTCAGAGAATTATTTGGCTGTGAACAGCTAATTGGAGAAGTATCATACCGTTGCTCCTGATACAGATTTTTGCATTTCAGGTAAACCGCAGACAGATGACAGAGATTATATGCTCCGGGATGTGACCAGAACACAGGGAATGCAGGAAGTAAAGAAGGGAAATCTGGATGTTCTGGTTCAGGTTCAGTCTTTTGATGAGATTGATACAATCACGGATAACTTTAAGGTTACAATGTTTTTTATTAAGAAGGAGAAAAAAGAATCCTATGAAATCACATTTATTTCGGATGAAATATCTATTGGCAGGTATCTATATTATTTGTGTTGTATTTACCTGCTTTAACGCCAGATTTTACCATACGCCTCTGGCGAAGATATCTTCAGTAACAGAAAAGGAAACAATGAGCAGAA
>OLNC01001697.1_pt1 | contig 10762 bp, 9 predicted proteins | sample 1672011 | NCBI WGS metagenome assembly OLNC01 (sample SAMEA3136636, study PRJEB25190) | human gut metagenome | biome: human gut; feature: human-associated habitat; material: faeces | place: Austria | collected 2013 | reverse complement strand
AACTATCCTGGAAGCAGCGGAGGTCACGGAGAAAAAATATCTTCAGGAGACAGAGGGACAGCTTTTTCTGAAACTCTTTTTGCGATATCTTCATAAAAATCATAAAAGAGTCTATCTTCTGGTGGAATCAGAGGAAGAAGGGCAGGCGTTTTTTGATTATCTGCAGAAATATTACGAAGGAATCCAGGTGGCCGGCCTTGCAAAGGTATCTGCGCAGAACCGGGCAGACGATATGCTGGTCAATGCGATCAACGGCGGAGAAGTAGATTGTGTCATCGCAGCTTTATCTGCGCCGCTGCAAGAGGATTTTATTATCCGGAACCGCAATCTTCTGGATGTGCGGGCCTTCCTCGGAATCGGGAAGAGTACGCTTCCGGTGTGCAGGAACAGTTTTGTGTCAGGAAAGCTTGGTCAGTTTCTGGTAAAATACATTTTTAAAAGAGAGATCGAGAAGAGAAAACAAAAATAAAGAGGAAATTGACAAAAATTTGCGATTTCCCCTTTATTTTTTTGGTAAAATATATTAAGATAAATCGTGTAGTATACATTTTTACCACATCTTTTTCAACTTTGTTGTGAAAAATGTATATTGAAACTGGTGGAGGAGATGACATATGATATCTAATCAAATACTTCAAAATACGATTGAAGGATTGAAAGGGATTACACGAATTGATTTCTGTGTGATGGACACAGACGGGAAGGCTCTGGCAAGTACATTATCAGAGCAGGCAAATTATGAAGAAGAAGTGGTTTCTTTTGTAGAATCTCCCGCAGACAGCCAGGTAGTACAGGGATGCCAGTTCTTTAAAATCTTTGATGAGCATCAGTTGGAATATATTCTGATGGCTGGCGGCGAGAGCGATGATGTCTACATGGTTGGAAAAATTGCGGCATTTCAGATTCAGAATCTATTGGTGGCATATAAAGAGCGGTTTGACAAGGATAATTTTATCAAAAATTTGTTGTTGGATAACCTGCTTTTAGTGGACATTTATAACCGCGCCAAAAAATTACATATTGACACAGAGGTCAGACGTGTTATCTTTATAATTGAGACAAAGCATGAAAAGGACAGTAATACACTGGACAGTGTCAGAGGGATGCTGGGGAACCGAACCAGGGATTTCGTGACGGCGGTAGATGAAAAGAACATTATCGTTGTGAAGGAGTTAGAGGACGGGGACGGGTATCCGGAACTGGAAAAGACAGCGCAGAACCTGTATTCTATGCTGAAGGAAGAAGAGGGAGAAGATGTTCTGATCGCCTATGGCACCATCGTTGGTGATATCAAAGAGGTGTCGAAGTCTTATAAAGAGGCGAAACTGGCACTGGATGTGGGCAAGATCTTCTGCGGGGAGAAAAAAGTGATTGCCTTTAGTGCTTTGGGAATTGGCCGGCTGATCTATCAGCTTCCGATTCCGCTCTGCAAGATGTTTATACGTGAGATTTTTGAGGGAAAATCGCCAGATGATTTCGATGAAGAGACGTTGACAACGATCAATAAGTTCTTCGAGAATAATCTGAACGTATCGGAGACATCCAGACAACTTTATATTCACAGGAACACACTTGTGTACCGGCTTGACAAGCTCCAGAAAAGCACGGGGCTTGATCTTCGCGTGTTCGAAGATGCAATCACATTTAAGATTGCCCTGATGGTAGTAAAATATATGAAGTATATGGAGTCTCTGGAGTATTGATAATCAGGAGGAAAGTATGATTGAATTAAAAGAAGTTACGAAAGAGTACTCAAAAGGGGTTGCAGCCCTGAACGGCATCAATCTGAAAGTCGATCAGGGAGAGTTCGTCTTTATCGTGGGTGACAGCGGATCGGGAAAGTCTACGCTGATTCGTCTGATCTTAAAGGAGCTGGAGCCTACGTCAGGGAAGATTATTGTCAACGGCCAGGATTTAAGCAGGCTGAAACACCGGAAGATTCCGATGTACAGAAGAGGCATCGGTGTTGTATTCCAGGATTTCCGCCTTCTGAAGGACCGTAATATTTATGAGAATATTGCTTTCGCACAGAGAGTTACAGAGAAATCCACCAGGGTAATCAAGAAAAAGGTGCCGGCAGCACTTTCCTTGGTTGGCCTTGCACAGAAATATAAATCATTTCCAAAGGAGCTCTCAGGGGGAGAACAGCAGCGTGTTGCCATCGCAAGAGCTATTGTAAACGAACCGGCAATCCTGCTGGCCGACGAGCCGACCGGTAACCTGGATCCGACAAATTCATGGGAGATCATGAAGCTTCTGGAGGAAGCGAACAACCGGGGAACAACCGTGCTGGTCGTTACACATAACCAGGAAATCGTAAACGAGATGAAAAAGCGCGTCGTTACCATGAAAAAGGGAGTCATTGTAAACGACGAGAAAAAAGGTGGGTATAATAATGAGAATTAGTACAATAGGGTATTCGATGAAACAAGGGGTAAAGAACATCGGAAGAAATAAGTTGTTCTCCATTGCTTCCATCGCTACGATGGCGGCGTGTATTTTCCTCTTTGGTCTGTTCTATTCCATTGTGGTTAATTTTAATTATATTGTGGAGAAAGCCGAGGAAGGCGTGGCGATCACCGTGTTTTTTGAAGAGGATGCCACAGATGAACAGAAAGAAGAGATCGGCGCACAGCTGGAGGCGGCAGACGGAGTGCTGGAAGTCAACTATGTCAGCGCTGATGATGCATGGAGCCAGTTCCAGGAGGAATATTTCGGCGACAATGCAGAGCTTGCGGAAGGGTTCCAGACAGATAATCCGCTTGCGAATTCCGATAACTATGAAGTATATATGTCAGATGTGTCCAAGCAGTCTGACGTAGTAAAATTTGCAGAGAGTCTGGACGGAGTCAGGAGCGTAAACCGCTCGGATGTGGTGGCAAGGACTCTGACAAGCGTAAACCGTCTGGTAGGATATGTATCCATTGCGATCATCGCCATCTTGCTGGCGGTATCAATCTTCCTGATCAGCAACACTGTTACTATGGGTATTACAGTCCGGCGGGAGGAGATTGCGATCATGAAATATATCGGGGCGAAGGACAGTTTTGTCCGGGCGCCGTTCGTGATCGAAGGTCTTTTAATCGGTGTTGTTGGTGCGGTGATCCCTCTGGTGCTGCTGTACTTTATGTATGACAAGGCTGTGGCTTATGTGATGACAAGATTCAGCCTGTTAAATAATATTATTGATTTCCTGCCTGTCATGAGTATTTACCGGACCCTTCTCCCGATTGGCATTGCGTTAGGAGTCGGAATCGGTTTTGTAGGAAGTTTCTTTACCATTCGTAAGCACCTGAGAGTATAATTTTAAAGGGGGATACATATGATACGTACAAAGCGAATCATGAGTCTGGCACTGACATGTACGATGTGCCTGGGGCTCGGGATCCAGACGGATGCTTCCGAGCTGAATGAGACAAGAGAGAAAGCATCGCAGCTGCAGAATCAAAAGAAGGCGGCAGAGGACGAGAAAGCCTCGCTGGCGGCGCAGCTGGAGTCGATCGCCGCAGATATGGAGGAGATCCAGAAAAATATCGAGGCGAAGGAAGAAGAGCTTACTGCAAAAGAAGAAGAGCTGGTTCAGGCAAAGGTCGAGGAAAACAATCAGTATGAGGATATGAAGAAGCGGATCAAATATATGTATGAGAACGGAAATGTTCAGTTCATAGAGATCCTTCTGGAGTCTCAGACGATTGCGGATTTCCTGAACAAGGCAGAGTATATCAGTACAATTTCTGAATATGACAGAGATATGCTGGATGAGTTTCAGGCTGTTGTAGAGGATGTGGAGCAGCAGGAAGCCGAGATCCAGAAAGAATACGATGAGATGGGCGATATGCAGGATGAGCTGATCAGCAAGCAGGAAGAGGTATCTACGCTGGTGTCCGAGAAAGAAGCCCAGATCAGCGAGCTGGACAGTCAGCTTGGCGATACCAATGCAAAGCTGGCAGAGCTTGAGGAAGCGGCTGCGGCGGCTCAGCGTAAGCAGAGTGAGTCCAGCAGCGGATATGTGCCGAATGGCGGCGGTGGATCCGTGATCACAGGAAACGGCACCTTTACACATCCGTGCCCGGGATATACGTACATTTCCAGCTATTTCGGATACCGGGAGCAGCCGATCCCGGGTGCCAGCACGAACCACAAGGGAATGGACTTTGCGGCAGGTACGGGAACGCCGATCTATGCGGCAGCGAGTGGAACGGTGGTGTTTGCGGCATATAGTGGAAATGCAGGTAATATGATCACGATCAATCATGGGAATGGCCTGACTACAACCTATATGCATTGTAATCAGATTTTTGTATCATCCGGACAGTCCGTCAGCAAAGGACAGAATATTGCAACCGTTGGAAGTACGGGAAATTCATCCGGTCCGCACCTCCATTTCCAGGTAGAGCAGGGCGGCGTGCCGGTGAATCCGCAGAATTATTTCTAAAATCAGGATCATTAGTTTTGGATGGGAAGAATTCAATGAAAGCAAAAAAGAATTTTTTACAGGGGGCGCTTTTTGGCGCCCTCATTATGTTATGTGGGACAGGAGTTGTTTCCTGCGGGATCAGACTTTCAGAGGACGCCTCTTCGGAGGAAAAGCTATCGGTACTGAAAGGGCTGATTGATGAAAACTATATTGGAGACGTGGATGAGGAAGCGTTGGAGGAGGGCATTTACAAGGGCTATATCCAGGGACTTGAAGACCCTTATTCCGTATATTACAACGAAGAGGAGACAAAGGATCTCTATGAGACGACGGAAGGGGAATACAGTGGGATCGGTGCGGTTCTAAGCCAGGATCTGGAGAGCGGTGTGATCACTCTGGTTCAGATTTATGAGGGCTCTCCGGCTGCGAAAGCGGGGTTAAAGGACAATGATATCCTGACGAAGGTCGGTGACATAGAGGTGACAGGTATGGATCTCTCCGAAGTGGTGACCTATATTAAGGGAGAGAAGGGGACAGACGTGGATCTGACCGTACTTCGCGGAGAGGATGCGGAAGAGATTACAGTGACTGCTACCAGGGATACTGTGGAGGCTCAGACGGTAAAATACGAGATGCTGGAGGGGCAGACCGGATATCTTTCTGTATCGGAATTTGATTCTGTGACCTATGCACAGTACGAAGAGGCGCTGAACGAACTGACGGATCAGGGAATGACAGGACTGATCGTGGATCTTAGGAACAACCCGGGCGGCAATCTGAATACAGTGTGTGAAATGCTGGATCTGGTTTTGCCGAAGGGAACGATTGTGTACACCGAGGATAAAGACGGAAAGCGGGAAACTGCCACATCCGATGATGAACATCAGATCAATGTGCCGATGGTGGTGTTGGTTAATGGAAACAGTGCCAGCGCTTCTGAAATCTATGCAGGCGCTGTTCAGGATTATGGGATCGGCAAGATTGTAGGTACGCAGACCTACGGAAAAGGTGTGGTTCAGCAGATTTTTGATCTGGGAGACGGCACCAGTGTGAAACTGACCATTGCAGAGTATTTTACGCCCAACGGGCGAAACATTGACGGCGAAGGCATTACTCCCGATGTGGAAGTGGAATATGAAGCGGACGAGAATAATCCCGAAGCCGATAATCAGCTGGAAAAAGCGCTGGAAGTGATGAAAGAAGAACAATAAGAAATGGAATTAGCCTTTTCTTTTCTGCGCCCCCTATGTTAAAATAAACTAAATGTGGAATTTTGATAGAAATATCCGAAAGATTTTCAAGGGAAAGGAAAGCAGATATGACAATTTTAATCCAAAACGGACACGTGGTGGATCCGCTGACAAAACGGGACGAGGTATGTGATGTGCTGGTCGCGGATGGAAAGATCAGAAAGGTTGGCGTATCCCTCCAGGATGAAGCGGACAGGATCTTAGATGCGACCGGCTGCTATGTGATGCCGGGATTTATCGACCTGCATGTACATTTCCGGGATCCGGGGCTGACCTATAAGGAGACTCTGGAGACGGGAGGAAAAGCAGCGGTCAGAGGGGGAGTCACCACCGTATGTGCGATGCCGAATACCAGACCGGTGATCGACTCCGGAGAAAAAGTGGAAGATGTTCATAAAAGGGCCAGGGAGGTTTCCCCCGCACATGTAATCCAGATCGGAGCCGTGACTATGGGACAGTCAGGCAAGGAACTGGCAGATATTGCCGGGATGGCGAAGGCCGGATGCCATGCCATCAGCGAAGACGGCAAATCTGTTATGAATGCCTCTTTGTATCGGAAAGGAATGAAGGAAGCAAAGAAAAACGGAGTATCTGTCTTTGCCCACTGTGAGGATATCACGATGGTGGAGGGCGGCGTCATGAATGCGGATGAAAACGCAAAGCGGCTGGGGCTTCCCGGTATCACGAATTCGGTAGAGGACGTGATCGCGGCAAGAGACATTCTTTTGGCAAAGGAGACGGGTGTGAGGCTTCATCTGTGCCACTGCTCAACGGCGGACAGCGTAGAGATGATCCGTCTGGCAAAGGAAGAAGGCCTGCCGGTGACCGGCGAAGTGTGTCCGCACCATTTTACCCTGAGTGCAGATGACATCAGGGAGGACGACGCTAATTTTAAGATGAATCCGCCGCTTCGGAGCCGGGAAGACGTAGAAGCGCTCCGGAAAGGATTGAAAGACGGCGTTATGGATGTGATCGCGACAGATCATGCCCCTCACGGAGAGGAAGAAAAGAGCCAGTCTATGATGGATGCGCCGTTTGGAATCGTAGGATTGGAGACGTCGGCGGCGCTGACTTATACAGAGCTTGTAAAGACAGGAATATTAAGTATCATGGATATGGCAGAGAAGATGAGCTATAATCCGGCAAAGATCCTGGGCCTTGCAAAGAAAGGCTCTGTATCAGAAGAAATGGACGCAGACCTTGTGGTGTTTGATCCGAAACGAGTTTACCGGATCGACAAGACTACATTTTTGTCGAAAGGAAAAAATACTCCTTTTGACGGACGGGAAGTGACCGGAGATGTGAAATACACTCTGGTGGACGGAGAAGTTGTATACGAAAATCAGGCATTGACAGGAGGAAAATAGGGTGATTGATCAGTTAGTAGCCAATATTAAGAAAACAGGGGCGCCTATCGTAGTAGGATTAGACCCGATGCTCAGCTATGTGCCGGAGCATGTACAGAAAAAAGCGTATGCAGAGTACGGCGAGACGCTGGAAGGAGCAGCGGAGGCCATCTGGCAGTTCAATAAAGAAATCGTGGACAAGACCTATGATCTGATCCCGGCAGTGAAGCCTCAGATCGCGATGTACGAGCAGTTTGGGATCCCGGGGCTTGTGGCGTTTAAAAAGACTGTGGATTACTGTAAGGAGAAGGGGCTGGTAGTCATTGGCGATATCAAGCGCGGAGACATCGGGTCTACTTCTGCGGCTTACGCAACAGGACATATCGGAAAAGTACAGGTGGGAAGCAATACTTACGCACCGTTCGATGAGGATTTTGTGACGGTCAACCCTTATCTGGGATCTGACGGTGTAAAGCCCTTTGTGGAGGTATGCAAGAAAGAACAGAAAGGACTTTTCATTCTGGTAAAAACATCCAATCCGTCCAGCGGAGAATTTCAGGATCAGCTGATCGACGGACGTCCGCTCTATGAGCTGGTAGGTGAGAAAGTGAATGAATGGGGCCAGGAGTGCATGGGATGTTCCTACAGCTATATCGGAGCCGTTGTAGGCGCAACCTATCCGGAAATGGGAAAAGTACTGCGTAAGATCATGCCGAAAGCCTACATCCTGGTGCCGGGCTATGGCGCCCAGGGAGGACAGGGCAAAGACCTGGTGCATTTCTTCAATGAGGACGGCCTGGGAGCCATCATCAATTCCTCACGCGGCATCATTGCGGCATATAAGCAGGAAAAGTACGCATCCTTCGGGGCCGAGGCCTTCGGAGACGCGTCCAGGGCTGCGGTGGAGGACATGATCGCTGACATCAGCGGAGCGTTAAATGGTTAACAGGGGACGTAGACAAACGCAAAAGGTGTACGTCCCCAATTGACAAACAGGGTGTCCCCAACCGACAAACAGGGTGTCCCCGAAAGGAGATTTCAGATGAAGAAGAAGGAACGTGCGGTGGTGATTTCGCAGGAATCACTGGCTGCAGGGATTTTTAGTATGTGGATCCGTACGGATGCGGCGGTGGAGGCGCGGCCAGGCCAGTTTATCTCGATGTACACGGAGGACGGGACGAAGCTTCTGCCGCGTCCGATCAGCATCTGTGAGATAGACAGGGAAGGTCAGGCGCTGCGCGTGGTGTACCGTGTGACGGGATCGGATACGGGAACAGAGCAGTTTTCCAGGCTTGGAGCCGGAGATGGGATCTGGCTTGTGGGTCCTCTTGGCAACGGCTTCCCGGTGGAAAAGGCAGAAGGAAAGCGTGCTTTCCTGATGGGCGGAGGCATTGGAGTGCCGCCGATCCTGGAGCTTGCCAAGCAGATGAAATGTGACAAAAAGCAGATTGTTGTAGGATACCGGGATGAACAGACTTTTCTGCGGGATGAATTTTCCCGGAATGGAGAGCTGTATATTTCGACGGAAGACGGAAGCGTAGGAACAAAAGGAAATGTGATGGATGCCGTCAGGGAAAACCATCTGGATGCTGATATCATCTATGCCTGCGGACCGACGCCGATGCTGCGTGCGATCAAGGCTTATGCGGCCGGGCATGGAATTGAATGTTATATTTCCCTGGAGGAGCGCATGGCCTGTGGGATCGGCGCTTGTCTGGGCTGCGTGTGCAAAAGCAAAGAAAAGGATGCGCACAGCAATGTGCATAACAAACGGGTCTGCAAGGACGGACCGGTTTTCCTGGCTTCGGAGGTGGAAATCTGATGAATACGAAAATCAATATTGCAGGTGTGGAATGGAAAAATCCTGTGACAGTGGCCTCCGGGACCTTCGGATCCGGGGAGGAATTTTCAGAGTATGTGGATCTGAACCGGTTGGGCGCGGTGACGACCAAGGGCGTGGCAAATGTGCCGTGGGCCGGAAACCCGACGCCCCGCGTGGCAGAGGTCTACGGCGGCATGATGAATGCCATCGGCCTCCAGAATCCGGGAGTGGATGTGTTCTGCGAGAGAGATATTCCGTTTCTTCGGAAATATGACACAAAGATCATTGTAAATGTGTGCGGACATGCGCCGGAAGAATACCTGGCGGTGGTGGAGCGTCTGGCAGATGAGCCAATTGATATGATGGAGATCAACATTTCCTGTCCAAATGTCAATGCCGGTTTTCTGGCTTTTGGACAGGATGCCAGGAATGTAGAGACGCTGACGGCACAGATCAAAAAGCTGGCAAAGCAGCCGGTGATTATGAAGCTAACCCCCAATGTAACGGATATTACTGAGATTGCCAGGGCGGCAGAGGCCGGAGGAGCCGATGCGGTATCGCTGATCAATACGCTGACAGGTATGAAAATAGATATCCACAGGCGGACATTTGCACTGGCCAATAAGACTGGCGGAGTGTCGGGCCCGGCTATCCATCCGGTTGCCGTGCGCATGGTCTATCAGACGGCTCAGGCAGTAAAGATCCCGGTGATCGGTATGGGAGGCATCGCTACAGCTGAGGATGCGATAGAGATGATCCTTGCGGGAGCCACGGCCGTCGCGGTGGGAACAGCTAATTTTGCAGATCCGCAGACTGCAGAAAAGGTCGTGGAAGGCATCGAGCACTATATGGAACAATACGGAATTGAAGATATTCATGATCTGATTGGAGGGGTGCGTGAATAGATGAATTTATACCAGAATAGATTTGCAGAGAAACTGAGGGAGGCCCTGACAGCAGTGTCTCCCACAATAGGAATTGTATTGCTGTTAAGTTTTACGATCGCACCAATCCCGCCCAGTATACTTCTTTTGTTTTTGTTTGGGGCAGTGATGCTGATCGTTGGGATGATGTTTTTTACACTGGGAGCTGAGCTGGCGATGACGCCGGTAGGAGAAAGGATCGGCACCAGGATCGCACAGTCCCGGAAGCTAGGAATTGTTTTGCTTCTTTGTTTCGTTTTAGGGTTTGTCATTACGATATCGGAGCCGGATCTGCAGGTGCTTGCGGAACAGGTTCCGTCCGTTCCCAATGCTGTACTGATCGTTGCAGTGGCAGCAGGTGTGGGAGTCTTTCTGATGATTGCAATGCTCCGTATGCTGTTTTCGAAAACATTACGGATGCTTCTGATTATATTTTATCTCCTGATATTTGCATTAGCTTTTTTTGTGCCGGATGATTTTATATCCGTTGCATTTGATTCGGGCGGAGTCACGACCGGACCCATGACAGTACCATTTATCATGGCGCTGGGTGTGGGATTTGCCGCAGTGCGAAGCGATAAGCATGCGGAAGACGACAGCTTTGGTCTGGTGGCGCTGTGCTCCATTGGCCCGATTCTGGCTGTCCTTTTGCTGGGGCTTTTATATCACCCGGAAAACACGGCCTACACACCGTCAGAGATTCCGGTGATCCGGGATTCGGTAGAACTCTGGAAATATTTTGCTACCGGTTTGCCACAGTATATCGAGGAGATTGCAATTTCGCTGCTGCCGATCGTGGCTTTCTTTGCGGTTTTTCAGATCATTTCCCTGAAAATGAAGGGACGTGCCCTTCTGAAGGTTGTAATCGGAATCCTATATACCTATGTGGGGCTGGTATTATTCCTGACCGGCGTTAACGTCGGGTTTATGCCTGCAGGAAACTATCTGGGGGAGACGATTGCAGGGCTTTCCTACCGCTGGGTGCTGATCCCAATTGGTATGGT
>OLNC01001693.1_pt1 | contig 10815 bp, 5 predicted proteins | sample 1672011 | NCBI WGS metagenome assembly OLNC01 (sample SAMEA3136636, study PRJEB25190) | human gut metagenome | biome: human gut; feature: human-associated habitat; material: faeces | place: Austria | collected 2013 | reverse complement strand
GAGAGAACAATGTATTCTTCCTTCCATATCTGATGGGAGAGCGTTCTCCACACAACAACCCTGATGCAAGAGGTGTATTCTTTGGAATGTCCATGGACAGCACAAGAGCAGATATGACACAGGCTGTTCTGGAAGGTGTTGCATTCGGACTTCGTGATTCCCTGGAAGTTGCAAGAAGCCTTGGAATCAAGATCGAAAGAACCAAGATCTGCGGCGGCGGAGCTAAGAGTCCACTGTGGAAGAAGATCATTGCAAATGTTATGAACCTGAAAGTTGATGTCCTGGAAAACGAAGAAGGACCATCCATGGGTGGTGCAATGCTTGCAGCAGTAGGCTGCGGTGCTTACCCGGACGTAGAAACAATCGGTAAGAAATTTGCCAAGGTTGTAGATACAGTAGAACCAGATCCTGAACTGGTAACTAAATATGAAGAAAGATACCAGAAATTCAGAACTCTGTATCCGGCTATGAAACCGTTATTTTAACCGAATCAAGTAAGTCCCCTGCTTCAATTGCGAAAAGCAATAAGCAGTGGGTGGGGACTTGCTTGTATCAGGAGGAGTGCAAGCTCCTTCTGATAAACTGCGGAGCAGTTATTCGGTGTAGAGCCGCGTAGCGAAGCGGATTGCGAATATCCGCTTGACGATATAGAGATGGTATAAATATAAATGCCGCTGTAGACAAAAAACTACAGCGGTATTTTTGTGCGTAAAACAGCACGATAATAAAACCTGTAAAATAGAACATGATTGAAGCAGGGGTACAGCATAAAAACAGGCGGGAAATCTTCCCGCCTGTAAAATCATCTGGACATATATCATATATAAATATGAATTTTGGGGTTTTGATTGAGTTCTGTAAGCTTAGAACAGACCTGTGATCTTACCTGTTTCGTCTACGTCGATTCTCTCAGCAGCCGGAACTTTCGGCAGACCTGGCATGGTCATAATCTCACCTGTGAGGGCTACGATAAATCCAGCACCAGCAGAAATCTTCAGGTTACGTACTGTAACTTCGAAGTCTGTCGGAGCGCCAAGTTTGGTCTGGTCATCTGTTAAGCTGTACTGAGTCTTAGCAACGCAGATCGGGCAGTTGCCGAAGCCAAGAGCTTCTAACTGTTTAGCCTGTTTCTGAGCGTTAGCTGTCAGAACTACTTTCTTACCGCCATATACTTTCTGAACGATCTGGTTCAGTTTGTCTTCGATAGAACCTTCCAGTTCATATGCATAAGTAAAGTCGTTTGGTTCTTCAACAAGACGGAGAACTTCTTCAGCAAGTTTGATTCCGCCTTCGCCGCCTTTAGCCCATACTTCAGAAAGGGCAACATTAACGCCGAGTTCTTTACATTTTGCTTCTACGAAGTCAAGTTCAGCTTTTGTATCTGTTGGGAATGCGTTGATAGCAACAACACATGGAAGTTTGTATACGTTCTTAATATTGGAAACGTGTTTCAGAAGGTTCGGGATACCCTTCTCAAGTGCTTCCAGATTTTCGTTGTTGAGGTCAGCTTTTGCAACACCACCGTTGTATTTCAAAGCACGTACAGTAGCTACGATAACAACTGCGCTTGGTTTTAAGCCTGCCATACGGCATTTGATGTCGAGGAATTTCTCAGCACCCAGGTCAGCGCCGAATCCGGCTTCTGTGATGGCATAATCAGCAAGTTTCAGAGCCATCTTTGTTGCGGTTACGGAGTTACATCCATGAGCGATGTTTGCGAATGGTCCGCCGTGTACGATTGCCGGAACGTGTTCCAGAGTCTGTACAAGGTTTGGCTTCAGAGCATCTTTTAACAGAGCTGTCATAGCACCTTCTGCATGAAGGTCACCGGCTGTTACCGGTTTCTGCTCGGAAACTTTACCATATGTATAACCGATGATGATCTTGGATAATCTTTCTTTCAGGTCTTTGATGTCGCTTGCAAGACAGAGAACTGCCATGATCTCAGATGCAACTGTGATGTCGTATCCGTCTTCACGAGGCATACCGTTTGTTCTTCCGCCAAGGCCGTCTACTACGTTACGAAGCTGACGGTCGTTCATATCTACACATCTTCTCCATGTGATCTTACGTGGGTCAATGTTTAATGCATTGCCCTGGAAGATGTGGTTATCAATCATAGCTGCAAGTAAGTTGTTCGCTGCACCGATCGCATGGAAGTCACCGGTAAAGTGAAGGTTGATATCTTCCATAGGAACAACCTGCGCATATCCGCCGCCTGCAGCGCCGCCTTTGACGCCGAATACCGGTCCTAAGGATGGCTCACGAAGGGCTACCATAACACTTTTTCCAAGTCTCTGCATACCATCTGCAAGACCTACAGTAGTAGTAGTTTTACCTTCACCTGCAGGAGTTGGGTTGATTGCTGTAACAAGGATTAATTTTCCATCTTTCTTGTCACTTTCTTTCAGAAGATTGTAATCAATTTTTGCTTTATATTTTCCGTACTGCTCCAGATATTTGTCATCAATACCTGCCTTCTCTGCAATCTGAGTGATTGGAAGCATTTCGCACTCCTGTGCAATTTCGATGTCTGATTTGAATCCCATAATGTTTTTCTCCTTTCGTCTCCGCATAACATGAAAAACTTATGTTACTGTTCCGCTCTATGGTCAGCAACTACTAATTGAAGAAAGTGACGCCGTACTGTCTTATAAATAATTATCCGATGAAACAAGTCAGCATATATCTGATTATAAGATCTTTGTTTTATAAGATAAAAAAAGGCCAGTATCTGAAAACTATCAAATACTGCCCAGACGGTCGGCTTTCACAAACCTCCGACTCCCCGTGGTTTGCATTCCACTCTTTCCGTCAGTACTCGAAGGTTCCTCCAATTGATGAATACAATATAGCATTTTGAGAAAAAAATGTCAAGAAAATCTTTCTGAAATGTCAAAAAAGTTAGATAATCTGGATAAAATTTATGCAAATTCAATAATAATGAAGTACAGAAAAGAAGTTAATGAAATAGTGTCTCGTTTATATAATTATGAGTCTGTTAAAAAATAAACATATTTGTGAATGAAAAAGTTATTTTACAGCATCGTATTACTGAGAAAGAAGTGAAGAACAGCAGTTTATAAGTTTTTCATAAAAAATTTATGATTATATTAGTTGCCATCTGAAAGAAGTATGATAAAATAAAACCACAAAATCCCATGTACAGGAGATTAGGTAAATGAACAGAACCGAATTTCTAACTATTCTGAGAAATCAGCTTGCCGGGCAGATGCAGGAAGGTAAAGCTGAGGCACACATAAGATATTATGAAGATTATATCCAGTCCCAGGTCAGAAAGGGACGTACAGAAGAGGATGTTCTGGGTGAACTTGGTGATCCCAGACTTATTGCGAAAACTCTTATAGAAACAGAAGACAGCCGGCCGCAGGCAGGATACGGGCAGTATTCCAGCTATGGAAGCGGTGTAGAAGAGCCTGTCCAGCCGGAGAAAAGATGGAAGAAGATCCTGGATCTTTCCACCTGGCAGGGAAAGGCAGTGGTGATTGTAGGCGCGGTTCTTGCCGTGATCCTGATCCTGCTGGTTATAGGGGCGGTGCTTCCATTCTTTATTGTTCTGGCTATTGTTCTTTCGATCCTTTCCTGGATCAAGAAGCGTACTAATTAATAAATATCATCATCAGGCTTTCCTTCTGGAAAGTCTGGTGTCTAAAATTTCAATTCTGAAATCTGAAAATCCATTCCTGAAAATTTTTATTTAAGAACTTTTATTCAAAAATCTTTATTCAAAATTCCTGTTTCAGTTTGACGGGAGTGCAGTATTTATTACGAATATCCGCTTGACTCAAATAGTAATCATTTAGTTTCTGATCTACGAGTCTTTATCTATTTTATTCTTTATTCACGCATTTCAAACATATTTTCCCTATTCTTTAATCCTGCCATGAAAGGCAGAAAAATCAAATTTATTAAAAGTCTTAAAGAAAGGAGTCTATCATGAACAACTCAAAAACATTTCACAGAGGCTCTGTCCTGACAGCATTCTGTCTGGCAGTCCTCTTCGCTCTGCAGGCGGTCTGCGCCCTGCTTCCGGCCTGCATTGTGCGGGCAGCTTCCTCTGATTCTGTAGAAATATGGGACGAGGATAAAAAAGTAGATTACGGATATCGGTTCAGCATGAAATTTCAGCCGGGAGTCTCAACCTATGAATCCTTTGGATGTGATAACCTGGACAGAGAAGCTTTTTCGGATAATGGAAAAAGTGACCGTGATACCGAATGCGTTCGTGTAACATCTGACTATAAGCCTGGAAGCGCAGGAATGCGTTACAACAACGTAGGAAAAGATGCCAACGGGAACATTGTAGATGTCCGCATGACACTTCTGGGAGTAGAGAACGCAGAACCGCGATACGATATGCGTACTCCGGAATCCATTGTTCAGAATCAGGGAGGGCTTACCTTTGCGTGGAAAGATAATGAAGCATATCCAATAGTAGGTTTTTCTAAGAACAGCATTGGGGTTTTTATTTATTCTGTGGGATATGCGAAAGTTAATTTCCAGTTTCTGAAACACGGAACGGATGAACCGCTGTCTATCAGCGGTCATGGAACTATTCGGGATATTGACGCAGGACAGGGCGTGCGTATTCCGTCAGACAGTGGACTGGATAATGTGTATCTGCTGAAAGATAATGATTTCCTGACTGTGGACGGAAATTATGTAGTATCACCTGTGACAGCCATAGAGCCGGATGACCCCAGAGGATGGCTGAATCTGTTTTACAACACAGATAATTTCACTGTAGAATTCAGCCATCAGTACAGACTGGACAAATGGGATCAAAGCCGCCAGGATGGGATCGAGAAAGCCGGTTCCCAGAAGAAATGGGCAGAAAACATGAAAAAGAAATATCTGGATCCGGATGGAAACAGTTACTGCGCTAATTTCCAGGGGCAGAAAATCTGTAAAGCATATGCATATTTCGACTTTACTTCCTATTGTTTCGGAGATGTGGAGATGAAAAAGGCACCGGAGAAACGTGTGGGAGAAGCTGGATGTACCTGGGACCAGGCAGAAGCAGCTGGGAAAGAACAGCCATTTACAATTAATGACTGTGAAGAATTTCAGTATATGATCCAGGCAGAGACTACTCCGAACAAGCTGAAAACATTTGTGATCAGGGATACATTGGAGGATTGTCTTACTATAGATGATGCATCTAAGGTTTCTGTTATCAATGATACAGGTCTGGATGTAACAGGGCTGTTTGACATCGCCGTGGAGGGACAGACTATTACCTGCAGTGCGAAACCGGAAAGTCTGGCACAAGAGAGTTTTACTGACAATCAGGTGTATACATTTGCCCTGAGGGTCCATAGAAAGACAGAATCTGATTTCAATTCGGCAGAGTATCTGCAGCAGGATGGCTGTACACTTCTGATCCCTAACAGTGCGTCCATGATTTATGAACGTACTAATGGAACAGGTGATACTATGAACACAGATACAGTCTGGGTGAAAGGAATCATCCAGCCGGATCTTCAGGTAGAGAAAAATGTATCCAGATATGAATGGATGACAGGAGACATCATCGATTATACAGTAACAGTGACTGAGAAAAAACAGAATGTGTGGGCTGCAGATGTAGTGCTCACAGATGAAATACCGGAAGGACTTCAGCTTCTGGAAGGACAGTACAGTGTACAGACAAGTCCCGGCGCTGCGTCAGCTGTATTGTCTGCAGCAGACAATGGATGGAGAGTGGAATGCCCGGTTCTCAGATATAATGAAACGATCACAGTACAGTTCAGATGCCAGGCACTGGAAGAATCTAATGGTCAGGAACTGGAAAATATTGCTACAGCTACAGCAGGAAATATGATCGACCCGGAAACAGGAGAACAGCAGTACCGCAGGGATATGGCAGAAGTATGGCCCAACAGTCCGCAGCTTGAGATCAATAAGACTGCAGATAAATATGAATGGCAGCAGGGAGGTGAAGTTGTCTACCGTATTGTTGTAAATAACACAGAAGCGGGAACCATTGCGAAAGATGTCAATATAACGGATATCGGGCTTCCGGAAGGTCTGGTGCTGGCAGGAGGAACTGACAGTATAGAAATCCTGGGAGTACAGCAGCAGGTCAATTATCCTGTACCGGATAAGAAGTCTGGTCAGGCATATGAGATCCGTCCTGTGGAATCACATATGGAAGCGGATGAAAAAGGTTTCAGATTCTACTGCTCTTACCTTCCGTACAGCCAGCCGGTTACGCTGATCTTCCATTGTACAGCACAGGAAACTGCCAATGGACATGAAAGTGTGAATGCGGCAGGAGCATCTGCGTCAAATGCTGCAGAACAGGAAGATGATGCGGAAGTTTATGTAAATACCGGATCATTCAGCATTGAGAAGACTGCAGACCATTATGAGTGGCAGGTAGGAGAAGAAGTAGAATATACGGTAAAGGTTGAAAATGTAAATCAGGGAACCATAGCCAGAAATGTGACTGTATGGGATACACAGATGCCTCAGGGACTTGCCCTGACATCGGAAGACAGTGTATCTGTGGATGGAATCCCACAGAGCGTGATTCAGTCTGTAGCAGGAACTGAGGATACTCCCAATGAACTGAATCCGGAATACTATAATGAGACAGAGGAAAAAGAAGTAAGTTATGAACTTCTTCCGGAAGATGCAGGCTGGAGACTGAATATTTCAGATTTTCCCTCCGGCTGCCCTGTAACGATTACTTTCCATTGTACAGTTACAGAGGAAGTGAATGGAATGGAAAGTATTAACATTGCCAATGTACAGGCAGAAAATGCACCGGAAACATCCGATGATGCGGAAATTTATGTAAACACTGCAGCTTTGGATATTCAGAAAAGTTTTCAGAATCCATATCTGGAAAATGGAGACGGACGTGCGGAAAACGAATTCCGGGTGGGAGAACAGATTGATTATCTGGTAACTGTCAATAATCTTCAGAAAGGTTCCATAGCCAGAAATGTGGTGATCAGTGACAGTTCCATGCCGGAAGGTCTGGTTTTGTCAGGAGAGGAAGGTGCTGTTACTGTAGAAGGAGTACCAGCTGTGATCCAGAATCCTGTGGCAGGAACAGATGATGCAGGAAATCAGCAGGATCCGGATAATTATAACGAAACTGTGGAAAAAGCAGTGGAGTGCCAGGTAACACGGCAGGAGAATGGATGGATCGTAACAATTTCAGATCTTCCATATCAGACACCTGTAACTGTGAAATTCCGTTGTACAGCTTCTGACAGTATCAATGGAATGGAGGTTGTAAATACAGCACAGGCCTGTGCGGACAATGCGCAGGTTGTAAAGGCATCAGCGAAGATCTGGGTGAATTCCCCGGTAATTCATGTGGAAAAAACAGCAGACCAGGAAATCTGTAAATACGGTGACATCATTACATATCGGGTAAAGATGACCCAGGAACAGAAAGGATGCGTGGCAAGGGAAGTAACCCTTGAGGATACGATGGATTCTGAGGGAGTAAGCCTGCTGCCGGATTCTATTGTACTCCTGGATGAAAACGGAGAGCAGATCAATGGAGCAGCAGAGAACGGAGAGCATGGATTTCTTTTGCGGACAGGCCGAAACCTGATTAAAGACGAAGTCTACAGCATTTGTGATAATGACCGTGGCGGCATTCTGGAGCAGGTAATGCCCAATCCTCTGAATTGTACAGAACAGAAATCTATGACTGTACAGTATCAGGTAAAAGTAACAGAAGAAGGCCAGGAAGATTTCAAGGTTCGTAATACAGCAGTGGCAGACAGCAGGGAAAATAATCCTGGTTCTGATGAAACAGAGACAGAGATCATACGGCCTGCTCTGGAAATCGTAAAAGAATCCGATAAGAAAGAATATGTATCAGGGGAAAAAGGATACTATAAACTGGCTGTGCGCCAGTTAAAAGAGAATATCACAGAAGAAAATATCGTGATAAAAGATGAGATCAGCACCCCAGGAGCAACATTGAATCCGGAAAGTATTGTAGTAAAGAAAAATGGAGAGATCCTGAAAGATACAGTGATCGACAGTTCAGATACAGGTTTCGTTATCCGAACAGGAACAGGCCTGTCAGACAGAGATACTATGGAAGTATGCTATGAGGTGCTCTTTGAACTGGAAACTGACGGAACACAGACGATCAGAAACTGTGCAGGAGCCAGCGGAGATCTTTCCGGGGAAGTCTCTGACGAAAATGAAGTTACCGTAACGAGAACCAACGGGGACGGAGATAATGGTAACGGGGACGGAGATAATGGTAATGGAGATAATGGAAACGGAAACAATGGAAATGGAGACAGCGGAAACGGAAACAACGGCAACGGAGATAATGGAAATGGAAACAATGGAAACGGAAACAACGGAACTGGAAACAACAGCGGATCAGACAAAGGAGGATCCGGCGGATATTCTTCAGGTAACGGAGGAAGTAGCGGATATTCTTCAGGATCCGGCTATGGAAATTACGGCGGAGGATCTGTAGCAGGAATATCCAAAACAGGAGATGTAAGACCATTTAAGATCATGAGCATTATTGGAATCCTGGGAATTCTCATGATGACCGGCGGTATTGCCGTATATAGAAAGACAGCCAGAGGAACAAAAAAGAAATGAAACGGCTGAAAGCATTTGCAGTGGGGATGATCCTGGCTGCGGCAGGGTTGATGTTCTATTGCGGAAGTTTCTATATAACCAGCTACAGACAAAATAAAGAAGCAGAAGAAAACTGGAAGCAGATAGAACAAACTGCCCATACAAGTGAACAGACATCTGAAGATCATGCTGTGAAACAGAAGAAACGAAAGGAGAAAAATAAAAAACAAAAGATCAGGGAATCCTTCGGGATTTCCTGGGAAAATTTAAGAAAGATTAATCCCCGGACAGTTGCCTGGATTACTGTCCCGGGAGCGGATATTTCTTACCCTGTAGTGCAGGGAGACGATGATGAATTTTATCTGAAGCATAACTTTCAGGATGAGGAGAATCTGTTCGGCTGTATTTTTCTTGGAAAAGCGAACAGGAAAGATTTCTCGGATTCCCACAGTTTTCTGTATGGCCATAATATGCAGGGAAATATGATGTTTGCCAATCTGAACCGTTATGAAGATCCTGCTTATCTGGAACAATGTCCTGAATTTGAGATCATTACACCCGAAAAGAAATACACCTATCGAATCTTCTCCGTAGAACAGGCGCAGGAAGGAAGTACAGCATTTGAGTACGGATATGATCTGTCAGGAAATGCATACAGAGAACAGCTTATGCTACTGAAAAACCATTCTCTCTATGATACAGGGATCATGCCTCGCTCAGATCGGCAGATTGTCACACTGGTTACGTGTAATTCCAGACTGGACCAGACAGTGAGAATGGCGGTTCATGGGAATCTGAGAAATACTCTGTCCTGGAGTCAGTATAGTGCCCGTAAGTAGATATGGTCTTTGCAATTAAAACAGAAATTTTTCTGATTCACATAAAAAGACCGAAAAAAGTAATGAAAACTCTCCTGATATTTTGTATAATTTGTGCATAAAAAACAACTTGTTCACACATGCGTACAAGTTGTATCCTAAGTACAGGAGGGAAGAAAACATGACAGAGAATGGAAAGCCGAAATATTTTTCCCTGATGGAGCAGCTGAAGGCAGACATTGTTTCAGGTGCTATCTGCCCGGGGGAAAAGCTTCCTTCAGAAAATGAACTTTCACAGAAATATTCTCTCAGCAGGCATACGGTGCGGAAAGCACTGGGGATACTGGAACAGGATGGATATGTAGAAGCATTTCACGGAAAAGGGACATTCTGCTCTGAGAATATGAACCATATCCGGAAGTCCAAGAATATAGCAGTAGTTACTACTTATATTTCTGACTATATTTTCCCAAGGCTGATTCAGGGAATGGACAATGTACTGTCTGAAAGCGGATACAGCATTATCCTGAAAAATACAGGAAACAGCCGTCAGAAAGAGGCAAAATGTCTGGAGGAATTGCTGAAAAAGGATATCGATGGTCTAATCATTGAGCCAAGTAAAAGTGAAATGGTCTGCAAACACAGGAATCTTTATCAGAATCTGGATAAATTTCAGATTCCATATGTGTTCATTCAGGGAATCTACTCTGAGATGAAGGAGAAGCCGCATATTCTTATGGATGATGCCAGAGGCGGATATCTGGTCACCAGATATCTCACAGAACTGGGACACAGAAATATCATGGGATTTTTTAAGGCAGATGATATGCAGGGGCTGGAACGCCATAAGGGATATGTAAAAGCACTGCAGGAAGCCGAGATTTCCTATGATCCGGACAATGTGGTCTGGTTTCATACAGAGGACAGGAAAGTCAAGCCTGCGCTGATTGCCAGAGAAATGCTGGAAAAGGGAAATCTGCCGGACGGGATTGTCTGCTACAATGACCAGATCGCGGTACAGGTGATGGAAGAACTTGAAAAGGCGGGAATTCGTATACCGGATGATATTTCTGTTACAGGTTATGATAATTCACTGTATGCGCGGAGAGGCACAGGAATCACCACTATCGCCCATCCTCAGGAAAAGCTGGGAGAAATGGCAGCAGAGCTGATTATGGAAAAAATCAATGGTGTTGCGGAAAAGGACAGCAAAGTAGAGCGTCTGATCCAGCCGGAACTGATCATCAGAGGTTCCTGCGCAGTTAATAAAAAGAAAGACAATATGTAACTATTCAGCATCCTATGAGGTAACACACTGCGGGACAGTTACAATAAACAAAATATAAAAAATCCAGGGAGGAATTTTATCATGAAAACAGGAAGAAACTACAAATTCTGG
>OLNC01001683.1_pt1 | contig 10886 bp, 10 predicted proteins | sample 1672011 | NCBI WGS metagenome assembly OLNC01 (sample SAMEA3136636, study PRJEB25190) | human gut metagenome | biome: human gut; feature: human-associated habitat; material: faeces | place: Austria | collected 2013 | reverse complement strand
AATTTAAATACAAATTTTTACAAAAGGAGGTGTCTTGTATGGAAATCACTTCAAGTTATCAAATAGAAATCTTATCAAATACGGATATGAAAAACACAGTGCAGATTTACCGCAAGGCACTTGCTTTTGTTATCGATGTATGTGATAAAGAATGGGGAAACATTTCTGTTCTCGGTGGCACAAAAGAAAAAGACCACTATGTGGAGAAATTAATCCATCCAACCAAAAGCAATCCAAACCCTAAATATCCATTTGATATCAAGGGGTCAGAGTTTTATAAATTTCCATCATATCTCAAAAGAGCGGTTATTGCTGAAGCAATCGGTGCTGTAAGCAGCTACCACAGTAATTATAAGAACTGGGAAGATAATGGAAAGAAGGGAAAGGCTCCAGCGTTACAGGTAGACAGGCATGCAATGCCGGTGTTCTACAACCAGAACATGTACAAGGAAGACGCACCTAAAAATGCCAAATATCCAAAAGACATGAATCCAGGCGACAGCAATATCAGATGGTTAAAGTTATATCAGAATAACGACTGGGTGTGGGTTCCTGTCAGATTAAGAAAAACTGATATTAATTATATCAATAAATACTGGGGAGCATGTGAAGATAAAAGCGCCCCGGCCTTAGAAAAAATACATAACAAATACTACCTGAGATTTTCTTTTACGGAAACCGTAATTTTAAGCGATACACCTATTGCAGAACAGATTATCTGTGCAGTAGACCTTGGAATCAATACGGACGCAGTATGCAGCATAATGAAGGCAGATGGAACTATCCTTGCAAGAAAGTTTATCGATTTTACAAGTGACAAAGACCGGATGATTCATGCTATGAACAGAACACGCCGTAAGCAGTCCAAGTATGGTCCAAAAAGCACCAAAGGCCTTTGGGCTTATGTAAAACGCTTAAATGAAGACCGTGCAAAGAAAATATCAGCGGCAATCGTAGAATTTGCATCCCAGCATTCTGTAGATGCTATCGTAATGGAACATCTGGACTTCAAGGGGTGCAAGAAGCGAGGCAGTAAGGCGCAGAGACTGTCTATGTGGAATCACGGAATCATCCGTGAGAAAGTAGAGCAAAAGGCGCATCTCCTCGGCATAAGGATTGCAACAATCTGTGCATGGAAAACAAGCGCTCTTGCTTTTGATGGAAGCGGAAGCGTTACCAGAGATGATAATAACCATGCACTTGCAACGTTCACGACAGGCAAGCAGTATAACTGCGACCTGAGTGCCAGCTACAATATCGGTGCCAGATATTTTATCCGTGAACTCCTTAAATCTCTTCCGGCGACGGAAGAGTCCCGCGTAAAGGCAAAAGTTCCTGACGCTGGGCGTAGAACCTCCTGTACATTATCAACGCTGCGGATGCTTGTAAAAGAGCTTTCCGCAGCTTAGAGATGTATTTGCCCACCTGTCTATGTTCTAGTTTTTGTGTGGGTCTCTGTTTCGTCAGATTCAGAGATTCAGTATCCTCCTGGGTACTCTAACTAAGCTTAAACCGTATTCAGAGACAGGGCGCTTTACCGATTAAAAAGGTAGAGGGGGCATGACACATTACTTGAAGCACGTGACTTAAGTCATGTGAGGTTCACAGAGGAAAAAGAAAATGCAAAAATTTGATGAAGTTGCAGTAATTCGCGGGATAAAGAATTGGGAAGAGGCAGAATTTTTGCTGGGATTCTTGAGGTTTTCCGGGATTTCGACTGTGGAATATGTGTACAACGATTTGTTTGATGGATTCAATAAATATATTAAAAAGAGCAAAAACAAGTTTGACGCTGTTCTATATATAAACGATTCTGGCAGCAGATATCTTCGCTGGTTTGAAAATCTTGGTGTGGCTAATATACAGCTTGATTTTTCTGGAGCCGGGGAGTTGGCAGGAATGTTAAAAGATATCTTTTCGGAAGTGTATCTCGTGGAGCAGGCAGAACATGAAGGGGAGCTTCGGCCGATTCAGGTTGATGCCGGAGAAGAAAAGGCTGAAAAAAATAAAGAAAGTAGTATGTTCGCTGACGCGCTTGTCGTTTTTGGCGTGCTGGCTGATGTGTATTGCAAAAATGGATTGGCGGATGAAATTGGAAACGGCAAAAAATATTCGCCGCGGGAAAAGTTTAACCGCTGGCTGACCCCTGATGAGGTTGATGAGATTACAAGGAGGATTGAGATATGGAAGCATGCATTGTCTGGCCTGGAAGATGCTGGAGAGCTGAAATGCTTTGGGGCTGAACATATTTCTTATGCGAAGCTTTTCTGCAAAAAAGAAATTTTCTGTCTGGAACGTATGGTTGGTAAACAATCTTATACCATTTCAGATATAACCGGAAAAGCCGAAACCCTGGCGGTAAAATCCACGATGCCGGCGGCAAAAGAGATTCAGGCTGAACTATATGAGTGGTCTGATGTGGACTCGCTGTCGGTTGTAATACAACACGAAGCTGTGGAGAAATACAGGGTTGATGCGTGTAAGAGCGAAGCGCTGTTCAGACTTGGAGTCTTATATAAAAAACAGGGAAAAAGCGAGCAGGCAGAATGTATGTTTGAACGGGCGTTTAAGTGTAATTCTGTAAATTTTAAAGCTATTTTTTCAATCGCCATGCATGCACTGCAGAATGGAAGGTATGATGAGGCGGAGACGTGGCTGAAAAATATGTTATGCATTCTGCAATTAGACGTTAACAACAATGCGGTATGCGAAGGGAATCTGAAGCTTTTAACGCCGAAAGAACTGGCGTATGCCAAAAAATGCTATGCCAATCTGTATAAGATTGCCTGCCGCAAAAATGATGACAATAATTTGTACTACAAAGCAATGAAAGAAAAAGCTGAAGGCGCGTTTCCGTATTCTTAAAAATTCAGCATATTAAATATAGCAAAAGGCACCAGGGCTTTTCGTCGAGGGTGTCTTTTTTTTACCACAAGTACAAAAAAAATCAAAAAGGAGATGCAAAAATGCGAAATATTATGCAGCCGGATTTCCGGCATATTGAAGATGTAAACAAAGTTTCAAAAGAAACTACAAAAATAAGAAAGGAAAACAGGAGGTAACAATATGGATATTAGAACAGAAGAAAGATATGAAGACGATTTTAATCAGGGCAATTTATTCATCATGAAACGTTCAGGAGAAAGAGTCCCGTTTGATGAAAGTAAAATCGTGAGGGCTATTGAAAAGGCAAATGCCGAGGTAACAATCCCTCTTGAAAAGATGAGTGAGGAAAAGATTGAAGAAATTGCAGCTCAGATTAAGCGTGATGCAGAAAATGCAGGCAGAGACCTGTCAGTGGAGGAAATCCAGGATAAAGTGGAAGACTCACTGATGATTGCCGGATACTGCACGCTGGCAAGATTATATATCACTTACAGATATAAACATAACCTTGACAGAAAGAAATCTACACTTGATAAGAAGATTGAAAGCCTTATCAATGTGAAAGTTAACAAAGACGGCAGCGTAAGCGGCAGCAATGAGGAGGTAAACCAGGAAAACAGCAATAAGGACACAAAAGTACTTTCAGTACAGCGTGACTATATGGCTGGTGAGTGGTCAAGGGAGTATACAAGTAGAAACCTGCTTCCGGAAGATGTGGTGAATGCACACCGAAGCGGTCTGATTCATGTACATGATACGGATTATATGGCCCAGCCGGAAGGAAACTGCTGTCTCATTAATCTTGAAGACATGCTGCAGAATGAAACCTGTATTTCTGGTACTAAGATTGAAAGGCCGAAGTCATTCATGACTGCTTCAACCGTTGCAAGCCAAATTATCGCTCAGGTTGCCAGCAGCCAGTATGGCGGTCAGACAATCAGCCTGGCACATCTCGCTCCGTTCGTTGACATATCAAGACAGAAGATTTTAAAGAGGCTGTCAAAAGAAATGTCCGATATTGGCATTGAAGTAACCGAAGAAAAATTAAAAGAACTCGCTGAAAAAGAAGTAAGAAAAGAAGTTGAGAATGGCTGTCAGACATTGCAGTATCAACTTATCACTTTACAGACAACAAATGGACAGGCTCCTTTTGTGACTGTGTTCATGTATCTGAATGAGGCAAAAAATGAGAGGGAAAAAGAAGACCTGGCGCTTTTGATTGAAGTAATGTTTAAACAGAGAATGCTTGGCGTTAAGGATAGCAGTGGTTATTATATCACTCCGGCTTTCCCGAAACTGATTTACTGCCTGCAGGAAGATAATATCAGTGAAGATGGTAAATACTGGTATCTGACAGAGCTTGCAGCAAAATGTACTGCCAAGAGAATGGTTCCGGATTATATTTCTGAAAAGAAGATGCTGGAGCTTAAAGGGGATGTGTACCCCAGCATGGGATGCGTTGATGGAAAAGAAGTTGTAACATATAAATACAACGGAAAAGTCTATGTTGAAGCATTTGAAAGAATGTGGAATAGATTAGGAAAATACTTTGAAATCAATCTGCAGGAAAATGGAAAAGACTATGTGATGAAAACCCCTGGCGTTATGATTTATGACCAGTGTAAGGGATTCGTTGATAACTACGGAATTATCAAAAACCATAATTCCGAATGGCTGCGGATAAGTTTCTCTAACGGAAGGACTATTACTTGTACTAAAGACCATCCATTTGAGACTTGTGACAATCGGGTTGTATATGCAAAAGATTTGAAAGAATCAGATTTGATTGCAATTGATAAAACATCCGATTTTGCACCTGAATACACTTATTCCATGAAGACAAATCGTGCATGGCTTTATGGCTTTACGTTATGTGATTCTACTTATTATGACAGCATCATTGCCTCAATTGCACAGGATGGTGAACAGGAAATCAAAGATATGTTTGTCAATACTATCAAAAGCGAATATGGACTTGATGTAACAGATACGGAGAGACACAGAGGAGTTAGAGGTAATTATATTGACTTACTTGTTAATTCTGATGGTACTAATACATACCGTAATCTCAGACTTGATTTGGCATGCTCTTTTGAGGGTAAAGCTAAAAACGACAGGCATATTCCAAATGAAGTTTTTTCCTGGACAAAAGAAGCAAAGCTTGCATTTTTGGCAGGAATGATTGATGCTGACGGTTATCTTAGTACACATATGAAAAAGGCAAAAATGCTAATTGGCTCAACAAACAAGGAGCTTGCCATTCAGCAGATGCTTTTAGCACAGTCTTGCGGAATGTTTGCTGTGATTTATCCGAATCGTTATAAAACAAACAGAAGGGATAAAATCAGATATCGTGTTGAATTCACACCAACTGAAGAGCTGCTGACATTTATCCAGTGTGAGAAGAAAGTAGCTCTGCATGATTCAATCCTTGGAAATACAAATGCAAGCATCGCGTCTGAGTCAACATGTCATATTACAAAAGTTGAAGAGATAAATGAAGAAGGCTTTAGTTATGATGTTACAACCGCAAGCGAACATTTTACAGTTTCAGGACTTTATAGTCATAACTGCAGAAGTTTCCTTACTCCTGACAGATGCAGCGAGAAGGTTGGAAATATCGCTCATGCCCTTAATTATGAAGAGGGTAAGCATAAATATTACGGCCGCTTCAATCAGGGTGTTGTAACAATCAATCTTATTGATGTTGCATGCTCATCAGAAGGCGATGAGGACAGGTTCTGGAAAATCCTTGAAGAGAGACTTAACTTATGCCATAAAGCACTTCGTGCAAAACATGAAAGGCTGCTTGGAACACCGTCAGATGTGGCACCGATTCAGTGGCAGTACGGAGCACTTGCAAGGTTAAAACCTGGCGAAGTAATTGACCCGCTGCTGTTCAACGGATATTCAACTATTTCTCTTGGATATGCCGGTTTGGCTGAATGCGTGTACTTCATGAAGCATGAATCTCATACTTCTGAAAACGGAAAAGAGTTTGGCTTGAAAGTTATGCAGGCGCTGAATGATGCCTGTGGTAAATGGAAAACAGAAGAAAATATTGATTATTCTGTATATGGTACCCCGTTGGAATCGACAACGTATAAATTTGCAAAATGTCTGCAGAAACGTTTTGGTAAAATCCCGGGAGTGACAGACAAGAATTATATTACAAATTCCTATCATATCAGAGTAACAGAAAATATCAATGCTTTTGACAAGCTGACAAAAGAAGCAGAGTTCCAGAAACTGTCTCCTGGCGGGGCAATCTCATATGTTGAGGTGCCTAATATGCAGGGAAACATTCCGGCGGTTCTTGCAATCATCAAACATATCTACAATACAATTCTTTATGCTGAACTGAATACAAAGTCAGACCAGTGTGAGGCTTGTGGATATAATGGAGAAATCCAGATTGTGAACAAAGACGGCAAGCTGATTTGGCGCTGCCCGCAGTGCGGATGTACAGACCAGAACAAGATGCACGTTGCCAGAAGGACTTGTGGATATATCGGAACGCAGTATTGGAACCAGGGAAGGACTCAGGAAATCGCAGAACGTGTATTACACGTATCTGTTGATGAAGATGAATCTGAACAGAAACCAGTAAAAATACTGCCAAAATGTGTTGTTGCTTAAATCAAGTGGTGCAGGCTTACGCCTGCATCACTTTTGTATGCAGAAAAATCCTGCATATTAAAGATACAAAAAATCAAGAAAGGAAGAAAAATTATGAATTACGGTAAAATTATATATTGTGATACAGCAAACGGAATCGGATGCAGGACTGTTCTTTTTGTTTCAGGCTGCACACATCATTGCAAGGGGTGCTTTAATGACATGGCCTGGCCATTTGATTACGGAAAAGAATATACAAAAGAAACAGAAAACAAGATTCTTGAGTCTTTAAAGCCAGATTATATAAAAGGACTGTCAATTCTTGGCGGTGAACCGATGGAGCCGGAAAACCAGGCGGAGGTCTGGAACCTGATAAAAAGAGTCAGAAAAGAATTACCAAAAAAAGACATCTGGGTATATTCCGGGTATCTGTGGGAGGAGCTGACCGGAAAAGAAAAAGCGAGATGCAGACAGGGAATGGCTGACAGAATCAGGCTGGACAATATCCTGCAGAATATTGATGTTCTGGTTGACGGTGAATTCCAGGAAGATAAAAAGAATATCATGCTTGAATTTCGTGGAAGCGAAAACCAGAGGGTGATTGACGTAAAGAAGACACTGGAGACTGGTGAAGTTGTATTACTGAAATTGTAAGATTGGCCGCGCGGAGAAATCCGGGCGGCACTTTTTGCGATGATATAAATTAAGCATATTAAAAATGCAAATAAAAATATCTTAACAAGAAAAGGAGAACAAAAATATGTTGAATCAGAAAGCTTTAGAATTATTGGATTTTGTATCAGATGGAAAGGTAAGATATCCGGGATATAACGCCGAACTGTTTGGCGATAATATTCAGGTTGAAACAAAAGAAGAAGCGGAAGATAGAGTATATAAGTTTGTAACAGAAGAAGCAAGCAGTAAGCTCTTATTAGAATACGCAAAAAGCATTAAGGGTAGCGGAAATCCGGAAAGTGAAATTAAAACTCACCCTGCATATTATCTTAAAACTCACCCTATATATTATAGTGGTGATGCTTGTAGATATCATGAGTCTATGAAAAAAGAGTGCGATGAAGTAATTGCATCAGTTGTACAGAAACTTATCAATAAAATCCCTGATTTTGCTGCAGAATTGGACCAGAAAGCTTTAGAATTATTGGATTTTGTATCAGATGGAAAGGTAAGATATCCGGGATATAACGCCGAACTGTTTGGCGATAATATTCAGGTTGAAACAAAAGAAGAAGCGGAAGATAGAGTATATAAGTTTGTAACAGAAGAAGCAAGCAGTAAGCTCTTATTAGAATACGCAAAAAGCATTAAGGGTAGCGGAAATCCGGAAAGTGAAATTAAAACTCACCCTGCATATTATCTTAAAACTTACCCTGTATATTATCGTGATACTTTTAGATATTCTGAGTATATGAAAAAAGAATGCGCTGAAGTAATTAAATCGGTTACACAGAAACTTATCAATAAAATCCCTGATTTTGCTGCAGAAGCGTCTAAAGAAGCAAATGCGGCAAAGAAAAGAGAAATAGAAGAAAAGAAAACTGAACAAAAAAAGGAGTATAATGATTATATTTCATGTGTGTCAGCGAAAAGAGCGCAGCTTACACAGGAAGCAAAAGATGCTGGATTTGAGTCATTGCTAGAATATCTTATGTTCTTGGAAATTTACGAAACATGTGGTACAAATGTCAGTGCCGGATACTCTCTTGCTAATACGTTTAAGAGTCGAGAAAAAGTAATAAAATAGAGCATAATTATCAACATTGTCCACTGAAATCCACTGAAGAAATTCGGTGGACTTTTTTTTTGCTCAGAAACAAAATTTTTCTGCATATTGTAAGAAAGCGGTGCGTCTCCACCGAAGAAAGAGAGAACCGAAAAAAGCGGTGCGTCCCTGCCAGCTGTGGAGCGAAACGGGAACCGAAAAAAGCGGTGCTCCTCTACCAAAAAACGAGGCCGAAAAAAGACAACGTTTAAAATACAAAAGCCCACAGGTTTCTTACTGACTTCTGTTTTTTTTCGTATGAAAAATATAGCATATTAAAATTGTAAACAATAAAATAAGAAACAAGAAAGGAGCAAAAAATATGCTTGAATTAAAAGGAAAATACAACACCGCAAAGGTTTTCACTGACAATGTTGACAATGAGACCATCAGCCAGGTAATAGAATTGCTGAACCAGGATTACATCAAAGACGCGAAAATCAGAATCATGCCTGACTGCCATGCTGGCACCGGATGCGTCATCGGTACGACAATGACAATTTCTGATAAGGTATGCCCAAATCTGGTTGGGGTAGATATTGGCTGCGGTATGCTGGCTGTTAGGATTGCAGAAAAGGATGTTGACCTTCCAAAGCTGGATGATGTAATTAATACATATGTTCCGGCCGGGTTTAATGTAAACGATGAATCGCTTGGTAATTTCAGCCATTTGAATGACTTGGTCGCTCCGGCTGATATATCGCTGGCTTATTGCAGCATTGGAAGACTGGGAGGCGGCAATCATTTTATCGAACTTGATAAAGATGATGACGGAAACTTGTGGCTTGTAATCCATACTGGTTCCGGACATCTCGGACTGGAAGTTGCGAAACACTACCAAGAGCTCGCATACAAACAGCTGAAAGATTCAGATGTTGGCGATAAAATCAAGGCTGTAATTGCAGACCCGAAAGCAAAAGGAAGGGAAAAAGAAATTGAAAAAACAATCCAGGCGTTAAAGATGCACGAGCCGCATATTCCGAAATCCTTATGCTATGTTTCCGGCCAGGCATTCAAAGACTACATCTACGATATGGAAATTGTCCAGAAGCATGCAGAGTTAAACAGAAAATATATTGCCGATACAATCATTGAGAAGATGGGCTGGCATATTTGCGAAGAATTCCAGACAATACACAATTACATTGATACAAAAAATTTGATTCTTCGCAAAGGTTCCGTGTCTGCACGAGATGGCGAAAAACTGATAATCCCGATAAATATGCGTGACGGGTCTTTGATTTGCGTTGGAAAAGGCAATCCTGATTGGAATTATTCTGCACCGCATGGTGCCGGAAGGATTTTGTCAAGAAGCGAGGCGAAAGATGCTGTTGGAATTGATGAGTTCAGGGAGTCCATGAAAGGAATATATTCTTCTTCTGTAATGGAATCTACGATAGATGAATCGCCGATGGTGTATAAACCGATGGAAGAAATTATGGAAAACATTAAAGACACTGTAGACATTGTGAAAGTAATTAAACCGGTATACAATTTTAAAGCACATTAGAACACACCGCCTGGAGAAATCCAGGCGGTGTTTTATCAAACATGAATTCTCGCATATTAAAAATGTAATTAAAAGTTTTTAGAAAAAATAAAGATAGGAGAGCAAAACTATGAGAACAGCAGATTTGGATTTTATAAAAGTAACAGAAGTTGGAGGAATAGTTCGTTACAGCAGTAAGTCACCGGAAGGTCTTTGCTATATACCGGGTGTCCGCATGGAGACAAAACAGGAAGCAATAAATCGTCTTGTAGATATTGCGGTGAACGGATGCGGAGGTGTAGTAAAATACACGGTTAATGGATGGTAGGAGGTTCCAACCGATAATTCTTTGACAGCCCAAAAGACCAGAATAGAGCAGGCTTTAGAAGACTTGCGGAGTTTAAAATGCGAAGAATATGTGGTCGTGAAAGCGACAGTAACAAAACTAAAAAAAATATACTCTGACCTAGAAAGAGAAGAAGCAATCGCAGAAGAAAAGAAAAAAGCAGAGCATATTGCTGATTTAAAAGCAAAACGCAAAGCAATTGAAGAAGAGGCTATTGCTGCCGGCTTTAACTCTTTGAATGATTACATACTTTACAAAGCTGTCAATGTGTAATGTTTGCGCTGGTATCGCCAGCGCTCTTTTATTTTTTCGGCATACTGAGAGAAAACGAAAAAGGAGATTTAAAAATGATAAAATGAGTACGGCTGGATTTTAAACCGGTAGCAAAGAGAACAAGCGAAGAGGCGGCATTTGTGGTGTCAGCTGAGCATGTGGCAGCGATAAATAAAAGCATAGAAAAGAAATTGGAAAAAAATAAGAGAGAACGAAGAGATAGCGAAAAAGAGGCGGTAAAATATATTGTAAGATGAGTTGGTGCCTGTGTTTGTAGGTGTTTTTTGCCTCCAAAAATCTCGCATATTAAGTATACAACAAAAATCAAGAAAAGGAGTGAAAACAATGATTAAAAATCCAAAAATTGGCCAGAAAGTCTGGTTTGCAGAAGCTTGTAATCAGCGCATCCATAGTGCAAAACTTATTGCGCTTGATGAAGTTGAGAATTTAGCTGTCGCATCCTCGTAACTTTAGTCGTGAGTTAGACGGCCTTT
>OLNC01001681.1_pt1 | contig 10907 bp, 15 predicted proteins | sample 1672011 | NCBI WGS metagenome assembly OLNC01 (sample SAMEA3136636, study PRJEB25190) | human gut metagenome | biome: human gut; feature: human-associated habitat; material: faeces | place: Austria | collected 2013 | reverse complement strand
GGACGAGGTCACCAGTTCGAATCTGGTTAGCAGCTCCAAGAAAAAGTCCAGTGTTTAAGCCGCTTTTTAGGTTTTGACACTGGATTTTTTATTTTCTGAATATCGGTTTTTTGAGGCCTTTTTAAAGGGGTCAGGTAGTCAAAAAGTAGTCAGATTTTCGGGCGGTCACAGGCACAGGGCGGTCAGCTTTTCCGTAGCGTCTCGCAGGTCGCTGTTTTCAAGATGGGTGTAGATGTTGAGGGTCGTCCGCACGTCCTTGTGGCCCATAAGGTACTGCGCTTGCTTGACGCCGACGCCCAGGCGGTAGAGGGTAGACGCATAGCTGTGCCGCAGCATGTACGGATAAACGTGGAAGCTGACGGATTTCTCCACATGTGCCCACAGACGTTGGAATGCGCTTAGGGTCATTTCTTGTCCGTGTGCGTTCGGTACGATCTGCAAGGCGGTCTTTGGGGTTTCGTCCAGAATGTCTTTCAAACGCTGCGGAATGGGGATTGAGCGGTTCGCCTTGGTCGTTTTCAACTCACGATTTTTATCTGGCTGATTGACAGGGAAGGTGAGGCTGCGCCGAACGTGAAGCTTGTTGCCCTCTATGTCCGTCCAAAGGACGCCCAGCGCTTCTTCGCGCCGCAGGCCACAGAATAACATCAGCGCGCAGAACGCCCGCGCACGGGGCTCTGTGACGCGCGAGAGAAGCTCTCTCTGCTGCTCGGTGGTCAAAAACTGTGTTTGGTTCTCCGGCTTCGCGTGCGGAGTGATTTCCAGGTTTTCAGTAGGGTTCTTCGCGACAATGCCGTTTGCGATGGCCGTCTTGAAAAGCTGGTGCAGGATGTTCAGCACCTTGCGCTGCAGGTCCTCCGAATACTTGGAGATCGGATTCATCACCGCGCGGCAGTGCACCTCTTTCACGTCCTGCATCCGCATGTTGCCGAGCACCGGCAGAATATGTAAGTTCAGATTGCGCAGGATGCTGCGCTGCGTGTTTTCACGTAGGCCGCTTTTGTACTCCTGCACCCATTTTATCGCCCACTGTGCGACGGTCGTGCGGTCCGAGAGGTCTACACCGGTCTCAAAGGCGCGTTCAATTTCCTTAGCTTTGCGGTTTACCTCTGCCGGACTGGTGCCGTAAACGTGCTTTTGCGTGCCGTCCGGCAGCGTGATCTTGCGCTGGTAGCGCCCATCTGCTCGTTTTTTCATATGTACCTCCTGTTTTTAGTGGCTTTATTCCTATTTTTGGGCATGTTTCTATCCACGTTCTCAAAAGAGAACGACTAATTTTGGGCATAAAAATGCCCGGGCTATTGCTTTTGCCCGGGTCAGGTGGTACAATATAGTTTGTTCAGGACTTATATTGTCCACCCGGTTCGCCGGGCGGCCTCGTCGGTGTTGGTAGCACCGGCGGGGCTTTTTTATTGTTTGGAATATTGTTCGACTAATTCTATAAGCCTTTTCAGGTTTAATCGATAGGTTTTATTGTGACCGACGCGATCCTGAGTGAGCAGTTGATAAGAACTGAATTTAGATAATCTTTTCCTAAGAGTTGCTGGTGTGACTTCTGTAGCTTCCAAAAGTTCCGAAGTGGTAATTCCATCTTCAGAAAACAATTCTGCTTGAATTAGCAGATAAGCGATGTTTTTCATTTCAGAGCTTTCTGAAATAAAAGGAATGTGCTCTGCCATCTTGGCGAAAGATTTTAGACTTTCTAATCGTTTTTGTAACGCTGCATACAGTTGATCAATGGCTTTAGACACAATTTCGAGGAAGCTAAGAAGAAACGGGGTTAAATCGCCACGGCTTTTTTCGTCATTACAGACAATAAAGGCTTTGTAATATAATTGAATGTTTTCTTTTATGGTGTACGAAAGGCGATAGCTGATAAGCGAGTTTAACTCTTTAGATAGTAAATAACTGCTGATGAAACGGGAAAGACGACCGTTGCCATTATAAAAAGGGTGAATATAGCCAAAAAGATAATGAAAAATTGAAATTCGTTCAAGCATCTCAATTTCATCATTAGATAGGAAATCAAGGGCTTTTTGCATATAATGGATAATTTTGCTTTCCGGGTACAAACCTGTGTGAATTATTTTCTGGGTACTGCTGTATACATTCACCGAACCTTTACGAAAAAGAAGACCATCGGGCAGATCATTGGGATCTTCCTCTTCAACCTCTTTTAAAACAAGATCATCATAAATTAAACGTATGTCTTCACAAGTTTTGATTCTTAATTCATCAGTTTCACGAAGCATAAGATATTTATTTACCAGTCCAGAAAAACGTTTTCTTTTATCCTGTGTCTTCAGACTTTCAAGGACGTCCGTAATGTCTCTTCTGGTACTATTGACGCCTTCGATACTGTTTGTCAAAACTACTTCATCAATCAGACAGCGTTTTGCAAATTGATGTTGAGCAATGCCCGGAAGCGAATGTATAAGTTCGCGAACCTTTTTATCCATTTTGTGAATGTTGAGCAATAAATCTATGCTCTCTGGAGTGCGTAAATAAAACGCCGGAAAACCGTGAATATCAAAGTCCAGATGAACAGCATATTCACTGTTGAAGCGATTGCGATATATAGAATGATAGTCATTCGGCTGTTTGAAAAAAAGTTTTTGTAAAGAGTCATATTTCATCTGCTGCTACCACCTAATAAATGCAAATATAAGGGAGATTTATCATTTTACAATTGAAATTCCAATGTAAGATGTTAATTTAAGGCTATTTTATCATCTTTCGCAGTAAAATATACCGGAACATGTTAATTTTTGCTCTTTTCAACTTTTTGCCCCACAGCGGGGCTTTTTCTTTTTTATCCACGCCCTCCGGGTGGAGGGCGACGGCGTGTTCATGGCTTTTTTATACCAAGATATGCCATTTCTATCCACGCCTTTTTCTCAAAAGGCGACTAAAATTCAGTTATTGTTCAACAAGCTCATAGCTGTCGCCGGAACGAACGTAGGTATGAATGCTTTTTAACAATGCACCGTCTTTATCAATTTCACCGTAATCAAAAACGGTAGTATTGCAGCCGGCAAAAACAAGTCCTGTACCGTCCATTAAATCGATAGTGAACCAGCTATAATCTTTACCCTCGATTTTTTCATCGACGAATGATACAAACTCTTCTTCGGTGCTCAGCTTAAGAACTTCTTTACCAACGATCACGGAAGCTCGTGTGCCGTTGGACATACTATATTCCGTAACCGGAAGGTTGAGCAAGAAGGTATTCGGGGTACTTTCGGAAGAAGTCTTGGCTGTGTCTGTTTCAGAAGAAACGGCGCTATTGTCGGCTTCACCCTGCGGCACTTGACCGTAGTAGAGGATCTCTGCGACCTTGCCTTGATTTAATCCAAACGCAACAGAGAAAACGCCGTCCGTCAAGCTTACATCTACACCGTCAACGTAGAGACTAACACCACCAGTTCCGTCGCCCTGCATCATGGTCAGCTTTCGGGTGTTGGAATTATAGGAGCACCACGTGACAATCATCAGATATGAGTCAGCAGGAATTTCATCTGTGTGCCGAATACGGTCTTCAAGGGACGTGTATTTTTCCATGTATGCCGTGCCCGTATTTGTGGTGTCGGTATCTTCGTCGAAATACGCGTCAGACATGGAAAAGTCATAATTTTCAAGAAGTTTCTCAGTGGTATCACCGATTTTGATGCCACGATACGTGTGAAGCGGTCCGAGTTCTTTTTCGGCTTCGGAAACAGAAGTCCACATTAAATTTGACGAATATTCACATTCATCATCTTCATTCCACATCAGGAAGTCATCGATAGACCAGCTTGCTGCGGCTTGTGAAGAACTTTCAGTGTCGTCACTTGTTTCTTCGCTTGGCATAAACGTGCTTTCGATAAGAATACTGGTTGATATGTGTTCCACTTTGTCGTTATCATCGTACATTACAGAAACTTCACCATAATGCCAAAGTTCATCGGGATCAGCGGTGACAACGATGCTTTCGTTATATGGGACATCCACGTCGATGCTTTCACCGATCGTGGCATCATCGTTCATTTTAGCCGCGAACATTGTGTAGTCATCAGAATCAGAAACTTTGTCACTGAGCTTTTGCAGCCTTTTAACCACGCTTTCGTGGCTATCTCCACAATGAATACCGCAAATCTGATACGTTTGGGAGTCAGAGATGGAAATGTTGATAATCGTGCTGTCAAGTTGTTTTATTGTCACACCGTCGTAACCCCAACGTACACAATCGTATTCGTCCGGGTCCGTTGTAAATTCCGGCTCACCGAGGTATTCAACCGCTTTGTCGATGTTGTCGCCGAGGACTATTTCCTTGCCGCCATACTGAAACGAGAACTTCTGTGGAAACTTTTGCGAAGCCGCGCCCGAGCACCCGCAAACCGCACAGGCGACGAAGACGATGCAAAGAACTACGCTCATTACCCTTTTCATGTCAATATACCTTTCTTTTATTCAATTATATTTTCCTGCACAGTCCCACGGCTTTGCCTTCTATGATTGCGGTGTTCATTTCCTCGCCAATCAGAACGATAGGGGGAAAAGCGGGATTTTCGGGCTGCAGGATGAGCTTGTCCGGCGAGTAGTAAACGTGCTTCAGCGTGGCTTCATCGCCGATGCGCACGGCAGCAATTTCGCCATTTTCGACGCTCGGCTGCTTGCGAATTGCCACAACGTCGCCGTCCTGAATGCGCGGCACCATACTGTCGCCTGCGCAGATCAGCGTGAATTGTGCGCCCCATTCCGTCGGCACGCGGTCATAGTCTTCTATGTTCTGCTCCGCCAATATCGGCTCGCCGCATGCGATTTGTCCTACGCGCGGCAGCAGCTCCGTCTCCGGGAGGGGCTGAAAGCCCGGCGGGACTTGAAAAGTAGATTCCTTCGTGTCCCATCCCATTAAGTATTCAACAGAAACCCCAGTGGCTTTTGCTATCATTTCAAGTCTGTCAATCGGTATTTTCTCGGTCTCACCGGTAGCATATCTTTGTAGAGCCGATTTTGGAATACCGGTTAGTTCGTGGAGAACGCCATAAGATAATTTAGCGTTCTGGATCGATTTAAGAATACGTTCAGATCGTTGACTCATGTTCTCACCTCGTTGCACTCATCATACCACCATCGTCCCAAATAAGCAATACTTTTTCAAAAAATATTTTGATATTGTCCCAAAATAGGGTTGACACACGCAAATAAATGTGTTAAGATTTAATCGTCCCAATAAAGGGACAAAAGGAGGTGGTGAAGTGGTCAGTAAAAATCTTCTTCGATCGAGAATTGCACAGAATGCACTTACGCAAAAGCAGCTTGCAGAACTCATCGGCATTAGTCCAAACTCTTTTTCTTCAAAAATCAACGGAAAAAAGCCTTTTAATACCGATGAGATCGATAAAATCTGCGCAGTGCTACATATCTCGAACAATGTCGAGAAGGCAAAAATTTTTTTGTGAAAATCGTCCCATTTTTGGAATGGTAAGAGATGCAGAGGTGAGAGGAGGGGAGAAAATGCAGACCAAAACAAAAAGCAAAGCCTTACATTCGGTTTTCATCGATACAGAAAGCAAAACGTATCTTTTCGACGGAAAGCCGATGCAAGGCATGTTAGGGCTTGATCTTCACATAGAACCTGACAACGACTACGTGACGATCAAGTATTGTTTAGAGTGTCCGCCGGAACATGAAGAAACGATATGGACCTGCGACGAGGGGCTAAAAAGAGAGGTGAGGGAATGGAACCGCTGACTTTGATTCTTGCACTTGTAAGTTTGGCGCTTGGCATCATCACTGCTATTTCGAGGCGGTGAGTTTCGATATTTTGTATCGTTTCTTTCCTCGGTTTGTCATGATGATGAGTTCCCAGTCTGAAAGGTCGTTCGGTGTGTCCACGGCGGCTTCAACCATAAAATAACTGCCGACAACACCCATACCCGGAATGTACTGGGGAAGCGGTACGGAATCGATGCGCATTCGATCAACAACATCTTCTCCGTTTTTTTCTTCCCAAGTGTATACACGTTGCGGCAAACAGTTGAAGTCATACACTTTATCTTGGTGCTTCAACAGTATCCGGCTGATAGAAAGTGCAGTATGAGAGCGGTTTTCGATACTCATCAAAAACCTGAAGCTTTTATGGTTAAACCGTATCGGACATGGCTTGTATGATCTGAAAGCAATATGCATTTTAAATCGGTTTTGAACAATATCTTTCGTGAAATTGTAAACCGACAATAGTGCGCCGAGAATAGCGATTGCAAAGGTTATGTTTGAGTAAGTGAAAATTTCCGAGAAATCAACATTCATGCTAAAAATCTCCTTTTTCTTCCATATTACCACAAGAAACGGAGATGTACAAGGAAATTGACCTAACCCGCCCCGCAGCCTTGCCCCATGCCGTCCGGAACTTACCTCCCATGATTTCATTTTGTTTGCGCCGAAGTGATTGTTTTCTTGTCATTGAACGGGCGGCAGGTGGGAGGGCTGCGGGAAAGAGACCAAAGGAAAGGAGTAGAAAAATGGAACAGTATTACACACTGCAGGAAGTGATGGCGCGACTGAACATCTCGCGCGATACGATCATGGGGCTTATCAGAAAAGGGAAGATTCCCGGCACGATCAAGCTCAGCAATGTTTTCCGCATCCCGGAAAGCGGCATCCAGCGCTTTTTGGAAGCCCAGGCCGTGCAGCCACGCAAGCCGTTCTACGTGCTGCGCCAACGCAAACAGACCAACAGCAAGACGCCGGGCACGGCGAACGCAGGTTGGGCGCCGCTGACCATGGACGTATTCAAGAAAGGGTGATTTTATATGATTTTAGTCAAGCTGCTCGGCTTTGCGATGCTGATCGGGACGGTCATGGGGTCCGTGCTCGGGCTCCAGAGCGTTATCGACCGGCTCGTCGCCGCGCAGCGCAGGAAAAGAAAAGCCGCACGGTCGTGCGGGAATATCGTGAACATCAATGCGTACAGAAAAAGAAAGGAAAGAAACGCATGAACCTGTATTGCAAAGTAGAAGCTGCCTTCGACGGCATGGCGGACGCGTTGAAAGCGGCGATGAACGTCGCGGAGAACAGCGAAGAAACGGAGCTGTACAGCGACCTCGCCGACGATCTCGCGGATTTGCGCGACGACACCCAGAGCCTTTACGAAAAGCTCATTCAAAAGAAAAATGCCGCTCCGGCTGCTGGCACAGCTGAAACGGCGAAAGAGTCAGGTAATCACTCTGATTTGAGTATAGACAAAATTCTTGAGAATGTCAAGGGGGCTTTCTTGCTCGCAGAACAAAATCCGGACGGCGGCGTCGACGTAACCGCGAATATTAAACTCGGAGATGATTTAATTGCCGTATACGGCGCGGTCGTATCCGTAATTTATTACATGGCTCAGAAGCAAAAGCTTTCGACCGATAAGCTGACAGAAATCGAAAATAAGGCCAGAAACCACGCCATTCGCCGCGTGCTCAAGGAGGAGTTTTAATGAACACCATTGATACAAGAGAAGCGGGCGGGGGCAGCTATCCGGAGCCGCCGCAAGCATGGTACGGCTCAGAGCCGGAGGCCTGCGAGGAATGCGGCTATACGGCCGACGATTTGAAGCGAGTGGGCGAGCGGCTGCTGTGCCCGGCCTGCCGGCGCAAATACTGGTTCGAGCATGCAGAAGCCGGCGACTTCGCTAAATTTATCTCGGATGATTTTACCACGCAGACGGAATTTTATTTAGACTGGTTCTTCGCCGCGCAAGGCAAGCCGGAGAAGCTGTTCGCCGCGAAGTGGCTTTTCGCTACGGAAAACAGCGAAATGCAGCGCGATGAAATGCGGCGCTTCACAGCCATGAACAAGGGCGATTTCGCGGAATTCATGGAGGAGAAATATGGCATTTGAACACGGCATAAAAAGCTACATACGCGGCGTTTCGACCGTCGAAGTCCTGTTTCCGGTAGACTGGAACGGGCGCGAATACATCTGCTGCAAATACTGCCCGTACTTATCCGGAAACGAGCGTATTTGCCAGCTCAACAAAGAGCCGGTGTTCCAGCCGGAAAAATATGTGGGGCCAAGCTGCCCGCTGACCCCCGGAGAGGAAGTGCGATAATGGGTATCCCCGTTCTGATCTTAGGTGAGAGCGGCAGCGGAAAATCGACTTCGCTGCGTAATTTTGAGCCGAGCGAAATCAGTATTTTTAATGTAGCCGGTAAGCCTCTGCCATTCCGCAAAAAGCTGCCGAAAGCCACGATAAGCGACTATGGCAAGATCATGGCCGGTATGCAAAAAAGCGACAAAAAGAGCTTCGCGATTGACGACAGCCAATATCTGCTTTGCTTTGAAATGTTCAGTCATGCCAAAGAGACCGGCTACCAGAAATTTACGGACATGGCGCTGAACTTTTACACGCTCATCAAATTTGTGATAGATCGTCTGCAGAACGACGTGATCGTTTATTTCTTGCACCACACGGAAACGGACGCAAACGGAAAGCTGAAAGCGAAGACGGTCGGCAAAATGTTAGATGAAAAATTGACCGTTGAGGGGCTGTTCAGCATCGTTCTTTTGTGCCAGACAGACGGCACGAGACATTATTTTGTAACGCAGTCGGACGGTTACACTACGGCGAAAAGCCCGATAGACATGTTCGATTTGGAAATTGACAATGATTTAAAATTCGTGGACACGAAGATCCGCGAATACTTCGAAATTTAGGGAGGAACCGAAATGAGAAAGTACGGAAACTGGGACAAGGTAAAGGCAGCGGCGGAGTTCGAGCAGCTCCCGCCGGGCGGCTATGTGTGCCGCATCATGGGCGCGGAAGTAAAAGAGTACGAGCGCAAGGACCATAGCGGCAGCTTTGAAAAGCTCCGCATCTCGCTTGACATCGCTGAGGGCCGGTATAAGGACTTCTACGCGAACGATTACCGCGCACAGAACACCGAGAACAAGCGCTGGCGCGGTGTGCTGGAACTTTACCTGCCGGATGAAAACGGCGCCAATGCAGAGCAGGAGGAGCGCACGGCGAGCTATTTGAAAGCTGCCATTGAGGCCATTGAGGAAAGCAACAGCGGTTATCGCTGGGACTGGGACGAGCGTAAGCTCAAGGGCAAGATCGTCGGCTGTTTGTTCCGCTCGAAAGAATGGGAATACGAAGGCCGCGGCGGCTGGAGAACGGAAGCGCTGCGCTTCATCGAAGCTGACCGCATCCGCCAGGGCAAATTCAAGGTGCCTGCCGCAAAGCCGCTGAAGAAGACTTCCGACAGCGTGCACACTGCGCCGATGACCACGCCCGAGAACGTCGAGATCATCGCAGACGACGATCTGCCGTTTTGATGGGACCGTTTGAAGTAAAGGCGGCGTTGGAGCAGATGACAGTTCTCGTCGATACCAGAGAGCAGTCTACACCGCGTTTTCGGAAACGCATGGACGCGATCGGCGCGCCGTATATCCGGCGCAAGCTTGATTTCGGCGACTATTCCGCTGCCTGCACGCTCGAAGACGGCACGGAGCTGGACTTATCCGGATCTGTTGCCATTGAGCGCAAAATGGACCTGGACGAGCTGTGCGGGTGCTTCTGCCGCAGCCGTGACCGCTTTGAGCGCGAGTTTATCCGCGCCAAAAATGCCGATGCAAAGCTCTATTTGCTCATTGAAAACGGCACATGGGAAAAGGCGTATGCGGGCAAGTACCGCAGCCGTATGCAGCCGAAGGCATTTGTCGCAAGCCTTACGGCATGGCTTGCAAGATATAACTGCCAGATCATTTTCTGCGAGCCTGCTACGACCGGAAAATTGATCCGCGAGGTTCTCTACCGTGAGCTGAAAGAACGATTGGAAGTGATGGAATGCCCGCAAGCAATAACGGATTCGTAAAATTCGACCGCAAAATGACCGAATGGGAGTGGTACAGAGATGTGCCGACAAAAGTGCTATTTATCCATTGCATTTTTCGTGCAAATTGGAAAATCGGATGTATAAATGGCACAAAAATCAAGCGCGGACAGTTCGTAACTTCGTTAGCAAAATTGTCGGAAGAAACGGGGCTCACAATTCAACAGACCAGAACAGCTTTGAAGCATCTTGAAGCAACAGGCGAAATAACAAACGTGTCAACGCAAAAATGCCGCATTATCACTGTGAATAATTACAATACATATCAAGAAGTAACAAAGCCGATGGCAACCCAAAAACAAACGGGTAACAAACAGCCTAACAAGCAACTAACAACAATAGAAGAATATAAGAAGAGTACTACGTACTCTAAAAGAAAGGAAGAAGGCGGCTGCGCCGCAAATTGCCCTTCGGGCGAAGAGTTCCCGTACGACGAGGGCAACCTGACAGACGCCTACTACGCGGAGAGGGGGATCTGACATGCCGTATGAATTCAAGCGGTCGGACGTTTACGGTCTGGCTTCGGCGCTGGGTGCGGAAACACATGAGCGCGGCGAGGAGCTTTTTTTCCGCTGGTGCCCGTACTGCAAGGGCGGCGGACACGACAAGAACACGTTTTCGGTCAATCTGGAAAACGGAACGTTCAAGTGCTTCCGTGCCGGGTGCGGGGCGCAGGGGCATCTGGTGCAGCTCGCCCGGGACTTCGGTTACCCGCTGGAGTTTGATGATGGCCGAAAGAAAAAATACCGCACGCTGCCGCAGCGCCCCGTAAAGGTGACAAACCCCGCAGTACGGTATCTCGAAAGCCGCGGCATCAGCCGGGCAGTGACGGAGCGCTACCGCATCACCACGCAGCGCGGGCACGACAACATTCTGGTTTTTCCGTTCTACGACGGCGACGGCGTGATGCAGTTCGTGAAATACCGCAAGACGGATTTTGTGAAAGGGCGCGACCGAAACAAAGAGTGGTCGGAAAAAGACACGATGCCGATCCTGTTTGGGATGGACCGCTGCGAGGGCAAAGACCGGCTCGTCATCACGGAGGGG
>OLNC01001678.1_pt1 | contig 10914 bp, 10 predicted proteins | sample 1672011 | NCBI WGS metagenome assembly OLNC01 (sample SAMEA3136636, study PRJEB25190) | human gut metagenome | biome: human gut; feature: human-associated habitat; material: faeces | place: Austria | collected 2013 | reverse complement strand
GTGTTCATAACAATGCCCTCCATGAGTATATTTTAACACATTTAATCACTATTGATGGTGATTTCGAGTACTTAAAGTTTCCTCCTATACAAAAAGATCGGCTCCGATCACAAGCCGTCCCTTTTTGGTTGTGTTTTTTTCACCCCGGAAAATAAATTTTCCGAAACCTCTGACCGATACCGTGTCCCCGTCCTTTAACATCTGGCTGCCGTTTTCCGTCAACCTCCCGTTGACAAAGACCTTTTTCTGTGAAAAAAGCGTCTGCCCCTGGCTGCGCGACAGTCTCCAGACCGCGCTCACAATTCCGTCGCAGCGCAGGCTCGCCACATGCTCTTCCCGGTAAGAAAGTTTTTTCTCCGGCAACGCCTCCAGCTTTTCTACCGGCACGCAACGCACCTTTGTATGGCGCACCTGTTCGAGAGTTTCCTGTAAAAATACAGACATCGCAGACGTACAGAACACATACGCGCATTTGCCCTCCACACAGATATCCCCGATCGTGCTCCGGTCGATCCCAAGATTTAGAATCGCGCCCATAAAATCCCTGTGGCTGAAATTTTCCGCAAATTTTTCCGCCAGCGGCTCGATTTTTACCGCACAGATCGGAAACGGCTCTTCATATCCGAATTCCTCCGGATCTCCGAACCTGCCCATACACCGCTCTGCACCATCCATTCCGCCGTATAATTCGATATGTACTCCTGCCTTTGCAGCGCTTCTCCAGAGCACCTCCTGCTCTGCCAGCGATAAAAAGCCGGTAAAAACAAACAGATTCTGCTGCCAGGCGCGGTCTGCAAGCTCTGCAAACCGCTTCTCCAAAAGCTGCAGTTCCTTATCCCTCTCTGCCATAACCGTTTCCTGCCGATCAGGTAAAGCTGATAACCGGCTCTTTAGGCTGTTTTGCCTTTGTCACAGACTCTGCGTACAGCACAGGACCTTCGCCTTCATAATCCGCAAAATATTCTTTTTTGACTACTGCGGTCACTTTTACCCAGTCGCGTTCCTGATACAGATCGATCTTATCGTAAACGCACGCAAAGCCGAGGAAGGTCATATCCTCTGCACAGCAGGTCATTGCCATACGTCCGGGCACAAAATAGCCTTTCGGGAATTCCTCCGGCTTCATCACCATGCCGATAAACTCGATCGTCTTGCCGACATAGCGATCCACATGATCCAGACTGTCCAGATACCAGATGCCGTAGGTATTGTCATCCAGCACGATTTTATCCGCCTTTAAGTCATATGGGAGATCCTCTTCCATAATCTCGTCGATTTCCCCATCCTGATCCTCGAAAATAATCTCTGCAGTCTGGTTGAGTGCCTTGACATTTCTCTTATAGGTATTGAGGTCTTCGATACCATCACAGCGGTTGAAGATAATCATTTCGGATTTGCGGATCATGTCCGAAACCATGGATTTCATATTCGTAAAATACATAGGGAAGGTGGATGCATCGATCGTTGTGATCTGCTGCTCCACCTTCCAGTGCCACGGCAGGCGCAGGTCGCGGAACTTCCACATACCGTTATATTCTATGATAATGCGCTCCGGATGATACTTCTTTTCCAGCTCGACCATCTTTTCCGGAGTAAAATCCGCCTCTTCCTCGATGGTTTCCACGATCGTCTTGCTGCGCTTTAAAACGTAAGGGTCGTATTCTTCCTCTCCCTCCTCGCACAGCAGAAGCAGGGTTTTGCCGGAGCTCTGGAAATACGGCTGATCCAGTGTAAAGTTAATGAACTCTGTCTTCCCGCTCCCTAAAAATCCGTTGATAATATAAACCGGCTTCATACAGTTCTCCTCTTTTTATTCTTGATAATAGAATGCTCCCAGAGCATTCTATTATTTTCTGAACAGGTTTTCCAGCTCTGCTTCCTTTAGCTTCGAACCGATGACGCAAATCTTACCGGTTACATCAGGCTTACCAGCACGCACATTGCTCTCTTCGGGAACATAGTCGAAATAAATCCATGTGCCGTCTGCTGCCGGAATCATACCCTTTGCACGCAGAACGATGCCGTACTTTTCTTCGTTGTCCAGCTCTTTTAAGAAGCCCTCAACCTCTTCTGTCGTGTAGGTTGCAGGAGTTTCAAAGCCCCAGCTGGTGAAGATTTCATCGGCATGATGGTGATGGTGGTGGTCATGATCGTGACAGCCGCAGGTACAGTTTTCGTCGTGCTCATGATGATGCTCATGTTCGTCTTCGTCCTCATCATGGTGATGATGGCAACAATGCTCGTGTTCGTCTTCTTCTTCCTCATCATGGTGATGATGGCAGCAATGCTCGTGTTCGTCTTCGTCCTCATCATGGTGATGGTGGTGCTCTTGCTCGTGTTCATCTTCCTCCTCATCATGGTGATGATGGCAGCAATGCTCGTGTTCATCTTCTTCCTCATCATGGTGATGGTGGTGCTCATGCTCGTCATGCATTGCCTTTACCTGCTCCATCAGCTCTGCTTCCAGATCCTTTGCTCCCTCAATAGTAGCAAGAATCTCCTTGCCTTCCAGCTGTGCCAGCGGTGTTGTAATAATGGTCGCTTTCTCATTGTGCTCCCGGATCAGCTCTACCGCCTGTTTTACCTTTTCTTCGGATGCAACGTCTGTACGGCTTAAAATAATCGTTCCGGCGTGCTCAATCTGGTTGATGAAGAACTCACCGAAGTTCTTGATATACATTTTGCACTTGGAAGCGTCTACGACAGCAACCGCGCTGTTTAACTCAACCTCTGTGCCAAGTCCCGCATTCTGGACTGCTTTCATAACGTCAGAAAGCTTGCCGACGCCGGAGGGCTCAATCAGAATACGGTCGGGATGATAGGTGTTTAAAACTTCCTTTAAAGAAGTTCCGAAATCGCCTACCAGGGAGCAGCAGATACAGCCGGAATTCATTTCTTTGATTTCGATTCCAGCGTCCTTTAAAAATCCTCCGTCGATACCAATTTCACCGAATTCGTTTTCGATCAGGACGGTCTGGGTTCCTGCCAGCGCTTCCTTTAACAGCTTCTTGATCAGGGTTGTCTTACCGGCTCCAAGGAAGCCGGATACAATATCTATTTTTGTCATGTTTTCCTCTCATTTCTGCGCACGCTTTTTTGCGCATGCCGAGTTTGTGTCAAGTGCGCGCAGACACAAATCTCGCGATTGAAAAATTATATTTTTCAATCTTAAATCTCTGTTTCTTTGCTTTGACTGCTTTCTACAGGATTCGTCATTCCTAACCAGTCATCCTTATATTCTGCGCTAAAACGGGATAATTGTCAACACCTCATTATGGGACATAGAATGCTGTCTCATTGTGGAACACCCACGACAGCTTTCACCAGCCGGAACGCCTCTTTGCAGGTATCCTTCAGATTTTGCATCGCAGCGTCCCGATCCATCGCCTCTTCCAGGCTGACTGCCCTTTTCTGAATGCAAAACGCTGCGTCGATTCCGATCTCATGGCAGACTGTAAAGCCCTCCTGCAGTGCTCCGGCAAAAGCGATCACCGTACATCCATGCGTTTTCGCGAGCTTTGCCACGCCTACAGGGGCTTTCCCCATCGCAGTCTGTTCGTCCATCCTGCCCTCTCCGGTAAGGACAAAATCCGCGTCCGCCATCTCGCGTTCCAGCCCGGTCTCTTCCAATACAATCCGGATTCCCGGCTCGAGCCGCGCACCTAAGTAGCTCTGGAATGCAAACCCAAGACCGCCAGCAGCACCCGCACCCGGACAATTTTCATCTGCCTGTAGAAAGTGCTCTTTCGTCAGCTGTGCATAGGAAAAGAGCCATTGATCCATCTGCCGGATGCTCTTTTCATCAGCACCCTTTTGCGGTCCGAACACGCTGCTGCAGCCAAGCTCTCCGCAGAGGGAATTTTCCACGTCACAGGCAACCCGAAACGTGCACTCCTTTAAAACCGGCAGTACATGTCCACTCCGAATTTCCGTAAGATCGGCTAACCCGGCCGCCCCGTTTCGCACCGGCTGACCACTTTTATCCAGAAATTCAAATCCAAGCGCCGAAAGCATCCCAACTCCGCCGTCGTTTGTCGCACTGCCGCCGATCCCGACAATAAAATGCCTGCAGCCTTTCCGAATCGCATCCCGGATCAGCTCCCCAACGCCGTAGGTCGTTGTATGTAGCGGATTGCGTTCTTCTTTGGAAAGTAACGGCAGCCCTGCAGCTGCCGCCATTTCTATTACCGCTGTTTTATTTTTTTCCAAAATACCGTAGGACGCTGAAATTTTCCTGCCGAGCGGGTCGCTTACCAGCGCTGTTTCCATGCGTCCGCCCATTCCGGTTGTCAGTGCTTCCACCGTGCCTTCCCCGCCGTCCGCCAGCGGACGCACGACGATCTCAGCGTCCGGGAAAACTGCTTTCACGCCTGCTGCCGCCGCATTTCCAGCCTCCATCGAAGTCATGCTTCCTTTAAAAGAATCGATTGCAATTACTGTTTTCATCCTGGACTCCATCCTGACTGCATTATCCTTTTCTTCGCACCATTTTCTCACAAGCGCTGCCAGTGCTGCTTTTTTTTTCCATCCTTGCGCCAGGCCTATTTTCTTGCCGCCGGCAGCCTTGTCCGAAACAGCTGATGCCCGAGCTGTTTTCCATGAAACGGCACCAGTGGATACAGATAGCTTCTGCTGCTCACCGTCCGGTTAAACAACAGAGAAACCGCCAGAATCACGATTCCTCCAACATATCCCCAGACGCCAAAAATTGCCGTCAGCACCAAATTGATAATCCGCATAAATTTCAGCGCATAGCCAAGCTCCAGGCTGTTCTGTGTGTAGTTGGCGACTGCGACGAATGCCATGTACAACATGACCTCACTATTAAACCACCCACTCTTTACACTGAACTCTCCCAAAACCAACGCCGCCATGACCGACAGCGGCGTACTGAGCATATTCGGGGTGTTGACCGCCGCAAGCTTCAGACCGTCGATTGCAAGCTCCAGCAATAAAAGCTGCCAGATCAGCGGAATATAGACCGTATCCCGTACTGCGATGAACTCAAAGCCTTTGGGAATCCACTGTGGATATTCCATCAACAAAAGAAACGTCGGTGTCAGAAAATACGTTACAATGGCGATCAGCAGGCGCGACAGTCTCAGATACGTTCCCGTGATCGGCGGAAAATAATAATCGTCCGCTTCCTCCAGCACGTCAAACAGGGAGGTCGGTGTGATCAGCGCCGACGGCGAGTTATCCACCAGAATGATGATATTTCCCTCCAACACCTGTGCCGCCGCAGTGTCCGGACGTTCAGAAAATCGGAACTTCGGAAACGGATTCCACCAACGTCCCTGATACAGGCACTCCGCAAGGCTTTCCTGGTTCAGCGTCAGCGCATCCACCTGCAGGTTCTGAATCCGGTTCCGGATCTTTTCAAGGAACTGCTGATCTACCCGATCCTCCATATAGCACAAAACGATGTCGGTGTGGGACGTTTTTCCTGCCTGCAGCATTTCCATCCTCAGCTGCGTGCTTCGGATCCTGCGGCGGATCAGCGCCGTGTTAAAGACAATAGTTTCCACAAAACCGTCCTTCGAACCGCGCAGCACCTTATCCTTTTCCGGCTCACCGACACTTCGCGCCGGATAGGTTCTGGCATCGATCAAAATGCCCTGCTCATATCCCTCCAACAGCAGGGCGGTCACGCCGGACATCACCTGCCTGCAGATTTCATCCAGATCGTCGCATAGATCGACCTCTCCATAAGGCACAAGCTGCCTGCTCATCTCTGCCGCGTCCTCCGGCATCTGCTCTTTCGTGATTCCGATAAAATGCTGCAGCAGCTTCTGCATCACTTCATCTTTACAGAATCCGTCGATCATATACAGCGCTGCATTTTTCTTCCCGATCTCCACATTTCGGTACAATACGTCAAAGCTTTCCCCAACGCCCAGCTGTCGATCCAGATAGTCTCTGTTCTTCGCCAGATCGCCGCTCACTTTTTTCATCGTCATGGAAATCTTCCTCCCGGACTTTTTGCTTTAGTCTGTCCAAAAGGGTTCCCTTTTATTCTACCTCTGTCTGAAGCTCCTGAAGCATTTTTGCAATCCGCTCCTGCGCCCGGGCGATCGTCTCGTTGACCGTATTCACATGCTCTTTATAATAAGTATCTTTTTCCTGCTGCTTTTGCTGCGCATCCGCATTCTCCGAATCCTGCGTTTTGGCTTCCTGTGTCGCCTGCATGTCCTCGCAGGCTTTTGCAGCTTCTGCGATCGCGTCGCCGGTCGTCTTATTGACCGTATCAGTCAAGTTATTTTCATCCGGTGCGGTGGGCGCCGGAACTGTATCAGATGTGGTGTCGAGTGCGACATCGGAAATTGTGTCGGACGCAGGGTGGACTGCAGCCGTAACGGTCATGTTCTGTCCTGCAGCGGGCGCGCCCTGCTCTGTGACTGCCGTATCGTTTTTTTGACTCGCATAGTCCGTTTTTACGATTTCCTGCAATTTTTCCCTGTAGTCATCTGCTTGTCCCTGCGTTTTTTCGGCACGGCTAGGATTTTCTGCATATCCCCACTGCGTTCTTTCTTCGCTGTAGCTGTCTGCGTTCCACTGCCGCATCGCTTCGCTGCGTTTTCCAGCACTATTTCTGCCTGCATTTCCTGTAACCTTAAAGAACATCTGTCCCAGACCATTCTTCAAACCGTCCAGGCTACTCTGTCCTGCACTTCTTGCATGATCTGACTTTAAAGCTGCCAACTGCTGTTTTAACTGCCGAATCTCCTGCTGTTGTTTCTGGAAAATCGTCTGAGCCTCTGCCTTTTTGCGCTTTAATTCTGTTTTCAGGCTGTCCTCCCGGCTCTTCCATTCTGCCAGCCGTGCTGCAGTGTGTTCTTTCTCCTTTGCAAGCGCAAGTTGCTGCGTTTCCAGCTGGACACTCAGATCGTCAGCTTCCGCTTTCAATTCCTGCTGCTCTGCACGCAATTTTTCTGCTTCGGTTTCCAGTTTGACTTTCTCAGTCCTCAGACTTTTCAGCTCTGACAAAGCTTTCTCTTTCTCAGCTTCTAAAACTTCTGTTCTTGCCTGTAATTCGTCCTTTGCCTTCTGCAGCGCTTCCATTTCTGCCTGCTGTCCGGCTTTTTCTGTATTTAAGGTTTCAACTGCCGCTTCCAGCCCGATCTTTTCTTCCTGCAGCTTGTTCAGCTCGGTCTGCAGCTCTGCTTTTTCTGCACGTAGACTTTCTGTCTCTGCCTGAATTTTTGTCTGCGCTATCCGCAGATTTTCCAGCTCCTTCAAAGCCTCTTCCTTCTCCGTCTGTAAGGATTCCGCCCTTGTCTGTAATTCGTCCTTTGCCTTCTGCAGCGCTTCCATTTCTGCCTGCTGTCCGGCTTTTTCTGTATTTAAGGTTTCAACTGCCGCTTCCAGCCCGATCTTTTCTTCCTGCAGCTTGTTCAGCTCGGTCTGCAGTTCTGCTTTTTCTGCGCGCAGACTTTCTGCTTCTGCTTGCAGTGTGCCAAGTTCCGACTCCATCGCATTCTTTTCTTCTTCCAGCTTCTCCGTACGTTCCTGTTCATCCGAAAGCTGCTGGCTCAGTTTCTGCCGCATCAGGTTTTCCTCTTCCAGCTGCTGCGCATATTCCTGCTGTGCGCGTTCCGCAACCTGGCGTCCCCCTTCTATCTCCGCCTCAACCTCCTGCATGTAGTTCCATACTTCTTCTTTTTGAAATCCGCCGAATAAAACTGTTTTAAATAATTCCTTATTTCCCATCTGCCGATCCCTCTCTATATAAAATAAATTTTTAGTTCGTTAAAAATATATAAGAAGGCTAAGTTTTCTCACATACTCTTACAGTATACCATACTCAAAACAGAAAAATCTATATGAAGCAGCACAAGATCTTTCCGTTAAAAACTTCTTTTTGCTATTTTAGGTTATAGTTCATCTGCACCATTCGCCAAGCTGCATCTTCAATGCTTTTCGCAGCTTCCCATATGCCTTTATTTTATGTTATACTGTTTTCCAAATACCAGGATCAAAAACAAGAAATCAAAGCGAGGTTATGTATGGATCAGCTGAATGATATGTCCGTTGTGGAACAGCAGTATGCTACTGCAACCAATTTGCAAACGAGAATTACCATTCATGATAAATATTCGACAAACAAGATGGGATTCGGAAACTGGATTTTTTCCAATTATAAAATTGCCCCCGGAATGCGCATTTTGGAATTAGGCTGCGGGACAGGCGATATGTGGAAAAACAAAGAAGATTTGATCCGTCTGTGTTCCAGGCTGACTCTTTCAGATTTTTCAAAAGCGATGATCGCAGCTGCCAAAAGCAATATCGATGACATAATCGAATATCTTTATTCTCTTTCCAGTATGACGTCGATCACCGGCATTCCCAAACAGGCTAAAAAAGATATTTTGACCGCTCATACTACAAATGGAATTTTAAACGTGCCAAAAGAATATGGCATGTTTATCGTATCATAGAACAATCGGGAGTTGATTGAGGAGTGATAGATTTATGAATGCAAATGTTGATTTAACAGGTGTTGTGCTTGAAACAGATAGACTAATCATTAGAGAATGGAGTGAAATGGATTTAGAAGACTTTTTTGAGTATGCAAAAGTTGATGGAGTAGGTCAAATGGCTGGATGGAATCCACATACATCAATTCAAGAATCAAAAACCATTTTGGAGATGTTTATTAATGAGAAAATGACCTTTGCTTTAGAATTGAAAAAAAATCATAAGGTAATAGGTTCATTAGGACTTGAAACGCTTAGTCTTTTGTTGCGTGATGAGTATGAGAATTTAGTAGGAAGAGAACTAGGATATGTATTAAGTAAAGAGTATTGGGGAAAAGGTTTAATGCCAGAAGCTGTTAATAGAGTAATTAAATTCTGCTTTGAACAAGAAAATTATGATTACTTAATGTGTAGCCATTTTGTTATAAATAGTCAATCAAAAAGAGTTATTGAAAAAAGTGGTTTCCGCTTTGTAAAGGAAAATACCCAAATTGCAAGAGATGGACATGAGTATATTTCTTTGTATTATGTATTAGATAATCCCTTAAAAAAGAATTAGACAACTTCCAGTTTTGATTTGACTTAATTCATAACATTTATTAACTGTTATATCTTATCCTCGTGAAGTCCGCAACCCCTTGAAAATGCTAAATTTGTAGCAAGTGAGTTTGCCCTTATGCTTTCCCTTGTGTTATATCCTTTTCCCTCATGTTACGAATGCTCGCAAGGGCAAAATCAAGGGAAAGAAAATCCAGTAACAAATTATAACATGAAATGAAAATGGCAGTAAGAACGGATTGAAATGCTTTCAAAACTTTTAGAAAATTAAGGAAAGGACAGATAAGATATGAGATTGATTTATGCAAGATATAATCCGCAATGTAATAGCATAGATGTAACCACGTTTGAAAATGTAGTGCTTAGAATTGATTGCAATAAGGCAGAGGAAGGATTGAGAACTACTCCCGGCTCCCAGTGTTCGTTGAATGCTTTGGCTATTGATAATCCATTAGAATATGCAAGATTATACTTGGATGGAGAAATGCAAGTATGGGTTGATGCAGAGGATCGTTTAGATACGTGGTGATTTTGCTAATATAATATCATGATAGAGGTCTAGTACTAAAAATTCCAGAAAAATATATAGAACGTACGGTTATTCCATAATAAGAGGCAGGAATCTTAAGTTTCTAGATGTTTGAATTTTGCCTTAAGGTAAATAGAGAGGACACATTGATTTTTCAGTGTGTCCTCTCTATTTAAAAATATTTTTAAATAGTCCTTGCAAAAAGACAAAACGTATGCTAAAATCTATTTAAAGAGATTTTTAAATAGGTAAAAGATATGAGAGAAACTAACATTTTTAAAGTGTTGGCAGATAGCCAGAGAAGAGCCATTCTTATGATGTTGAGAAATGAGCGATTAAATGCCGGAGAGATTGCTGAAAAATTACAGATCACACCGGCTGCTCTTTCTTATCATTTAAAATTATTAAAAAACGCAGATTTGATATCTGAATATAAAGAGAAAAACTTTGTTTATTATGAAATCAACACTACGGTTTTCGATGAATTAATTATATGGGTTAACCAGTTTGGAGGAAAAAAAGTATGAAAAAAATAATGTGGACAGTAGCAATGATTCCAGTTGTAGTTACAAGTGTGGTACTACAGTTTATGCCTGATATTATACCTATGCATCATGACTTGGAGGGAAACACTGACAGATGGGGAGGTAAAACAGAAAGCTTTATTTTTCCGGTAATTATTTTGTTTATTACACTGTTTTGGTACTTGCTAATCTATGTGTTTGAGAAAAAATCAAAAAATGCAAATACAGAAAAGGAACAGATGGAAGCAAAATCTTCTGCAAAGGTATTATGTGTGGTAGGAATTTCGCAAGCAATCATGTTCGGGATTATGCATTATTTTATTCTTTATTCTTCTTGGATACAGGCAAATGCAGGTGGTGAACATGCGGTTATTGACATTGCAAAAGTTTCATGTATTTTGTGTGGTATTGTATTTATTGTATTAGGAAATTTTATGACAAAGGCAAAACGAAATACAGTAGTTGGACTTCGAACCGTTTGGAGTATGCACAATGATAATACATGGAGAAAGAGTAACCACTTTGGTGCAATATGTATTATTATTACGGGGTTATTAACTATTATTACAACCGCATTTACAAGTGGGATGACTGGCACAATCTTTATGCTGATTTATTTGTTAGCAGCAACGCTTGTTGCTGTAGTGTACTCAAAAAAGGTATATGATAAGGAAATAGAAAAATAATTTGTGTCTTTATGCGAGAGGGTGAAATTCCAGTCTTTTACGGAGAGATAACAAACGAAGGGAGGCAATTGCCTCCCTTCGTTGGAGAGACCGTTTCAAGTTTTGTGTAAACGTTAAAAACTGATATAAGATTTGTGAAT
>OLNC01001676.1_pt1 | contig 10934 bp, 7 predicted proteins | sample 1672011 | NCBI WGS metagenome assembly OLNC01 (sample SAMEA3136636, study PRJEB25190) | human gut metagenome | biome: human gut; feature: human-associated habitat; material: faeces | place: Austria | collected 2013 | reverse complement strand
CCAGATGCCATTCGTTTTGGATTACCAAATGAAGTCGGCGTTAATAATGATTGAATCTCAACTAAGATTGGACGTGTTCCTTCAATTGATGCCATAATCGCCGTTCCTGGTAATCCTTTCGTGCGATCTTCTAAGAAACGCTGAGAGAATTTTTCCAGCGACTCTGGCAACTGATAACTGTTGGTCTCTTCTTCTGCCCAGGCGCTGATCTTGTCGATCCATTTAGCCTGATTGCTACGGTTAAACTTGCGTCGATCAATACCAGAAGATTCGATCAGCGCATCCAGTTCACCCACCGCGTCGCGCCACTGCTGTTTTACGGCGTCGATACGCGCCACAATTTGCGCGTGGCGGGAAGCCAGCGTTTCATCATCGGGCGGCGGTGCTTTGATAACCGGTGCTTCGCCTTGCAGATAACGATTAATATCGCGCAGCAACGCCTGCGGCCCTTTCCAGGTTTCAAAGACCACCTGGGCAATTTCACGCGTCAGCGGGTAGCAGTGGCGACGCCAGAAATCGGCGCAGGCCTGGTAGCGTAGCAGAGACTCATCTTCAATCAGCTGCTGCTCAAACAGCATGCCGGATTCAAAGGCATTCAGGTTGAGCATGCGCTGGCAAAAACCGTGAATAGTAAAGACTGCCGCTTCATCCATCTGCCGTTCGGCTAACAACAACCACTGCGCGGCTTGCGCTTTATCGTCGATCTCTTCCAGCAGGCGTTTGTACAGTGGATTGTCGGTGGTTTCACGCAGACAGGCGATGCGCAACTCGTGGATATTGCTACGGATACGACCGCGCAATTCTGCCGTGGCAGCCTCGGTAAAGGTGACCACCAGCAGTTCTTCAACGGTCAGTGGGCGGGGAAAGGCGGCAGAACCGCCTAGTCCAAGTAACAGGCGCAAATAGAGCGCCGCAATCGTAAAGGTTTTGCCTGTGCCGGCAGAGGCTTCAATCAGGCGCTCGCCCTGTAAGGGCAAGCGCAAAGGATCTAGTGTCTCGGCGACATCACTCATTCTTTTCACTCATCAGGGGCATTGTTTGCTGCAACGCGCTGACGTTCTCCCACACTTTCCAGCCTTCAGGATGCACATATTCGGCTTTCCCATTCTGGCTGCCGGAAATCTGCGACAGAATAGCTATGCCTTGCGGCTCGACCACCGCCTGATGGAAGAAATCAGCAAGTTTTTGCGGCGTCAGCAGTTTTATCTGGGCCACGATTTTATCACGCGAATCGAAGCGCATATTGCCGCGATCGAAATCTTTACTTAACTTCGATGCTTCTTCGCCGAGCGTTTGCGGTGCCTGCAGCATCTGAGTAATTACCGCCTGCTGGATTTGCGCAAACTCCTCTGGCTTCATCGCCCGCAATTTTGCCTCTGCGGTTGGGAAAAACGCCTTGTAACGCTCCCACAAGAATGAAGGCTGTTTATCATTGCTTTGCAAAAGGAAGCCCATGCCCCACTGACGCCCTACGCTCATTGGGAACGCGAACACGGCATAGCCCAACTGTTCTTCGGTACGCAACTGATTGTAGAACCACGGCTGTACGATCTGCCCCAACAGAGAACTATACGCTGAGCTGGTGTATTCATCGTAGCCAGTCGGTACAAATACCGCTGCCAGTGCGGAGTCGGTGCTGTTACCAGCTTTTTCAAAGATGACGGATTGTTTTTTATCGACCACGACATCTTTGTTACGACACCACTCTGAACCATCAGCGCCCAACTGTTTTTGCACATGGCGTGCCAGCGTTGTTGCCTGGGCTTCAGTCATGTTGCCGATAACCATAAACTCTGGTCTAGCCCCTGATTTTAAGGCGTCGCGATAGGCCAGCACCTCTTTCAACGTAATGGAGGGCAAAATTTTGCGCCGTTCATCTCGCGAGAAGTACGGCACTTGCGAGAGCATCTGCGCGGGCATAATCGCCTGCTCAAACGCTTTGCCCTTTTCTGCGGAATCCATCATCTGGTTATACCAGGACTTCGCCTGCTCAAGCTGATCTTCCGTAGCGGTATAGCTAAAGTAGCCCTCCAGCAGAGCCTGGAACAGCTGCGGCAGGCGCTGAGTGTAACCATTGGCATTAACCATAAGGCCGTTGTTAGCATTGGTGGAAAAACTTATGCCACCAACCGACGCCTGGTTGCTTAACTGATCAAGCGCCAGCCCTGCGAGATAATCATTGAGCGCAAACATCACCTGATTGCGGGCGCTGTCCATGGCTTTCGGATTACGCAAAATCAGGCTGACATCAGCTTTGGGCTCACTGGCAAAATAACGGCTTGGCGCATACACCACGCGCAGATTCGACTCATCAACAATCAACTCTGGATGGTCGTATTTCTTCTCTGACTTAATCAGCGAGAAATCGTCAGGAATATAGGGGTTAAGCTCCGGTAAGGAGAGCGCAATATTAGCGGCTTTTTTCTGCCAGTCCGCGAAAGTTTGTGCGCTGATTTTATCGACTTGATACGGCGCATCGACAAAATAAGCCGTTTTATTGTGCGGCTCTTTCGGGCTGATATACCAGATACGCGCATTCTGCGGCGTCATCATCGCCAGACGTTCTTTTACTGCTTTAGCATCGTACCGATCGGCAATATTGACTGCATCCAGTGTATGCTCAACAGGAACGCGAATCATGGTATCAGCCAGCCATTCGACGTAATCCATATCACGGGTGATTGACGGATAACGGAAGTCGATATCCAGCACATTCGCCAGTTCATCGAAGTATTGTTTATCGATCCCTTTTTCACGTAACAGATTGAGGTAGCTAAAAATGGCCGCCACAACCTGATCGCGATTCGCCAGACCTTTATCGGTTAAAGACGCAGAGATCGCTAATACGCCGCTGTTGCCGTTGACGATAGGATCGGAATTGGCGCTAATACCCTCAACTAATCCCTGCTTTTGCAACCAGTCAGAAAGTGTACCTGGGCTGCGATTACCAATCAGATAGGTAATCAATTCATCCGTTTTACTACGGAACTTCGCTGAATTGTTATCGATGCGAAACTCAACGCGCAGAACTTTACGCGGCAACGCCGGGACGTAATGAATGATAATGCCCTTTTGCGCGTCGGTGACTACCGGCACGGTGATTTCCGGTTTTTTGCTCTCTTTGTTCGGCACGCGACCAAAGGTGTCCGCCGCCATTTTCGCCAACTCCGGCAACGGTTTATTGCTGTAAATAACCGCCTTCATCAGATTGGCGGAATAGTACTTCTCGTGGAAATCTTTCAGCGCCTGCTGTACCGGATTGCCTGGTTTGTCGCTTAAAGTTTCGAGGTTACCACCAGAAAACTTTGAACCGGGGTGTGCCGGGTTAATGGTTTCTGCGCTGACCTGTGCCATGCGCATCCCGTCACGCGTACGCGCCATGGTTAATTCGGCATTCACTGCATTACGTTCACGTTCGGCGTATTTCTTGTCGAGCAAGGGTTCTGCAATAGCGTCCGCCAGGCGGTCTACCGCACCGGGCAAGGCGTCGTTCTCAACTTCCAGATAGAAAGCCGTGCGATACGGTGCCGTGCTGGCATTGTGACTGCCGCCGTGCATTTTGAGATATTCGGCCAGACTGTCAGCCTGCGGATACTTTTTCGACCCCATCAGACTCATATGTTCAAGGTAATGTGCCAGCCCCTGGTACGCCTCAGGATCTTCCAGCGACCCAACGGGCACCACCAGCGCCGAGAGCGATTTAACTGCCTGCGGATCAGAAACCAGTAAGACCACCATACCGTTATCCAGACGTATAGCCTGATACTGGCGGTTATCTTTATCACTTTTACGGATGGTTTCCTGAATCGGCTGCCATCCCGTTTCTGCCTGACTTAAGGGTGCCCAGAGGGCAACAAACAACAATAATGCTTTGAACCAGATGCTGCGGGGCATTCACGGACCTCATAATCAACTTTATTTTCTGGCCAGATTCAACACGTTAACGCAAATCATCTGCCAGAATTTAATCTTGTGCTGCACGAGTCAGCCTATGTCTATATAACCATCAGTCCGTGACTGGTGCGCATCATAAAGTAAGCGGATAGATTGCGCAATTTTTATACAATACTCATGACTGATTAAAGCGAAACAGCGGTAACAGGAAACGTTGCGACTGTTCAACGATAGCCTCCATTGTCTCTGGTGTTAATTGCCGCCAGAGCCGTTGATACCAGATATCATCACCTTCGCCACGCACCATCATGTTGCCTTCGTAAGCCTGAAGGAATTTCGTACGGGCTTTTTGCAACGTGGAATCGTCATCCAGCATGGCATCGTTTTGCGCGTCATAACAGGTTTTTAGCCACGCGCCGCCACTTTCAGGTAACACCAGCAATGGCACGGACATTCCTTCACGATACCCTTCAATCAGCTGTGAGAGGTAATGTAAAGCCTGTTCGGCTGCAAGCGGCGGAAAACGCCACTCGCCGTCTTTGCGTAGAAAAAGGCGACTTTCACCATTACCACCGCTGGCACAGTAGACAAGGTGTTCCAGCCAAAGTTGCATTCCCTGCGCCACACTTAATAAAGAGGGACGCCAGCGCAACAGGCCATCCGGCTGCACCTGCGGCAACCAGCCAGTTATCTGCACACCGTTGCAGGCGAGATCGATTTCCATGCTCTGCCCTGGCTGGCGACAGGCAATGACTCTGTCGGCAAGTTGCTGCATCTCCTGACACTGCGTTTCCCAGAAAATTTCACCAAAGGCACCATACGGCAAATCACCTGCCGCCCGGAATCGGCGGAACAAGCGTTCGGCATCATCCTGCTCAACCAGTGCATTTAATAACTGCTGGTTGATTTGATAACGACTAAGCCCTTCAAGAATAAATGGCTCGGTGTCGGGGATTTCGCTGTCTTCGGTACGGAAGTTCACCTGCAAACGCATCTGGAAAAATGCCCGCACCGGATGTGCCCAGAATCGTTGTAGCGTTTCCAGCGGCACGGTTTCCGGTAAGGTAAATGGCAGCGGCTGAACAAATTCAGAATGTGCTTTACCAGCCTGGCTGGCCGCAGGTAGCCACTCGCGCGCATAGCTTTGTAAGTTACCGGGCTGGTAGTTTTGCGGGTCAAACGGCATCCGGGTATGGTGGCAAGTAAGATGCGCTTTTACCCTTGCCTCGCTTTCATCACAGTTAAGCGCTTCATCGCCCGGTAGATAATGGCTTTGCCCGATGTAGTCGATCAGTTCCTGCACCAGTACCGACGGGAAACGTTCACTGTTATCCTGAATGGAACGCCCGATATAGCTGATATAGAGTTTTTGCTGCGCGGAAATTAACGCTTCCAGGAACAGATAGCGGTCGTCATCGCGACGGCTACGGTCGCCACGCTTCGGTTTCTGGCTCATCAGATCAAAACCCAATGGCGCAAGCTGACGTGGATAAACGCCGTCGTTCATTCCCAGCAGGCAAACCACTTTGAACGGAATTGAACGCATTGGCATCAGAGTACAAATGTTAACCGGTCCGGCGAGAAAACGTTGGCTGATACGTTCTTGATCCAGGCGCTGTGCCAGTTCATCACGCAATAGTGACAGCGGCACCGCGTCGCCATACTGCGCACCTAAACCTTCGGCGATAATCGCCTGCCATTGTTGTTCAATCAGCGTCATCGCCGCTTCGGTTTCCGCATCCGGCAGGAAGAAGGCGTTGAGCATATCGCGACAAACCGGCAACCACTCTTCCAGAGGACGCTCCTGCGCCAGCCCGCGACGCCAGATGTTTAGCTGCATTAGCAGTGAAGCCAGATGCCCCACCAGTTCTGCAATTAAGCCGCTCGATTCATCATAAGGTAGAACCGATTGCCACTCGCCCTGCGCGCTCTCCATCGCGTAGCCCAGCAACATGCGCGTCAGGCCAAACCGCCAGGTGTGTTGACCGGTAGCGGGAAGTTCCAGCTCTCGAACGTTGTCGTCATCTATCCCCCAACGAATGCCGGACTCGTTGACCCACTGGCGTAAATAACGCAGCCCTTCTTCGGTGATGTCAAACCGCGCTGCCAGCACCGGCACATCCAGTAATGCCAGCACGTCTTCCGACACAAAGCGGCTGTCTGGCAGCGATAACAGGCTGATAAACGCTTCAAGTACAGGATGCGACTGCCGCGCCCGACGGTCGGAAATGGCGTAAGGCAGGTAACGATCCGCAGGTGCGCTACCAAACACAGCCTGAATAAACGGACTGTAGCTGTCGATATCAGCCACCATCACGATGATGTCGCGCGGAGTAAGTGTCGGGTCTTCCTCCAGCATCGCCAGCAGGCGATCGTGTAAAACTTCAACTTCACGCTGCGGGCTATGGCAAACGTGGAAGGTGATACTGCTATCCAGTGGATCAAGCGGGCGTTTGTTATCGCTACGGGAAAACTCTTCGATGTTCACACCAGCAACGGCGCGGTTTTCCAGTTCCAGAATGTCAGACTGAATATTATGCAGCAGGTTATCTGGCGTCACATCGACAAAAGCGTCCAGCTCCTGGCTGCTCTCCAGGTCAGATAGGAGATAAATGTAGTCGCGCCCAAGCTTGCCCCATGAAGCCAGCAGCGGGTTGCCGACATCCTGTTCACCATCGCTGTTAAAGAGCTGCCCGGCATTTTCGCTGTCGCGAAATAGCGGTAATTCGCGATCTTCAAAACTGTGTCGGCGCTGGCGGGTCAGTAATTTCGCCAGATAAGCAGGATCTTTAATATCGCCCCAGTAATAACGGCAGGGGTTGGTAAACAGGAGATGGATTTCAATATGTTTACCCAGCGCCTGTAGCGCCTGGAGATAAACAGGCGGTAACGCGGAAATACCGCATATAAAGACGCGCGAAGGTAACCCCGGCGGGCAGGTCGTCGCGGACTCCAGCGTTTCGATAAAGCGCTGATAGAGATTGGCGCGGTGCCAGCGCGGTTGCCCAAGTTCGTCGGTATATTCCACCAACGCCTTCCACAACGGCGCTTGCCAGGCCTGTGCTTCTCCCAATCCTTCTACCAGATGTCCTGTTTCCCACTGTGCCAGCCAGTCCGGACGATAGACCAGATACTGGTCAAACAGGTCCGCCGCTTTTGAAGAAAGCTGGAACAGTTTTCGCTTGTCACTATCGTCAGTCAGATAATGCCGCAACAGGGTAAAGTCTTCGCGCTCCAACAGTTGCGGCAGCAGAGTCATCAGTTTCCAGCTCATGCTCTGTTTGTTAAAGGCGCTCTCTTTGGGGATCTCCGGTAACACCCGGACGAACATATCCCAGATAAAGCTCGCTGGCAGCGGAAAATCAATGTTTGCCGCAATACCAAACTTTTGCGACAGGGTCATTTGCAGCCACTGTGCCATACCGGTACTTTGCACCAGAATCATCTCTGGTTCGAAAGGATCGTCCAGCCGTTCGCGTTCGACAATAAACTCCATCAACGCTTCCAGCACGTCCAGACGATTGGAATGGTAGACCCTTAACATAGCGGCTCCTGACTACTGACGATTCGGGCAATGCAGGCGGGTCATCTCGCCTTCTCTGCCCCCGGGTGAAACTAGCGTAACGCTGATGCTGACACATCCCGCCTGCGATGTCTGCATTCGGTTGACCTGCCAGTTAGCAGGTGGCGAAATCGCGCGCAGTTGCGTTTGCTGCCAGCCATGCCGCCAGAGCTGTTGGTACTGGTTTCTGCTGGCAAGACTGTTCATTAATGTTCGCTGGAAACCCGATAACGCAGTGACAATCATCACCATCAACACCATCGCCAACATTACCTCCGGCAGACTAAAGCCTTGTTGATTCCTCAGGGAAGCTGACATAACGCCCTCTCTTTCAGCGGACAAAAATCGCTCCAGCCGCGTGGCGAAAAAACAATGTTTCCATCGATGACTTCGCCTGTTCGCCACAACGAAACGCCTTCATAACCAGCAATCAATAAGGCTTCATTATCTGCCAGTAAACGCAGACAAACCCGGGCACCGGTGGCAGCATACAGTAAGCACTGAACTGCGGGCTGCGTCTGCCAGGAGTGCATTTTTCCCCACTCCAGCGCCGACTGAACGATGGCCTGGCGGCGCAATGACTGACTTTCCATGCTCACGCGAGAAGCAAAACTGCGATCCTGCTGACTCATTCCTTGCAATAGCAAGCTACCCAAAATCAGCAGCATCAGGACCAGAGCCAGTGACGAAACACCCTTTTCGCGGTTCACAGGTTGGATCCTGTCACGCTATAGCTGGCATCCACCACGGTTTGCGGATCAGCCTTGCTGGCAGCGTGCATATTAACCGTCAACACCGGCGAGAAGCCGCTGACATCCTGACGTACGACCTGAAAAGTGTCGATAATGATGGCATCCGGATTAGTGACTTTATCCCAGCCCTTACCTTCACAGGATGTCGCACCGCGTAGCGTTTCCAGCACATGCTCCTTCAGACGAAATCCAATCTGGTCGGACTCTTTTACCGGTTCGCGATCCCAGATACCATTACTGTTCGCATCCCACTGCACAATGACACAGTCACCCTGTCCGACAATTTCCAGCCCTTCGCCCGTACAGCTGCCATGGCAATAACCCGCCCTCTGGAGATGCTTCGCGACGGTAAATACCCGCAGCCAGATTTCATCTTCCAGCGCCAGCTTACGGGTGTTCGTTAAACTTTCACGCTGTAACGCAGGCAGAAAGCGTGCAGCCCCCAGCAACAATACGCTACTGATCGCCATAGCAATCAACACTTCCAGCAGAGAAAAACCTTGCTCTTTTACAGGCATCCTTCTGTTTCTCCTTGCTGACAAAGCCGGAGTCTTCCCCACGGCGAAACCACTAGCCACCACTCGCCCGTTGAGTTTTTGAAGCGAATATGCCCGGCCCATGCGGTATTGCGCAGGCCAAAGAAAGCAAGCGAAGGTGTCAGGTCGCTCATTTCGACTTCGGGCCAGCGCGGCACAAAGACCAATGGTGAACTGCCATGACAGGTATTCGCCCCAGCAACGGAACTCACAAGGCACCATAACGTCCCCTCCCTGATAAGACTGATACTGTGGTCGCGGTTATGCCAGTTGGCATCTTCACGTAAATAGAGCAAATAGTCCCGCGCCTGGCTGGCGGTTTGCCAAAGCCGTTGCGACTGCTGCCAGTATTGCCAGCCATAAAGCCCACTTGCGCTTAGCATGACCAGAATCAGCATCGCGACCAGCGTTTCAATCAGCGTATAACCACGTTGTGTTTTCATGCCGGCAGTATGGAGCGAGGAGAAAAAAAGACGAGGGCCAGTTTCTATTTCTTCGGCACATCTTCCGGACTATTTACGCCGTTGCAGGACGTTGCAAAATTTCGGGAAGGTGTCTCGAAGAATTTAACGGAGGGCAAAAAAAACCGACGCACACTGGCGTCGGCTCTGGCAGGATGTTTCGTAATTAGATAGCCACCGGCGCTTTAATGCCCGGATGTGGATCGTATCCTTCAATCTCAAAGTCTTCGAAACGGTAGTCGAAGATGGATTCGGGTTTACGTTTGATAATCAACTTCGGCAGCGGACGCGGTTCGCGGCTTAATTGCAGATGAGTTTGATCCATATGGTTGCTGTAGAGATGCGTGTCGCCACCGGTCCAGACAAAATCACCCACTTCCAGATCGCACTGCTGCGCCATCATATGCACCAGTAACGCGTAGCTGGCAATGTTGAACGGCAGGCCGAGGAAGACGTCACAGGAGCGCTGATAAAGCTGGCAAGAGAGTTTGCCGTCTGCCACATAGAACTGGAAGAATGCATGGCACGGTGCCAGCGCCATTTTATCCAGTTCGCCTACGTTCCACGCTGAAACAATAATGCGGCGGGAATCCGGGTCGTTTTTCAGCTGGTTCAGTACAGTAGTGATCTGGTCAATATGACGACCATCCGGCGTTGGCCAGGCGCGCCACTGTTTACCATACACTGGCCCGAGGTCGCCGTTTTCATCGGCCCATTCGTCCCAGATGGTGACATTGTTTTCGTGTAGATAAGCAATGTTAGTGTCGCCCTGCAGGAACCACAGCAGTTCGTGGATGATGGAACGCAGGTGGCAACGTTTAGTTGTCACCAGCGGGAATCCATCCTGCAGGTTAAAACGCATCTGATGACCAAAAATGGAAAGCGTTCCGGTTCCGGTACGGTCGTTTTTCTGTGTGCCTTCGTCGAGCACTTTTTGCATCAGTTCTAAATACTGTTTCATGGTTCCTCAGGAAACGTGTTGCTGTGGGCTGCGACGATATGCCCAGACCATCATGATCACACCCGCGACAATCATCGGGATGGAAAGAATTTGCCCCATGCTGATGTACTGCACCCAGGCACCAGTAAACTGCGCGTCGGGCTGGCGGAAAAACTCAACAATGATGCGAAACGCGCCGTAACCAATCAGGAACAAGCCTGAGACAGCTCCCATTGGGCGCGGTTTACGAATATACAGGTTGAGGATAATAAACAGCACCACACCTTCCAGCAGCAGCTCGTAAAGCTGTGATGGGTGGCGCGGCAGCACACCGTAAGTGTCGAAAATGGATTGCCACTGCGGATTGGTTTGCAGCAGCAAAATATCTTCTGTACGGGAGCCAGGGAACAGCATGGCAAACGGGAAGTTCGGGTCAACGCGGCCCCACAATTCACCGTTAATAAAGTTGCCCAGGCGCCCGGCACCAAGACCAAACGGAATGAGTGGGGCAATAAAATCAGAGACCTGGAAGAAGGAACGTTTAGTACGGCGGGCGAAGATAATCATCACCACGATAACGCCAATCAGGCCTCCGTGGAAGGACATGCCGCCGTCCCATACACGGAAAAGATACAGCGGATCGGCCATAAACTGCGGGAAATTGTAGAACAGAACATAACCAATACGTCCACCGAGGAAGACGCCGAGGAAGCCCGCATAGAGTAAGTTTTCAACTTCATTTTTGGTCCAGCCACTGCCCGGACGATTCGCCCGTCGTGTTGCCAGCCA